>Ga0209253_10001312_pt1 | contig 21819 bp, 20 predicted proteins | sample FrelakmetBRP12BR_FD_187145 | JGI IMG/M metagenome (GOLD analysis project Ga0209253, IMG submission 187145) | Freshwater lake sediment microbial communities from the University of Notre Dame, USA, for methane emissions studies - BRP12 BR (SPAdes)... | ecosystem: Environmental > Aquatic >...
TCGAACCCCGAGCCCTTCGTCGCGATCATCGTCATATTCTACAAAATCGGGGACGCAATACCTATTCACCTATTTCCTGTTGGCGGAATATACCCGTGCGGGCGAAAATAAAATGGGGAATGGGTATTGTGTCCCCGATTTAATCGCGGGGGACGGCGATGAGCCCGAAGGCGGTATTGGCCAGGAGGATCGTCCCGGCGACGATCATGGGCACGTGGAGCCCGGCCCGGAAGCCCAGCCCCGCGAAGGCCAGGCTCCCGGCTATGTGGCCCGAGGTCTGCAGGGCCGTCAGGATCCCGGCGCTCCCTCCGATGGTCCTCTTTTCGAAGAGCCTCGAGATGGTCAGGACGACGAACGCGCCCATGAGCCCGTCCCCGCCCTCGTGGAGGAAGCGGAAGAGGAACGACAGCCGGATATCGCCGACGGTCATCAGGATGAGCCCGAGGCCCGAAAGGGCCATGCCAAAGAGAAAGAGCCGCCGGTCGCGGACCGGGTCGTCCTTCAGCCGGCTGACCGTGAACGCCGCGAGCGACAGGGCCAAATAGGCCCCGGCCATAAAAAGGGCGACGCCCGAGTCGCTCAGCCCGAAGCGGGCCCTTAGGAACGGCCCGTAGACCGTCAGCTCCGTGCCCCAATGGAGCGCCAGGAGGACCAGAAAGGCCGAGAAAAGGAGCGTCCGTTTGTTGAAGACGCTGAACCGGTAGTCCCGGGCGGAGACGGCCGCGAACCTCTCCTCGCCGAGGCCGCGTGCGGCCAGCCCGGCCAGGGCCGTCAGGGCGGCCATGGCCCACAAGAGCGAGCGGAAGCCGGCGACACGGGTCAGCACACTGCCCAGGACGAGCCCGGTCGGCGGGCCGAGCGAGAGCCAGCCGATGAACCGTCCGTATTTTCGGTTCGAGTCCGGCTCCGTTCGGTCCTTATAGTAAAGGCTGTTGATGGAAACGTTGATGGCGCTGTTGGCGACGCCGAGGAGGAGGAACGCCGCGGCCATCGGCGCGACGCCGCGCAGGTAGCCGACCGCGACGATCGCCAGGGACATCGTCGCCAGCCCGCCGAGGATGACCTTCTTCATCGACAGCCGGTCGTTCATCCAGCCCGTCGGGAAGGAGAAGACGATGGGCGCCGCGGCGAACAGGGCGACGATAAGGCCGATCTCCACGCCGCCGAAGCCGAGCTCCAGGAACCGGAGCGGCGCCAGGAAGGCGACCGTCGTCACGGCCATCGTCCGGACGAAGTTGACGGCGTGGACGCGGCGCATGCCCGCCATTATATAGAAATATAGAAATGGGGGACATGATACCTATTTCCTATTTTTCGGGGACGTCAGCGACAGGCGGGAAAATAGGAAATAGGTATCATGTCCCCCATCTTAATTATTTCTTCTTCAGGTCGACGTTGCCGCTGAAGCTCTTCAGCGTGATCGTCGCCCCGGCCTTGCCGACCGTGCCGCGGATCTCCTTCGGTGAGATCTTGCCGACGACCTTGATCTCGAAATCGCTGTCGATGTCGCCGCTGAACGTGTTGGCCTCGAAATCGAAGGCCGAATCGGCCGGAATGGTCATCCGGACGTCGCCGCTGTGGGTCTTGAGCTCGTAGCGCCCGCCAGCCTGGATGCTGCCGAAGTAGACGACGTTGCCGCTGACGGTCTTGACGTCGACCGTTTGGGCCTCGGAGACGTCCCGGAGCTCGATGTCGCCGCTCACGGCGTCTGCCTCGACCGAGCCCTTGATCTTCATCACGTCGATGTTGCCGGAAACGGCCTTGATGAACGCGTCGCCGGCGATGTTCTGCACCTCGAGGTCGCCGCTGACGAGCTTGATCTCGGCCCCGGCCGCGCCGGCGAGTTTGACGTTGCCGCTGACGCAGTCGACCTTGGCCTTCCCGCCCAGGGGTTCGACCGTGACGTCGCCGCTCACCGACTTGATATCGACGGCGGCCTGGTCGGGAACCCAGACCTTGTAGTCCACGGAAACGCTGATGCGGTCACCGCCCCAGAAGCCATCGGTCCGCTTGGGGTACTTCGTTTCGACGCGGACGAGATCGCCCTCTTTCGTCACCTCGATGGTCACCTTGTCCGCGTTCTCCTTGGCCTTCGCGGCGGTGCCGGCCTTGGACGTCTTGACGGCCTCGATCTTGACCTGGGCTTCCTTCCACACGGCGATATCGATCTGGCCGGAGACGTTGCTCAGATAGAGCTTGCCGGTCTTGGCCAGGGCCTCGGTCTTGGCGAATTTCTCCTCGTACTTCTCTTCGGCCCAGGCGGGCGCCGCGACGAAGGCGGCGACGAAGACCATCCCGGCGATGACCGTCATCCATGTCCTGTGCTTTGTCGTTATCATGACGATCCTCCTTTTCGTTCTGTCAGATTATCCTCTTCCCGACTGCGGCGTCCCGGTGCCCTCTCTGGAGGTCCAGGGCCGAATCGAGCAGCGTGACCTTTTGGGTGTAGGCGGCCAGCAGGTAGCTCCGGGCCTCGAGGTCGTCCGGCTCGGCCAGGACGGCGTTCCGGCAGGCCTGGATGGTGGCGTCGATGACCGCAAGGTTGCGATCGAAGAGCTCTATGACCCGAGGGTCCAACGCCCCCTTCCCGGCGGCGAAGGCCTCGCCGAGTGACCTGATGGCTTGTTCGTAGTAGCGCTCGGCCTCGTCGAGCTTGGCCAGCGTGTATGCCTCCCCGGCCTCTGGGCCCAACCGGACATCCTGCCGTCCCAAGCGCCTTCCGACGACAAGGCCCGAGACGACGAGGACGACGGCCATGAAGGCCGCCCCCGCATATCGCCAGGCCGGGAGGCTCGATCCGAAGAGCGGCCGGCGGTCGAGACGGGCGCCCTCGGCCGACGGCCGGAGGGTCCCGGTCTCAAGTCCGGCCCGGACGTTCCGCCAGACCTTCTCGGACGGCTCCGGGACCGCGAGCCCGGCCGCCCCATCGACGATCTTCCGCAGGTCCGCCAGCAGGGCCCGGCAGTCGCCGCATCCCGCGAGATGGCGCTCGAGGCGGGCGGCCCGGCGCGGATCGAGCTCGCCGTCGACCGTCCGGCTGATGTATTCGTGCGCTTTACGGCATCTCATCGTCGTTCTCCCTCAGACGGCCCCCTTGGCTTTCAGGTACGCGCGGACCTTGATCCGGGCCTTGAAGAGCTGCGATTTCGACGTCCCGACCGCGCAGCCGAGCGTCCGGGCGATCTCCTCGTGCTTGAAACCCTGGACGTCGTGGAGCAGGAAGACGCTGCGCAGGCGCGGCGCCAGCGACCGGATGGCCGCCTCGAGCGGCCCCTGGATGTCCTTTTCAACGGGCGCGGAGGTCCGGTCCTCGATCTTTCCATCCAGCTCGTCGAGGGGGACGAGCCGGCCGGCCTGCGTCCGCTTCTGGCGGAGATGGCTGTAGGCGGTGTTGACGGCGATCCGGAAAACCCAGCCGGGGAAGGTGGCCGCGTCGCGGACCTTGCGGATATGGCCGAAGACCTTGAGGAAGACGTCCTGGAGCAGGTCCTCGGCGGCCGCCTGGTTCTGGGCGTACCTGTACAGGAGGCCGAACACCGGCCGCTTGAACATCTCGTAGATCGATTCCTGGGCCGTCAGGTCGCCCTCGCGGCCGCGGCGGACGAGCTCCTCCAGGCGGGCCTTATCGGCGGTCCCCCAGAGGCGGCCTTCCCCCTTGTCGCGGTCCACGTCTAGGATCGACTCCAGAAAGGCTTCATAATCGGCACGGAGACCATTATCGCCGATTTGGACGGGGACCGCCAGGACCAGGGTGCAGGCGCTCATTTCCTTCACACCCGTATAGATGAAAACGGGCCCGAAAAGGTTGCCTGGGAAAAGGGACTGTCCCCTGGGGGGACTGTCCCTCTGGACCGTCCCCGGGCCGGTTGACTCCCGAGGAGCCCCATGATAACAATGGGCCGTTCATCAAGGAGTCCTCCATGATCATCGAACGCGTCCGCCGGTCCGTTCCCGGTTCTTTTGCGGCCCTGGCCCTCGCCGCCGTCCTTTTAGTCACGTCCGCCGCCCCGGCGGGGCCAGACCTCAAAGCACGGCTGCAGGGCTCCCTCGACGCGCTCCATGCCGGGGCCAAGTTCCCCGGCGTCACGGCCGCCGTCGTCCTGCCGGACGGAACGGCCCTAGGCCTCGCCGCCGGCTTCTCCGACCGGGAGGCCCGGACGCCCATAACGACCTCGGACCGCCTGCTCATGGGCAGCGTCGGCAAGACCTACGTCGCGGCCGTGGCCCTGCAGCTGATGGGTGAAGGCAAGTTCGGCCTCGACGACAAAGTGGAGAAATGGCTCGGCGCGGAGCCGTGGTACGGCCGCCTGCCCAACGGGCGCGACGTGACCGTCCGCCACCTCATGACCCACACGAGCGGCATCGCCCGCTACGAGTTCCAGGAACGCTTCACCGCCGACCTGACCCGCCAGCCCGACAAGGCCTGGAGCCCGGAGGACCGCCTAGCCTACGTCCTCGACTTGACGCCGCCCTTCGCCGCCGGACAGGGCTGGGAATATTCCGACACGAATTACATCGTTCTCGGCCTGATCATCGAGAAGGCCGGCGGAGCGCCCTATTACGATCTCCTCAAAAAGCGTATCCTCGAGCCGCTCGGCCTCGCCGACACCGTCCCGGCCGTCAGCCGCAAGGTCCCCGGCCTCGTCCAAGGCTACGCGGGGCCGAACAACCCGTTCGGCGGGACGGACGCGATGATCAAGGACGGGGTCTTCGCCGTCAATCCCCAGCTCGAATGGACCGGCGGAGGCCTGGCCTGCACCACTCTGGACCTGGCCCGCTGGGCCAAGCTTCTTTACGAAGGAAAGGCCATCGGGCCGGAGCTCGTATCGAAGATGATCGAAGCGGGCGTTCCGGCCAAGCTCGGGCGGGACGCGAAATACGGGCTCGGCGTCATCATCCGGCCGACGCCCCTCGGGACCGCCTGGGGCCACAGCGGCTTCTTCCCGGGCTACCTGACCGAGATGTGTTATTTCCCGGACCACAAGCTCGCCGTCGCCGTCCAGTTCAATACGAGCGTCGGCCGGGACATCGGCCGGAATCCCCTGGGGGTGCTGCTCGAACTGGCCGGGATCGCCGCCGGCGTGCCCGCGGCGAAATAACCGGACCCCAGGGGACGGGCTCGCGCGCCTAGGCCGGGCCCCACTTCATCAGGACGGGCGGGATCAGGGTCAGCGCGGCGAAGAGGACCCAGAGGACGAGGAGCGGCACGAGCCACTTGGCCCACTTCTCCCACCGCAGGCCGGCCAGCCCCAGGACGCCCATGGTGACGCCCGACGTCGGCAGGACCGGGTTGATGTACTCGGCCAGCTGGAAGGCGAAGACGGCCGTCTGCCGGGTGATGCCGACGAGGTCGCCGAGCGGGGCCATGATGGGGATCGTCAGGGCCGCCTGGGCCGTCCCGGAGTGGACGAAGAAGTTGATGACGCACTGGGAGACGAACATGATCTCGGCCGAGATGACGGGGTGGAACCGGGCGATTGCCCCGGCCATGCCGGCCAGGATGGTGTCCATGATCCGCCCGTCCGTGGCCACGATGAGGATGGCCCGGGCCGTGCCGATGATGAGGGCCGCGTTGACCATGTCCTTGGCCCCCTCGACGAATGACTTCCCGATCTCCTCGCCGTTGAGGCGGCCGACGATACCGGAGAAGATGCCGATGGCCAGGAAGACGCCCGCGATGGGCAGGATGTACCACTTGTATTTCAGGATGCCGAAGACCATGACCGCGAAGCCGAGGACGAACACGGCCATGACCCGCTTGTGGGCGGCGGTCAGGGCGAGCTTCTCGATGACCGGGCCGCCGACCTGGAACTTCGCTCGCTTCTCCTGGTCGTCCTCGTAGGTCGGGCTGAGCTTGGGATCTTTGCGGATGCGGCCGGCATAGCGCATGACGACGGCGATGACGATGGCCGTGCCGCCGGCCCAGACCGCTAGGCGATACCCCAGTCCGGAGTAGAGGGGCAGGCCGGCGATGCCCTGGGCGATGCCGACCGTGAAAGGATTGAAAAAGGCCCCGGCGAAGCCGGACGCCGCGCCCAGGAAAGGCAGGGCGACGCCGACGATGGTGTCGTAGCCGAGGGAGAGGGAGAGCGGGACGAAGATCAGGATGAAAGGCATGGTCTCTTCGCACATGCCCCAGATGGCGCCTCCCAGGGAAAAGATGATCATGGTCACGGGGATGAAGAGGACCCGCAGGGCCTTGCTCCGGCCGAACTTCAGGGACAGGTTGTGGATGACCGTGGAGATGGCCCCCGTCTTCTGGATGATCGAGAAAGCGCCGCCGCAGATGAAGACGATGGCGATGATCGCGCCCGCCTCGACAAACCCCTTGGCCGGCGAAACGAACAGGCCGTCGAGCCCCTGCGGCCGGCTCTCGACCCTGTGATAGGAGCCGGCGACGGGCATCGTCCGGCCGTCCTTCTCGACCCGCTCATACTCGCCGCCCGGGATGATCCAGGTGGCGACGACGGTCAGGACGACCATGATGTAGATGAGGATGAGGGTATGCGGCAGGCGGAGCTTGGGCCTTTTCATTTCGACGGCTCCTCGACGCGGCCTGTCGCGATGTCATAGACGTCGCCGGCGAGGAGGACGTGCATCCTGAGATCGCGGCCGCCCAAGTGGCCGTCCGGCGACTGGGCCGTGATCGCCCGCCGCGCGTCGTAGACGATGACCTGGCCCTCGCCGAGGACCTCGTACATGCCGTCGGGGCGGACCAGGACGGCCGTCGACTCCTCGATCCCGACGCCGACGAGGGCCGGGTTCTCGAGGACGACGCTGATCAGGCGGTTGTGGCGCCTCCGGGTGACGAAATGCTGGTCGATGACGGCGTTCCGGATGAAGCCGAAGCCCTCGCTGTGGAGGATGTTGTCGGCCCAGATCACTTCCCAGGTCCCTTCCTTGTTCTCGGTCCGCCGTTCGTCACCGGTGATCATGAACTCGCTCATGACCGCAGCGCCGGCGCTCGTGCCGCCGATGAGACACCCTTGGGCATAGAGCTCGAGCATGCGGGCATGGAGGGGCGTCCCGAGCAGAACGGCCGTCTGCCTGGCCTGGTCGCCGCCGGAGAACCAGACGGCGCTCACGCCGTCGAGGATCTTGAGAGCCGCCGAGTCCATGGCTTCCTCCCGCGTAAGCTGATAATAGGCCACGTCGGTAACGCCGTATTTTTTGAACTCGGCCACGAGTTCGGGCCCGACCTCGTGCGGCACGCCGCTGGCCATCGTAAATATGACGAACCGGCCCGTGCCGTATCCTTTAGCCAGCTCGACGTATCGTCTCATCAGCGGTTCATCCCGATCGCCGCCGCCGACGATGAAGAGATAGCCTTTGGGCCGGGCTGCGGCCGCGGGGGCCGGTTCCTTAGGGGCGCAGGCCGCGAGGAGGGCCGCGGTCAGAACGAGGAACAGGGGGGTGATCGGTTTCTCCTTCACGCTCTTCCTCCGCAAGAAAGGCAACCCGAGGGGGGCTATCTTATCAGAAGGCCCGGAGCCTGTCGCCCCGTTTTTTCGCGCGCGTTGACGCGGACGGACGTTTTTTGTTAGACAGATGATGATGGACCATCCGGCCTTGTTTTTCGAGCCGATCTCGCTCTTCCCGCCGGGCACTTTGGCCGATATCGTCGGCCGGAGCTACGCCGAGCTTCTCGAGAAGTGGCCTGACGGCTGGACGGACGAGCCTCGGAAATGGGCGGACCTCGACCGCTACGCCTATGCCTTTCCGGACAGCGTCGGGCGGTGCTTCTTCATCAGCCGCCTCGGCGGCGAGATCGCCGGGATGGCCTCCTTCGATCCCCGTCCCGGGCCGGCCTACGGGATCGTGGGGCAGAACTGCGTCCTGCCGGCGTTCAGGGGACGGGGCTTCGGCAAGCTCCAGGTCCTCGAGGTCCTGAGGAGGCTCAAAGAAAGAGAGATGCGGGCGGCCCGGGTGACGACGAGCGAGCATCCTTTCTTCGTCCCCGCGCTGCGGATGTATCGGAGCCTCAGCTTCAAGGACATCCGGCGGCGCTACAGCGGCCCGGACCGGCGCTACCGGCTCATCGAGCTCGAGATGGACCTGGCCGTCCGAGCCGACGATTAATTGGGGAATTGGTATTGCGTCCCCGATTTTAGAACCGGAACGCAAAGGCCAGCGGCTTTCCCGGCTCGACACGGACGGGCTTCAGCCAGGTCAACAGGACGGTACTCTCCGTCTGGCGGACGGATGGCCGCGCCGTCTCCCCGCCGGACGTCGCCTCGGCCCCGCGCACCCGCTTCCCTGCGAGCGGCGGCGGCAGGACGACCGTGACATTCTTGAGCTCGACCTCCCCGCTCTTGACCTCGATCCCGGCCGTGAACGGCCCGCCCGCGGCAGCCTTCTGGTTGTAAACGCCCCAGCCGGACCCGGCCGTCCAGACCGTCCGGAAATCCTCAGCGTTCACCTTCGGATCGAAATCCATCCGCTTCTCCGGGCCCGAGTACGTGTAGCCGGCCAGGGCCGTCAGCACACCCCACGAGGACATGGCCCGGGCATAATGATGGCCGCACTCGACCTCGTTCCAGGGATTGCGGCGCAGGCCGTCATAGCGGTCGCGGACGCCCTTGACGATGCTCAGCCCCTCCTCGACAAGACCTTCATAGATGAGGTGCGAGGCGACTTGGTACTCGATGCCGGTCCAGACCTCGTCCGAGTACGGGAAAGGCAGGGGCGGCCGGCCGCCCTTGGGCCAGGAGCAGAGGAGCAGGCCCTTCTCGTCGTTGAGGGCGTAGGTCCGCTGGACGTTGGAGAAGTTCCTGAAGTCGGGCAGGAAATTGTACTTGTAGATGGCCCGAAGCGACGACTGGACGCGCTCGGCGGGGAGATACCGCCCCAGGCCGGAGACCATGCCCAGCCACTGGCCGAGGAGCATGTCGGAGAGGCAGCCCTCGCCGTACTGGTACTTCGTCTCCATGACCTTGTCGTACTTCTGGACGTAGTACTCGCCGTTCCAGAGGTCCCGGTCGTAGGCGGCCCTGCCTTTCCCGTACATGGCGAGATAGGCCTTGGCCGAGACGAGATCGCCGACGACCGTGGCCATGGCCGTCCCCGCCTTGAGCGCGCCGAGGTAGAAGGCGCCCATCATGCTGTTCGGGCCGAAGAACTCGATGTCGTAGGTGTTGTGCTGCTCGCCCTCCATCAGGCCGTCGCGGTCGGCGTCCCAGAACTTCCAGGCGTAGTCGAGGGCCTTCTTGGCCTGCGGCCAGAGCTTCTTGAGCCACTCCGTGTCGCCCGAGATCTGCCAGTCGCGGTAGAGGCTGATGATGCGGCCCATCTGGCCGTCGGCGGCCGGCTTGAAGCCCCACAGAACCCCGCTCCCGAGCGGAAGGGACGTGCGGAATACCATGGCGCCGTCGGGCTTGACGTTCGTGAGAAGATCGGTCTCGCGCATGGTCCGCTCGAGCGACGGAAAGAGGAAAGCCAGCGACTGGGCGTAGTTCCAGACGTGGGCGCAATTGAGCGGGCAGCAGCCGCCCTGGTCGCCACAGCCTTCGAAGCCGAAGTAATTCCCGCCTTCGAGCCAGAGCCCCGTCGTCGTCCGGATGATGGAGGCTTGGCTGGAGACGGCGTCGAGGACGTAGGGCGGCAGGGTCGTTGAAAAGAAGGCCTTGTGGAAGGCCCGGGTCGCTCCTTCGAGGCGGCCGAGGTTCGCCTGGAGATGTTCGGCCGCGGCCCAGGCGTCGGCGAACCTCTCGGCGTAATGGTTCTTGAAGATCCGGCCTCGCTGCTCGGGGACGATGTCGAAATAATTGAGGACGTTGGGGAAGCTCCAGGACAGGATGAAGGGGAGCGTGACCTCCTCGCCCGGGGCCAGGGTCGCCGAGAGCCCGAGAGTCCCGACGTCGGTCCGCTTGTCGGGCGAGGGCGAAACTTCGGCCAAGTCCGCGAGCCGGCCGTCGGCGGCGAAGTCGTCCCAGAAGATCTGGAGATCGTCCCACCAATCGCCGCGGACCCAATGGGAGAGATAGGTGACATCGGGCCAGGGCGACGCCAAGGCCATCGTTCCGAAGGCGGGCGAATCGGGCTTGACCTTCCGCGAGGACATGGCCAGGCCGCGGAGTGCCACCGTTCTCTTGATCTCATTGACGTTCTCGCCGAACTTGTCGTTGCCAAGGCCGTCGACCTGGCCTTCGCCGTTGTAGCCGATAGGATTGATGACCGAGCCGGCAACGGTGACCTTGGCCGGCGCGGCGCCAATGTTCTTGATCCGGTAGCGAAGGACGAAGGCCGGGATGCCGGAATCCTCAGGCTCGAGCGGGATGAAGGGATTGAACGCTTCGAGGGTGATCTCGAGCGGCACCTGGCTGTCGGCGAGCTCGACCTCGGCGAACGGATATTCGCCCTTGAACGTGGCCTTCTCCATCCGCGGCAGGCCGGGGACGAAGACGCGGCGGAAGCCGAAGCCTGTCGTGAACGGCGGCTCGAGCGGGCCCTCGAGGACGCGGACAAGCTTTTTCCCGCTCTGTTCGACGTAGAGGGCGAAGAAGGTGAAGGGCATGTGGACGCCCTTGCCGGGACGGTTGAAGATCTCCCAGTCGCGGAGGTTGCCGCGGCCGCCGAGGGAGATCGTCCCGGTGCCGATGCCGCCGAGCGGGAAAGCGACCTCGCCGAGCGCCCGCCCCTCGAACGTCCGCACCGGCCCGGAGCGGAAGAGCTCGTCGCGGCTGGTGGCGGCGGACGCGGCCTGGCCGGCGCTCGATGCCCAGGGCAGGGCTATCGCCAGGAGTAGGATCCCGAAGATCACGAAACGGGTTTGGCGGTCGAGCGGACGGGACGTCATGGTGACCCTCCTCCGGGAAGAGTGGTTGCGGATATTCTCTCTTTCTAGAGGATAAGAACACGGAAGTCAACCGGATATCGCGCCAGACGGCCTCGGTCATCCGGTTATAGACCGGCCCCGGCGCTCGAGGATCTTCCCGATCTTCTTCTCCATGTCGCCGTAGTGCGTGCCCTGCCAGAAGACGCGGTCACAGCCCGGGCAAATGGCGAAGGATGCGGCCTTCTCGCTGACGTAGGGCGTCACCAGGTTGCGGGCCCGCTCGCGGCTCAGCGGCTTGAGCGGGACGTTGCAGGCGAGGCAGCGCGTGTTCGGCCGGACCGCGTCCCAGAGCTCGAGATCGTCGAGGACCTGGACGATCTGCTCCTGCCAATCGTCGCTGCGGATGAAGAGGCGGTCCGGCCGCCGCGCCGTCCTCTCGATGAGCCCCGTGTCGCGGGTCAGGAGGACGCGGCCCTCGCGCCGGGCGATCGCGACGAGGTCGCGGTCCTCGGCCTTGGGGAAATAGAGGACGTCGAAGCCGAGGATCTTGAGCCACTTGGCCAAACGGCCGAGCATGCAGTCGGCGACGAAGGTCACGGGCGGACCCCCTACAAGCCGAGGAATTGAACGGCCAGGCCCGAGACGAAGATCATCAGGCCGGCCAGGGCGTGCGAATAACGCTCGAGCTTGCCCAAGCGGATGAAGCTCGCTCCGAACGAGGCCGCGGCGATGATGACGAGCATGGTCAGGATGGTCACCAGGCCGAAGGCCGCCGCGACCAGGGCCACCCCGGCCGTGCTGTGGCGGGCGGCGGGGTACATGACCAGGGGGATGAGCGGCTCGCAGGGGCCGAAGACGAAGATGGTGAACAGGATCCAGGGCGTGATGTTGGCCTTTTGCGGTGCCTCGCCGTGAGGATGGGCGTGCTCGGCCAGCTCGTGGGTGTGGGGATGGGCGTGCTGATGGACGTGTTCGTGAGCGGGATCGTGGGGACCCTGGTCCGGACCGTGGGGATGGACCTGGGCATCCTCGTGGTCGTGGAGATGCGGGTGGACGTGGGCTTTGCCGCGCCAGGCCCGGCGCATGCCCCAGAGAAAATAAGCGAAGCCGAAGCCGATGAGGAGCCAGGCCGCGAACGCGCCCCGGGTCGACTCGACGCCTTCGAGCTTCGAAACGGCGATGCCGAGGGCGATGCCGAAGAAGCCGAGGACGACCGAGCTGAGGATGTGGCCGAGGCCGGCCAGGAACGCGACGCCGAGGGTCTTGCGCAGGGTCCAGTTGCGGGCCCGGCCGATGACGATGAAGGGAAGGTAGTGGTCGGGGCCGATGACGGTGTGGACGAGGCCGAGTGTCGCGGCCGTGCCGGCCAGCATCCAGATCTCGCGCTCGATCATCGCTCCTCCGCGACCCGCAATGGGGACATCGCTAGCGGGGACATGTACCTTGGGTACGTGTCCCCCGATGTCCGGGCAACGGGAGAAAAATGGTGGACGGTAGGAGATTCGAACTCCCGACCTCAGCGTTGCGAACGCCGCGCTCTCCCAGCTGAGCTAACCGCCCACAGCCCGCGCTTGTAAACTATTTATTATCTCAGCTTTCCAAGGCACATACGGAATACATTGACCATTTCAGGCCCGTGGAAAGCTTCCTCATGATAGCAGAACAGACTCCGGCCTTCAACCGAAGGACATCTAGAGAATAATTCCGCCACAAGCGCTTGACAATTACACGTATTTGTGTATATTTGATATATGAAGCGCAGGGAGCTCGAGGGCCGTCTTCGGGCCCTCGGCTGGAGCCTCGTCCGCCGCGGCCGCCGTCACGACGTTTGGGCCTGCGGCGAACGCGAGGTCGCCGTCCCGAGACACGTCGAGATCAACGAATACACGGCGAGCGCGATCTTGCGGACAGCCAAAGGAGCCAAGTCATGAGATTCGTGGGCAAGGTCTTCAAAGCCGGTAAGTACTGGGCAATCGAAATCCCCATTCTCGACATCGCCACACAGGGCAGGACCAAGAAGGAGGCGTACGAGATGATCGCCGATGCCGTCGAATCTCTCGTCAATAAGAAGGGTTTCGAGGTCCGCGTGTTCGGGGCGAAGGGGGCGGTCTTCGAGATCGGAGCCTCCGACCAAGGCGCCCTCACGGCCCTGTTGCTCCGGCGGATGAGACAAAAAGCCGGGCTGAGCCTGGAAGAGGTCGCGGCGCGCTTGGGCTCGAGGTCTCCGAACAGCTATGCCCGGTACGAGCAAGGCCGGTCCGTCCCGAGCGTCGAGAAGTTCGCGAGGCTCTTCTCGGCGGTCGCCCCCAATAAGGAGTTCGTGATCATGGAGAGCCGCGTCCCATATAGACGGCTTCCCGCGAGATCCTGAAGGCGATCCGATGACCTGATCGCAGCTATTTCTCGACGATCCTGTACTCGTAGAAGCAGACACCGCGGTCGGCGTCGAGCAGGAACAATCGGTCGCCGTGGACCCAGATTCCGTCGACGAAGTGCGTCAGGGGGATCTCGCCGAGCAGGACCCCGTCCGGAGCGAAGATCTCGAACTTGAACATGTCGGTCTTCCTGAGGTCAGTGTTCCCGACGAGCTTTCGAGTCTCGCCGCCACCGACCCGACCGCTGACCATGACGATGACTTCTTCGTCCTTCCTTATCTGCCGGTCGCAAGTCACCACCCAGATCCGGCCGGAATCGTCCACGTCAAGGCCGCTCGCCACAGAATTGAATTTGGGATAGAAGGTTCGAGCTCCCTCCGTCCGGCCCTTCTCCACCATCTTGGCCGGATAATTCAGCTCCCGATCCGCCCTCCAGAGCAACTGGCCGTCCGGGGAATACTTTTCGATGCGATTCTGGAGAAGGAAGCACAGATAGATGTTGTCCTCGCCGTCGACCGCGTATTCCCATGAGTTGCCCGCGCTGTTCGCGAGCTCATCCCCAAAGTCGAAGGGCTCCCCGAATTCCCCTAGCGGCGCGAGGTCAGGGCCCAGCAGCTGGACCAGCTTTGGCCCGCGCACCGTGCCCGCGATAACGATCCTCCCGGAACGCTGGAGCCGCATCTTTCTAAAATTCTGTGTCGAAACGGGGATGGTCTTTAGGACCTCGCCCTTGGGCGTGAACACCTGGATCCGACGCTGCGCGTTATCAAGGACGTGGAGGCGGCCTTCGCCGTCGAAGTTGAGCGAGCGCGTGGACATGAACTCCCCGGGGCCCTGCCCCTTTCGTCCGATGGTCCGGAGGTAGCGGCCTTCGGGATTGAACACCTGGATGCGCTGATTCCGGCTGTCGGCGACGTAGATATTCCCGGCGGCGTCCACGGCCAGGTCCGCGGGCGAGTTGAAGGCGAGGTTCTCGTCGTCAGAATCGACGTCACCGATTGTCCGCACCATCTCGAGCGATACCTTCAGAGCGTCCCCCCAAGCCCCGCCCTTGACGTTGTGCACGATCCGGACGCCGTTCGCAGTCTCGATCCGTTGGGCCCAGGCCGCCGTCCAAAGACCGGCGCCGAGGCTCAGAGATGCTCCGCAGATAAGGTAAAAAGCCAGGACACGCACGGGATGATCGCCCTTTTCTTGTTTCGCCATCGGTACCAGCATCTCTTGCCTCGCGGGCATCACCTTGCCTAATCTTCCGACCCAAGCTGCACTCGCAATCATGTCCGGCCTCTCGCTCAACAGCCTAACCTGTGCTCAGATTACCGCCTTGGACGGATGGGGTCAACCCGGTTACTTCTGCGGGAAAGAGACCTTGACCAAATCTTGACCAAACCAACGGAAGAACCGGGACGAGCCGGGACGACTAGGGACGATCCGGTAAGCGGCCTTTCCCTGTAGAAGGGCCTTATATGGGGATTTCAGGGAGGGCCGAAAAACGCGCCGAGTGAGCTAACCGCCCACAAATTGTGCTTCTGGCCCTCTGAAAGCCCCCTCATGATAGCAGAAGGGACATTCGCCTTCAACCGGTGGCCGACCGCCGAGACGCGACGTCCCTGATTTTTTCAACTAAGCCATACGGGGGGGGATGCGGAGAATCGCGCTAGAACCTCGGCTTAAGTCCCGCCTGCTTGCATAGCTCATTGGCCGTTATCCGGTCGAAGGTATTATGCCTCTTCACCGGGATCGTCTTCTTTTCGTCGGAATAGATCGAGTGGTTCTTGCCCTCGCGAAGCAAGGTGAAGCCGTTTTCTTCCAGATATCGGACGAGGTCGCGTCGCTTGACAGACATCTAGATCTGAGCGGGTATCTGTTCCAGGAGTGCGCCGCCCAAGGGGATTTCCTTCTTCTGTTGGCGATAGGCTAGGATCATCTCCCGGAGGGCGTCTTGGAGCATCGCCCGGCAGTCTTCAAGGGTTTTTCCTTCGGTTACGACCTCCGGCCACTCGACGAGCTGTCCCATGTAGCCAGATTTGATCTTGGTGTATTTTGCCGTGTATGTGGAGAACATGGTCTTCCTCCTTCGCCCCTACATTATACCTGCTTCGAGCCGGAAAGGGGAGGCCGTTTCTTCCCCGAGCTCCGCGATATCCTGACGTCGATCCTGGAGGAGCTCAGCATATGACCACCGGCTTTGACGAACGAATGCCCCCACCGATTACCGCAAAATCATCATTGACGAGAATGATCGGTTCTACTTGGTCAGAACCGAGTCTGTGCTGGTGCAAGGGAATGAAGCGACAGTCGACATCTATCAGACCGGCCGCGAAAGAAGGGAATTGCACATAGGCGGCGATCCGCTTATCGTTAAGCAAGGCTACCTCTACAAAGTTTAGATTTTGGATCGAAGCGGAACTGGGCTATGACGATATCAACCCAGATATCCGGCCTGGTGAATGTCGGTCTCTTTTCGAACAGCGTCACCGAATTGCCGCGAAATTTAAAGCCGAGCCTGACTTTGTCCTTGAATTTTACTGGGCATCTCAGAGCGCAATAAGCGGAAAGGACCTCAGACACTTGGTTGCGGATCTTCTCAGGAAGGGCCATGCTTATAATGCCACCGGCAAGGTCTGAAATGCGAATATAGCCCGGAGCCAAGGAGAAATCAAGACCGAGGCAAAGGGCGGATCAATAAGACCGCGGGGAATCGGGCTTTTTTTCTATTGTCTCGGCCGAGGGGCTGGCTTACAATGCCGGTAGGAGAACCGTCATGGCCAAGACCCTGCTCGTCTTTCTTCTCATCGCCGGAGCCGCGTTCCTGATCTATCGCCAGGTCTCCCGGCCGGCTTCGGAAGAGGTCCTGCAGGTGAAGGCCCTCCAGGACCGCTTCGCCGTCGTTATCAACAGGTTCACCAGCGCTTCCGGGCGGTCGGGCACGATCGGCATCGACACGATGGACCAGACCGAGACGGCAGTCAATCAGACCCTGAAGATCAGGGCCGAGCTGGCGGACCTGCGGAAGCGGCTGACCGAGCCGGCGGCGATCGAGAGAGCCGACAAGCTCTCCGCGAAGATCGAGTACTTCTGCAAGAAGAACGACATCCTCCGGCCGTGAAGCTCCAGCTCCTCGGAAAGCCCGCCCGCGCCGGGCGCCTGGTCCGCCGGCTGGAAAGAGGGAGGATCGAGGCCGTCGTCGAGAAGACGGCGCAAGGGCGCATCCTTAAAGGAACGGTTTCGGGCCGGCCGGGCCGCGTCGAGGTCTTCCGCGCGCCCGCGCCTTCCGCTTTCCTCCTCAACAACTGGCAATCCTGGGGCCCAATGCAGCGGGCCGCGCCGTCAACCCGCTTCCCAGAGCTCGAGGCCATCGTCAGGGACTACAGCCCTTATCTGTTCTCGCCCGTGCCGGGAGAACTCCTGCGCGGACCGGTCAGCGACTATTTCGTCGCCTGGGACGGCGGCCTGGCCGGTTTCCTGACGTCGCGCGCCGGCCACCCGTTCTTCACTGTGGAGGGCGGGGATCTCGTCGGCTGGATCGACTATTTTGATGCGGAATTCGAGGCGCCGATCGCGCTCGAGCCCCTGGCCGTCCTGGATGGAGGCGCCGTCGAGGATATGCTCAAGGCCTACGCGAGACTGGTCAAGCGGGCCAACCGCGTCCGCATCAATCCTTGGAACCCGGTCGGCTGGTGCAGCTGGTACCAGTATTTCGGCCGTCTCGGCTGGCCGGACGTCCTAGAGAACCTCGAGGTCGCGGAGCGCGACCGGCGAGGGTTTCCCTTCGACGTCTTCCAGGTCGACGACGGTTATGAGACCGAGATCGGCGATTGGCTGACCGCCAAGCCGGGATATCCGGACCTGGCCGGTCTGGCCGGGGCCATCACAGAGAAGGGATACCGGGCCGGGATCTGGACGGCGCCGTTCAGCGCCGCGGAAACGTCGGAGCTATTCTCGCGGTATCCCGATTGGATGGTCGCGGAGGAGGGCAAGCCCAAGCCGTGCTTCAAGGGCTGGGGCAAGACGATCTATGCCCTGGACACGACCCATCCCGAGGTCAAAACGTGGCTTCATGAGACCTTCGCGGCGCTGCGAAGCGCGGGCTTCTCGTATCTCAAGATCGATTTTCTGTTCGCGGCGGCCATGCCGGGAACGAGGCGGGCGCGGGTCACACCGGTCCAGGCCTACCGCGAAGGCCTGAGGACGATCCGCCGGGCCGCCGGGAAGGACTTCGTCCTGGCGTGCGGCGCGCCCCTGCTTCCGTCGGCCGGGCTCGTTGACGGGATGCGCATCGGCGAGGACACGGCGCCCTATTGGAAGACCAAGCCGTCCGGCTTCCAGGGCCCGAACGCCTATTTCGCGCTCAAGAACGCCCTGATGCGTCAGTTCATGCACCGGACCTTCTGGCTCAATGATCCGGACTGCCTGCTGCTGCGGGGCACGGAGACCGAGTTGGCGCGGAGCGAGAGGGAGCTCTACGCCCTGGCCGCCGGGGCGCTCGACAACATGGTCATCGTGAGCGACAAGCTGACGCTGCTGGGGCCCGAGGAGAAGGGCCTGCTCCGCCGCGCCCTGGCCCTGAGAGGCGGCCGTAGCCGGGTTACGGGGCTCCTGGGGGAGGACGCCTACGCCATCGAGGTCAGGGGCGGCCAGACGGGGAGAACGCGCTACGGCGTCAATCTGTCCGACAGGGAAACCGTCATCGGGGGAGTGGCGTTGGCGGCCCGATCAGGGGCTTTCCTATAAAAAAAGACCCCCTTCTGCTAGAACCTCACCTTTTTGGGGTCCCTCGGCCGCACCTTCTTGTTCCCGCATGTGAAAGATAACCTGCCTGGGGACGAAGTCAATGGTTTTCGGCCGGATGTCCCATTATGTCAGAACTTGTCATGCCAGGAGGCGCCAAAAAGCGCCTAGAGGAGGGTCACTTCACGCCGGCCGCGGACCACTTCCCCGATGATCCAGGCCTTGAAACCCCTCTTGGCGAAGAGGGAGACGGTCCGGTCGGCGTCGCCGGGACGGACGACCAGGGCCATGCCGATCCCCATATTGAGGGTCCGGTACATCTCGCGCTCCTCGACGTCTCCCGCCCGTTGGATCTTGCGGAAGATCGCCGGGACCGGCCAGGAGCCCCTCTCGACGCGGACGCCGTAGCCCTCCGGGATGACCCGGGGGATGTTGTCGTAGAAGCCGCCGCCGGTGATGTGGGCCATGGATTTGATCCGGACGCTCTTGAGGATGTCGAGGATAGCCGAGCAGTAGATCCGCGTCGGGCGCAGGAGCTCGCGCCAGAGGCCGGCCTTGATCTCCTGCTCCGAGAAGACCTTGCGGGCCAGGGAATAGCCGTTGCTGTGGAGCCCGCTCGAGGCCAGCCCGATGACGGCGTCGCCGCGGCGGCAGTCCCGGCCGTCGATGATCTTTGCTTCGTCGACGAGGCCGACGCAGAAGCCGGCCAGGTCCCATTTCCCGGGGGGGTAGAGACCGGGGAGCTCGGCCGTCTCGCCGCCGACGAGGGCGCAGCGGGCCTCGCGGCAGCCACGGACGATCCCGCGGACGATATCGACGAGCATCCGCGGTGCGACCTTGCCGACGGCGATGTAATCGAGGAAGAAGAGGGGCTCGGCCCCGAGGACGACGACGTCGTCGACGGACATGGCCACGAGGTCGACGCCGACCGTGTCGTATTTCTGGACCATGTCGGCGACGAGCAGCTTGGTCCCGACGCCGTCGGTCGAGGAGACGAGGACGGGTTTTTTCATCCCGGCCAGGCGCGGCCGGAACAGGCCCGAGAAGCCGCCGATCCCGCCGAGGACCTCGGGCCGCCCCGTCGAGCGGACCAGGGGCTTGATCAGGCCGATGAAGCGGTCGGCCGCGTCGATGTCGACGCCGGCCTGCTTGTAGGTTACGCGAGGCATGCGCTATTTATAGCATAGAAGAAGGGGTCAAACCTTAACTTTTTTACTTTTTGGAGGTTAAGGCGCTGACCAGGCTCTCAGAAAACTATAAAAATTAGGGTTTGACCCCTTCTGGGGGGTTTGACCCCGTCTTGGACCGGGTGTAACCTTTTCCCCAAAGGGCGGTATTACCCCATGAAAGCCGACGATCCAACGCGAGGAAAGACCGGACGCATGCCACCGACGGACAACGAGCTTATGGAGGATGTCCGGGACGGCCGGGTAGAAAAGCTGGCCGTCCTCTTCGAGAGATACCAGACCATGCTCTACAACTTTTTTCTCCGCCTGACGGGCAACAGGGCCTCGAGCGAGGACCTCGTCCAGGAGGTCTTCATGCGCGTCCTGAAGTACCGGGCAGGCTATTTGGGCGACAGCCGGTTCAACGTCTGGCTCTTTCAGATCGCCCGCAACGCCCATATCGACCATCTGAGGAAGCTGAAGGCGGCGCTCCCGCTCGACGAGCAACACGCCGAGACGCCGAGCCGGGAGCCCCGGCCTGAGGCGGCCTACGAGGCCGACCAGGAGGCCGAGCTCATCCGGAGGGCCCTCGACGGCCTGCCCGTCCAGAAACGGGAGCTTCTCGTGCTCTTCCGCTTCCAGAACCTCAAGCTCCGGGAGATCGCCGAGCTCACGGGCGTCCAAGTGGGCACGGTCAAGGCCCAGGTCCACCGGGCCCTCAAGGACCTCAGCCGGATCTACCTCGATCTCCAGCAAGGGAGAGCATCATGAGCTGCGACAAGATCCAGGAAAAGTTCGCCGATTACCTGACCGGCGACATCGACGCGACCGGCCGCAAAACCGTCCAGGACCACATCCTCGACTGCGCCGCCTGCCGCGAGGACCTCGAGGACCTGACCGTCATCTGGGCCAAGCTCGGCGTCCTGCCCGAGGAACAGCCCGGCGGCGGCCTGCGCCACCGCTTCTATACGATGCTCGAGGAGTACAAGGACGGGCTAGAGTCCGAGCGCAAGGCCGCCCGGAAGGAGGCCCGCGCGGGATGGCGAGACTGGTTCACCTTCCGGCGCCCCGCGTTCGCGGCGTCCTTCTCGGCCTTCCTCCTCATCGCCGGGGCCGCGGCCGGCTGGTTCGCAGGAGGCGGCAGCGAGATGAAGCGCGCCGGCCTCTCGCGCGAGGTCCAGGACATGCGCCAGCAGATCGCCCTGTCCCTCCTGAGCCAGCCCTCGGCGTCGGAGCGCATCCAGGGCGTCAGCTACAGCGCCTCCGTCGACAACCCGAGCGACACGACCCTGGCCGCCCTCTTCGACGCGGTCGACGCCGATCCCAATCCCAACGTCCGCCTGGCCGCCGTCGACGCCCTCTATCTCTTCCGCGACCGGCCCGGCGTGCGCGAGAGCCTGGTCAGGTCCCTCGCCGTCCAGACCTATCCCCTCGTCCAAGTCGCCCTGATCGATTTCCTGGTCGAGGTGCGTGAAGCCCGGGCCGCCGAGGCGCTCAAGAAGCTCGTCGAGGGCGGAGAGCTCACTCCCGAGGTCAAGTCCCGCGCCGAGCAGGGCCTCAAGCAGATCGGCATCTGAGGATCGCCATGAAGTTCAAGACCGGAGCCCTCCCCGCCGTCGCCGCCCTGGGACTGGCCCTCGCGGTCGCCGCGGCCCCGAGCGCGCCCCAGCGGTCCTGGGACCGCGGCGAGGACATGCGCTCCTTCAAGACCGAGTCGATCTCCAAGACCCTGAAGTTCGCCGATCCCGCCAAGCCCGGCGAGGTCGTCGTCGACAACGTCTTCGGCCCGATCAAGGTCGAGGCCCACGCCGGCCGGGACGTTCTTCTCGAGGCCAGGCGGATCGTCTACGCCCGCGACGAGGCCCGGGCCCGGAAGGCCGAGGAAGAGGTCAGGCTCGACATCACCGAAAAGGGCCGCACGATCGAAGCCTACGTCGACGGCCCCTTCCGGGACGACGAGAAGGAGCGCCGCGAGCGCGGGATCCACATGAACCGCGACCCCGGTTACCGGGTCTACTACGGCTTCACCCTCAAGGTCCCGGCCCGCACCGACCTCGTCCTGCGCACCGTCCTTGACGGCGACGTCGAGGTCTGCGGCGTCGAAGGGGCCTTCGACGTCCGCAACGTGGTCGGCGAGGTCCGTCTCGTCGACGCGGCCGGCGCCGGGGACGCCCAGGCGGTGAGCGGCGGCGTGACCGTCGCCTTCAAGCGTCCGCCCGACGGGCCGTGCGTCTTCAAGACGGTCAGCGGCGACGTCGAAGTGAACTTCCCCGGCGAACCGTCGGCCGATTTCCGTATCAAGACGATTCACGGCGAGGTCTATTCCGATTTCGAGGTCACCTACCTGCCCCAGGCCCCGCCGGTCCGACAGGAGCGCCGGGAAGCGGGAGGCAGATACGTTTACCGCAGCGACAGCGGCTACGGCGTCCGCACCGGCAGGGGCGGCCCCGAGATCAAGCTAGAAACTCTGACCGGCGACATCCTGATCGCCAAGAGATCGAAATCAACGTCCTGACAAGGACAAGGAGGAGAATATGAACATGAGCAAGAGAACGAACGGGCGGATCGTGAGGATCGCGGTCCTGGCGCTCCTCGCGGCCGCGACGTGCGGTTGGGCCGCCGCGCAGGCCAAAGAAGAGCCCCCCGACCGGGCCGTCGTCCCGCTGTCGAAGCCCGGCCAGCCAGCCAAGATCGAGGTCTCGGTCATGCGCGGCAGCATCACGGTCAAGGCTTACGAGGGCAAGGACATCATCGTCGAGGCCCGGACGCGGGA
>Ga0209253_10001313_pt1 | contig 21810 bp, 15 predicted proteins | sample FrelakmetBRP12BR_FD_187145 | JGI IMG/M metagenome (GOLD analysis project Ga0209253, IMG submission 187145) | Freshwater lake sediment microbial communities from the University of Notre Dame, USA, for methane emissions studies - BRP12 BR (SPAdes)... | ecosystem: Environmental > Aquatic >...
TTCGCCCGCCTATCCGGCGGCGCTTTGCGGCACCTGACACCCGTCCTCAGCGACCTGGAGCTTCTCCTGACCGATGCTTTTTTTGTCCTGGCCACCCATCTAGCCCAGGGAAAAGTCGATCCCGACACAACCGAAACGGAGTGGGAAGCGCCCTGCCGCTCCCTGGATGTGATGCAGCTCTTCCAAGACTCTTTGGCCTCGGGCCGCATCGCCGAAAGCTTGCAGAGCTTATCGCCTCAGCACAGCTACTATGCCGGGCTTAAACAAGCCTTCCACCGCTACAAAGAGCTCGTTCGGCAAAATGATTGGCCCCGCATTTCCGGGGGCCGCGAGCTAAGAGCGGGCGACAAAGGAAAACGGGTCGAAGCCCTTAAGAGAAGGTTACTTAAGGAAGGTTATGATATCTCCGCCAAGCTCGCCGCATCCGATATCTTCGACCATGACACCGAGTTGGCCGTTTGCCGCTTTCAAGAGAAACACGGGCTTCCCCAGACGGGGGTTGTCGATGAGGCGACGCTCAACGCCCTTAACACGTCGGCCGAAGAGCGGCTGCGCCAAATCGAAGTCAACCTGGAGCGGTGGCGGTGGCTTCCCCATGACCTGGGCCCGAGATATGCCGTTGTCGACGCGGCCAGTTTCGAGCTGTTCGTCGTCGAACGCTTCGAGACCGTCCTGAGCATGAAGATCGTCGTGGGGATGCTGACCTGGCAGACGCCGGTCTTCAGCAGCCGGATCACGGATATCGTCATCAACCCGTATTGGTATGCCCCGAACCGTGTCCTCCTCAAAGAGCTCATCAATTACATCAAAGCCGACCCGAACTACCTGACCAACAACAAAATGAAATTGATGCGCGGTTGGGGGAAAGCGGAGACCGAAGTGGACGTCAAAACGCTCGACCTGGATAACGTCAACTCAAAGAATTTGGATTTTCATCTCCGCCAGGACCCCGGACCGCTGAACTTGGTGGGCCATATCAAATTCTCCATGCCGAACAAGTACAACGTGTATCTCCATGACACGCCCTATCAATCGGACTTCGGGCAGTTCACAAGGACCTTCAGCCACGGCTGCATCCGCATCGCCAAGCCCGTCGATTTCAGCCTTTTCCTTCTCCAGGACCCAATGGAATGGAACGCAGAGAAGATCACCGATTGCATCGACCGCGAGGTCGAACAAACGATTCCGGTCAAAAATCCCCTGGCTGTCCATGTCTTCTATGGGACGGCCTGGCCGCTCGAGGACGGAAGCGTCCAATTCCGGCCGGATCTCTATGAGAATGACAAGCTGGTGGCCGAAGCCTTGCACCAGAAGCCGCCCAGGGCTCGGGTGGTCGAAACTCCCTCCTGGAATGGCAAGGCGCCGAGCACAAAAGAGACGATCGCTCGGGGTGACGAAAAAAAGCGCGATGATCGCTGAGGGCGTCCTCAATATTCGGGCCAGCGGGGCTGATTTTCAAAAGAGCTCTTCAAAAGCCATCTTTCTCTTTTGGAGTTCCGTCACCAGCTTTTCTTTTTGTTTTTGAAAAAAGGCGTCGGTCGAGGCATCAACCATTCCTAGCCGGACATAGAAGCTGCGGATCATGTCCATATAGTTCATCCGGTCGATCAAAACCTCGTCGACTTTTCCTTCGAGTTGGGCGATAAGTTGCTCCGGGTCTCCGGGAAGGAGAGGGCCGATAAAAGCCTGCGTCTTGATCCCGGCCTGATGGAGCTTATCGAGAGCCTGGATCCGCTCTTGGATGGATGAAGCGCGGGGCTCGAAGAGGCGGGCGATTTTTTCGTCGTCCGTGGCGATGGTGAAAGTAAATTGGATTTCTTTAAACTCGAGGAAAACGTCCAAATCCCGGAGCGCCAAAACCGATTTAGACTGAACATGGACGGGAAACTGAGCAGCAGCCAACTCGATCAGGCACTGTCGGGTCAGCTTGTATTTCGCTTCCAGGGGCTGGTAAGGATCGCAGACTGAGGCGACCCAGACCGCGCCCCGCTTGGCCCTCATCAGCTGCTTCTTTAAAATTTCGGGAGCATTGACTTTGACATCCACGAATTCGCCCCAGGGCTCGCTATGGCCGGAATAGCGCGGAATGAACAGCCGGGCGTAGCAGTACCGGCAGCCGACCTGGCACCCCGTGTAGGGATTGACGCAGTAATCGAAGATCTTGGACTTGTTGAGGATGCTTTTGGCCTGGACTTCGGCGACCTTCAGGGCGGGGACCATTTTTTCTCCCGCCATTGATAACATAGAAAAATAGCGGGACGCAATACCCGTTTCCCTATCGGATTCTCGGAAACAAGCCGAATTCAGCCAATTCTTTTTATTCCAAAGGCCCTTCCTTTTTTAGCTTGACTTTTTTTCGCCGCCGATGATATGTTTTCTTGCAGGGGTAGCAAAAATGCATGTTTTTTCTACCATTATGTGATGGAGAAGCCCTTTGCCCATGAGCTTGCATGAAAAAGTCCAAGGGCATGCTTCCGGATCGAGGCCGCTTTTGCAGCAGCGCTTCACAAAACCTGAGAGAAAGGGGGAATCTCAACAATGAAGCGTTTGGGTCTTGTCTTTGGGGTCGCTCTTTTCTTTCTCATTGTTTCACCTTCTGCTCAACAGACGGGCGAAGGTGGCTTGCCACGGGGAACCGCTCGTTAAAAATCAGTGAACGGTCAAGCGATCTGTCGATATTTTTTAAGGAATTTTTCGATCTCTTTTAAAAACTTCTCAAGATCCCCCAAGTCGTTTTGCAGAATCTCATAGAGCTCCTCATTCGAAATCTCTTTGTAATAGTGGACCAGGCGGTTGCGATAGCCGGCGATTTTCACTAGAGTCCTGGAATAATTCTTGGAAATGACGCCCTTGTCTCCCAATTCAAGAGCAACCTCTCTATATTCCAAGCTTTTCGAGCTGAAGCTCTTCGATAAGATGTGTCTTCCGATGTCGAAAATGGCCTCTATGCATCGCCTTAAAAAGCTCTCGGAAGCGGCCGGATTCCGTTCATCGGCTAAGAACGCTTTCTTCGGAATGCGGGCCATTTTCTCAAGTTTCTCGATAAAGACGCCGATTAAATTGAGATTTTGCTGGATCTTAGCTAAGTTTAAGCTCGAAATAACCATTGTGGATGGCCTCATAAAAATCCTTCTCGAATATCTTTCTCTTGAAGGCAAGGTCGGCCGCCATCGTTATCGTTTTCTCTTCGTAGTCGTCCCCGAATCCCACATCCCGAGCATAAATCCGTTTTCCGTTGATGATTTCGTATCGGAGGAGCGCATGGACCTCGTTGAGAAACACGATATCGATGTCGAAGGGGAAAAAAATGTCGCTGAGTGCGGCGAATAAATTTCCATACAGAATATAGGGATCTTTCGGTATCTTTTCCAGGAGAAGTCCGATATCTAGGTCTGACCGGCGGCTAGCCCGATATTTTTCTCCAGCCGCAAAATGCATCCCCTCATCTTGTTGAGAGCCGAAGAGGTAAGCTAAAACAACCTGGTGCTTCCGAAAGATCGCTCGTACCCGCGCGTTCAAACTCCTGTGCTTTAAAACTTTTTCCATAAAAACCTTTATCCTTCTTCTTTATATTAGATCAAAATGAAGGGCTTGGCAACTCTCTGATTAAGCGGGACCATGCGTTCTGAAGTCGCTTTTCGAGGAAGACCGCATTATTATTCTAGGCCGACTTTTTTTAACAGGGAGATGAAGCGCGGGTCGTCGCGGAGGAGATCGTACATCGGATCGACTTTGAGATTGGTCACGGCGCCGTATGGACAAGAAATCCAGGCGTGACCCAGAGAAAAATCCTGATTAATCTCAACCGCTCGTTGCAAGAGATTAAGAAAATTATTCATTCCGGTTTCGTATGAGATAGATCCTTTCCCGCCTCCCACAAAGCGGGCCTGAAGATAAAGTTTATAGGCTTCGGGATTGACCTCTTGGAGTCGGTTGATGTTTTCGACATCTTGGACAATAAGCTGGATGTTGATCTCGCGGGCGATGGCCAGGGCCACTTGGCTATAGAGAGATAAGATCTCCGAATTATCCCGATCGAACGGGCGCGGCCCCAGATATGTTTTTCGGTCTGCCCGTCGATCAGCTTGACCGTGATCTTGGGCGAGGTCAGCGTCATCTTCTTGGCCATGACCCGGTCGGTGGTCGGCAAGGTTTGTTCTACCGCGGCAAGGTCTATGACTAGTCAGGGGTGCGGCGCACTCAACTTCTCGAGATCCTTGAGGACTCTCGCTCTAGCCCGTGGAGAGGGGATTCTTCTGGCCCAGCTTGCGGCGCGCTTGAAACTGAACGATGCGGGAAAGTGCAATTCGGGAAAGAAGCGGTATTGCTTCTTGCGATGGACGGAGAGGTAGAGGCTGTCGACGAGGGCTTTCTCGGCTGAAGCCATTAGGACGTCCCGGCTTTTGCCGTACCAATCGAATCCATTGAAGAAATCGGGGCTGATCCTGTGGATCCGGTAGGTCCCAAGCGGAGTCCTTATGGTCTTTGAATGGGCCGTCGAGGCGACGGTCACGACCTGCGGGATCTGTTCGACCAAGCCGCGGAAGTGCAGTGCGCTCACGAAAGAAACGTAAGCCCTGTGGCCGGAGGCGATATAAGGAACGATGGCCAGCGGGCTCAAGCGGTCATTTCCTAGATCGGCCCACAGACCCCGCCTGATTTTCATAAGGATGCCGAGGCGGACGAGATAATTCAATCCCTGAGTTGTTGCGGACGTCGTCTTTCCAGAAAGCGCGGCGACTTCCCGCGTGGTAAACGCGGGCCGCCGGATCCGGCGAATATATTTGAGGATGGGATCCCTAGGCATGGGATTTGCCTCCGCTTTCGAGAAAAGTCGCCACTTGAATTCTTATCCCATCCCATATACCGGCGTCATCGAATCGGGCCTGGTCTTCAGGAGTTAAATACGCCAGGACCGTATCGCGAAATTGGCCGAATCCGACATCGAAGACTCGGTTGCGGGCATCCCGTAAGGTGTCTTGACCGATGCCAAGGACCGCCGAACGATCATCTCCCAGGCGCGGGATGAGAATTTGAAGATCGAATATATCCCGTGCTTGGACGGCCGCTCGAGAGGAAAGCGCACCTATCTTTTGGCAGACGGTTGAGCGGAGATCATAGTGGGGCGCCCAAAGGGGCGGGATTTTGTAATCATAAAGAATGGTGTCGGCGACGGATTCCACGAGCGCCGTCCCTTTGAATCCCCGGCGCGAAAATTCGATTTTTGTAAAGAGATCCTCGCCCGCTTTCGTCAACAAATGGACTTTGAATCTCTGGGTCGTGTCCGTTTGCTTGGCCCGGGCGATATCGGGAGGGCGGACCTCCCCGATGCCGAACGGACGCAGGGAATCGCCAAAGCCGGGGCTGCGGAGGACTTGGAGGACGACGTCCTTCAAGCGATCCATGCTGAGTCCTCGGGCATCGAGGTCCAGGTCTTCGGAATATCGGACGCTCTGGAAGAAAAAACGGAGGTTCGCGCCGCCTTTGACGGCGAATGTCTTGGACTCAATTTTGCCGGCGAGGCGCCGGAGGAATTCCAGATGAAAAACCTCCCGAAGCTGGAGAGGCGAAAGAACACGATTGTTCATATAAGTATAATAGTTTAGTCATAAATAAATTACAAGACTTATTAAATTCGCTCCTGCGATATTAAAAAACCCGTATCTATTTTTTCTCAATTGTTGCCAGCCTGTTTTTAGCATCTTCGACTTCGGGTCGCCCCGGGTCGGCGTCCTTCCAGAATTCAAGAAACTTCTTGTAGGAGGCCTTGGCTTTATCTTTGCGGCCCGTTTGCTCGTATACTTTGGCCAGCCGATAATGAGCGAGGGGGTGGATCCATCGGCGGTCTTTGCTTTTCGGGATGAAGGTGATCATGCGCTCGTAGACCGCTATCGCCTTGTCCGGCTCTCCGTTTTGAACGTAAGCCCGGGCGAGGATGTCTTTGACGAGGGGAGGAGGGAAATACAGATAATCGTAAAAATAGAATACGCCCCCCGAATCCGGAATTGAGTTCATAAAAGAAGTTATATAATCGGGCGTCTGCGCAAAGTTCCGGCGGATCCTCTCCGTGTCCGGCCTTCCTTCACGAATGGAAATCTCGCTCATCAGGAATTCACGGAGATATTCCGTTTTCTTTCTTAAACCTTCCGCCGAGGGGGCCCTCCATTTTGCTGAGTCCGAGATCTCCGGCATGGAGACTGCGGTCTCTTCCAGTTTCTGCTTGGCGGAATCCAGCCGGCCCATCATCAGGTCATTCCAGGCGGAAGCGTAAGCCAGCTCGGCTCTGGTCGGCGCCGTCTCGCCGCCGGAGACTCTCGCATAATAGTCGGAGGCCGCTTGATAAGACTTTTTGCTGAGCTCGTACTCCCCCTTTTCACAGTAAGCCGCGGCTTTATAGCAATCTGCAAGCCAGGCGTTTCTTTCATCGTCAACGCCCTTATATAACTCCGCGGCCCTCTCAAAATCCGTTATGGACCGACTGAATCGGCCGAGCCACAGACCGAGAATTCCTCTCAGGACAAGAGCTTCCGCCTGATTCGCCTCGGCCCGGTTGCTCTCGAGGTCGCGATCTATCCAGCGTATCGCAGCCGGATAATCCTCTCTGAGGGCGCTCAGATAGGCCAGGCCCCATAACGAGTAATGAAAATTGGGGTCTCTGTCGATGGCCTTTTTCCAGCTGGCCGCAGCCTCATCAAGCTTTCCCCAGTCAAGGTAAATGCACGACATAGTATCAAATGCGTTGGGATTTTTTGGCTCCAAGGACGCATATCTCTTGACGGCCTCGATGGCCTTCTCGTAGTTTCCGGCCCTGGCCAGGACAAATGAAAGCTGATTGTAGATATAAGCAGCGTTGGGATCGAGCTCGAGGACAATATTAAGTTCTTTGATCGCGCCATCGTAGTTATCAAGGTCACTGAGAGCTTTGCCCAGAAAAAAATGAACGTCCTTGTCTTTTGGAAACCTGGCGATGAACGCTTCCAGAGCCGGGATGCATGTCTCCCAGGATCCAAGATAATCCGCCGCAAAGACTTCCAGAGAGAGCCTTTCTTTTTCGGTCGCCCCCTTGGATAGAAGTTTGGCCTGCCCTAACGCTTTCAAAGCCGCCTTTTTATTTCCAAGATTTCCGTGAGCATGGGCAAGCGCGCTGTACGCAGAGAAAAAGGATGGATCGATCTGGATCGCTTTCTCAAACGAAACTATCGCTGCATCCCATTGCCATTCGCTTACAGCCTTCCGGCCTTGCTGATAGAGCTGATAGGCCGCCATCGAAGACGTCGCGACATCGGTGACCGGAGCCTTGGCTCTCTCCATTTGGGCTTGCGCAAAGTCAAGCTTCTTAAATATCTGGTTACAAAGGTCGTCGATCTGCTGAGTGAGAATGCTATCGGCTCCTTTCCCCGATGAATTGGCGCTGGTCAAAGTCTTTTTATTCGAGACGTCGAGGACCTGAGCGTTGGTTACGTAGGTCTCGCCGGCTTTGCTGTAGACGCCGCAGACGAGGGCTTTCTCGCCTTCGCGGCGAGCCAGCTCAAAACCGAGATCCGTGCTGATGAAATCCGTTCCCTTTTTGCCCATTTGTTTCATCAGGTCGTTCATGCGCTCCCGGCTGGCGACATATTGGACGCCTGTCTGATCAAACTTCGTCCGAAGTAAGCTGGGAATCATCTCTTGCCAAATATCCCGGCTTTTGTCGCCGATCTGGTTCTTGAAGCTGATGACGACGAAGGAATTATCGATGGCGGGCGGATAGACCACGGATTTCTTGAGCACAAACCGAAAAAGAATCACGGCGGCAGCGACCAGGATGAGGACGGTTGCGGCTGGGATAATGAGCTTGCGGGGTGTAAATTTGACTGTAATCTCGCGGGAAGTTCTGATTTTTGTCTTGGCCCGGGTTAGGGCGCTGTCGGCTGACGGGAGCGTCCGTTCCAAGGCGGAGAGGTCGGCGAAAAGCTCCTCGGCGGTCTGATAGCGATTAGATTTGTCTTTCTCGAGACAGCGCAGGATGATCTTGCTTAGGACGTCCGGAATCTGAGGCAAGAGCTTTTTTTGAATCGGGGGCGGCTCGGTCTTGTGCTTGTTAGCGATGCTGAAGGGCGTTTCTCCCTCGAAGGGGGGGCAGCCCATGATCATCTCAAAAAGAATCACCCCGAGTGCATAAATATCCGACCTCTGGTCCGCTTCTTTCCCCTCCACTTGCTCTGGGCTCATGTATTCCGGCGTCCCGATGATTGCCCCCTCGCCCGTCACACCCTTCTCCTGCCTCAGCCGGGCGATCCCGAAGTCCATGATCTTTGCCTGGCCGTCCTTGTCGATCATGATGTTGCCGGGCTTCAGATCCCGGTGGACAATCCTCAGTTTGTGGGCCTCACCCAGCCCCTCGGCTATTTGGCGCGCGATGGATAGCGAGGCTCCTATGGTCAAAGCCTTTGTCCTATGGATAAGGCTCTTCAGGTCCTCGCCACGGACATATTCCATCGTCAGGTAGAAAATCTTGCCCTCTTCGTGGAGGTCGTGCACCCTACAGACATTCTTGTGCGTAATTTTACTGGCGATTTTGATATCGTTACGGAAGCGCTCGGCCACGCGCCGTTCGGCCGCGATCTCGGGCTTGATGAGCTTAAGGGCGACTTCCTCGTTGAGTTTCGTGTCTTGCGCTCTATAAACCTTGCCCATGCCCCCTGCGCCCAGTTCCTCGATGATCTCATACCGGCCGGCAAACACGGTGCCTCGAGTCAGCTCGCTCACGCCCGTTTCGAGCGTCCTCGTGACAGAGACATTCGGCTCGCCAGACCTCGTCAGAGGTGTCGCGCATTCTTTACAGAACTTGGAATCTTGAGGATTATTTGTCTGGCACTTAGGGCATTTCAAGCCTAGTTTGCCTCCGCATTAGCTTGGCCTGAGAATACCAAGATAAGGCGGACGTGTCAATTTAGAAATCTTGCCCCATGGATTTGACTTGGTAAGAATCTCTGGCAATCGGCCTGAGCAGTCTGGAATCCATAATTCCGATTTGCTTATATTTATGGTATTTTCAATGTCTGTTAATCGGGCCCCCTGAGATTCGTCCTTAATCGGAATTCCGCAACGAACTCGGCCGGAGACATCACCTTTATTCGATGCTTTTTTCTTGAGAAATGCCGTTTGTTGCCGGTTACAAGGACATCAGCCTGACTGGCTACGGCAAATGGAAAATTTTTTCCGGGTGGCTGGGGCCGTGATTTAACTTATTTCTTGGGAGGCGTCGCCATCCGCTCTTCAATCTTCTTCTGCAAAGCCTGGCGCTGCCCAAGCGTGTCCAGATAGATCTGGAGGTCAATAATTTCACTGGCCAGGGCCTGGGCGACCCAGTTAATGGCTTTCGGCCCTTTCCCTCCCTCTTCGCGAAAGCCCTGAAGGCCGAGCTTGTCAAGGACAAAATCACCCAACACCTGTTCGATGACCGGGCCGAGGACCCCGCTCCAATCCGGCGTGGCGATGATCTTTGTCACGGCGAGCATCCGATTGAATCGACGGAAAAAGACAGGATCGATCGTCTTGGCCTCCCGGGCCTTTTTAGCCGCGATCATCATCTCTTGAAGACGCGGCTCTAGGACTTCGGGTTTGCCCATTTGGGCCATCTCGCGCAGATGGTCGAGGAACAAGTCCAACAAGGCCGATCCGGTCACGGGAGAGATCTGCGATGAATCCTTTTGTTGCGCCACCGACGATTCGGCGGGCGGATTCGTGGCTTGCCCTTCCCGGTCGGGCTTTGTCGTTTCTTGGGCGGCCCATCCGCCCAGGGCCAACACAAGGATCGCTCCGACGATCAACAATTTTCTGGTCATGTTAAACCTCCTTGAATTTGTCTTTGAATAATGAGAGCGCTTGCTCTATCGTTTTATCGCCAAACAGGATTTTCATTTTTTGTTCGAGTGTATAGTGGGGCACGAGTTTGCCCGCGGGGGGAGCAGATGTTTCTTCCCAAGCTGCCGCGCTCCGCGTCGCGAAGGTGAGGGCCGTGGACATGGCGGCGGTGGCCGGAGAAAGATCCTCATTGGCCGCTGTCTCCGTTTGATGAGAAAGAGACAATGTCTGGAAACCGGGCAGACCACTGAGCGCCGCATCGATTGTCCTGAGTCCCTCCGGGGTGAGCGACGGCTTGGCTCGGCTGACCCACAGGACGGCTGATATGATTACAATTGCTCCGACGGTGAAGCTGAAAACCGGAATCCATGCCCGTCTGAACAGGTCGGGCGGGAATTTCATCCCCTTCGGCCGGATCCGGCCGGCTGCCTGCAGGCGCGAATCGAAATTCCCAGCCCGGAAACGGCGGAGTCCGTCCTCGGTCTCACGTTGAATGATTAACCGGACCTTTTCAGGCATGTCGAGGAGGGGCTTCCCTGTGTCATTTTCGTTCATGTCATTCCTCCTTCATGGCGGTCGCTATCGCCCGGCGGGCCCGGCTCAGCCGTGACATGACGGTGCCCGGACGGAGCTTCAGGACCCGGGCCAAATCTTCGTAGGAGAGACCGCCGTATTCACGGAGGACGAATACCTCTCGCTGTTTTTTGGGCAGGATTTGGACTGCGTCCTTGAGGCGGCGAAGACTTTCGTTCACTTCGGATACGATTTCCGGGGTGCGGGGGTCTGCGGCGGTGTCGGGAACGATATCGGCAAGGTCGACCGGATTCCGCCGCATGCGCCGGCTGTGATCGAGGCACGTCGTCCGGGCGATCCGGAGCAGCCATATCCGCAGGCTGCCGGGCTGGCGGAGATCGCCGGCCCGGGCAATCGCTTTGAGGAAGGCGTCCTGGCAAAGGTCTTCGGCGTCGGCGAAGTTCCGGGAAAAGCCCAGGCAGATCCGAAATACGTCCTCCTTATAACCTATGAGTTCTCGGAAACGCTCAGCGTCCGGCGAGGTCATATTGATGGCTCCGTCATGTCATACAGAAGACGTTCCGGAGGCAAGAATATTCCATTTTTTGCCCAGAGACAACCAAAAAAAGCCTTGATTTTCGGCCTCATCAAGATAAAAATGAAGACGATCGAATCGGCGTTCGGAGCGGCATTCTTGGCGCAAAAAAGAGAATCGCAGTCCATCCCGCAGGGGGACAAGAAAATCATCCGCGGCTGGGTGATCTATGATTGGGCCAACTCCGTCTATCAGCTGACCATCGCTTCGGCCATATTTCCGATCTACTACAACCAAATAACGCGGACGGGAAACAATTTTACGGTAGATTTTTTCGGCCTCCCGATCATCAATACCGTACTCTATTCCTGGGCCATTGCCGCGGCCTATCTTTTCGCAGCCCTGTTTTCGCCGCTGTTTTCTTCGATCGCAGATTTTACGGGGCGGCGCAAGGCCTTCATGAAGATGTTCACCTGGATCGGCGCTCTCTCCTGCGGCGCCCTGTTCTTTTTTGACAAGAAGACGATCGAGCTCGGCGTCATCGCTTTTGCCCTGGGGACGGTCGGCTACGGCGGGAGCATTGTTTTTTACAATTCCTTTCTTCCCGTGATCGCCAAGCCTGAGGACCAGGACCGTGTCAGCGCCCGCGGCTACGCCATGGGCTATCTGGGCGGAGTCGTGCTGCTGGTCATGAACCTGATCGTCGTCATGAAGCCGGGCTGGTTCGGCATCAGCGATAAGTTCCTTCCGGCCAAGCTGTCTTTCCTATCCGTCTGCCTGTGGTGGGTCGGCTTTTCCCAGATCACGTTCCGCAGGTTGCCTAAATTTATATACGGCCACAAGACGGAGGGAAAAAGCGCTCTTTTCGGCGGATACAAAGAGCTGCGGCTGGTTTTCCGGCAGATCAGGAGATTGCCGCGGCTCAAAATCTTCTTGGCCGGATTTTTCTTTATGATGATGGGCCTGCTCACGGTCATGTTCATGGCCGCCTCATACGGCGAGAAACAGCTCCGGCTGAGCGAGGAAATCCTGATCTCGACCATCCTGATCATCCAGCTCATCGGAATGCTGGGGGCCTGGCTGTTTGCCCGCCTCTCGGGCAGGCTGGGAAACATTCGGGCTTTGATCATCTCCCTGGCCGGCTGGGTTTTGATCTGTATCGGGGCCTATTACATTCGCGATGCCGCAGGATTCATCGCCGTGGCGGCCTGCGTCGGCCTGGTCATGGGAGGATCCCAGTCTCTGGCCCGCTCGACCTATTCCAAGATGCTTCCCGAGACGGAGGACCATACGTCCTTTTTCAGCTTTTATGACGTGATGGAAAAACTGGCCACGGTCGGCGGCACTTTCAGTTTTGGCATCATCGAGGCGATCACGGGGAGCATGAGGAATTCCATCCTGGTGATCATCGTCTTTTTTGCCGTCGGCTTGGCCTTCATGCTTATCCTTTTGAAGCGGCGCGGCGTCCCCGGGTCCTGGTCTCCCTAATTGGGGACACACACTGTGTGTCTCCACCAGTCCAATTAATTAAGATGTCATCGCGAGGAGCGAAGCGACGTGGCGATCTCATATAACTGGTCATTGCGAGGCACGGAGTGCCGTGGCAATCTCATTGGGAGATCCATGAGATTGCTTCATCGCAGAGCTCCTCGCAATGACGACGTCGGATTGCCACGCTGCAAGAACGGCTCGCAATGACAATGTAATTAGTTTATTGTGTTAAAATTAGCTCCCCGGGAACTAGGCGGCGATTTCGACGCTGATAGAAAATCGCACAGACGAAGATGCTTACGATTTGACATTCACTTTTCCCGGTGATAAAAGCAAAAGGCATGAATCTAACGAGGAGGCTAAATGAATAAATTTTCCCGGGTCCGTATAGACAAGTATTGTTATGGGATTATTATCGTCCTCGTTTCTGCGCTCATCTTTTTTGGCCAAGTCGGCTGCCGGCTGGCCCAGAAGGCCGAGCCGGGCCCGAAGCCTCCGGTTGCCGAAAAGATAAAAAAAGAGCTGACGGCCTACGGCCAGACCCGCCTCGATGAATACTTCTGGCTGAGGGAGCGGGAGAATCCCAAAGTCCTGGATTATTTGAAGGCGGAAAATGATTACGAAAAAGCCGTGATGAAACACACGGAGCCGTTCCAGGACGCTCTTTATAAAGAGATTATCGGACGGATTAAGCAAACCGACTTGTCGGTCCCCTACAAGGACAACGGATATTTCTATTACACCCGCTTTGAAGAAGGGAAGGATTATCCCCTCTACTGCCGGAAAAAGGGGAAACTCGAGGCGGCGGAAGAGGTTCTGCTGAACGGCCCGCTGATGGCCGAAGGGAAAAGCTTCTTTTCGATCGCCGGCTTGTCGGTCAGCCCCGATAACAAGCTCTGCGCCTATGGCGTCGACACGGTCAGCCGCAGGAAATACACGCTCTACTTCAAGATCCTGGCTACGGGCCAGGTCCTCCCGGACGAGATTGCTACGACGACCGGTTCGGCCGCCTGGGCCAGCGATAACAAAACGGTCTTCTATACCGTTAAGGACGATACGACCCTGCGCTCATATAAAATCATGAAGCACGTCCTCGGAACGCCCGCCTCCGCGGATGCCGAAATCTATATGGAGAAGGACGAAACCTACGATGTCGGAGTCTACTTGTCCAGGTCCAAAAAATATTTGATCATTGACTCCGGCAGCACTCTATCCGATGAATCCCGATTCCTGGAGGCGAACAACCCCAACGGCAAATTCAAGGTCATCCAGCCCCGGCAAAAAGACCTGAAGTACAGCGTCGAACATTTCAAGGATAAGTTTTTCATTATGACCAACGATCAGGCTAAAAATTTTCGGCTGATGGCGACGCCGGTCACAAAGACGACCAAAGACAATTGGACCGAGGTCATTCCCCATCGGGCGGATGTCCTCCTCGAAGATTTCGCGATCTTTAATAACTTTTTGGTCCTGCATGAGCGGAAAATGGGCCTGCCCCAGCTTCGTATCATAACTTGGGCCGATAAATCCGAGCATTACCTGGATTTCGGCGAGGCGACCTACGCAGCCGGCCTTTCCACGAATCCCGAATTCGATACGGACGTGGTGCGATACAGATACGCCTCTCTGACCACGCCCAATTCGACATTCGACTACAACATGAAGTCAAAGCAGAAGACGCTCTTGAAACAGGAAGAAGTCCTGAGCGGCTTCGACCCCAAAAATTATCAGGCCGAAAGGCTCTATGCCGTGGCCAAGGACGGTGTCCAGGTTCCGATTTCGCTGGTCTACCGGGTCGGGTTCGAGAAGAACGGCCAAGGTCCCTGCCTGCTCTATGGATACGGATCATACGGAGCGAGCACTGACCCCGGCTTCAACTCTCCCCGGTTGAGCCTCCTCGACCGCGGTTTTGTCGTTGCCCTTGCCCATATCCGGGGAGGGCAGGAGATGGGGCGCTGGTGGTACGAAGACGGCAAGCTGCTCAAGAAGAAAAACACGTTCACGGATTTCATCGCCTGCGCCGAATATCTGGTTGCCCAGAAGTACACAAGGCCGGAGAAGCTCTTTGCCATGGGCGGCAGCGCCGGCGGTCTGCTGATGGGCGCCGTGGTCAACATCCGGCCGGATCTTTTCAGGGGCGTGGTCGCCTCCGTTCCTTGGGTGGATGTCGTGACCACCATGCTCGACAGCTCCGTTCCGCTGACCACGAGCGAATACGACGAATGGGGGAATCCCAACACCAAAGAGTATTATGATTACATGCTGTCCTATTCGCCGTATGACAATGTCGAGATAAAAGCCTATCCGGCCATGCTGGTGACGACGGGCCTACAAGATTCGCAGGTCCAGTACTGGGAGCCCGCCAAATGGGTGGCCAAGCTGCGGGCGATGAAGACGGACAAGAATATCCTTTTGCTCGTCACCAACATGGAAGCCGGACACGGCGGGGCATCGGGCAGGTTTCGGAGGCTGAAAGAGACGGCGCTCCAATACGCCTTCATGCTGGACCTGGCCGGAATAACGAAGTAATTGAAATATCTGGGATGGCTATCGCTCCATAAATAGATGGGGACACACACAGATGGGGACACACACAGTGTATGTCCCCATAATCTAATTCGGACGCATAAAATAAATAAGATGTTATCGCGAGGAGTGAAGCGACGTGGCGATCTCATATAACTGGTCATTGCGAGGCACGGAGTGCCGTGGCAATCTCGTCGGGAGATTCATGAGATTGCTTTGTCGCAAAGCTCCTCGCAATGACGAGGTCGGATTGCCGCCATGCCATAAAAACCGCTTGTATGACAATGGACCTTTATTTGTTGTCTTAAAATTAGAATAGGAGGGCTCATGAGTTTCAAGTTTTCGATGGTCTGTTCAGTGATGAAGGCCGTTAGTTTGATTTCGTTGTTGCTGTTCGTCTCTTTCACCCAGGCGGCGGTTTCCCAAGAGAGCGAGGCCCAGAAAGAAACCCGTATGAAATGGTGGACCGAAGCGCGGTTCGGCATGTTCATCCACTGGGGGCTCTATGCCCAGGCCGCCCGCCACGAATGGGTCAAGAATCGTGAGCATATCAAGGACGAGGACTATCAAAAATATTTTGATGTCTTCAACCCCGACCTCTATGATCCCGCGGCATGGGCCCGGGCGGCCAAGAACGCCGGCATGAAATATTTCGTCATCACGACCAAGCACCACGAGGGGTTCTGTCTCTGGGACTCCAAATACACGGATTACAAGGCGACCAAGACTCCCTACGGCAAGGACCTGATCAAGCCGTTGGTCAAGGCCATGCGCGACGAGGGGATCCGAGTCGGCTTTTATTATTCGCTCATCGACTGGCACCATCCCGAATACACGGTCGACCGCAATCACCCGATGTTCACCAACGCCGAGTTCCGCGAGAAAGCCAAGAACCGGGACATGAAAAAGTATGTCGAATATCTGCACAACCAGGTGCGTGAGATCTTGACCGAGTTCGCTCCGGTCGACTGTCTCTTTTTAGATTTTTCCTTTCCCGGCAAGGACGGGAAGGGGAGGGACGACTGGCAGTCTGAGAAGCTCCTCAAGATGATCCGGGAGCTGCAGCCCAACATTATCATCAATGACCGTTTGGATCTGCTCGACGTGCCCGGGGGTTGGGATTTCCGGACGCCCGAGCAGTTCATGCCGCGGGAGTGGGTCAACATGAACGGCAAAAAGGTGCCCTGGGAGACCTGCCAAACATTCTCCGGCTCGTGGGGTTATCATCGGGACGAAGAGACCTGGAAAAGCGTCAGGCAGCTCGTCGTGATGCTCATCGAAACCGTGAGCAAGGGCGGCAACCTGTTGCTGAATGTCGGGCCGACGGCCCGCGGCACGTTCGACGAGCGGGCCCTAGACAAGCTCAGCGGCATCGGGGAATGGACAAAACTGAATGGCCGCTCGGTCTATGGCTGTACCGAGGCGCCGGAGGAATTCAAAAAGCCGGTCAACTGCCTCCTGACCTATAATCCCCAGGCGAAGCGGCTCTATGTCCACGTCCTGGAGTGGCCGATGGGGACGCTGTATCTGCAGGGTTTCGCCGGAAAGATTAAATACGCCCAGCTTCTCAACGACGCATCGGAGATCCGGTTCTCAGAAGAGAGCCGGCCCGCTGACCTGGGATACACGGGGTACCTGCCGGGCGATAAAAAGGAAACTCTCGGACCGGCGGTCATTCTCCGGCTGCCCGTGCAGCAACCCAAAGTGACCGTACCCGTGATCGAGCTATTTTTAAAATAATTTAAAATAGGGGACACACACAGTGTGTGTCCCCTTAAAATATTCTTCCTGTCATTTTTTCAATTTTCTCCATAAATTTCTCATCGCCCAATGGTTTAGCATTGATCGCATGAGCTGTAAAACTTTTTGTTTCTAAATCGTCTTCTTTTTCTTTTAGATATACCTCCCAATCACCAATTTCCCCCGTCATGAAATTAATTGATATTAGTTTGTCTTTCTGGCCAAAGATATGCGCTCTTGCGCTAGACCAGGGATAATCTTCGGCCTTTTCAACGATCCCAGCCCGAACTGGATTAAGTTCTACATAGCGGACAGCCGCATAGAGATATCGCTCATCCATTGGATAAGATAAAAATCTTCCCTGCCATAGATAGCCTTTCCATCCTTCTCGACTATTGATAATGTACGTATATTTCTGATGGGCTAATGCAAATCCTTTAGCAAAGCTTTTTTCATGGGCAGGGACTGCGATAAAATGAACGTGATTGCTCATTAAACAATAAGCCCAAAACTCAATTCTAGCCTCTTCGGCATACCGGGCTAAAAGCCTTAGATATGTTTTCCTGTCCTGATCGCAGAAAAAAATTTGTTGGCAGCGGTTGCCGCGCTGGATGATGTGATGCGGATATCCAGGAATTACGATACGAGCTTTTCTTGCCATCGCGAGTTAAGGTGTTTTTCCTAACCTAACTTATAGACGGCAAAATGAATCCGCTCTCTCATTGGGGACACACACAGTGTGTGTCCCCGTTCTATTTATAGCTCCTTGACGTAGATGTTCCGGAAATACGGCGGAGAGGCGCTGTCGTGGTTCTGGAGCCCGATATAGCCCTCGAGCGCAAAATCCTTGACCTTTCCGCCCGGCTTGGCATCCCAATCGAGGATGAGTTGCCCGTTCAATTCGATCTTGAGGTGTTTGCCTTTGAACTCGATCTTGAAATGGTTCCATTCGCCGGTCGGCAGTGAGGCAGTCATCTTCGGCGCTTCGACATCATAGGCCGCTCCGGTCACATGGATTCCCTCGCCCGCGTCATAAATCTGAATCTCGAAGGAATGATAGATGTAGTCGTCGCTGGTCGGGACTTCGGGAATCCGGATAAAGATCCCCGAGTTCGTCTCCTTCGTCGAGCACTTGAAGTCGCACTCGAGAATGAAATCCTTGTATTTCTTGCCGTACCAGAGCAGGCCCATGCCGCCCTGTCCCTTTAACACGCCCATCTTCGGATCGACTTCGAAGTAGCCCGGGCCGTAATGGTTCCAGCCGTGCTTTTCGTAGCGGCCGCCGCTCCGTCTGAAGATCTGCTCGTAGCCCTCGTAATACGTGATGCTCTTGACGTATTCGACGCTCTTTTGGATGGCCGGAATGGGATTGGCCACTTCCTTCTCGTTCTCGTATTCGATCGTCAAGAATCCGTTGTAGTCCTGGAGAGTCAGCTCGGCCAGGAGGTCGCGGATATTCCCTTTGCCCTGCCCCCAGGCCACGTCGTCCACGCCCGCGCCGACGCCGTAATCGCTGCGATCTTTAAGATGGACATCGAGGATCCGGCCTTCAAGGAGCTTAAACGCCTCGCGCGGATCGTTCATGCCGCGCATCCAGTGCCCATTGTCGGCGCAGGAGCCGATTCGCTCGTCCTTGCCCTTGACATGGTCATAGACGGTCTCGGGCAGGTAGTATTTGGTCTTCGGCGGATGGTTGTGAATGGCGATCTGGACGTTGTATTCCTTGACCAGCTTCTCGAGCAGTGTGAAATCGTCATCCTCGGGCTCGGTCATGATCGTCCGGATGCCCATCTTGCGGGCAAAGTTAAAGACGGGGCGCATGCTCTCCTCGGTCCTGCCGATCCCGACCACGCCGTAGGCGACAAGGGAAACGCCGGTTTCCTTGAGCTTGTCTTTGACCTTGGCTTGCAATTCATCGGTCATGTTGTGGTCGAATTTCGCGTCTGGGAATTCCGCTCCCAAGGCCTGTCCGGGAAAGGCTTGGACGTATTTTATGCCGAGGTCTTTGAGCTTGGCCAGGGTGTCGAAGAAGGTGAACCTCCGGAATGTCCAGCACTGCATGGAAATGGGGATCTTCTTGATCCGGACGTCTTTGTAGTTCGTCGTCTCTGCGTATTTCTGGAGCTCGGACGGGATGTGCCGAATCTGCGGCGCCCCCGCCTGCTGGGCCGGCGTCGTTTGAATAACGAAGAAGACAAGGACGGGAATTGCCAGCAGCAAAAAACAAGTTTTGTTTCTCATCTCAACCTCCTTTTTACCTTAAAAAATTGTCATTGAAAGCAACATCGCGGAGTGAATGGCGCGGCAGTTGCCTCCGCCCGCTGCGAAAAAATCCGATGGCGTCGGAAGAGGATGATATCAGGAATGGCTGAAGCGACCATAGAGGGTTTAGCCTTCCCGAACCGCCTTTCGAGGGAACCCGCTTTTCGGGCGCCGAGAATGTTTGAGCTAGAGAAGTCAAAAACGAACCCCACAGTGTGGACGAGGACATATTTTTAGTGCGAATGTCTTTCATGCGAGAAACGCAGGCGCCGAGAAAGGCGCTGTGAGGGAACGGCGTTAAAAACCCGAAAGGGAGCAAGGCCATTCCTGGCATGACTTTATTTCCCTTTCGGATTCCACGTCCCCTGCGCTACGGCCGGCACGAACGTGTCGAGACCCGGCGGCGGGAAGGGGATGGTGAGCCCTTTTTCCGCGCTCATGTAGGCCGCCATGAGCAGCTCGGTGACGTTGACGCCGTCGCTGAAATTCTCTTCGGGCCGCTTGCCCGCCAGGAACGACTGGACCATGTGGCGGTTTTCGGCGATATAGCCGTACTCGGTCTCTTCGTTGGCCACCACCGGCATGAGCCCGATCTCGGCATTCTGCTTTTCGACCAGGTCTTCGCCTTCCTTACCCATGACGTTTCGGCTGAAGAAGACTTTGAGCCCGGAATCGAGCGTGTTGATCTGAAGCGAGTATTCCGGTCCCAGCAGCTCCATGGTCAGCCGCAGCCCGGCTCCGATATAGCACCAGGATGTGGTCGTTTCGACGATGACCTTTTTCCCACTTTTATCTTTATACTCCACGAGAGACCTGGCAAAATCCTCGGCCGGCCTCTTGAGATAGTCCGTCTTGCCGCCGCTGTTTTTGGCCAGGATCGCCGCGTAATGCGGCTCCTGCCATTTCAAGCAATTCATGTAGGCCGTGATGCTGACGGGCTTGAGAACATTGCGCGGCGCGCCGGGAGGCGTCAGCATGAACCGAGCCTCTTCGACCGAGTGGCACATCATGTCATTGAGCACGCCGCCGCCCTGGAGGGTGCCCTCCCAGAACCAGGGCATGTGAGGCCCGCTGTGCTCCTCGGCGGCCCGGGCGAGAAAGGGGGGGCCGGCAATGGCGGCGCCGCGCGACCAGACGATCTCCTTGCCCCTCACGACGGCGGGCGCAAAAACCTGGTTTTCCAAGTAGCCGTCGAGAAGCTTAGCCTTCTTGGCCAGTTCGAGCATCCGCCGCGCTTCCTTGACATTTCGGCCCAGCGGTTTTTCGCAGGTGACGCCGATGAGCTCGCCCTTGCCCTTGAGAACGGCATGGGCGATCTCCTCCATGACCTCGACGCGGGTATAGTTAGGCGCGCCGATCCAGAGCGCGTCGATGGCCGGGTCGGCGATCATATCCGATATCGATTTGTAGGTTTTGGCGTTACCGACCTTGAGTTTGCGGGCCAGAGCCGCGGCCTCAGCCGCGCGCCTCTCGTCCGGGTCGAAGATGCCCAGGATGTCCGCGTCGCGGACGCCGACCCAGGAGCGGATGTGAAAGCGGGCGATAAAACCGCCGCCGATGATCCCGATGCCAAAATATTTCTTTTTCATCATTTCCTCCGACCTTTTAATTCCCCCCTAATTCTCTAGGGGGGTAGGGGGGTTAATAACGATTAAAATCTTAATTCTTTACTCCTTAGTCTTAATCCCCCTTGATTGACCAAGGGGGGTTGGGGGGATTAATAAATTTCGAATCTTTATTCTTCACTCCTATTCTTAATTCCCCCCTTGATTGCCCCAGGGGGAAGAAAATCCGGGGACACGTACCGAATTCCAGAGAATTCGGAACATGTCCCCATAATATTATGCCGGCGTTTCGGCCGCGGCTTTCTTCTCTTTGAACACGAGGACGAACACGAAAGCGCAGAGCAGCGTCAAGGCCGTCGGCACGAGAAACACGTTCCGCCAGTTCGTGGTCCCTTCTTTGGTGAAGAGCGATTGGATCCAGCCGGAGAAATTGCTCCCGACGAAATTGCCGAAACCCAGGATGATGACGGCGATCAGGCTTTGGGCCGAGGCGCGGATGTCTTTGGGCGCGATCATATCCACATAGATGAAGGCCGCCGTAAAGAAGAAGACGTAGCAGAATCCGTGGAGCGACAGCGAGGCGATGACCAGCCAGGCCGGCGTGCCGATGACAAAAATTATGTAGCGCAGCGGCCAGGCCAGCACTCCGATGATCATCGTCTTCTTGATGCCGTATTTGGGTAGGAAGTAGGGGAGGAGAAGGGCCATGACGAAGATCTCGGCGATCTGGGCGATCGTCATGACCATGGAGATCGCCGTGTTGCTGACTCCGATCACGGAGGAGGTGAGGAACGGCGCGGTCAGCACGTAATAGAACTGAAGCTCCGTGGCCACGACAAAAGCGATGATGGTGAAAACAAGGAAGTCTTTATTCTTGAGCATTTTGAGGGCTTCCAAAAAAGCCCAGGGCTTTGTGCCTTCCTTCTTCGGAGGAGTGTGGGGGAGGCTGAAAGCTAAAATGCCCATGAGGATCGAGAACAAACCTGCCAGAAAGAGCGTATCCCCCTTGACGGCGATTCCCGGCGTGGACTTGACCAGAAACCGCCAGCCCGCCAGTCCCCACCCTGCCGCGATCCAGCCGATCGTCCCCCAGACCCGGATCTTGCCGAAATCCTTTTCCGAATCCTTGAGGTGGATGAAGGCGATGGAGTTCGTCAAGGCCAGAGTCGGAGCATAGATCAGGCAATAGATGAGCATAACCCAGATCATGGCCGAGTAGGACGCGACGGCCGAGCCGAGGACGAGCAGCACGCCGCCGGCCAGCTGCATAAATGCGATGACCTTTTGGGTCGGGAAGTAGCGGTCGGCCAGCTGCCCGCCTATGAACGGGGC
>Ga0209253_10001314_pt1 | contig 21806 bp, 17 predicted proteins | sample FrelakmetBRP12BR_FD_187145 | JGI IMG/M metagenome (GOLD analysis project Ga0209253, IMG submission 187145) | Freshwater lake sediment microbial communities from the University of Notre Dame, USA, for methane emissions studies - BRP12 BR (SPAdes)... | ecosystem: Environmental > Aquatic >...
TAGGTGGCTTGGCGGAGCGCGTGAAGTTCTCGGCATTGCTGCTGTTCAGCGTGTTGTGGTTCACGCTGTCCTACCTGCCGATGGCACACATGGTCTGGTTCTGGGGCGGCCCGAGCGCGTTCAAGGATCCGTCCGGCTTCCTGTTCAACAAGGGTGCGCTCGACTTCGCCGGCGGCACGGTGGTGCACATCAATGCCGGTATGGCAGCACTGATGGGCGCGCTGGTACTGGGCAAGCGCATCGGCTACCCGAAGAGCGCCATGGCCCCGCACAGCCTGACCATGACCATGATCGGCGCGTCGCTGCTGTGGGTCGGCTGGTTCGGCTTTAACGCCGGCTCCAACCTTGAAGCCACCGGCACGGCCGTGCTCGCCATGGTGAACACGGTGGTGGCGACGGCCGCTGCGGCACTCGCCTGGATGTTCATGGAGTGGCTGCTCAAGGGCAAGCCAAGCCTGCTCGGTGCTGTCTCCGGTGCCGTCGCAGGTCTGGTTGCGGTCACGCCGGCTGCTGGTTTCGCCGGTCCGATGGGCGCCATTGTGCTGGGGGCGGTCGCGGGTATGGTCTGCCTGTGGGCAGTCACCGGCCTCAAGAAAGCGATGGGTTACGACGACTCGCTGGATGTGTTCGGTGTGCACGCCATCGGCGGCATCGTCGGTGCAATCGGCACCGGTATCGTGGTGTCACCAAAGCTGGGCGGCAGCGGCGTGTTCGACTACGCCACCGGCAAGGTTGGTGACTTCGTGATGAGTGATCAGGTTATCAGCCAGCTGTGGGGCGCGGGCACCGCGGTGATCTGGTCGGGTGTGGTGAGCTTTGTGTTGTTCAAGCTCATCGACCTGGTGATCGGCCTGCGGGTCTCGGAAGAAGCCGAGCGCGAGGGCCTGGATGTCGCCGAGCATGGCGAGAAGGCCTACAACCCGTAAGCAACAGTTCCTCAGAGTAGTAACGTTGCGGGCGCCTCTCGGCGCCCGCATTTTTTTTGCCGCACGAAAAGCTCAGGGCAATTGCAGCGGTTCGTTGTTTACCCGCAGCTGGCCGTCCTTGAGCGCGGCGACGATCTTGTAGTTCGGCCCATCGGCCACCAGACGCAAGCGGCTGACCACGTTGTCCTTGTACTGCGGTAGTTCCTTGATCGCCTGGGCCGTGATGGCGGCCATGCGCTTTGGTGTGAGCTTGGCAATCTCCGCTTCAGAAAGCTTGCCGCTCGCCCTGAGGGCTTCAACGTCACGTTTCACGTCCGGCTCGGCGAGCAGACGCACGATGGAATCCGGCAGGCTGATCTCGCCCTCGCCGCTCAACGCCTTGAGCATGAGCATCGGGTTGCCGCTCACGTCCAGCTGGCTGCCATCGAGCACGAACTTGGCCTTGCCGGTGACTTCGCCGTCCGTCGCTTTGAAGCTGAGCTTGGTGATTTCGATCTCCGGCGACTTCTTCGCGAGCTGGCCGAGCAGCTCCATGGTTTTGCCGAGCAGCATCATGTTCACCTGCTCCGGCGGCATCTTCTGCTTGCGTAGCGCATGCACGTCTTTCCGGAATTTCACCAGGGTCGCGACATCCAGCTTGCGCAGCTGCAAGCTGATCTGGGCCGCGCCCTGCTTGCTACCGCCGGACTCCATGCCGCGGAATTGGAAGGTTAAGGTGCTGTTGAGGTTGCTACCCACTTCCTGGGTATTGGTGCTGAGACGCAAGCCGTCCAGGCTGATGGATTCGCCCTTCTTGCGGTCGTCCATCACCAGTTTGTCGACGCTCAGCGCCATGTTGCCGGTGCCGAGACCGGAGGCGCCTTCCTGCGTGTCCATGCTCAGGCTGATCTTGTTCAGCGCGAAACTGCCGTCCTTGAATGCGAACTGCAATACCGGTGCACTCAGTTCGCCCTTCAGATTTTTGTAGTCAGCGCTCAACGTGAAGTCACCGCTCATGCCCTTCCACTCAAGCTCAAAGGCGTCGGTTTCGCCGGCTTTCGGAGTGGCCTTTATATATGGCTCCATGTCGAGGTGCGTGCTGCTGTTGCCGGCGAGATACAAACTGGTCTTGCCGCGCATTGGCGGCAGTTTGATGGCCCCGCCCGGCAGGCCGATGGATATCTGGCTCTTGACGCGCGCCAGCAGTGGCAGGAGCTGGAAGTCGTCATCCAGTGGCAGCGGCCCATGGCTGATGCGATGCAGCATGCTCACCGTCACGGTCGGGAGGTTGGCAAGGGTGAACGTGGTGTCGGCCGTGGACTCGAACCAGCCACGCTGAAAATTGTTGCTGCTGACAGTGAGTTCGCCGCCCGTGGTCATTTTCTGCAGCATGGCTTCGTAGGCGGATTCGGCCTGCATACCGAACCAGTAGGGCAACGCCGCCACGGCCGCAATCAGCGCCGCTAAGACCACAATGACGATAGTCACAAGCTTATTCACATCCGCCTCCCGTGTTGTCTTAATCCTATAACCAACAAGGATATATGCTGGCGGGCCCGCTTGCCATGTCTGCCGGCGACAATGTCACAGCTTGTTATGACTGCCGTCGCAGTAAGGTTGATTTTTGGTGCGCTTGCAGCCGCACAGTGCCACCTGCGCGGGTTGTGCGATTTCGAACTTTACCGGCGTGAAAGCGGTGGTTTTATGCGAGCCGTCGCAGAACGGCTGGCTCTTGGAGCGGCCGCAAGCACACCACCAATAGGTGCCGGGGGCAAGATCGAGAACATACGGCGATTTCAGGGCGATTTCAGGCTGGTCCATGTCGGTATGTGTCCGTTGAGGAATGAGTGCGCGGGTTATACGCTGGAAGCGGTGCGCGATTCAACGCCGCGCCGCGTAGGGGTAATCGGCATTCAACGCAGTGCCTGCACCAGAAACTCAGGCAGGGCGCGCGCCGCGCTGTGGATGGCGGCGTTGTAATAACGGGTGGCGAAGTCCTTGCCCGCTGCGGCGTCCTCACGGAAGCCGTCGAGCGAGGCGTCCTTGCAGGCCATGGTGCAACTCCACCAACCGGACGGGTAGGTGCATTGCTGAAACTGGAGCGTGGCGGTGTCGGCAAAACCGGCGGCACGCATCGCCTTGTGCATGGCGACGATCAGGTCCGGATGGAACAGCGGTGACTCGCTTTGCCCGACCACGATGCCGCGCGGGCGCAGCGCCCGGTGGCAGTTCTTATAGAAGGTTTCGGAGAACAGGCCGGCCGCCGGGCCGACCGGGTCGGTCGAGTCGACGATAATCACATCATAGGAACCGGGTTTGGCATCCGCCACCCACTTAATACCATCGGTGAAATGCAGGCGCGCGCGCGGGTCGCTGTTTTTCTCGCACAGTTCCGGGAAGAACATTTCCGCCACGCGCGTCACGCGCTCATCCAGCTCCACCTGCTCGGCCAGCTCGACTTCCGAGTGCCGCAGCACTTCGCGCAGCGTGCCGCAATCGCCGCCGCCGATAATGAGCACGCGCTTCGGGTTGGGGTGACTGAACAGCGCCGGGTGGGTCATCATTTCGTGGTACACGAAGTTGTCGCGGTCGGTGACCATCACCAGGCCATCGAGCGTCATGAGCGTGCCGAAAGTTTCGGTCTCAAAGATCTCGATGCGCTGGTAGGTGCTCTGCTCGTCGTGCACCTTCTTCACGGTCTTGAGGGAAATGGCCGAGCCCTGACCGGCCCATTCTTCGGTGTACCAGCTGTTATCGAGTGACATGGCTTTGCGGCTGTGCGGGGTGGGGGGCGCCTAGTATACTAGCGGCCCGCGACTCACCACTAGCGATTGGGCCTATGAGCTGGAATATTGCGCAGGCGCGCGACACCTACAACATCGCCCACTGGGGCAATGGCTACTTCGACATCAATGACAATGGCCATGTGATCGCGCGCCCTGACCCGCGCGCCCAACACCCCGGTGTCGATCTGTATGCGCTGACCAAGGAGTTCGCCGGCCAGGGGCTGACCCTGCCGGTGCTGGTCCGGTTTTCGGGAATTCTGCACCATCGGATAGACGAGCTGTGCAGCGCGTTCGGCACGGCCATGCAGGCCGATGGTTATCAGGGCCGCTACACAGCGGTTTACCCGATCAAGGTCAACCAGCAGCGCAGTGTGGTGGATGCCATGCTCGCGCACGGCGGCGAGCGCATCGGTCTCGAGGCCGGCTCCAAGCCGGAGCTGCTGGCAGTGCTGGCGCGTTCGCGCACGGGCGGGACCGTGATCTGCAACGGTTACAAGGACCGCGAGTACATTCGTCTGGCGCTGCTCGGCAAGCGCCTCGGCATACGCGTGCACATCGTGGTCGAGAAACTCTCCGAACTGGAAATGGTGCTGCAGGAATCAAAAGCGCTCGGTATCGCGCCGCTGCTCGGGGTACGCGTGCGCCTCGCCTCGCTCGGCGCCGGTAAGTGGCAGAACACCGGCGGCGAGAAGTCCAAGTTCGGCCTGTCGGCCGATGAGGTGCTGCGTGTCGCCGAACACCTGCGCAACGCCAACATGCTCGATGCCCTGTGCCTGATGCACTTTCACATGGGCTCGCAGATCGCCAACATCCAGCACATTCAGACCGGGCTGCGCGAGGCGGTGCGCTACTACGCGGCGCTGCGCGATGCCGGCGCGCCGATCGCGACCGTGAACGTCGGCGGCGGCCTGGGCGTGGATTACGAAGGCTCGCGCTCGCGCTCATTCTGTTCCATGAACTACAGCGTCGCGGAATACGCGCACAACATCGTGCACGCGCTCAAGGAAATCTGCGCCGAGCGCAAGCTGCCACACCCGGACATTGTCACCGAATCCGGGCGCGCCATGACCGCGCACCACGCGGTGCTCATCACCAATGTCACCGACATCGAGCAGGCGCCGGGTGCAGCGATGCCGGCACCGGCCAAGGTCGACGAGCCGCAGGTCACCCAGGACCTGTGGCGCGGACTGCAAGACATGGCGAATCACCCGACGCTCGAGACCTATCACGACGCAGTGCATCGCCTCGAACAGGCACAGGGCATGTTCGCGCATGGCCTGCTCACGCTCGCGCAGCGTGCCCGTGCCGAACAGTTGTATTTCGCCACCTGCCGCGCGGTGCGCGACAAGCTCCAGCCCGGCGCGCGCGCCCACCGCGAGGCGCTCGACGAGCTGAACGAGAAGCTGGCCGACAAGTATTTCTGCAACTTCTCGCTGTTCCAGTCTATGCCCGACCACTGGGCGATCGACCAGATCTTCCCAGTGCTGCCGCTCAACCGCCTGAACGAGCGCCCCGAGCGCCGCGCGGTGTTACAGGACATCACCTGCGACTCGGACGGACGCATCGACCTGTATGTGGACGGGGAAGGCATCGAGACAACCTTGCCGCTGCACGCCCCGAAATCCGGTGAACCGTACCTGCTCGGCATATTCATGCTTGGTGCCTACCAGGAAATTCTCGGCGATATGCATAATCTCTTCGGCGACACCGACTCGGTGCACGTCGAGCCGACTGCGGACGGCGGCTACAAACTCACCCAGGCGCGGCGCGGCGACACCGTCGGCTCGGTGCTGCGCTATGTGCACTTCGACGCTGAAGACCTGCTCGGTGCCTATCGCGAGAAAATCGCCGAGGTGAAAGATCTCGATTCCGACACCCGCAAGGCCTATCTCAAGGAATTCCAGGAAGGCCTGGACGGGTATACCTATCTCGAAGATTGACCTGTAAATCTGCGCGGCCTACAACGTGCTGGATGCGCGAGGTAGACCGCGTCGGGAACTAACGGTTTAGAACACCGCAAGGAGTGGTTGCCGAGAAAGTCGAGCGCGACCCCCACCAACCGTATTACTGTCTACCCCGTGCTTTTCTTCACCTTGATGCGCAGCGCCTTGATGCCGAGCTGCGCGAGCTTGCCGCTCGCGCTGTCGAGCGCTTCGATGCTGGAGTAGGGCCCGAGGCGCACGCGGTAGTAGGCGCCCTTGCCCTCGATGGCCACCTTCTCGATGTGCGTTTCGAGGCCGGAGAGCGTGAGCTTGGCCTTGAGGCGATCGGCGTCCTCGTGATTGCCGAACGAGCCGGCCTGGAGAATGTAATTCACACCCGCTTCCGGCGGCTCGGCCTTGGCGGTTTTCTTGCCGCCCTTGGGTTCAGGCAACACGGTCTCGAACTCCGGCAGGATCGTATAGAAATCGAGCTTCGGTTTGGGCAGGCGCTCGGCCTCCTGCTTTTTCTCTCCGCTGTGCGCAGCTTTCTTGCTGGACGAGAACAGGTTGGCGAAACCGGCGAACGGTTTGCTGTCGCGATAATAATAATGTTGCGCACCCCACATGAGTGCGGCGCCGAGCAGCAGCCCGGCGATCAGCCACAGGATGCCGCGCGATTTCTTGCTGGAACGGGACGGGGAACGACGCGCCTTGGCCATGGGTGGACTCTACATGGTTTCCGGTGCCGAGACACCGAGCAGGCCGAGACCGTTGGCCAGCACCTGGCGCGTGGCGTCGATCAGATTGAGGCGCGCATCGCGCAGCGTGGCGTCGTCGACAATGAAGGTGTGCGCGTTGTAGTAAGTGTGGAAGTCGTTCGCCAGTTCGCGCAGGTAATACGCCAGCACATGCGGCTCGTGCGCGAGCGCCGCGCTTTCGACCACTTCCGGGTAACGTGCCAGCGTCGCCATCATGGCCTGCTCGTGCGACTCGTTCAGGCGGTCGAGGCCGGCGGCGCCGCGCGCGCGGTCGCGCGTGAAGCCTTTCTCCTTCAACTGCCGGAACACGCTGTGCACGCGTGCGTGCGCGTACTGGATATAGAACACCGGGTTGTCATTCGACTGCGACTTGGCCAAGTCGAGGTCGAAGTCCATGTGCTGTTCGCATTTGCGCAGCACGTAGAAGAAGCGCGCCGCGTCATTGCCGACCTCGGCGCGCAGCTCGCGCAGGGTCACGAACTCGCCGGAGCGCGTGGACATCTGCGCCTTCTCGCCGCCGCGGTACAGAATCGCGAACTGCACCAGCAACACGTCGAGCTTTGACGGATCGTCGCCGATCGCGGCGAGTGCTGCCTTCACGCGCGGCACGTAGCCGTGATGATCGGCGCCCCAGATGTCGATCACCCGCTCAAAGCCGCGCTCTAGCTTGTGCGCGTGGTAAGCGATGTCGTGCGCGAAATAGGTTTTCTGGCCGTTGTCGCGCACCAGCACCCGGTCCTTTTCGTCGCCGTAGTCGGTGGAGCGGAACCAGAGCGCGCCGTCCTTCTCGTACGCATGGCCGCTTTTCTTGAGGCGCTCGATGGCGCGATCGGCCGCGCCGGTTTCGACTAGCGCGCGTTCTGAGTACCACTCCTCGTACACCACGCCGAACTCTTTCAGGTCTTGGCGGATGTCGTCGAGAATCACGTTTAGGCCGAGGTCGAACAGGCGGCGATAGTTCGGCGGGCCGAGCAGCGTCTTGCAGCGCTCGATCAGGGCATCGATGTGCTTTTCCTTGTCGCCGCCCTGCGGCTCGTCAGCCGGTACACCTGCGAACAGTTTGTCTGCCGGATGCCGGTACTTGTCGCCATTCTCGCGGTGCAGGGTCGCGCCGATGTCGTAGACGTAATCGCCCTTGTAGGCGTTCGCCGGGAAAATAAATTTCTCGCCGCACAATTCCAGGTAACGCAGCCACACGCTGGTGGCGAGAATGTCCATCTGCCGACCGGCGTCATTGACGTAATACTCGCGGTGTACGTTGAAGCCGGTGGCGGCCAGCAGATCGGCGACCGCCGCGCCGTACGCCGCGCCGCGCCCGTGGCCGACGTGCAGCGGCCCGGTCGGATTGGCCGACACGAACTCGACCTGCACGCGCTTGCCGGCGCCGACCGTCGAACGGCCGTAGTTGGCACCGGCGTCCAGAATCTGCGCGATCACCTGCTGGTAGGCGTTCTGCTTGAGGAAGAAGTTGATGAATCCCGGCCCGGCGATCTCGACCTTCGCGACCAGCGGCGAGGCCGGAAGCGCCTTGACGATGCGCTCAGCCAGTTCACGCGGCTTGACCTTGGCGGCCTTGGCCAGCGCCAGCGCCACATTGCAGGCGAAGTCACCGTGTTCCTTGGAACGCGTGTGCTCGATTTCCACCTGCACGGCGGCATCGTGCGGCAGGCCGCCTTCGGCCTGCAGGCCGGCGATGGCCGCGTTCAGCAGGCTTTCAATGTGCGCTTTCAAACCGGGTCCTTGTGGGTCGGGGGGGGAACGGACTGCGCGCTATTCTACCGGCGCGCCGGAGGGGCGAGAAGCGGCGCGCCAAAACAAAAAGGGCGAGGCCAGCGCCTCGCCCTTTTGCTGCATCGTGGCCGCGCTTATTTAGCGTCGCCGAGCTTGGCGTTCATGCTTGGCGCCAGCAGCCATCCGCCCACGTCCTTGCCGATTGCTTGGACGCAGCGGCCGAGAATGGCGCAAGTACCCTTGTATCCGCCGAACGCCCCGCCGCCGGAGTAGCGCATGGCGGTAAACGTGCCTTTGACCTTGCCGTTCTCCCACAGCGTGCCTTCCACCGTCACGTGTTTGGCGCCGGACCAGGCGCCACCGCCGGTGCCGGTCAAGCCCGTAATCTTCATGGACAGCGCCTGTCCCGGCGTACTGGCAGAGACGTTGTCGGCCAGCGCCACCTTGTCATAGGTCTTGTCGGCGTTTTCCTTCACAAACTCGCTGACCCGGATCGGGAGATTGCATTCCGCCCGCACCGCATCCGGCACGCTCAGCTGCTGGGCATACGGCGCCTGCTTGGCGATGGTGATGCTGCCGGCCGCGAGGCTGGTGAGCGGCAGGCTGGCGCAGGCCGTAAACAGCACGAGGCGTGCAATGACAGGGAGTGCGGGGTGTGAGCGATGTGCTTGCATGGCGATCTCCTAGCGGTGGTGGATGATTTCGGTTCATACACGAAAGCGCAGACTTCGCGGACCAGTCTAGCTCCTGGCCGTGCACCCGCAAAGTACCCAGTCTCCGCGCCGTCTGCGCGCTGTTAGACTGTGATCGACGCCCCTGCCGCTGTGGTGCTCGCCGACCGGATTAATGTAAGCGCTACCGGCAAGCGGCGCGTGCAAATTTTCTCGCGCGATGGCGTGTACCTGGACAAGTTGGTGAATTCGAAAGATCGGGAATGGTTGCGCAAGCTGGGCGTGCTGGTGGAGGTCGCGCAGCGCAATCTGTATGTCCCCGACAACGGCACACGCCGTATCCGCATGTCTACGGAGCTGGATAATGCTGTGTTGTGTTTTTCAGCAGCCGTTCCACTTCTTTCAGATTGGCACGCTTCATCGGGCGTGCATCGACCGGGCTCAGCGGCGCTTCGCGCGCCGCGGGCAGTGGCAGCACAGTGATCTCGACTGGTGTGTCACCGGCGAGGAAGCGGAATACCGGCACAATCTCCTGGCGATCGCCGCCAAAACGGAGCCGGCGGCTCACCTCTTCATACGGGATGCTGTGTTCCTGCAGAAGTAGTGCGACCTGTTCGGGGTTGTCTGGAAAGGTATGAATTTGCACCTCAGAATAGATGGTGGCGATACCCTGCAGCAGTGCACCCGCAAGACGTGGATCGAAATCCGCCAGAAGACGCATTGTCTCGAATGCAACACGGAGTTGTATGTGGAGTGTTTCGGGCAGGTCGTGCGCGTGGTACAGCTGGATATAGTTTCCCAACGCTTTTTCGATCTCGCGGTTAGAAGGCAGGTGGCGGCCATCTTCCTGGCCTAGCCGTTGTGCGGCCTTACGCTTGGCGGTGTGATAATCGCTAACTCCCTCCTCGGCCATGATACGTGCCGCCTCGCGGCTGATGCGCTGGCGTGTTTCTTCCGCACCGTGCGTGTGTAGTGCCGCCCGGCGACGACCGGCCATCAGAACAGGCCCTCGCGCACACCCTCCGGCGCCGGCGCGGTTCCGCCTTCGAGCACATCCGTGCTGGATTCAGTCGTGCCTTCGATAAAGTACTCGAGCATCGCGTTCGGGTCGGAGGCCGTGGTCAGTTTTCCAGTCTCGCGGTTGATGTGGGTGGTGACAATGCCGGTTGGCGGCACCAGCGGCTTTTCCGGCGCGCCCTCCAGCACCACGCGCATATAGTCGATCCACATGGGCAACGCCGCGCGCCCGCCGGTTTCGCCCTTGCCGAGTGGTTGGTTCTGGTCGAAGCCGACCCATGATATGGCGACGAGATCGCTGTTGAAGCCGTTGAACCAGGCATCGCGGTGGTCGTTGGTGGTGCCGGTCTTGCCGGCCAGGTCCTTGCGGTCCAGCACGTTCGCGGCCTGCGCGGTGCCATAGCTGATGGTGTCGCGCAGGATGCTGTTCATGAGGAAGCTGTTCTGCGCTGTGATCACCTGCTCCGCATGCCGGGGCACGGGATTGGCCGGATCGGTCGCTCCCGGCAGCTTTCCTCCCACGACACTTCCACGTCCCTGTGAGTCGTCACTTTTAGGCGCCGGGCAACCCGGGCAGACCACGATTGGATTGGCCTGCTCGAGGATGTTGTGCTTGGCGTCCTCGATGCGCTGGATGAGGTGATTCTGGATGCGGTAACCGCCGTTGGCGAACACCGCGAACGCCTCGGCCATTTGCAACGGTGTTGCATCCGCGGTGCCGAGCGTGAGCGACAGGTTCTTCGGCAGCTTCTCGGGGTTGAACCCGAAGCGTCCCATGTACTCCGCTGCATATTCCGGCGTGATGGCGCGCAACAGGCGCACCGACACAAGGTTGAGCGACAGCGCGAGCGCCTTGCGCAGGCGTGTCGGGCCGAAAAACTTGCGCGAGTAGTCTTCCGGGCGCCACTCGTCTTCGAGCGATACATCCTCGACCACGATCGGCGCGCCGCTGATCAGGCTTGCCGGCGTAAAGCCTTTTTCCAGCGCCGCCGAATAGATGAACGGCTTGAAGCTTGATCCGGGCTGACGCTGCGCAAGCGCCACGTGGTTGTACTGGTTGTGACGGAAGTCGAAACCACCGCCCAAGGCCAGGATCGCGCCATTCTTCGGGTCGAGCGCCACGAAACCGCCTTCCACGTCCGGCACCTGCGCCAGTTTCCATTCATCCTCGTTCACGTGTTCGAGGTAGATTACGTCGCCGACCCGCAGCACGTCCGTGACCCGCTTGGGGCTTGGCCCGAGCGTGTCTTCGTCGATGTAGTGCGCCGCCCAAGCGACTGCCGGCAAGCCGAGATCGATGCTGGTGCCGTCCTGGGTGTAGGCGATGGCCAGCTTTTCATCGGTTTGTTTGATGATCGCCGGGATAAGGTTGCCCACGCTCGGGTAATCCTTGAGCAACTCATCGAGACGACCGGCCTCGGTCTTGCGATTGATGCGTTCCTGTCCGGCCGGGCCGCGCCAGCCGTGGCGGCGATCGTAGGCGAGCAGCGCCTTGCGCAGCGCCGCATCCGCGGCCTGCTGGTCCTTGTCACGGATCGTGGTGTAGACGTGATAGCCGTCGGCGTAACTGCTCTCGGTGTACTTCTCGACCATGACCTGGCGCACCATCTCCGCGACATACGGCGCATCCACGCTGAAACGCAGTGCGTGGCGACTGGCGCCGAGTGGCGCGTTCATGGATTCGGTGAACGTGGTTTCATTGATGAGCCCGAGTTTCAGCATGCGCCTCAGCACGTAAGCGCGCCGCTCGAGCGCACTCTCCGGGTTGGCGAGCGGGTTATAACGCGATGGCGCCTTGGGTAGCCCGGCCAGCAATGCCATTTCCGGCAGCGCGAGCTCGTTCAGATTTTTCCCGAAGTAGATCTGCGCGGCGGCCGCGAAACCGTAGGCGCGGCTACCAAGAAAAATCTTGTTGAGATAGAGCTCCAGAATCTGGCTCTTGCTGAATTCGCGTTCGATCTTGAACGCGAGCAGCACTTCCTTGATTTTGCGCGCGTAGGTTTTTTCCGGAGAAAGGAAATAATTGCGTGCCACCTGCATGGTGATGGTGCTCGCACCTTCCGAGGTATGCCCACGCCGCAGGTTGTTTATGGCGGCACGCAGAATGCCCTGGAAGTCCACGCCTTGGTGATAGTAGAACGCGTCGTCCTCGGCGGACAGAATCGCCTGAATCAACTGTGGGGGAACCTCAGCGACCTTGATCGGGATGCGCCGCTCCTCGCCGAATTCAGCGATGAGCGTGCCTTCGCTGGTGTAGATCCGTAGCGGCACTTTCAGGCGGTCGCCGCTCAGGTCTTCAAGGGAGGGCAAGGTGGGGGTCAGTACCAAGGCCACAGTGGCGGCCAGAAATGCCCCCAATACAAACATCCCGGTGATGGCAAATAGCGCGATTTGCCAAGGTTTTTGCGGGAGAAAGGGGGTAATTTTGAGCCCGGCGAACAGGCTGTGCAGAGGCTTCATGCTACAGGTATTTGGATTGCCGGAGGTGAGGTCAGAGGTTGGACCGGGGTCCCGCGTAGAGTTTCCGCAGTATAAACAGATTTACAGTTTGGCCCAATTGGCATTTGTCATTTCCGTTTGTCATCGTCTATATTTGGAGGTAGCATTTAATGCAATCTTGTATATATTCTATATAAGCTACTGGGAACAAGAGGAAAATAACAAATATGCTGGGTAAGTTCCTGGCCAAGAAGAAACCTGCACCTGAGGCAGGGAGCAAACCAGCAAAAACGGCCTTCCTGGGCACACTGCTGGTTAAGAAAAGACCACCTATTCTGGGGGTGGACATTAGCGCTTCCTCTGTCAAGGTTCTGGAACTCAGTCAGGCCGGCGAGCACTTTCGCGTGGAGCGCTATGCCGTCGAGCCCATGCCGCAGAACGCCATGGTCGAGCACAGCATTACCGAAGTCGACCAGGTGGCGCAGGCCATAGCCCGGGCGGTGAAACGTTCCGGCACCCGGCTCAAGCATGCAGCGCTTGCCGTGCCCGGTTCGCACGTGATCAGCAAGATAGTCAGTATGCCGGCGGGTCTGAGCGATCGCGATATGCAGACCCAGATCGAGATGGAGGCCGATCGCCACATCCCTTATCCACTCGACGAAGTGAATATGGATTTCTATGTGCTCGGATCCACGTCCGAGGGCGCTGACCAGGTGAATGTGCTGCTCGCCGCCTGCCGCAAAGAGATTGTGGATGATTACGCGGCGGTGGCGGACAGCGCCGGACTCACGCCGACTGTGATCGATATTGAGACCTATGCCATGGAGAACGCCTACGGGCTTATCGCCCGGAACATGCCGGGCGCGGGCATGGAGAAGACCGTGGCAGTCATGGACATTGGCGCGACCACAACCACTATTAATGTCATGCACAACAGCCGTTCGGTGTACACGCGTGACCACACTTTCGGCGGACGCCAGCTGACAGAAGAGATTCAGCGGCGCTACGGTCTGTCTTATGAAGAAGCCGGCTTGGCCAAAAAGCAGGGCGGACTTCCGGACAACTATCAAACCGATGTGCTGCGCCCGTTCATGGAAGCGCTCTGTCAGGAAGTGATGCGCGCCCTGCAGTTCTTCTATTCGTCGAGCCCGTTCAACAGCGTTGATCAGGTGTTGCTCGCCGGTGGCTGCGCGCAGATCGCCGGGATCGATGAACTGGTGGCCGCGCGCGTCGGCGTGGCGGCGGCGGTTGCCAATCCGTTTTCCAGCATGTCGCTGGCGACGCGCATCAAACCACAGATGCTGGGCGCGGATGCCCCTTCGCTCATGATCAGTTGCGGCCTGGCGTTACGGGGGTTCGACACATGACGCGTCTGAATCTTCTTCCCTGGCGTGACCTGCGCCGCAAGGAGCAGGATCGACAGCTCCTGTCGATCGCGGTCGGCGTCTGGCTTCTGATGGGCCTCGTTGTTTTCTACGCGCACCTGCACGTCAGCGGCCTTATCGAAAACCAGCAGAAGCGCAATGAATTTCTCGACAAGGAGACCAAGAAGCTCGACGAGGAAATCAAGGAGATCAGGGAGCTGCAGGCGGCACGCGCGGCGCTGTTGGCGCGCATGCGCGTGATCCAGCAACTCCAGATGGATCGCACCCAGGTCGTGCACCTGTTCGACGATTTGGTACGTAAACTGCCCGAAGGCGTGTACCTCACCAGTCTCAAGCAGTCGGGTCCGGTCATCACTTTGAACGGCAACGCCCAGTCGAATGCGCGCGTGTCAGCATTCATGCGTAACCTTGATGCATCGGACTGGTTCACTAAACCGGATCTGGATGTGATCAACGTCAAGCCCAAGGGCAATGATCGGGTCAGCGAATTCACATTACGGGTCAACCAGAAGGTCAAGCAGGAGAAAGACGGGGCCGGGCCATGACGCTGGACGATCTCAAAAATATCGACATCAACAACATTCCCGGCTGGCCGTTGCCCGTCAAGATTGCTGGTGTTGCCATTATCAGCGTTGTGTTGCTGTTCGGCGGCTACTGGTTCCTGATCGCTGACGAGCTTGCGCAATACGAGCAGGTTCAAGCGAAGGAGGCGGGCCTCAAGGATACATACCTCAACAAGAAGGGCATGGCCATCAACCTTCCGGCGTACAAACTGCAGATGGACGAGATGCATCAGGCATTCGGCACGCTGCTGCGCCAACTGCCGAACAAGACCGAGGTGCCGAACCTGCTGGTGGACATCACCCAGGCGGGACTCGGGCGCGGACTCAATTTCGTGTTGTTCAAACCCGGGAAAGAGCTACCGAAGGAGTTCTATGCCGAACTGCCGATTAATATCAAAGTGACTGGCAGTTATCACGAGCTCGGCCAGTTCGTGAGCGACTTGGCGGCATTGCCGCGCATTGTCACCATCGGCAGCATCGATATTGTCGCCGATGCGAAAAGCAACCTGACGATGTCGGCGGTGGCGCGCACCTTCCGTTATCTTGAGCCCGAGGAAATCGAGGCGCTCAAACCGAAGGCGGCCAAGCCGGCTGCCAGGCCCGCTGCTCCGGCGGCTGGGGGCGCGAAATGAAAAGAACCATACTGCCGTTTGTGCTGGCGTTCGGTCTGCTCGCCGGCTGCAGCAGCGATGGACTCGAGGACCTGCGCGATTTTGTAAAAACCGCGCACGCTGATCGCAAGCCGAAAATCGAACCTCTGCCGGAGATCAAGCCCTACGAGGCATTCGCCTACGCGGCCGCCGATCTCACCAACCCGTTTTCACCGGCGAATCTCAGACCCCAGTCCATACAGGCAAAGTTGGGCGGCCCGCGGCCGGATATGAACCGGCGCAAGGAACCTCTTGAGGATTTCCCGCTTGATGCACTCAAGATGGTCGGAACGCTCAGCAAGGATAAGCAGTCGTGGGGAATCATTCAGACAACGGATGGGGCTGTCTACCGTGTGCAAAAGGGCAACCATCTCGGGCAGAACTTCGGCCGCATCACACGCGTTACCGATGAGAAAATAGACCTTGTCGAGCTGATTCAAGGCGCGATGGGCGAGTGGGTGGAACGCGAAGCGAGCATCGCCATACAGGAATAAGAGGGCGCAATCATGATCCAGAACAAAATGAACAACCTTGACCGGTGCAAGACCCTTATGCGGGGCACCATTATGTTTCTTTTTCTGCTGAGCGGCGCCGCGTCTGCTGGCGACTTAACTGCGCTCACGTGGGAAGGAAACACCGATGCTCCCAGTCTACAGGTGTGGGTGGGTGGTTCGCCGACATATGAAATTCAGACGCTCGACGGTGGACAGCGCCTGCGCCTGCGCCTATCCGACACGGTGTTGCGCGACGTGACGGATGTTGAGGGTCGTGGCGCCGTGAAAGGCGTCTATCCTTACCTCTCCGATACGGGCACTGGCGTCAACATCGATTTTCTTCTGACCGAACCGGGCCAGCTCAAGGTAGAGTCCGCAAGTTATGGCTATCGCGTGACCGCGCAGGTTGGTGGTGCGCAAGCACCATCAGTTAAGCCTGCCGCTGCTGCGGCTGTCGCGCCCCAGGCGGTGTCCGCGCCAGCCGCAATCGCTACAGAGCCGCAGAATGCGATCGAAGATATCGTGTATGCAAAACTCCCGGGCGACCGCATCCAGATCCAGTTGCGCATGACCGGAGCACCCGCCAAGCCCGCCGTATTTACCACCACCACTCCGGCGCGCATCGCGCTTGATTTCCCGAACACGCGGGTCAGCATGGCCAAGACCAGCGTCAAGGTTGGCGTGGGCGCCATTACCAGCGTTAATGCCGTTGAGGCGCAGAACCGCACGCGTGTGGTTTTGAATCTTGTGAAACCAGCCGCCTATACCGTTACGTCAGACAACCGCAGCTATACCATCACGGTAGAGAATCCGGTGGGCGGTATTGCTGGCACGCAAGCGGCAAAGACCACACGCTTCGCCAGCGCTGTGCGCCCCGGCAAGCACAGCCTCAAGGGTATCGACTTCCGCCGCGGGCCGCAGGGTGATGGCAAGATCATTATCGGCCTGTCCGATACCGGTGTCGGCATTGACATTCGCGAGCAGGCCGGCGAGATCATTGTTGACTTCCTCGACACCGGCATTCCCGCAGAGCTGCAACGCCGCCTGGATGTTACCGATTTTGGCACGCCGGTCGCCAATATCGATACCTTCGTGCAAGGCAAGAACGTGCGCTTGGTGATTGTCGCCAAAGGGAAGTACGAACATCTGGCCTATCAGGCTGGCGAAATATTTACAGTTAACGTGAAGCCAATTATCGAGAAGCCCGGTGAGAAAAAGAAAGACGAGTTTGGCTACTCCGGCGACAAGCTGTCGCTGAACTTTCAGAATATTGATGTACGTGCTGCCCTGCAGGTGATCGCCGATTTCACCAACCTTAACTTTGTGACCAGTGACTCGGTGAAGGGCAATCTCACGCTGCGTCTCAAGGATGTTCCGTGGGATCAGGCGTTGGATATTATCGCTACGGCAAAGAACCTCGCCATCCGCAAGGGTGGCAATGTGGTTACCGTTGGCCCGGCAGATGAGGTAGCGGCCAAGGAAAAGGCTGCTCTCGAAGCCGGCAAGACCGCCATGGAGCTCGAGGCCCTTACCTCCGAGCTTATCCAGATCAACTACGCCAAGGCTGAGGATATCGCAAAGCTGCTCAAATCAATCAAGGCGGTCGATGCTGGCGGTCAGGCGTCGCCGTTTGGAACGGTGTCGAAGATCGAAACGGAATCGAACTCCCTGTTGTCACCACGTGGACAAGTAACCGTGGACCAGCGCACCAATTCGCTGCTCGTTCAGGATACAGCAAGCAAGGTCAAGGAAATTCGCAAGCTTATCGCCCAGCTTGACCAACCGGTGCGCCAGGTGATGATCGAGACGCGACTTGTGCAGGCAAGCGATCAATTCGCCAAGAATCTGGGAGTGCGCTGGGGCGTGGTAAAGCGCCCGGATTACACCACTAATCAACGGCAGACGACCTACTGCGGTACGCTCGAATGCCAAGTAGATATCCTGAATGGTGACCCGGTGACGCTTAACACCAATGCGCTGAGCGTCAATCTGGCTGCCGCCGGTCTTGCCGGCCAATCGGCAGGGTCTCTGGCCGTGGTAGTTGCCAAGATGCTGGACGGCAACGCCCTGGCGCTCGAGTTGTCGGCGCTTGAGGCTGATGGCAAGGGCAAGATCATATCGAGTCCGCGCCTCATCACCAGCAACCAGAAGAAGGCGCGCATCGAGCAAGGTCAGGAAGGCTTGTTTCGGGCGTTAAGCTCTGGCCTCACCGGTGCGTCATTCGTAATCCGCAAGGCGGTATTGGCGCTCGAGGTGACACCACAAATTACACCGGACGACCGCATTATCATGGATGTGCTCATTACCAAGGACGAGTTTAGAGATGCCGTGAATGGCCTGATCGATAAGAAGGAAATCACCACTCAGGTATTGCTCGATAACGGCGAGACAGTGGTAATCGGCGGCATCTATGAACAATCAGAGAGAAACGATGTGACACAGGTACCGTTCTTCGGAGATTTACCGATGCTCGGTTGGTTGTTCCGTCAGAAAAGTGTACTTAATAATAAAACCGAGCTGCTTATCTTCCTCACGCCGCGCATCATGTCCGATCGGCTTAGCCTGAAATAACCGTACGACGAAGAGCGTCTGGCCGTCCTCCACGAGCGCCACACCCGTAACCCGGGTGTGGCGCTCTTGATTATTGTGCCTCGGAATGGCATACGAACCGAATGAGCAAGGCCAACAATATTTTCCTTATTGGTCCAATGGGCGCTGGCAAGACCACCATCGGACGGCATTTGGCGACGCTGCTGCACAAGCGGTTTGTCGATGTCGATCACGAGATCGAGAGGCGCACCGGCGTTACTATCCCGATAATTTTTGAGATCGAGGGTGAAGCCGGGTTCCGCCGGCGCGAAAGCACACTTGTGGATGAGCTCAGTCATGATGACGATATAGTCATGGCCACCGGCGGCGGTGCGGTGCTGATGGAGGAGAATCGCCAGGCGCTCAAGGAACGCGGCACCGTGGTGTATCTGCACGCCGATATCGATACGCTCGTGGAACGGACGCGCCGCGACCGAAACCGGCCGCTGCTGCAGACTGAGGATCCGCGTGGCAAAATAGAAGAACTTCTGCGCCAGCGCGAGCCGATCTATCGCGAGGTGGCGGATGTTGTCGTCGACACTGGCTTGCGTGCGCCCACGAGTGTGGCACGCGACATCGCCACACGCCTCAAGGTACTGAGCAACGATGAAAACCCTGAACGTTGATCTGGGTGAACGCCGCTACCCGATCCATATCGGCAGCGGTCTGCTGCGCCGGGCGGAATTGCTGCAGCCCTGCATTGCCGGCAGCCGTGTGGCGGTGGTAACGAATGAAACCGTCGGCCCGCTCTACCTCGACACACTGCTGAGGCAGCTCACGCCGTGGGATCCGGTCTGTGTGGTGCTGCCGGATGGCGAGGTGTACAAGACCCTCGACGTGCTGAACAACATTTTCACTGCGCTGCTCAAGAATCGCTGCGACCGCAAGACGACGCTGATTGCATTGGGTGGCGGTGTGGTCGGCGACATGACCGGTTTCGCGGCCGCCACCTACCAGCGTGGCGTGCCGTTCATTCAGGTTCCGACCACGCTGCTCGCGCAAGTGGATTCCTCGGTCGGCGGCAAGACCGGCGTGAATCACCCGCTCGGCAAGAATATGATCGGCGCTTTCCATCAGCCTGAGTGTGTCATCATCGACACCGACACTCTCTCGACGTTGCCGGATAAGGAGCTGTCTGCGGGGCTGGCAGAAGTGATCAAGTATGGCCTGATTGGCGATGCAGAATTCTTTGTCTGGCTTGAGCAGAACATGGATAAGCTCATGCAGCGCGATCCGCAGGCCCTGGTCTACGCCATCGAGCGCTCCTGCGCCGACAAGGCCAGGGTGGTCGCGGCCGACGAGCGCGAAGCTGGAAGTCGCGCGCTGCTCAATCTTGGGCACACCTTCGGGCACGCCATCGAGACCGGGGTCGGTTACGGCGTCTGGCTGCACGGCGAAGCAGTCGCGGCCGGTATGTGTATGGCGGCGGATCTGTCGCGGCGGTTCGGCTGGCTCACGCCGGAGGAATTCGCGCGCATCGAAAAACTCATACAACGCGCGCGTCTGCCGACGCGTGCACCGAAGACGCTTTCCGGCGCGCAACTGCGCGAGTTCATGAGCGTGGACAAGAAAGTCGAGGCCGGCAAGCTGCGTCTGGTGTTGCCCAAGGGACTCGGGCACGCGGTCATCACCGCAGATTTTCCACCTACGCTGTTGAGCGAAACCTTGGAGCAGTGCCGGGAGGCAACGTGAGCGTTGCGCTGGCGCCATACGCTGCGAGCGATGTCAGCTCGCGCGGGCGTCAGCATCCCGAGGCCGCGCCTGCCTATCGCAGCGAATACCAGCGCGACCGCGATCGCATCGTGCACTGCGGCGCATTCCGGCGTCTCGAATACAAGACCCAGGTGTTCGTGAACCACGAAGGCGACCTGTTTCGTACCCGCCTCACGCACTCGATCGAAGTGGCGCAGATCGGCCGTTCGATCGCACGCACCCTGAATCTCAATGAAGACCTGACCGAGGCGATCGCGCTCGCTCACGACCTCGGCCACACGCCGTTCGGCCACTCCGGACAGGATGCACTCAACGCCTGCATGCAGGACGACGGCGGCTTCGAACACAACCTGCAGTCGTTGCGTGTCGTCGATCTTCTCGAAGAACGCTATGCGGAATTTCCCGGCCTGAACCTTACCTTTGAAACGCGTGAAGGCATTCTCAAGCACTGTTCATTGAAGAATGCTGTTGAACTGGGCGATGTTGGCCGACGCTTCATCGAGAAGACGCAGCCGAATCTCGAAGCCCAGGTGGCGAACCTTGCCGACGAGATTGCCTACAACAACCATGATGTCGATGACGGCCTGCGCTCCGGTTTTATCCGCGTCGAACAGCTGCGCGATGTGCGCCTGTTCGGCGAGCAATATGCCGAAGTCATGCGCCGCCACCCGGAGATTCCGGAACGCGTGCGTATCCACGAGATCGTGCGGCGCATGATCAACTACCTGGTGGTGGATCTGGTGGAGAACAGCCGCCGTCTACTGGCCGAGGCCGGCGCGGGCTCGATCGAGGATGTGCGTCACGCTGGCCGGTCGCTGATTGGCTTCAGCGACCCGGTGCGCGCCGAAAGCCTGGAACTGAAACGCTTCCTGCGCGAGCAGTTGTATAACCACTACCGGGTGCGTCGCATGACCCGCAAGGCCGAGCTGATTGTGTCCGACCTGTTCGGCGTGCTCATGGACGATCCGCGCATGCTCCCGCCCCAGTACCTCGACAAGGTCCGGGCGGCCCCGGACGACAAGGCCAGTTGCGCCCGGGTGGTGGCCGATTACATCGCTGGCATGACCGACCGCTACGCAATCCGCGAACATAAACGCCTGCACGACCCGTCGGAACTGACCTGAGCAGCCCGCCAATAGCCGGAAAAACTCCCGTTTTCCCGGAAATCTTCCCCATCAGCGCCGTTGCTGGAAACCTTCTCAGTATGTAGACTAGACGGCCCTTTTCGCCCGAATTTATGCGGTTTTCGCGGCATTCCCGGGGGTATATGTGCGGGAGACCGGGAATGCGCAAGTCAACGTACCAAGAGGTTCAAGAGTGAGTCATCCGGGACTGCCAGAGCGCCAAGGCCTCTATTCCCCCGAGCAGGAGCATGACGCCTGCGGCGTCGGCTTCATTGCCCACATCAAGGGCAAGCAGAGCCATGCGATTGTCGAACAGGGTTTGCAGATTCTGCGCAACCTCACGCACCGTGGCGCGGTGGGCGCCGATCCGCTGGCCGGAGACGGTGCCGGTATTCTCATCCAGATGCCGGATGCTTTTCTGCGCCGTGAATTCAGCCAACAAGACATCCAGCTGCCGAAGAACGGTGACTATGCGCTCGGCATGCTGTTTCTGCCGCGCGCCACGCAGACCCGCGCCGCCTGCGAGCAGATTATCGCTGCGGTCGTAAAGGAAGAAGGACAGACGTTCATTGGCTGGCGCGATGTGCCCACCAACAACACGCGCCTGGGCAAAGGTGTGCAGGCCGTGGAACCGGTGGTGCGTCAGGTGTGCATCGGGCGCGGCACCAGCACACCACCGAAAGCTTTCGAGCGCAAGCTGTTCGTCATCCGCAAGGTGGTCGAGCATCGCGTGCGCGCCCTCGATCTCCCGGACAAGGGCATGTTCTACGTGCCGTCCCTGTCATCGCGCACGCTCGTATACAAAGGCATGTTGCTCGCCGATCAGGTGGGCGAGTATTACCCGGACCTGCTCGACCCGGATATGGTGTCGGCACTCGCGCTGGTGCACCAGCGCTTCTCAACCAACACCTTCCCGACCTGGGACCTCGCGCATCCGTTCCGCATGATCGCGCACAACGGCGAGATCAACACCCTGCGCGGCAACGTCAACTGGATGGCGGCGCGCCGCTATTCCATGTCGTCCACGCTGCTCGGCAAGGATCTCGACAAGCTCTGGCC
>Ga0209253_10001315_pt1 | contig 21797 bp, 16 predicted proteins | sample FrelakmetBRP12BR_FD_187145 | JGI IMG/M metagenome (GOLD analysis project Ga0209253, IMG submission 187145) | Freshwater lake sediment microbial communities from the University of Notre Dame, USA, for methane emissions studies - BRP12 BR (SPAdes)... | ecosystem: Environmental > Aquatic >...
GACGTCGGCGACATCGTCGGCACGTTTGCGCAAGCCGATGCCGCCCACATCGATCGTGCGGTTGCTGCCGCTGGGAGTGCCGGTCCGGCGTGGGCCGCGTCGACACCGCAGCAACGATTCGATGTGCTTGATTTCGTCGGCAGCGAGATTCTCGCCCGCAAGCAGGAGCTCGGCCGGCTCCTTGCACGGGAAGAGGGGAAGGTCATGGCGGAAGCGACCGGCGAAGTCGTCCGGGCCGGGATGATTTTCAAGTTCTTCGCCGCGGAGGCACTTCGCCAGGGGGGGGAACACCTGAACTCCGTCCGCCCCGGCATTGAAATCGACATCCTCCGGCAGCCGATCGGCGTGGTGGGTCTCATCTCACCCTGGAATTTCCCGATTGCCATTCCGGCTTGGAAAATCGCCCCTGCCCTCGCCTTTGGCAACACCGTTGTTTTCAAGCCGGCGGACCTCGTACCGGGCTGCGCCTGGTCCATTGCAGAGATCATCTCCCGTTCGGGGCTCCCAGGGGGAGCCTTCAACCTCGTGCTAGGCCGGGGCCGCATCATCGGAGAGGCCCTTGTGAACCATCCCGGAGTGGCGGGCATCAGCTTCACCGGTTCGGTTGACGTTGGCAGGAACATTGCGGTCCAGTGTGCGAAGCGGATGGCGAAGGTCCAGCTGGAAATGGGCGGGAAAAACCCCCTTGTAATCCTCGACGACGCGGACGTCGAAACCGCCGTAGGCGCTGCAGTTAACGGGGCCTTCTTCTCGACCGGCCAGCGTTGCACGGCCTCCAGCAGGATCATTGTCACCGAGGGGATCCACGAGCGCTTCGTCAAGGCGATGGTTGACCGGATGGCGAAGCTGAATGTCGACGATGCGCTTGCGGGCGGCACCGATATCGGCCCCGTCGTGGACGAAGCCCAGCTCACCAAGGACCTCACGTACATCGATATCGGCAAACAGGAGGGAGCCCGCCTCGCCTTCGGCGGCAGACGGCTCAACAGGGCGAAACGCGGCTTTTATCTCGAGCCGGCACTCTTCACCGAGTCCACGAATTCGATGCGGATCAATAGCGAGGAGATCTTTGGTCCCGTCGCCGGCGTCATCAGGGTGAAGAACTACGACGAAGCTCTGGCGGTAGCCAATGACACGCCGTTCGGATTGTGTGCCGGGATCTGTACAGCGTCGCTGAAACATGCAAGTCACTTCAAGCATTATGCGCAGGCGGGGATGGTGATGGTGAACCTGCCCACGGCCGGCGTCGACTACCATGTCCCCTTCGGCGGCCGGAAAGGATCCAGCTACGGAACCCGCGAGCAGGGAAGATATGCGGTCGAGTTTTACACCACCGTCAAAACCTGCTACATTGCCCCGTAAGGAGGCGCAACCCATGGAAGTCGAAACGCGTCAGGCAGCGCAGGGGCATCAAGGAACGGCGGAGCGACAAAGCCTGGCCGACAGAGCCTATCAACAGCTTGAGTCGATGATCGTTACGCTTCAGCTTCAGCCCGGGAGCATTGTTACGGAGGGTGAACTGGGCACGCTGCTCGGGATCGGACGCACGCCGCTCCGGGAAGCCATCCAGCGGCTGGCGGCGCAGAGATTAGTCAGCACACTCCCGCGGCGCGGCCTGACGATCTCCGAGATCAACCTGGCCGATCATCTCGGGGTGCTTGAAACACGGAAGGCACTTGACCGCCTGATCGCTTCGGGCGCAGCCCGGCGTGCTATGCCAGACCAGCGCGAGAGGTTGAAAGAATTCGCCCACCTGATGGAGCATGCCGCCGCCACCGAGAACCTCACCGAATTCATGCGGCTGGACCGGGACCTTGATCTACTGATGGCGGACGCCAGCCACAATGCAGCCGCCAGTCACGCACTGGGGCCGCTCCACACTCATTGCCGGCGGTTCTGGTACTGGTACCGGCATCAGGGAGACCTGCCGAAAGCGGCGGAGTTGCATGAGGCGCTGATCCTGGCCGTAGTGGAAGGAAACGAAGAAGCCGCTGCTGCCGCATCCGACGAACTCCTCGCCTATCTCGAGCAATTCACCCGCTCGGCGATCGACATCTACTGGACCCGGTAACCAAGAGACGGAAAATCCATGAACAGCAAGACGTTCTTCTGTATCGACGCACATACCTGCGGCAACCCGGTCCGGGTCGTCGTCGGTGGAGGTCCTCCCCTGAAAGGGTCGACCATGAGCGAGAAACGGCAGCACTTTCTCGCGGAATTCGACTGGATACGAACCGGACTGATGTTCGAGCCCCGCGGACATGACATGATGTCCGGCAGCATTCTCTACCCGCCCGGAAGTGACGATGCGGACATCGGGATCCTGTTCATTGAAACGAGCGGATGCCTCCCGATGTGCGGCCACGGCGCCATCGGCACCGTCACTGTCATGATCGAGCAGGGCCTGGTCAAGGCGAAAACCCCGGGCACACTGCGGCTCGAAGTGCCTGCTGGTATCATCGAAGCACGCTATACGATGGACGGCCCGCACGTCACATCGGTAAGAATTATCAATGTACCCTCCTATCTTGATTCATCCAGCTTGAGCGTGGAATGCCCCGACCTGGGCCACATCACCGTTGACGTTGCCTACGGCGGCAACTTCTACGCCATCGTTGAAGCGCAGGAGAATTTCAAAGACATGGACCGGCTTACGGTCAGCGACATCCTTCGCCTCAGCCCCGTCATCAGGCGCCGGTTGAACGAGCAGTACTCATTCACCCATCCGCTCAATCCGACTATCAGGGGATTGAGCCACGTCCAGTGGACGGGCCGACCGAAGAACTCTGAAGCCAACGGTCGGAATGCCGTATTCTACGGCGAGAAGGCGATCGACCGGTCTCCCTGCGGCACCGGAACATCAGCCCGCATGGCCCAGCTCGCCGCCCGGGGAGAACTCCACACCGGGGATCTCTTTGTGCACGAAAGCATCATCGGCAGCCTGTTCCGCGGAAGGGTCGAAGCGGAGACGAAGGTTGGAGGAAAGGACGCCATCATCCCGAGCATCGAGGGGTGGGCACGCATCACGGGATACAACACCATTTTTATCGACGAACGCGATCCGTACGCCCACGGCTTCCAGGTCTTCTAACAACAGCAGGCACGGCTCAGTACAGACAACAATCCTTGGTATGACAGCCACTACGCGCAAACGGGTCATTGTCGTCGGCGGCGGCATCATTGGTCTCTGTACCGCCCATTACCTCCGGCAGGATGGCGCCGAAGTCACCGTGCTGGAAAAGGGCGAGGTCGGATCCGGCTCGTCTTCAGAGAACGCAGGCCTTGTCACGCCCAGCCACTTCATCCCTCTCGCTGCACCGGGAGTGATAACCCAGGGGCTGAAATGGATGCTGGATCCCGAGAGCCCGTTCTACATCAAACCTCGTCTCGATGCGGACCTGTTTCGATGGGTCTGGAAATTCCGTGCGGCGAGCACCGACCGGCAAATGCGCAGCGTCATGCCGCTCTTGTTGCAGCTTGCCCGAACGAGCTTCTCCCTGTACGAGGACCTCGCCCGGCTCAAGGATTGCGAGTTCGGATTCCAGAAGCGAGGGTTGCTCATGGTGTTCGACACTGAACGCGGCCGGGACCACTGTGTTGAAGAAGCAGACCACGCTCATGCCCTGGGCCTCGAAGCCCGCGTACTTGATCCTCGCGAGCTCGCCTTCCTCGAGCCGGATATCCGGATCAAGGCAAGCGGCGCAGTGTTTTATCCGGGGGACGCGCACCTCTCCCCAACCCTGTTTGTCGAAGCGCTCACGCGTCATGTTCTCTCGCAGGGTGTAGTCGTGAAGACCTCCGTGCAGGCTCTGGGTTTCAACACGACCTCGGGCCGTTTAAGCGGGGTGCGCACGACCGACGGCACGTTCGAAGCGGATGACATCGTCATTGCCGGCGGCGCCTGGTCCCCAGTCCTGGCCCGCACGCTCGGAATCCGGCTCCTGCTCCAGGCGGGGAAAGGGTACAGCTTCACCCTTCGCAATCCGATCCGCAAACCATCAATCCCCCTGATCCTTACGGAAGCGCGGGTGGCAGTAACACCGATGGGCGAGAGCCTTCGCTTCGCGGGAACGATGGAGCTCGCCGGGCTAAACCTTTCTGTGAACAGGAGACGTGTTGACGCAATCGCCAAAGCCATTCCGCGCTATCTTCCAGAATTCAACGCGGAAAATATCGACCGGACACACCCGTGGAGCGGGCTGCGGCCCTGCACACCAGACGGCCTGCCATACATCGGGAGGTTCGGAGCATACAGGAACCTGATTGCCGCCACCGGACACGCGATGATCGGCATTTCCCTCGCCCCGGTTACCGGGAAGCTTGTGGCCGACATCGTGGCCGGGAGGACCCCTTCGATCGACCTGACGCTCCTCCATCCGGACAGGTTCAACTAAGAGACCGGCAAGAGGCATCCAGCCGGGTTTTCACAGGCATATCCCCGGGCTCACACATATGAGATCTTTCCCCCCCCTCGAAAAGCTCCGCAGTTGGTCGGCGCCGGATCACTGGCGCACAGTAACAACGTTGGACGCCCATACCGGCGGAGAACCGCTGCGGGTTGTCGTCGGAGGCTTTCCCGACCTGCCCGGGGAAACAATGCTGGCACGACGCAGAGTACTGAAGGAACGGTACGACGACCTGAGAACCGCCATCATGTGGGAACCGCGGGGACACAGGGAAATGTACGGGTGCATTGTCACTCCTCCCGTGACTCCCTCGGCTGATTTTGGCGTCCTGTTCATGCACAACGAGGGCTACAGCACAATGTGCGGGCATGGCATCATCGCCATCGCGACCGTTGCCGTGGAAACCGGGATGGTGCCAGGAACAGAACCGGAGACGATCATCGGCGTCGACACCCCGGCGGGACTTGTCACGGCGCGCGTTCGAGTTCGTGATGGCCGCGCCTCGAGCGTGGCATTCCGGAACGTCCCTTCCTTTGTGCTTGCGCTGGACGAAACGCTGGACGTTCCTGGATTGGGGGTTATTACATACGATCTCGCGTTCGGAGGGGCCTTCTACGCCTATGTCCGGGCAGACCAGGTTGGTCTGCACTGCCTGCCGGAAGAGATCCCCGCACTGGTCAGCACCGGAATGGCTATCAAACGGGCCGTCATGCAATCAAGACCCGTCACCCATCCATTTGAGGCGGACTTGTCTTTCCTTTACGGCACGATCTTCATCGCTCCGCCAATCGGGCCGGACGCCCACAGCCGCAACGTCTGCATCTTTGCCGGCGGTGAGGTGGACCGCTCCCCGACCGGCACCGGAGTCAGCGGCCGGGTGGCGATCCATTATGCCCGAAAGGAGATCCAACTCCATCAGCCTCTCGTCATCGAGAGCGTGGTCGGCAGCCGCTTTGCCGTCCAGGCGGTGGAGACGACCACCTTCGGTGACTATGCTGCGGTAATCCCTGAGGTGGAGGGTACTGCGCACATCACCGGCCGGCACGAGTTTTCTCTCGATCCTGACGATCCCTGGGCACAGGGTTTTCTGTTGTAGTCCTCTGCGTTCCTTTTTCCTTTTACTACGGAGCGTCGTATGTCTTCCCCGAAAATCCGTTTTCTCTCCCGCGACGATGTCCGCCGCTCCCTTTCCATGGCGCAAGCCATTGACCTGATGAAGGACGCCTTTGTGCAACTTTCCTCGGGTCAGGCGGTCGTCCCGCAGCGGTCGAGCATGGAAATGCCCGCGCTCGACGCAAGGGCTCTCGTGATGCCCGTCCATATTGCCAGGAGCGGGCGATTCGGCATGAAACTCGTTTCCCTATTCGGGAACAACCCTGACAGAGGACTCCCGTACCTTCAGGCGTTGATGGTAGTCTTCGATGCCTCGGACGGACACCCGCTTGCGTTGATGGACGCGGAATACCTTACGGCCCTCAGAACCGGTGCCGCCAGCGGACTCGCAACCGAGCTGCTCGCGAACACCGACGCGCGAACCGTCATGATCTTCGGTGCCGGCGCACAAGGCCGTCTCCAGCTGGAAGGGGTTTGCGCAGTGCGCGGGATCTCCCGCGCGATCGTTTTCGATCCAAATCCCGAGCGGTCAGAGAAGTTCTGTCGCGACATGAGCGCAAGATACCCTTTTCCCGTTATGCCTGCCAGATCCCCGGCTGCTGTGGCGGACGCCGACGTAATCTGCACAGCTACGACATCACAACAACCCGTCTTCGACGATGCCAACCTCCGTGCGGGGGCACATATCAATGCCATTGGAGCCTTCCGGCCCGAGATGTGCGAGATACCGCCCGCCACGGTTCTCCGGGCGACGATCGTCGTGGACCATCGACCTTCGTGTTTGGCTGAAGCAGGTGACATTATCGGACCCATAGAACGCGGGTTGTTCGATGCAGGACGCATTCACGCCGAACTCGGGGAACTCATCGCAGGGGAAAAGCGCGGGAGGGCGGAGGCAGGCGAGATCACGGTTTTCAAATCCGTTGGCAACGCAGCACAGGATCTCGTGGCTGCAACACAAGTCCTGCACAATGCAGAACAGTTCAGCCTCGGATCGGAATTTCAGCTTTGACCGTGGGCCTGCGCACCAGCCTCGAAGGGACGACGAAAACCCTCTTGCCAAGAGGGATGTGGCCGAACCTCTCGGAGCCAACAGGACACACGCTCTCGCCTTTGAAGACACGAGCGAGTGCGTTCGGCCGGCAGCAACAAAGAAAAGGGCCGGTGCTCAGATTGAGCCCCGGCCCGTGTCAAGCACGTCGCCTTCTCCGTTAGAGGGGTTTCGCGGCTTTCTTCTCCAGGGACTGCGTCTGTTTCTCAGTCTTGGAACCTTTCTGCCCCTTCATCTCGCAGCAACCCTTGCCAGCCTTCATGTCGCTGCAGTCTTTGGCTTTCATCTCATCGCAGCAGCCCTTTGCCGACATGGCTTTTTCGGTTTCGGCCTTTTGTGGCTTATCGGGGGTCGGTGTCTTATCCTGAGCGACGATGAAACTGAACGCGAACACGGAAATCGTTAGTGCAAAAAGGAACTTTTTCATGCGAACGCCCTCTCCTCGGATACGTGTTTGGATAGAGTGAAAAGATCTCTCTGTCAAAGATAGCAAAAAGAAGACAGAGATTCAAGGCCGGCTATTTTGATTCCTGGGCCTTTTTGGATGCGTCAAACTTCTGCACTTCGGTATCAAGCTCCTTATAGGCCTCCGAGGCGCGGAAGCGGGTGTACATCTGCTCATTCGCCTTGATAGCTTTAAGGAGCTCTGCGTTTGCCGCGCCAATGGGGTATTCCACCAGGACATAAGCCCGCCACATGTCCCCATCCTTTACCTGCGTCTTGGACTTCACCGTGGTCCCCGTAAGGCTCGTCGAAACGACGTTCTTGCTGGCCTGCGTGAATTGCTGGAGCAATTGGGCATCCTGTCCGACACCTGTCTCCTCATCGAACCGCTTCTGCAAGGCATTAACCTTCGTTTCAACCTGGCGTCCGATTTCCGTTCGGGCGCCCGCCGTTGCTTTGTCGATTGCCAGTTGCAGGTCTTGCGACGTAGCGGTGTTCGCAGCATAAAGGAAATTCGGATTCGTAGGGACATTGGAGAACCATTCAGGGACATCCCCGGTTGAAGTTGCCTGCATGGCCTTGGGTCCACCGCATCCAAGCGCAAACATCGCAAGCAACGCGACGGCAATCAGTAATGTCGCTGTACGCATAGCAGCCTCCTTCTTTTGTTGTTAAGAGATGATCCAGATGATCGCGGGGGGCACACCCCCTCGCGCACAACCCAGCCAACCTACGGCTTTACTGCAGGTTCTTGTCGAGTTCCATTTTGACTTCTTCGCCGATCTTTTTCCCGATCCGCTGAAGCAGGCGGGTACCCGCCACTTCATAGTTCCCACCTCCCTCTTTCTCGTTTTCAACGCTGACCGAAGCGATAACCCGGCCGGATTTGGCATCGATGGCGCGGATAGTCGCCGTTCCCGTGCAGAAAAACATTTGCGGCATCGGATTTCCCCGTTCGCGTGTCGACACGGACCCGATGACGATTACATCGGCAAGGGGTGCCAGGGCCCGCACAACGGCATCGTAATTACCGCTGCTCACAGCATCTTCGATTTTCGCCCGGGGAATTGTGCTGTACATCTTTGACTCCTCCATGATCGTATAGCGGTCACCGAGGAGGCGCTTCTGGATTTCTTCCTGGACGGAAGATTTCGCACGGGGCTTCTCGAGATTACTCTCGAGAATATGCATCGCGATGCTGACATTCGTCCTTGTCTTCAGCCTGTAAGAGAAGTCGATGAACGCGTTGGGGAGACACCGCTGCACATCAGCCATCTGTGGGGCCAGGGCGGAGAGGCCCTGGATGGATAGCCCCACGCGGATTCTGCTGACAGCTTCGCCTCCCTGGATTTCGGTGACCGCGAAACGGAACCCGCCCTGTGCGTCCGTCCTTGAATCGGCCGACACCGCCCCGCGCGCCGGAGAGACGAAGGCTGCAGTCAGAAGAGCGTTCCGGACCGGGACCTGCCCCTCTGGCATCTCAAAAAAGAGCTTGCCGGTCAGCGGATCCGGAAGCGCCCGACCTTTTTCCGCAGGTTGGTCATTCCCTCCCGTCACCTCGAAATGCAGCTTGTTCAGGAGACCACAGATCTCCGATTGCAGAACGGGAAGCACCGGTCCTGTTCCCGCCCCGGCCAGATCACCTGCAATGCTCTTCTGAAGATACAGCTCTGCAAGCGTGACAACCTTGGCAGCCTCGATGTACTGCGAGCAAGCCAGATAGGGGTCTCCTGCTGCAGCTGCCCGCCGCCCGGCCTGGTAGTAGACCTTTGCCGCATCGACCGCCCCCTTGAGCCTTTCGTTGAATTGCCGCTCCACCTCGGCCTTCGACACCACACCGTAGGCATACACCGTTTCATCAGCCCTGTTGAACCAGCGCTCGATGACGATTCCCTCCAACGTCGCCTCCGTCATCTGGTCCGTTGCGGAGGAGAAAGCGTCCGTCAGACTGGTCTGGTTCCCAGCAGAAACCTCCTGCACTCTGGTCACAACCGCATTGACAATGCGCACCCGGATTTGTGCTGCGATCTGTGACCGCGCCTGTCCGTTCGCCTTCTGCGCGTCAGCCTCAGCATTGCCTGTGGAACGCACCGCACCGAGACCCTGGTAGTATTCCGGCTTTTCCGGGAGACCCGGGAGATTCTTTGCCCATAACGGCACCTCCTGGCCCCGACAGAGACCTGCAAAGATCACCGCGATCAACGCAGACAGAACAAAGAGACGATATGGAGTATGCGCGAACACCCTGTTATTGTGCGATGGTCGACACCAACATGCTGATCGCATCGTAGATATCCTGGTCCCTGCACTCTTCGCAAACGACCTCACGGCCTTTGATCACTTTACCTGTTTCCACCGAAATGATTCTGGCGGAAAGCACCATACTCGAACCGAGCTTCCCCACGCTGCCGAGAAGGACGTTGTCTGCCTTCAAAATTTTCCCTACCGCCACTCCTTCTTCTTCCGTGAGGCCGCTAAGCTGGAACTGCTGCTCTTTGAGTATGGATTCGATCTGCTTGCGTTCCACCAGCGTGATGTAATCAAAGTTGGCCAGCGAATTGGACATTGAGCTGACGCAGATGTCTGCGACTTCTGCCGGAACCCCCTTGGCTTCGAAGCCGACGATTGCCAGTTTGACCGGCACACCGGGCTTGAGCGCCGGCTCGGTACCGGAACGGGTTCTGATCCTTCCGGACAGCGAGGGCACCGAGGCGGTCCGGACATTTGCCTCGCCCTTGAAATCCAGCTTCCAGATCGAGAGTCTTCCGTCGGCCGCTCCTGCAGCGAGCCAGCGATTGTCATCAGAGACGGATATCGCCTCCGGCTTGTCTTCCATGGTCACGCTGCTTCCCAGCTCGCCTTTCCGGAGATCAACCAGGGTGATATTCTTGTCATCGTCATTGATGACAGCAACGTGATCGTTACCCGGCCCAAGCGCCATCTGGACGGCGAGCCATGTCGTCTTCACGCGCTTCACTTCCGTGCCGGAGCTCCAGTCGTAGGCAACGATTGTGTTCCGTCGCTCGAGGTCGACGGCGTTTCGTATGCCTCCCTTCGGGATCGCGACCTCTTCCAGGCCGACTGCAAAAACGTTGGCAGCACGGTTTGTCGCCGCCGCATGAACCACCGACTGAGACCCATGGAGCTCCCCTCCTGCCAGTGCCATGGTCCTGTTCTGCTTGAGTGTCGCCGGATTCCAGGACACGACATCGCCCAGGGCCATGACCGCCACGAGCTGCTGCCCGAGGCGGTCAAACCCCAGGAAGAGAATATCATCGAGCTTATCGCGGGCGTCGATGCTTCCAATCGGCATCAGGGACTTTAGATCGAACAACTCGATTCGTTCGTCTTTCGTCGCGATCCCCAGGAATTGCTTCCCCGCGTCAAGGGCAATTCGCGTGGGCTTTGCCTTGCTACGGAACGAGGTCCCTGTTGGCCCCTTCAGAAGATCGAAGACCGTTACCTGACCGGATTTATCGACCCCGAGGTACGCATGATCACCACCCAGGAAGGCCGCAAACGCCACGGCATCTCCTAGCTTGACTGCGGCAACCGGAACACGTCTCTCCAGATCCCAGCACTGGATATTCCCGTCAGCGTCTCCGGAGAGCAGAAGTTTCCCGTCAGCCGAAAACGCCAGTGCGGTCACGTCCTCTTTTCCGGCCATCTGCATCGATGCGTGGGGCGCAAGGCGGACGTCCTGCGCAAGCATCACGCTCCCCCCAAGGCATACAGACAACAGAAGACCAAACGCCCTTCTTCTCATGAGATTCTCCCGAACCGTCCCTGATGGTGCCGGGAAGACCGGCACGGAAATCAGCTGAAGGACACCAGGAAGCTGAGACCGATCGAGAAGAAGATCGTGCCGCCCTTGACGTCCTTCGTGAGGTTCCACATATACGTTCCGCCGAAATCAATGGCTGCCTTCTTCGCGAAGAAGTACTTCAGGCCGGCGCTGACACCCACGCTTCCTTTATCTTCGCTGTTGCTGAAATCCGATTTGAAGTACTGAGCACCGAGATACGGCACAGCTTTTGCGCCGCGCGCCATGAAAGAGTAGACCATGAACACGTAGCTTCCGAACGTCGTCGTGGTGTTCGATTCGGTGCCCCCTCCTGTGGTAATAACCTGCCCCGTATTCGGATCATACGTGTAACTTGGCGGGACCTGAGTCGTCGTAGTCGAAATCGAAAGCGTCGGACCAATGCCGAGTTCAAAGCGATCGGTGAAGTAGTATCCTACCCTGCCGGAGATAGTCCCGGACCCAAAGCTGTAGTCTTCTATGCCTACGGTCGCAAAGTAGGTCCCGACCAGCTGCAACTCAACGTCACCCTTTTCTTGCTGGCCGAATACGGATCCCGCGCACATCAGCAGCATCAAAGAGAGCAAGCCATAGGTAAGGATTCGCATGAGTTTCCTCCTGGGAAAGTAAGAGTGAGATTCCGTGCTGTGTCGAGCAGCTACGTGAGCCATATGAGAAGACTGGATGGACAACATCAGAGAAACGTTCGCACGGAGTGCCGCACGCCGGGAACAGACCAACAACGATCGGACAGCTCCAAACCCTGTGTCCCGCGCAAAGCAGAACGACCGCCGGCAACGCTCTGACGTGAATGTACGGCAAACATCCAAAACAAGCAACTCACCGTTCAGCATTCGCCCTTGCGTTTCGTGCGGGGATATCGTAAGTTTTCATTAGGATGTTCCACCCGCCGGATTCCGATGGACATCAACAGCATCATCGAGCGATTCAAGAAGTCCCCGCCCGCCCTTCTCCTCACACTGGCGCTCATTGGCGCCCTCATCGGAGCCGGCCTGTCGGATTTCTCCCCATTCGAGTTGCTCGAACTCAAGTCGCTCGACTTCCGTTTCCGTCTCCCGTCACAACCGGAGACGGTGGACACATCGGTGGTCCTTGTGACGGTCGACCAGAACAGCATGGACTTCTTTGCTGCGCAGAAGGTCAGTTGGCCGTGGCCGCGCGAGTTCTACGGACTCGTCGTCGACTATCTGAAGGATGCCGGGGCCCGAGTCGTTGGGTTCGATTTCGACTTCAGCACACCGGATGTGGACCGGGTGGAGTCTGACGGGGCCGAGTCCGACCATGCATTCGCCGAGGCGGTGCGTCGGGCCGGAATCGTCGTTCTCGGCAGCAACCTCGCTGTTCGCGACCCGGGCGACCAGCTCGGGACGGCGATCCTTCCCCGGCTTCTCGCGCCCGTGCCGGCTCGGGGAACAGCCGGACCGGCATTCGATCGGGCTGCAGCGCCGCTCCCGGAATTCCAGGACGCCGCGGGGATGCTGGGTGTTACGAACTTCGAAACCGACGTGGACGACATCGGCCGTCGGATTCCGCTGGTCTACCGCTACCGGCAGAGCGCCCTGCCTCAGTTTGCCCTCGCGTGCTACGCCCTCTCGCGCGCCGTACCGCCGGGACGACTGGATTCCCTGGTGAAAACAATCCCCACCGGCGCCGACGGGAAGATGCTCATTGCCTGGTACGGGAAGGGCGGACCGGATGGAGCATTCAGGTATATCTCCATCCATGCCCTCATCGTCTCCGCCCGGAAGATGAAGGCCGGACTGCCGCCCGACGTGCCGCCGGAACTCTTCCGCGGCAAACATGTCATCGTGGGTGGAACCGCCGTTGGCCTGTGGGACTACAAGCCGACACCGTTCACAGTCCTCGAGAAGTACAGCGGAATGGAGATCCAGGCAACTATCCTGAGCAACCTCTTGAAAGGCCACGTCGTCACTCAGACGCCCTGGTGGATGGCCTACCTCCTGATGCTTCTCCTTGCTCTTGCCGTCGCCCTGATCTTTCTGAGAGTCCACAATGTGACCCTTGCCGCAACACTGATCGGGCTTCTCGGCCTCGCGTTTGCCGCCGCAGCAGCAGCGCTCTTTCGCAGCTCCCAAATCTGGATTCCGGTGGTTGGACCCGCCCTGAGCCTGGTCACCACGTTTGCCCTCGCAGGTGTGGTGAGCTACGCGATCGAAGGTCAACAGAAACGCCGGCTGCGCCGGGCGTTCAACCGGTATCTTAGTCCGCACGTCGTCGGAGAAATCCTCCACAATGCGGATCAGGTTGAGCTGGGGGGAAAGACGATCGAGGCGACGGTCTTCTTCTCCGACATCAAGAACTTCACCAACATTTCCGAACGCTTTGCGCCGAAGGATCTTGTTGCGTTTCTGAATGAATACTTTACGCTCGCGAGCGACGCGATCCTCCAGCATGAGGCAATGCTCGACAAGTACATTGGCGATGCGATCATGGCCATCTTTGGCGCACCGATCCCGCGACCTGACCATGCCAGGGCTGCCTGTGAGACCGCACTGGAAATCCAGCGCCTTCTGAAAGAGAGTTTTCTCCGCACGGAGCGTGACCTGCGCGCCCCCATTTTTGAAACCCGCATTGGGCTTAATACCGGGAAAATGGTCGTCGGCAATATCGGGAGCACGCGACGACTGGACTATACCGCGATCGGAGACACCGTCAACCTTGCCTCACGGCTGGAAGGCGTGAACAAGGTGTTTGGGACCAGCATCATCATCAGCGAATTCACCTATGAGCAGGCAAAGGACTTCATCGAGGTCCGTCAGCTGGACGTTCTTCGCGTCAAAGGAAAACAAACGCCTGTGCGGATCTACGAGCTCCTCTGCGAGAAAGGCGGCCTCCGGCCACCGGAAAGGGAAAAGGTCGGGATTTTTGAGGAGGGCCTGAACTTCTTCCGGAAACGCGACTTTGCCTCCGCAGTCGCAACCTTCGAGAACGTCCTTGCGCTTGACCCGGATGACCATCCTTCAGAAACATACATTACACGCTGCCGCGAGCTGGCGAACCATCCTCTCCCGGAAGAGTGGGATGGCGTGTATACCATGACAACGAAATAAACTGAGGAGAAATGACCATGCGACGCAACTTTGTTGTCTTCGTCCTGGTACTCTGCATCGCGGGAATGGCGATCTCCGAGACCGTCTACACCAAGAGGAAGAGCAACTACGTTCGCGAGGGGCCGGGATCGTATTACGACCTGATTGCCGTCGTCCCCGAGAACACCGCGCTCGAAGTACTCGGGAAATCCCCCGGCTGGATCAAAGTAAAGGCACCGAAGAAGGACGGGTGGCTCGCGGAGAACTGCATCTCCGCTGCCAAGATGAAAGGTGCATCGACCGTCCCCATTGAGAATATCTGGGCCTCTCCCAAAGCCTCCCGCGCAGGGATCTCCGCCGCCATTAAGGGCTTCGCAGAGAAGCACGGAAAGACTGATCCCGGAAACGTGGACCTGATCCTGAAGAACTCCACCGGGAAATTCACCGACGCGGAATTCTCCGCGTTCAAAGCGGAACTGCACAAGAGCGCCCCCGGACGGGAATCCCCGGTCTCGCTCAAGGATCTGAATCTGGGGACCGTGGAATACAACGCGGGAATTCCGGAACAGGAGGTCGGCCTCGGTATCGCGGCCCGCCTCGCGGGGAAAGGGCTGCTGAACAACGCCGGGCTCGTCCAGTACGCGAACCTCATCTGCGCAACGATTGCGGAAAAGTCGACCGCCTACGACTGGGACTTCACGGTTCTTATCGTTGACGACAAAGCCATGAACGGGTTTGCCGTCCCGGGAGGGTACATCTTCTTGACCCTCGGAGCACTCAGACTCTGCTCTGACGAGTCGGAGCTCGCAGGAATGATTGCGCATGAGATGGCCCACGTCATCAGGGGCCACGGGCTCCAGGAAATGTCGAAGCGGATCGCCAATATCAAGTCCGACGCAGCATTCGCAGAACTCGATGAAGAGGTCGGCGAAAAATCCCCGGAGGAGGCGGATCTCGAGGAGTTGATGCAGCAGACCTACGAGAAGATCGTTTCTCCGCGACTTCTCTCCTATGAACTCGAGGCGGACCGGATCGCAGCGGTTCTCTGTGCTACGGCGGGATATGATCCGTCCGGCCTTGCAAGGATCAGCGGGAAAATGGCCCGAATCCCCCGCGAGAAACCGGACATCTATGATCCGGGGTACATGGCGGCAGACGATCTGGGGGAACGCGCGAAGACCATTGATGCCTTCGTTAAGGAGGAGTTTGCAGGTTTCCAGGCAGCGCGGATGCCTGAGCGGTACGCCCAGCGAACGGCATCGCTGCGGTAAGTTCCGTCATCAGCACACCCGATAAACGCCGCAGCCCCCGTCCGCGGAGACAAGCATCGCGGGTGAGGGCTGCGGTATTTCCTGCCGCTACCGAAATCCGCGACAGCTACTTTCTGACGATCTCCAGCCTCTCAACGGCCTCCGCTACTTCCCCTGTCGGCATCCCGGCAATCCATTCCATCAGTTCCATCAAGGCGGCTTCGCGCGTGCTGAGATACCCTTCGCGATCAACCACACCCCCCCCGCGGAACTCGCGCTTCTCTTTCGAAGCGATGACCATAACCAGTTCTTCAGAGCTCTCCCATCCTTCAGGGAGATACGTCCTCCACGCCATGAGCGACGGTGGAAACGTAAGGGTTTCCTGCGCACCGACATGGTTCTCGCTTGCATATTCATGCGGGAAAAGGAGGCGAACGCTGTCGCTGGCCACGTTGAACACATACAGGTAGCACTCCTTCGAAGGGGTGATCTGCAGAACGACCTTCTCTCCTTCCTTGAACGTCCTCTGGTTGATTTTGAGGCCGACGTAGAACGATTGGTCTTTCTGCCCTTTGGGCCGCGTGACTCTAGCGTCCAGCGTGACACGATACCTGATGATGGGCGGGCGAATCGGGTCGGTTTCGATGTTCTCCGTCTGCCAGCGCACATTGCGAACCTCGGTGACAAAGCCCTGCGTCCCGGTGCGCACAACGTTGAGGAACGCATCGTTTGCCCGACGCTGCTGGGTTGACGAGTTGTACGCTTCCGACTGCACCATGAATTGGGTTGCGTTGATCTCGATCCCAAGCTGTCGCAGCGCCTCTGCATACGCATTTGCCTTAGCCCTGTCCTTGGCCTGCGCCGGCGTAATATTCTCGGCGATGGTTTCGCCGGTGACGTTTGAAATCCAGACATTCTCATTCTCCTGGGACCATATGGTGCCGGTTCCGGCTAGCACCATCATGCTCGCAAGAAAACGTGGGAGATGTCGCTGCACCGCCTTCGGAAGAGTTTTCATGACGGCATCCTGTTCTGTCAGTGATTTATGTGAAACGCTCGTCGAGCAAGAAAAAGGCGATTATCTGCCTGCACCAATCAGGGCGGAGACTACCGCATCATTGAGTGCCGGCCGGACCTTTGAGATCTTAGCATTCACCCGGGTCGGGTAGACCCTGTTCGTCAGAAAGACGACCGCAAGGTTTCTTTCCGGGTCGGCCCAGATGCACGTGCCCGTGAATCCGGTATGCCCGAACGACAAAGAAGAGAAAAGCGACCCTGCCGAGGATCCGGTGGCGGACTTCCTGTCCCATCCCAGGAAACGCTCCTGGCCAATCCCCGCCGTGCGCGTAAATGTCCGCACGGTGCTTTCGCTCAGGAACCGGACCCCTCCGTAGGTTCCTTCGTTGAGAAGCATCTGCATGAATACGGCCAGATCCGCCGCCGTAGAAAAAAGGCCGGCGTGGCCCGATACGCCGCCCAGAAGCTCGGCGTTCTCGTCGTGGACCGTCCCGCGAACAAGCCTCTTGCGCCAGACGGTATCGATCTCGGTAGGGGCCACGAGACCCCGGACGTCGGCCGGCGGCTTGTACATCGTGTTCGTCATTCGCAAAGGTTCGAAAAACTCTTTCTGGACAAAATCCGCAAGCGACATGCCGGCAATCTTCTCCACCACCTTCCCGAGAGTGATAAACCCGAGGTCACTGTAAATGGTGCTGTCCCCCGGTCGTGCCACGAGGGGTGTCGCGAAGATCGAATCCAGCGCCTCCTCCGGCGTCCTGCACAATTCCCAGAACTTCCTGAAGGGAGGAAATCCGCCGCGGTGGAGAAGCAGGTGGCGAACCGTAATCGAGGCCTTCGGGTCAGGCGCGAATTGCGGGAGGTATTTCGCCACAGGGTCATCCAGCGCCAATTGGCCGCGGTCGTAGAGCTTCATCACCGCGGAAGTCGTCGCAATGACTTTCGTGAGAGAGGCGAGGTCGAACATCGTGGACGTTGTGACTTCGCGCGCGTTTAGGTCATAGGTGGGGGTTCCATAGGCCCTGTTCCAGACCAACGCGCCGTTCCTCACAACGGCCACCTCCGCGCCGGGGAACGCAGAATCCCGGATTGCGGCGGTGACAATGCTGTCGATACGGCGAAGTCTGGCGGGGTCGAATCCCGCGAGAAACGAATCCTCCTTCCTCAGCCTGGCGGCCTGCAGGGTGATCCCGGCCCCGAAGGGAAACGATCCAGGAATGACCACGGGCAGATTCCCCCGGATTCCGATCTCCCCGAAGAGAGCCTCCACCGACGCTTCGACGAGCACCTCAGCGTCGGCATACGCACAGACAAGCGCATCGACATCCGGGAGATTGGCCGCCACATACGGGTTGCCGAAAGCAACGGCAACTGTCGCCTTCTTCAGTTTTGCCGCCTCCGCGAGAAACGTGCGGAGATTCTCAGGAATCCCGATCCTCCCGGAGGATGTTCTGACTTTGATATAGAGCGGCATCAGCACAAGATCTGCGTTCTTCATCTTTCTTAGCGTCGTGTTCACATCAAAGGTGTCGCTCCCTGGCGTCAGCCGGACGGTTTCCACGCGCCCCACACGCCGACCGATGAGCTGCGAGAAGTACGCACCCTCCGGTTCGGACGTATACGGGTACGACGGACGGTTGACTTCCGTCCTCCCCTCTTCAGTGTCCGTCACTACGACCGCAAGGATCTTCCCGACCTTGGCAGCGTCCAGCGGAATGGTGTTCCCCCGGTTACGGAGAAGCGTGACGGCATCCCTGGCAATCTCTTTCGCCAAGCCGATGTGTGCTCGGCTTGCCACGTGCCGGCCTACATCTTCCAGGTTCACGGTGCGGGTCCGGTCAAGACCCAACGACTGTTTCGTCTTGAGGATTTTCCGAACGGAGGCGCTCACGCGCTCTTCCGGGAGGCTGCCACCCTTCACGGCGGAGATGATGGCATTGACCGCTACCTCGTTGTCGGGCGGCAGAAGAACAATGTCCGCGCCGGCCTGAAGGGCCATAACGGTCGATTGAGCGACCGAGTAACCCTTGACAACCCCACGCATCTCCATGGCGTCCGTAATCACAAGCCCGTCGAAGGCCAGATCGCGGCGCAACACCGTGGTGATCGCCCCGGGAGAGAGAGAAGCCGGAATTTCCGAACCACCGTTCAGCACCGGGACGGCAAGATGTGCAATCATCACCGATTGTGTTCCGCTCTGGATGGCATTACGAAAGGGCGCGAGCTCAAGACTGTCCAGCCTTTCCCGGGTAAACGGCAACACCGGCAGCTCCAGGTGGGAATCCGTCCCCGTGTCGCCGTGTCCAGGGAAATGCTTGGTCGTGGAGATACATCCCCCTTCATTAGTCCCGCGGATGAACGCAGTGACCATACTGTTGACCAACGGGAGATCGTCCCCGAAGGAACGCGTATTGATCACGGGATTGGCGGGATTCGTGTTGATATCCGCGACCGGTGCAAAGTTCTGATGGATACCAACGGCGCGTGCCTCTTCCGCAATTGCCCGACCTGCTTCGTATGCGTACTGCGGTCTGCGCGTTGCGGCAAGCGCCATGGCATCCGGGAAATAGGTCCCGCGCCGTACGCGCATGGCCAGGCCCCGCTCGAGGTCAGCGCTGACAAGAAGTGGAATCCTGGCCTGACTCTGCAGACGGTTCAGCACTATTGCCGTCTCATACACATCGCTGTGCGACATCACAACCCCTCCCACATTCCGCTCCCGCACCAGCCGGACCATCTTCGCGTATTCATCACTTTCCGCACTGAGGTAATGTCCGTAGGCCATGACCATGAGAAGCTGCCCGGCCTTTTCTTCGAGCGTCATAGTCGCCAGAATGCTGTCGGCCCACGAGATGGTCGGCCGCGCCGGAGAAACTGGTGACTGTGGGACGATAGCGGATACCTGCTGCGCCTCTTCGGGACCAGACCCGCAGCTGACACCGACCATCGCTCCGAGCAGCAGGAGCAGAAAGTGCTTGGACCTGGACGGCACTTAGGACCTCATCGGTGTTTTTTGAAGGGCGAGAAGGACGGCGCCCTGGACCGGCGGGTGCATGGCAGGCCGGATATCAATTGCAGGAAATCGGGACTGGAGCGTTTCCCGGAGAATCAGCGCATAGACGGTTTCATGGTCGATCAGTCCACCGACGAACACCACGCCCAGACGAGTGTCATCTTTGAGGTCGTGAATGAACACGCCTACCTGGTCCGCCAGAAGCGCAGCGGCGCGGCGTAGGATATCCAGACTGACAGGATCGTGTTCGCCAGCCGATTCGAGTACGAGCGGTGCGAGTGACGGAATAGTGAAATTCTCCTGATAAACGGCAACAATCACATTCTCACGCGAACGCCAGCCGAAGCGGCCTTCGAACAATGTCCGGAGTACCCCGGACGTGGCGATGCCGTCGAAGTCCCGCGTCACGGCCTTCAGTGCTTCAAGACCAATGAAGTAGCCGCTCCCCTCATCGCCAAGAACGCGCCCCCATCCACCAACAACTTTTCCGGATCCGTGGGCCGTCTTTCCCAGCAGGATTGAGCCCGTCCCCGCGATGATGATCAGACCCGGTCCTCCGTTAAACGCCCCTTCCAGCGCAATGCGGGCATCCGATTCAATGGAGACGGCCGGACTCTGAAACCCCCGACTCCGGAACTGCTCAGCAATGGCGGCCTCCAGCCGCTCGCGGATGACAGAGCTTCCCGCTCCGGCAAGGCCGAGCACGATTGCGTCAAGGTCCCGCGGTGTGCAATGTGCTTCCTGACAACTGTCGAGGATAAGGCCTGCAAGGATCTTCGCGGAGCCATCGAGCCCGACAACATTCGGGTTTGCCGGACCTGCTTGCCGACGTACAAGAGGAGCACCGGAAGCATCGGCAATAATGCCGAGTGTCTTCGTCCCCCCTCCATCTGCACCGAAAACCAGTCGTGCGTTCGCCATGTCGTGATTGTCCTCGTTCCTACATGAATGTATTGAATGAACAATCCACATTCAAGCAAAGAGCGGGAATCCCCGGAGCGTACGAATGGTCACCGTGGTGCCGGCCGATGCTTCGTCCCGTTGAATTTGATGGAGAGAGATGGTAGTTTGTTCCCTGAGTCTTGTCATGACATTACTCGAATGAGGAATGCGCCATGAGAACACTTTCCCGCGTGTTATTGCTCCTCCTCGCGTTGGAGATCTCATTTGCCCAGATTCCCAGAGTGAAAACGGGAATCGAGGTCCTTCGCGCACACGCCTTTGACATTCTCCAGGGAAAAAAGATCGGGCTTATCACGAACCCGACGGGCATTGATGCGCATCTCGTTTCGACGATTGACATCCTCTTTCGTGCTCCCGGCGTGAAGCTCGCCGCTCTCTTCGGCCCCGAACACGGCGTTCGTGGAGATTTCGCGGCCGGAGACAGAGTCGACTCCTACACCGATGCGCGGACCGGGCTTCCGGTGTATTCCCTGTACGGAAAAACACGGAAGCCTACCCCGGAAATGCTTAAGAACATCGACATTCTCGTCTACGACATCCAGGACATCGGATGCCGTTCCTACACGTACATCAGCACGATGGGCCTGGCCATGGAAGCCGCCGCCGAGAACAGTATCCCCTTCGTCGTTCTCGATCGCCCCAACCCGCTCGGCGGCCTCAAAGTGGAAGGGAATCTTGTCGAGGATGGCTTTGAATCCTTTGTCAGCCAGTTCCGGATTCCTTACGTGTACGGGTTGACGTGCGGCGAACTGGCGAAGCTGCTCAATGAGGAGTGGATGTTGAAGGACCGAATCCGTTGCGAGCTGACAGTAGTGCCCATGGAGGGCTGGACAAGAGCGATGGATTTCGAACAAACCGGACTCCCCTGGGTGCCCACCTCACCCCACGTCCCGATGGAAAGCTCTCCAAAGTACTACGTCAGCACCGGGATTCTCGGCGAACTCGACGCACTGTCCATCGGGGTCGGCATCATGATCCCATTCCGTGTGCTGGCCGCACCATGGATCGATCCGTACCGGATCACCGACCTGATGGACAGCCTCCACCTGGAGGGCGTTTACTTCCGCCCCATCACGTTCAAGCCGTTCTACGGACGGTACAAGGACAGCACTTTGCACGGCGTGCAGCTCCATATTACCGATCCGCAGCGCGTGAATCTGATGAGCCTCCAGTATCTTTTCCTTCAGGTCCACCATTCATTGTATCCCGAGAAGAACCCTTTCGTGATGGCAGATCCCTCCAGGTTTTCCATGTTCGACAAGGTTTCGGGGACGGACGATATCCGCAAGCGGTTCACCGCTGGAATGCGCTACGACAACATAAAAGTCTATCTTGAAAGGGACGTGGAGGGATTCAAAAAGAGATCGGAGAAGTACTATCTGTACCGATGAAAGCGCGCCATGCCTGCCAACCCGATCAAGAGAAGGCGGGCCGACACGCGTGAGTCGGTCGAGCGCCTCGACCCCTCGGAAGTCCGCCTTTGGCGGACTTTCGATTTGTCAATGATGATCAGTGCTGTCCAAGATAAGTTCGAGTAGAGATCGGAGTTGACTTTTCTGGACGAATTGTGGGAAATTCTCTTGGGGGCTGCCAGAGTAGGCCCCTTGATCTGCTGTCCAAGACAGGCACTAACGATGCACATCGCTGACGACGGCACTTCGGTGCTC
>Ga0209253_10001316_pt1 | contig 21779 bp, 7 predicted proteins | sample FrelakmetBRP12BR_FD_187145 | JGI IMG/M metagenome (GOLD analysis project Ga0209253, IMG submission 187145) | Freshwater lake sediment microbial communities from the University of Notre Dame, USA, for methane emissions studies - BRP12 BR (SPAdes)... | ecosystem: Environmental > Aquatic >...
CGAGGAACCTTCGGTGATAGCTGAGTTTTCCTCAAATGTTCCGAAGGAGACTGGCGAAGTTCAACCTATTGAAACCGACCAATCGCTGGAAATCAGTCTGGCGAGAGCAAGTGGGACGCAAGTTGCGTCACAGTTCCGCTTGCCTTGGCGGATATTGTTGGCGTTGGTATTGGCTCTGATCGCGCAGCGTTCCCTGGAACCCAGCCCGAATCGATCCTGGGAGTCCGGAGCCCTGCTTTATGGAGCTGCAGCTATTTTCCTGGTCTGGGGGATGCTTATGGAAGCAAGTGGAAAGCTTGAACCAGGTGAAGTTGAAAGAGATAGACAATCCAAGGTCACAAATGGATTGAATCCAGTAGAACTTGACTCTAGACCTTTCATTGTCCGTTCATATGCTTTACTTCTGGCACTACCCTTTATACTATTGGCTTACTTGACATTTGGGGGAAATCTCTTTACTACGACCAATATTGTGCTGTGGTTGGCAGCGCTCGGTTTAGTAATTTGGGCATTTTGGCAGGGGAGCGGGCAAGTGCAGTCATGGATTACAAGCCTTTTGGCATTTATTAAGAAACCCGAATGGAAACTGAATATCACTCCGTGGATGTTGATTATCCTCGCAGCTCTGCTTCTTTCGGCTTTCTTTCGCTTTTATCGCTTATCCCAGGTACCACCGGAAATGGTCAGTGATCACGCTGAGAAGCTGCTGGATGTATATGATGTCATGCATGGGCACCCTGCTGTTTTCTTTCCACGCAATACCGGGCGTGAAGCGTTTCAGATGTACCTGTCTGCGGCGATGATCTTGTTGTTCAAACAAGGCTATTCTTTCCTCAGCCTGAAACTTGGGACAGTTTTGGGTGGGATGTTTACCTTGCCTTTTATCTACTTGTTGGGGAAGGAGATGAGCAGCCGTCGGGCTGGTTTATTGGCTATGGTCTTTGCAGGGATTGCGTATTGGCCTAATTTAATTTCGCGTATCGCTTTACGCTTCACGCTTTATCCGCTTTTCTATGCGCCGGCTTTATATTTTCTACTGCACGGTTTGCGCACCCGGAAACGCAATAACTTTATCATCTCGGGTATTTTCCTTGGAATAGGCTTACACGGCTACTCACCGTACCGTATTGTGCCGGTGGTGCTGGTGATAGCCATTGTCTTGTATCTAATTCACCCTCAGTCGCTGGGTTGGCGCAAGCAAGCCGTCTATGGATTTATTATACTGGCATTGGTTTCACTGGTAGTGTTCATACCGCTGTTGAGTTATGTTCAATCCAATCCTGAAATGTTCAACTATAGGGCAATGACCCGTATAGGATCCTTAGAACGCCCACTTCCTGGCCCAGCCTGGCAGATTTTCTTGAGCAACTTATGGAATGCGTTGACCATGTTCGCTTGGGATAATGGTGAAGTGTGGGTCATTTCTGTGACTCACCGCCCATCGCTGGATGTTGTTTCAGCGGCGTTGTTTTACATAGGAGTGGTCCTGCTGTTTGTACGTTATATCCGCAAACGGAATTGGCTGGATATATTCACATTGATATCAATTCCTGTCTTAATGTTGCCTTCAATCCTTTCATTGGCATTCCCAGCTGAGAATCCATCGTTGAATCGAACAGCTGCAGCTCTGGTGCCGGTATTCTTAGTGGTGGGGTTAGCTCTGGATTGGCTGATGGGTGCTGTGGAAAAAGGGCTGGGTGGTTCTTTTGGGAAAAAAACTGCCTGGGCGATGAGCATATTCCTTTTGCTGTGGGCTTCCTGGCAGAACTATGACCTGGTCTTTAACCAATACCAGCGCACTTATGAGCTCTCCTCATGGAATACCTCTGAGCTGGGGAAGGTCATCCTTAGTTTTAGGAACTTGTATGGTAATAGTGATAATGCTTACGTGATAGGTTACCCACACTGGGTGGATTCGCGCCTGGTTGGTATGAATGCCGGTGACCCGACCCGCGATTATGCCATCCCACCTGACCAAATCGCTGCCACACTCAGCGACTCACGCCCGAAAATGTTCCTTGTAAATCTTGAGGATCAGCCAAACCTGGACCTGCTGCGCCAGCTTTTCCCTCAAGGGAATCTTTCAACCTATCCATCGAAAGTCGGAAAGGATTTTTATATTTATATGGTGCCACCCGTATCAAGCAACCTTGGTGGAACTCCTGCCGTAGGTGGATCATTCTCGCCGTAGGCTGCTTCTTGTAGAAATACGATATCAATGATTACACCTGACTCTATGAATGATGGTATGCCTGCACCTCCGGGCCAGGTTGCCCCGAAGAAGAAGATTCGTTGGGTAACCCCGTTTATATTCGATGTTTTGTTGTTATTTGTCCTCCTCTTTGGAGGGTTGTTTCGTTTTGTTGGCCTGAAGTGGGGAGAATGGCAATATCTTCACCCGGATGAGCGTTTTCTGATCTGGGTTGGAACGGATATTCAACCCATTGGGACACCTGCTGAAGCCCTTGGTACACCGCCGAATTCTGATAATATCCCATATCGAACAGCCTTTGGAGATACCTACCCCGATTGTGAAACCTGGGGTGGTTATTTTGATGCTTCATGCTCTCCGCTCAATCCAAACAACCGAGGCCATTCATTTTACGTGTATGGCACCCTTCCCATGTTCCTCACCCGTTACGTGGTGCAGTGGATTTACGGTCATGCTGGTTTTAATGAAATGACTGTTGTTGGAAGGGTATTTTCCGCAATGGTGGATTTTCTCGCCATCCTTCTTGTGTATGCAATCGGCTCGCGGGTATTTAACAAACCGGTGGGCCTGCTGGCGGCTGCTTTTTCTGCCTTCACCGTGCTGAACATCCAGCAGTCCCACTTTTTCACCATGGATACCTTCTCCAACTTCTTCACCTTGTTGGCGGTCTATTTTGCGGTCAGGATTGGTTTGACGGAGAGCATATCCACAGTCGATCAAGGGCAAAACCTCGATCCACTCCTTTCCGGATACACGGATATAGAAGATAATTCAGGACCGCAAACATTTCTCTCCCGCTGCACCCAATTTATCAAACATCCATTCTTTGGGTTTTCCGTTGCCTTTGGGATTGCACTTGGCTGTGCAGTCGCCTCCAAGCTGAATTCAGCCCCGGTGGCTTTCGTGCTCCCCGTGGTGTTTGGGGTGATTCTTTGGAAAAAATCAGCCCATGAACGCACAGGTTGGTTGGTGAAAGCTGTCGTTTACGTTGGCATCGCTGCCTTTGTGAGTATCCTGGTCTTTCGAATTTTTCAGCCCTATGCCTTTTATGGTCCCGGTTTCTTTGGCGTCCGTCCAAATCCCCAGTGGGTTGCAAATATTAAAGAGCAGCGCAATCAGGCTGCAGGTGATATTGATTTCCCGCCCTCCCTTCAGTGGGCACGCCGTCCAGTCTGGTTCTCTGCCCAGAACTTGATCGAATGGGGATTGGGTATACCCCTGGGAATCCTGGCGTTCATTGGTTTCATTTGGGCTGGGTGGCGTATGATTAAGGGGGACTGGACACGCCATATTTTGTTATGGTTGTGGGGCGGCTTCTACTTCACATGGCAATCCTTGCAATTTAACCCGACCATGCGCTACCAGATGCCCACCTATCCCATATTGGTGATTTATGCTGGGTGGGCAGTGGTGGAGATATGGAATTACCGAAAGCAGGCGAAAAACCAGGGAGTTACTGAGGCAAGCAATCCTCGCAGACATACGCCTGGCGGGCTCCGTTGGGTATCCATCCTGGTTGGTGGCGCTGTTCTCACTGCTACTTTTCTCTGGGCGTTCAGTTTCAGCCAGATTTATTCCCGCCCAATCACTCGCGTGGCTGCCTCTGACTGGATTTACCAAAATATCCCTGGACCTATTAATCTGCACATCCAGGGAAAGGACGAACCTTACAACCAGCCCCTTTCAATCCCATATGGCAGCACAGTCCAACCGGGTGTGCCGTACCAAATGATATTCACTGCCAATGCCAGTGGCACGCTCAGTGAAGTTTACCTGGCACATATCCTAGACATTCAGGCTTTGCAGCCTGCTGCCTTGAATGTCACTCTTGCAGGATTTCCCGATGGAACTGTGCCGCTTATGTCAGCCGTGATCGCTGTATCACCCCCGAAAGTGGATGATGCATCGCCGGCTGGATACCAATTGAATTTTAATACTCCGGTAGCCGTGGAAGCAGGCCAAGTTTATTACCTGTTGCTAACCCTTGCTGCAGGGGAACAAGCACTGGATGCTTGCGGGGCTGTAGGTTTTATCATTAAGACCCCTACCGAGCTGATGACACAGACAGTAGCAGGCTCGGAGCAGTGTCTGATCAGCCTGGAGACACCTTTTGTCCTTGCCATCAACCCTCTGGAAAGCGGATTGTTGGAAGGGGTTGTTCTTAGTAAGCTGGATGACCATACCCCTGCCTCCACTCCCAAGACCTTGCAACTCACCATTGGGCCATCTGGTGACGACCAGGCGATTGCAACCGCCAGCCTCACCGCAGACTTCACCCAAGGGGCTGAAAGTGGAGGAGCTGGATATACCATGCTCCTCAACCATCCGGTCAACCTTGAAAAAGGCAACAACTATCGCTTGTCCCTGGCCTTGGAATCAGACCGCGGCATGATCAGCGTGCGTGGTTCTGCGGTTGCGAACGAAGGGGATTGGGATGATGGGCTGCCGCTGCGTGTGGATGGCTATGACGCTTTTGGAGGGATTTATCCGCCGGGCTTGAACTTCAACATGTATACCGATGATAGCCTGGAGAAGCTGGAGCATTTTATTAATATCTACGACCAGGCTGAGTACATCCTGGTCAGCTCCAACCGCCAGTGGGGTTCATTGCCACGCCTGCCCGAGCGTTTTCCAATGACTACCCTGCATTATCGCCATCTGTTGGGGTGCCCCGAGAACCGCTCCATTTATTGGTGTTACAGCGTCGCCCAACCCGGTATTTTCCAGGGTAACCTTGGTTTCGACCTGGTGGAAATATTCCAATCAGACCCGGTGATCGGTTCCTTAACGATCAACGACCAGTTCGCCGAGGAAGCGTTCACAGTCTATGACCATCCAAAAGTTCTCGTCTTCCATAAAAACGAGGCTTATAACACCGAACAAGCCAAGAAAATCCTGAGCCAGGCAAATTTCACCGAGATGGTGCGCATTACTCCCAAGAAAGCTGCCTACCACCCTGCCAACCTGAAATTTCCTGACACTCGCCTGGCTGCACAGACGGATGGCGGCACCTGGTCGGATTTGTTTAACTCGCAGGGATGGCAGAACCGCTACCAGGTACTGGGTGTTATCGCCTGGTATATTTCAGTAAGCTTGTTGGGCTTGCTGGTCTATCCCCTGCTGAGAGTTACCCTGCCTGGTTTACCTGACCATGGGTATCCTCTCATCCGTACGGCCGGGATGCTAGTTTTAGCCTACTTTACCTGGCTGGCGGGATCGGTAAACATCCCCGTCAATCGGCTGACGATTACAATTGTGATTCTGCTGATTGCCATGCTTGGAGCTTTCTTGGCTTATCGCCAGCGGCATGAACTACGCGAGGAATGGCATTCAAAACGGGGCTATTTCTTGATCATTGAAGGATTAGTGCTGGCATTCTTCCTCATTTTCCTGTTCATCCGCTTAGGAAATCCCGATCTATGGCACCCATGGAAGGGTGGCGAGAAGCCGATGGATTTTTCCTATTTCAATGCTATATTAAAAAGCACAACCTTTCCACCTTACGATCCTTGGTACGCCGGTGGATACATGAATTACTATTATTGGGGTTATGTCTTTGTGGGTGTGCTGGTTAAGGAATTGGGCATCGTCCCATCGTTTGCGTATAACCTGATCATCCCCACCCTTTTCTGTATGGTCACGATGGGAGCATTCTCCATCGGTTACAACCTGAGCCGTTCACGCATCAAGGAGGACATATCCCCAGGCACAGAGATTGATGGGCAACCACCTCCAAGATCCAAATGGCAGCCTTACCTTATTGGGCTGGCAGCTGCATTTGGCATGTCTATCCTCGGCAACTTGGGCACGATACGCATGATCATTAGAGGTTGGCAGCAGATAGGTGTTCCAGGTGGGTTGACCGAAAGCACTGGTTTCTTCACCCGCTTGCTGGGCGTGCCTCTCGGGCTGTATCAAACCGTGATCCAGGGTGCAAAAATGCCTTATAGCATAGGAGATTGGTATTGGATTCCGAGCCGGGTGATTCCTGCCCCAGGTGATGTGGAACCGATTACCGAGTTTCCCCTATTCACTTTTCTTTATGGAGACCTGCATGCTCATATGATTGCCCTGGCAATTGCCATGCTTGCCCTCACCTGGGTGGTGGCTGTGTTGATGGGCAAAGCACGCTGGCAGAATATTGGGGTGGGGATTATGGGTATCCTCTTGGGTGGCCTAGCAATTGGAGCTCTCTACCCGACCAATCTATCCGATATCTATACCTACCTGCCCATCGGGATGGTTGTTTTTGGATACGCCATATTCCGTTACGCGGATGTTGGTATCTTTTCCAGGTTGCCGCAGATCAGCATCACCTTAAAACGCCTCATCCTGGCTGGTACGGGCATGCTCTTGCTGGTTGTGGCGGCTTATGGTTTATATCTTCCTTACCGGTTATGGTATGCCCAGGGGTACAGCTCAATCATTCCCTGGTTTGGAACCCACACGCCTCTTTGGGCATACTTGACCCATTGGGGTTTATTCCTTTTTGTGATCGTTTCCTGGATGGTTTGGGAAACCCGCCAATGGATGGCATATACACCGCTTTCATCCCTGCGGAAGCTTGAAAAATTCAGCGGGTTAATCATTCTGCTATTGGTCATCCTCTTCCTGGTCTGCCTGCTCTTAAGTATCACGATACCCGGAATAGAAAGCACCAGCTTGCTGAGTAAATTACCCTTTGGGAGAGGCGCAACCCTGGCCTGGGTTATCCTGCCGCTTGCCGCCTGGGCGGGGGTCTTGCTGATACGTCCGGGGATGCCGGATGCCAAGCGGCTGGTCCTTTTTTGGGTGGGGACCGGGCTGTTAATTACCTTAATGGTCGAGGTGATCGTGGTCAGGGGAGATATTGGCCGCATGAATACCGTGTTCAAGTTCTACCTGCATTCGTGGGTGCTGTTTGCCTTGAGTGCCGCGGCTGCCCTTGGCTGGTTGCTCAAGCCGGTCCGCCATTGGCTTACAGGTTGGCGGGTTGCCTGGCGGGTGGTATTCGCAGCCCTGGTAATTTGCACTGCCCTGTTCACCTTATATGGTAGCTTGGCGAAGATTCAAGACCGCTGGGTGCCCAACGCGCCTCACACCCTGGACGGTCTGGCCTACATGCCATTCACCACCTATTACGAGAGCTATCCGAAAGTTAGCGAGACAATTCCGCTCGAAGAAACGGGTATAACCATGGATTTAAGCCAGGATTACCGCGCCATCCGCTGGATGCAGGAAAATATCCAGGGTTCACCTGTGATCGTGGAAGCCAACTCTCGTAGTTTATACCGTTGGTATACTCGTTTTACCATCAACACCGGCCTGCCTGGGGTCGTCGGTTGGGAATGGCATGCGCAGCAGCAGCGCGCTGTCAATCCGCCCGATTGGGTAACAAAGCGGGTGAGTGATATTGATCAGTTCTATAATACTGTGGATACAGACATAACCAGGCAATTTATAAACTTGTACGGAGTGAAATATATCGTCCTTGGGCAGCTCGAAGGGGTCACCTATCCCGGACCTGGGCTGGATAAATTCCCGGCGTTTAACGGCATCTTATGGAATGAGGTATACCAGGATGCAAACACGGTCATCTATGAGGTGATCCAATGATCCAGGTATTGGTTTGGTGGTTGATCATGCAGGTGCTGGGTTGGCTGGCATTTCCAACCGCCATGCGTATTTTCCGCTGGCTGCCCGATCGTGGTTATACGTTTTCAAAATCGCTCGGACTATTATTGATCAGCTATGTTCTATGGATCGGGGCAAGCACCAGCCTGTTAGCCAACAACCTGGGGGGTATCCTGTTTTCCATGATTATCCTGGCAGGTATCTCCGCCTGGTTTTACTTTCGCTGCAAGGGCAGCCTTCTACCGGATATACGGGTATTTGTGCGCGAGAAATGGAAGCTGATCCTGACAGTTGAGGTGCTCTTTGCACTTGCCCTGGTGGGATGGTCATTATTGCGAGCATACGCCCCATATAAAATCGAGCCTACCGGTGGCGAAAAGTTTATGGAAATCGCCTTCCAGAATGCCATTTTACGCAGTGAAAACTTCCCGCCACTAGATTCTTGGTTGTCAGGCTTTGCAATCTCTTATTATTACTTTGGTTACACAATGATGGCACTGCTGACACGCTTGTCTGGAGCGGTCCCTGGTGTGGGATTTGACCTGTATGATGCCCTGCTTTTCGCCCTCGCTCTGATCGGGTCGTTTGGGGTCGTGTATAACCTGGTGGCATTCACGCGCCAGTCTCGTCGTAAGCGAGATGAAGCTGCTCCTCGCCAGGGTCCAGCCCTGGCGGCAGGTATATTGGGTGGGTTGTTGGTTACAGTGATGGGCAACCTGGAAGGTGCGCTGGAATCATTACATGCTTGGGGAGTGCTGCCTGAAAGATTTTGGGTCTGGATTGATATCCCTGGATTGGCAAGCGCACCTGTAATTCACTCCTGGTACCCCGGTGAGGTGTTCATGTGGTGGTGGCGCGCTTCGCGTGTCTTGGCTGATAAAACTCTTACCGGGCTGGATATGGGCATTCAACCCATCGATGAATTCCCCTTTTTTAGCTTCTTGTTGGGTGATAACCACCCGCATGTTCTGGCACTGCCATTTGTCTTATTGGCAATCGGGCTGGCTCTGAATCTATTTTTACGGCAGACGAGCAAGGCCGGGAATGTCTCCACAAACGCTAGCGATGGTTTCGAACTTACCAACCTAAGGCAGTGGTGGAATCCACCCGCTTTTACCCTCGATAACGATTGGATGCTGTTCATTTTCTCTGCCTTGATCCTTGGTGCGTTGGGCTTCTTGAATACCTGGGACCTGCCGATTTACCTGGGTTTGGTGATGCTGGCTTATGGATTGGGTGCTCTCATGGTAAAAGGCTGCCTGGATCGAGAGGTTATCTTTCGCTCGATGATCCTTGGCCTGGGCTTGGGAATCCTTTCAGGGCTGATGTATGCCTTTTTCTACCTTAGTTTTAGCTCGCAAGCTGCGGGTATCTTGCCTTATATCTTCCCACCCACGCGTTTGCCTCAATATCTGGTCATGTTTGGTACCTTCATCTTCCTTGTGGCAAGCTTCCTGGTTATTTACTTAATAAAACAAAACCAGGAAAATGGCGGGGTAATAAAATCAGCCTTAAACTGGTTGTGGCGCATCCTCTTGATATGTATCGGATCATATTTGGTGATCCAGTTATTAATTGCCCTGGTGCTCTTCCTCCAGAAATTGATACCGGACAGCACGATGCTGGTAACCATCCAATCCGTACTGGGTGGGTACAGCTTAGGCCAGGCTTTTATGGCCAGTGTGAGCGCCCGGTTGCGCGACCCTTGGCTCTTGCTGATGATCTGTACGCTGATGGCGCTGGTCATGGCTAACCTGGGCAGCTTGCTGCGTCGACGTGCAAAGCCTGGGGATGAGGCAACGGAGGACATTACATCAGCGCACACTATCAGCAGTGACCCATTTGTTTTCCTGCTCATCTTTACTGGCCTGGCGCTTACCCTGATCGTTGAGTTCATCTACCTCCGTGATAGCTTCGGTGTGCGAATGAACACTGTGTTTAAGTTCTACTACCAGGCATGGGTGATGCTGGGTTGTGCTAGCGCCTATGCTGTTTGGTGGATTTTGAACCGCTTGGAGAGACCAGCCAGCCGTCTCCTATTCTTGCTTGTAGCTGTTATTTTAATTGGCCTTGGAATGGTTTATCCGCTAATGGCTATCCCCAGCCGGGCCGCTGATTTTAAAGGACCAGCCAACCTGGATGGAGCAAGCACGGTGGCTAGGAATAATCCCGACGACTGGGCTGCCATCCAGTGGTTGAATGAAAATGCCCTCGCAGGTCTCCCATCTGGGAAGGTGCCGGTCATCCTGGAAGCACCCAGTGTCCCACCGGGGGGCGGCTCTTATACCTACGAGGGCAGGATCAGCGCTTTTAGCGGCTTCCCCACCCTGCTCGGATGGGCGGTTCACGAAAGCCAGTGGCGCGGTAATTATGACGAGCAAGGGAAGCGTGAACCCGACATTGCCACCATCTATACCACCTCAGATGCCCAAACCGCCTTGGATTTGCTGCACGAGTGGAATGTGAGTTATCTCATTCTCGGCAGCCCTGAGCTCAGCTATATTCAACGTTTATGCAGCCAGCCTGAGCGAGGTTGCACCATGAGCACTGCCTTGCGAAAGTTTGAGCGTGTGTTTCAGCCCGTCTTTAGCCAGGGGCAGACGACAATCTACAGGGTTCCATAAGTGCTATTCGTAATAAATAATTGAAGGGTTAGCCACTCAGGACGACCGCCCAACTTGACTGCGAGGAACGGCCACCTTTATCGCGACAATAACAGACGGCACCAGCATGCTCTACACCTGGGATTTTAATGATGGCATCACGATGACCGGGCAGGTGGTGGAACATGTCTGTCAATTCCCCGGGGAGTATGCTGTTACTGTAACGGCTACGAACTCTCTGGGATTTGTAAGTGCTGAGACGGTGGCGGTCATTAAGCGATTGAGCTTCTTCTTTCCGTTCACATTCAAGGTATAGGATTTACCTTTTCTCAGATCGTCCATGGGGCTGGCAATAATTTGCCAACCCCGAAACTTTTAATACTGAGGGTATAATACGGTCGATTATTTATGAAAGAATATAAAATCAAGACTGAGAATTTGTTGTATTGGCTGGCTTTTTTGCTTGCCCTGGGCATGCGCTTCTTCATGCTCGGTGATACCCCACTTGCAGATGCCGAAGCCAGCTGGGCTCTTCAAGCCTTGGGCCTGGTGCATGGTGAAACTGCAGCTTTGGGAGCGCAGCCTGCGTATATCCTGCTCACTAGCCAGCTTTTCTCCATCTTCGGCGACACTAATTTCCTGGCACGCTTCCTCCCCGCTATGGCTGGCAGTCTGATCATCTGGTTGCCTTATTATTTCAGGAATTGGATGGGAGATTCGCGCTGGCTTCGACGGGCAGGTCTGATCATGGCTTTCGGTCTGGCGATTGACCCGGGTCTGGTATCTCTCTCCCGGCAAGCTGGCAGCCTGATGCCCGCCATGACATTCACCTTATTGGGGCTTGCTAGTCTTTACAATCGGCGTATGATCTGGGTTGGTATCTTAGCCGGGTTGGCCTTGCTCTCAGGAATGGCATTCTTGCAAGGGGTTCTCATCCTGGGGATAAGCTGGGGTTTCTATCGCCTGGCATGGCGGAAGTCTTTCCAAGCTCAAAGGGGTGAATTTGATCATGAGCCACCTACGGAATCGATTTCTTCCAGGTCTATAATGGTTTTACTTGCAGCTTTGGCGGGGACTGTACTTGCTGTTGGAACGCTTTACCTGCGCTTCCCCGGGGGTTTAGGGGCATTGGCAGAAACGATCCCGGCTTTTGTAAATGCCTGGATAAAACCGTCCGGGATTCCCGTCCTTCGCCTGCCTGCCAGCCTTTTGGTATACCAGCCTATGCTATTGATCTTTGGCCTGTTTGGCGCAGTGCACATCTGGTTTGGGGGTCCGGATGATCAGCGCATTCGCCGATTCGTATCGGGATTAAGCATCTGGACAGTGGTGGCTTTGCTATTACCATTGCTCTATGCTGGCCGGCAGGTGGGTGACATGGCCTGGGCACTGATCCCTCTTTGGGCATTGACCGCAGTCGAGATCAGCCGCTTGTTGATCACCGAGCTGGAAGATTCATTGACGCGCCTGGTTGCCGCTGGCCTGGGAGTGCTTCTCTTTGTCCTGGCAGTTGTTAGCTGGATCAATTTACTCGCCATTGGTCGTAACCAGGTGAACGTGGTAGTCTATTGGGCGATAATCATTGGAGCGTTCCTGCTGGGGTTTATCGCCTTTTTATTGGTGGCTGTGGCATGGTCTACATCCGCTGCCAGGATAGGCGCAGTAGGTGCACTCTGCCTCATTTTCGGATTATGGTTATTTTCCAATTCATGGGGAATGGCCATCGTGCGGAAAAATGGCGCTCAAGAGTTGTGGCCAATTCCAGCGACCACCGGACAGGCTGATCTGCTTAACGATACATTATCTGACCTCTCCAGCTGGGACACAGGTCTAAAAGACCAGTTGGAAATTGTTACGCTGGTGGATTCACCAGCCCTCAAATGGGATTTGCGGCACTTTCCAAATGTCCGTTTTGGGTCTACGCTTTCTGCCGATGAAACTCCAGCGGTTGTCATCACCCCTAAAGATGCCGATTTTCCCAGCCTATCAGAAAAATACCGCGGCCAGGATTTCATCTGGAAGCTTACCCCAGGCTGGCAGGGGGTTTTTCCACCCAACCTGATTAACTGGCTGGCGTTTCGCCAGGCTCCGTTAAACCAGGAACGGATTATTCTCTGGGCAAGGTCAGATATCTTCCCTGGTAGCACATCAAGCAAATCCGATAGTATTATTCCATAACAATATAAATCCGGGAGCGAGCATGGGAATTGCTAGAATTATCGCCATTGATGGTCCGGCTGCATCAGGTAAATCCACCCTGGGGCATAAGCTAGCTCAGGTTTTGGGATACCTGTATTTTGATACAGGTGTGATGTACCGTGCTATTACATGGTTGGCATTGACCCGAGGGATCGAAATAAGTGACGAGCCTGCCATCACAAGGCTGGCAGAGAACACGAAAATTGATGTCCGGCCTCCATCCATCCAGGATGGTCGTGCTTATGACGTTATTGTGGATGAGCAGGATATCACCTGGGATATCCGCCGCCCCAAAGTGGATGGAAATGTCTCGCCAGTATCAGTATATGCTGGAGTGCGTAAAGCTTTATCTGCCCAGCAGCGCCAAATTGGCCTGCGCGGGAATGTGGTCATGGTTGGTCGGGATATTGGCACCGTTGTATTGCCAGAGGCCGACTTAAAGATCTACCTGGATGCATCTGCTGATGAGCGTGCCCGCCGCCGGTTTAGGGAGTTGTGCCAACGCGGTGAATCAGCTGATTATGACGCTATCCTCCAGGTCATACTTACACGTGATCGGATCGATTCCAACCGGGAAGTCTCGCCGTTGCGTCCGGCAGCAGATGCATATCTCCTGAGTTCGGATGGTCTGGACGCAGACCAGGTCCTTGAACGGGCGAAAGCATTGGCCTTGGGAAGATGACTAAAAAAAGTGCAGGGACATCAGTTTGGTCGCCTGGCGGTTATGACCATTCACGCTTCGAGGCACGCCGTCGTTTCACGCGATTTTTACTACGGACGATTGGTTTTACCTTGTTGGCGAAAATTGATCACGTGGAAGGGGTTGAGAAAGTGCCTGCGAAGGGTCCGGCAATCCTGATGATCAACCACATCAATTTTATTGATCCTTTTGTTGTTTTAAATATCCTGCCACGCAATATTGTTCCAATGGCGAAAATAGAAGTGTATTCCTACCCAATTGTTGGCATATTTCCCCGCATCTATGGAGTCGTTCCAGTCCAGAGAGAGGAATTTGACAGACGCGCTGTCCAGGGAGCTCTGGACGTCTTGCGGGCTGGTGAAATCATCTTGGTGGCACCTGAAGCCCACCGTAGCCCACAGCTCCGCACGGGTAAAGAGGGCATTGCATACCTGGCCACCCGGGCAAATGTGCCCATTGTGCCTGTGGCAATCGATGGCACGATTGGTTTCCCCACTTTTCGGCTGTTACCGCGCTGGCGGGAGCCCGGTGCCAATGTGTGTTTTGGGAATCCTTTTCTTTTCAAAAACTCTGGAAAGCGCGCAGGCAAGGAAGATTTACGAAAAATGACGGATGAAGCCATGTATATCTTGGCTTCTTTGCTTCCGGAATATCGCAGGGGTGTCTACGCCGATTTATCCCTTGCCACGCAAGAAACGATTGAGTGGGTTTAAACGTACGGTTTGGAAAAAATATAGAAGAAGTTTTATTTTATGCACATTATGGTGTCTACATACATGCTATAATCATTTGAGCTAATCACCCGATGTTATTCCACCGATATGGTTATTGATTTCACCCTGCTTGGTAATCCCATTTACGTCGATCTACCACAAGATATAATTGGGTGGGTAGGCTGGCTCATTTTATTCAGCGTTGTTATTCTGCTTCAATTCCGTTGGAGAAGGCTTAATAAACGCTGGTCGCGTTTACACTGGGGGATTTTCATCGGATTGCTGATTTTGACAATCCTGACCAATATACTCTTCGTCATTCGCTTTCCTGATGCTCAGTCTCTGCTGCAGCAAGGTCCACCGGTCGATACGGGTGGGTTATCCTTGGTTGTATTCACTGCCTTACCTTGGGTGTTGGCGGCAGGGCTGTTGGGGGTTTTTCCTGCAACGATCCTGGGTTTTCTCTCCGGGTTGATGGTCACCCTATTGAGTACCCATAGGTCTTTTACCCTCCTTGAGTTTGCTTTGATGGCCGCCCTTCTAGGGGCAGCATTCCATCAACGTTATCGAACTTGGGTTTTCCGTGCATTACGCCACCCAATCGTCTCAACCACTCTGCTCGCCTTCATCTATCCGGTGCTATATGTAATTGACACCACCCTCTCCACAGCCGGAAGCCTGGCAGGTCGTCTGGAATATGCTTTTTCAAACGTGGAATTGTTTTCCATTCTTGTTGCAATTGAACTGCTGGTTGGGGGTCTGCTTTCAGAAGCGGTCGCCCTTGTTTTTTCGCGGCTGTGGGGTTTTTCCAGTCCATTGGAGCCCTCTCCGGTTGAGCGCCGATTACAGAGCCGCTTCCTTTCCAGTCTGACACCTCTCGCAATCATATTAGTAGTTGGATTAATGGGTGGTGGCTGGATTGTTTCCAGGAAAGCCGCCAGCGATATGTTAAATAATCGCCTGGAAAACACGGCCATTATGGCGGCCAATAGTGTTCCAACTTTCCTTGAGACTGGTCAGAACTTGATCCAAATCATGGCTAAAGATCCGACCTGGTCGACAGGCACTCTCTCTGAGATAAACAGCCTGCTTCAAGAGACCCTCCGTACGACCCCATATTTTGATGAATTTTACCTGCTGGATGCCCAGTGGCAGGCTGTGACTGGTTACCCGGTGGATGATTTTTATGCTGCCTTCCCTTCTCCAGAAGAGAGGAAGGGAATTACTCTGGCATTAAATGGATTACCGATCCAGATGTATACCCTTCCCCCTGATTCGGGCGGATTATCTGCTCGCTTGTCATTTATAGCATTGATTACCGATTCAGCTGGGGCGCGCGCCGGTGTTTTGGTGGGCAGGACTGAGCTGGCAACCAATCCATTCTTTGTGCCAATTGCGATTGCCCTCAATAGCTTATCTGGGGCAAGTGGTAATGGGATGCTGGTGGATGAAAACGGGATTATTCTGTACAGCTCGTCGCCCGATTGGGTGATGGACACCTATGCTGGTCAAACGTCCTTGGAAGGGATTCCCTTTGAGGGATTGGATCCGGATGGCAACCAGAGTATGATGTACTACCAGCCGGTATGGGGTATCCCGTGGGCTATGATCGTATCCGTGCCGGTGCAGGAAGCCCAACAGATCGCCTTGCAGATTGCCGCCCCACTGTTGATCATTATCATCATCCTGTTTTCAATTGCAGCCCTGGTATTGCGCTTCTCACTCCGGGCGGTGACTGCATCATTGCAAAATCTGGCCTCGGAAACAAACCGCATTTCCAGCGGTCAATTGGATAGCCCATTGGCAATCGATGGTAACGATGAAGTTGGGCAGCTGCGTCATGCCTTCGAGAATATGCGTTCGAGCCTTAAAGCTCGCCTGGATGAGCTGAACCGTTTGTTACAGGTCAGCAGAGGTGTCGCTTCCAGCTTGGAATTTGAGCAATCGGTCAAGCCGGTCATGGAAGCAGCCCTAAGCACCGGAGCCAATGCTGTCCGTGTTGTTCTCTCACCTGAAGCATTGCCTGAAATGAAAGGTGGTTCTGCGCCGGTTACCCGTTTTGGTTCTGGTCATGGCAACGAGCAGCTTGCTTACTTGGATGACCAGATCTTGCCGATGACACGCCAAAAAGAGCGTGTGGCATTGAATAATTTAGGCCGAGTCAGGTTGCTCACTTTCCCGCCCAACGCTCCCCGACCGGAAGCGCTTTTAGCCTTGCCGCTGCATCACGAAAATATGTTTTATGGTGCTCTCTGGTTGGCTTATGATAAGCCGCACCAATTCAACGAGGACGAAATCCGCTTCCTGACCACCATCGCCGGGCAGGCAGCACTGGCCTCAGCAAATTCGCAGCTGTTTGCAAATGCAGAAATTGGCCGCCAGCGTCTGGCAGCTATCCTCAGTTCAACCCCCGACCCAGTATTGGTGACAGACTATCAGGGCCGGCTGCTTCTGGCAAATCCTGCCGCCTGGCAGGTGCTGGAGCTGCCAGGTGAGACAGTCAATGGAAAGGCCATCGACACGATCATTCAACAGCCAGCCTTGCTACAGCTTTTACAGGTTGTGTCAGAAGATAAACAATCAGCCGAAGTGGAATTGATGGATGGCAAGATTTACCTTGCAACTGCCTCTTCTGTGATTGTAGAAGGTCAACCGGTTGGCCGGATATGCATCATGCGCGATGTCACCCGTTTCAAGGAGCTGGATACATTAAAATCTGAGTTTGTTTCCACGGTAAGCCATGACCTGCGCTATCCACTTACCACCATGCGTGGGTACGCCACCATGCTTGAGATGGTTGGAGAAATGAACGAACAGCAAGCAGGCTACGTCCGCAAGATTCTCACCAGCGTCGATGGAATGATCCAACTGGTGACAAGCTTGCTAGACCTGGGTAGGATTGATGCGGGGGTCGACTTGCAGCTGGAGATGATCCCCGTCCAGGATGTGGTAGAGCGCGTCATTGGTGCCTTACAGCTTCAGGCTTCTCAAAAGCAAGTAGTCATCTCCAGTGATATTTCACCGCATGCCATCCCATTGGTAGAAGCGGATTACGCTTTGCTGCAGCAGGCTTTGCATAACCTGGTGGAGAATGCTGTGATATATAACGAACCCAGGGGCAAGGTGACTGTGCGCGTTGAGCCGGATAAAGACCAGATGGTATTCTCAGTGAATGACACAGGCATTGGTATCGCCCCGGTTGATATCCCCCGCATTTTTGAGAAATTCTACCGTGGGGGTCAAAAGGAAGCCAAGCAGCGCCAGGGAACAGGCTTAGGATTAGCAATTGTAAAATCGATTACCGAGCGTCATAAAGGCCGGGTATGGGTGGAAAGTCAGCTAGGGAAGGGCAGTACTTTTTACATGGCTATTCCTTTCCGGCAGCATAAGGGTGAAAACAAGAATAATGGGTAAAAAACCTTAATCTTCCTATTATTTAACCCTCTTGACCAAACCCTATTATTTTAGGTATAATCTAAGTTTGCATGAATCGAGGATATGACTATTAACTGCCTGGCGCTTGAGAAGATGAATCTCAAGCGCGGGCTTTTGTTCGTCTAATTTCCAGGAGGCACTGAGTGGAAACAAAAGGACTGACTGCACTTCGTATCAGCCTGGCATCCCCAGAAACCATCCGCAGCTGGTCTTACGGTGAGGTCTTAAAACCCGAGACCATTAACTACCGGAGATTACGTCCGGAAAAGGATGGATTGTTCTGTGAAGCCATTTTTGGACCGACCCGTGATTGGCAATGTTATTGCGGTAAGTATAAGAATATTCGCTACAAGGGGATCATTTGCGATAAATGCGGCGTGGAAGTGACCCGTTCCTCAGTTCGCCGCGAACGAATGGGACATATAGAACTCTCAGCTCCTGTAGCCCATGTCTGGTACACCCGGCGTATTCCATCCTACCTGGGTTTGCTGTTGGATATCTCCCGCCGCAACCTGGACCGTGTGCTCTATTTTGCCCAATATGTTGTCACCTATGTGGATGAAGACGCACGCCAGAAGGCACTTAAGCGTTTGGACGATAATATCATGGCTGCCGAGCGCGAGGCCGCTGCCCAGATTAATTCCAAGATCGCCGAGACAAAAGCAGGCCGTGACCGTACGCTGGCGGAAAAGGAACAGGATCGCCAGCAGATCAATAAGCGCTACGATGAATCGGCCGATCTCGACCCCATCATTCAAGAGGGTCAGCGGCTTGAAACACTGATCACGGATAAGCAGGGAAAGGTAACCAAGACTGCTGTCACCTTCCAAACAGACACCGTTGTGGTTGAAGCCGGGGAGCAGGTGGGAAACCAGCATCTTGTACGTCTCCAAAAAGTTGTCAAAGAGCAATTGGAAGAGTTGGAGCGCCAGCTGAAAGATCAGAAACAACGTGAGCTTGAGCACCTGCGCATGGATATTGAGCGCGTCCGTGCAGAAGCCGATATGACCATGGAGGGCTTGCGCAACCAGCTGGAAGAACAGTCAGGCACAGTGCGGGATGAGAATGACAGCCTGCGCGATGAGCTGATTGACCTTCGTCCGCTCACCTTCATGGGTGAGACACGCTTCCGTGAGTTAAAAGCCCGCTGGGGGCAGGTATTTCGGGCTGATATGGGCGCTGAAGCTTTCTATGATATTCTCCGTCGCCTGGATTTGAATAAGCTGGCGGAAGAGTTATGGAAAGAAGTCCGCACATCCAAGAGCAAGCAGAAGCGCAAGAAAGCCACCAAACGCCTGAAGGTGGTGGAGGCTTTCCGCCGGAGTGGCAACCGCCCCGAGTGGATGGTGCTTACCGTGCTGCCAGTGATACCACCGGATCTGCGCCCCATGGTCCAACTGGATGGTGGGCGATTCGCCACCTCCGATTTGAATGACCTGTACCGCCGCGTAATCAACCGCAACAACCGTCTCAAGCGTCTGCTTGAGCTGGGCGCACCCGATGTCATTGTCCGCAACGAGAAGCGTATGCTGCAGGAAGCAGTCGATTCGTTAATCGATAACTCCCAGCGTGGGAAAGCACTCTCTCGTCGTGGCCGGCGTGAGCTTAAATCATTGAGCGATATGCTCAAGGGTAAAAAAGGACGTTTCCGTCGCAACCTGCTGGGTAAGCGGGTGGATTATTCCGGCCGTTCCGTGATTGTGGTTGGTCCACAGCTCAAGCTTTACCAGTGCGGCTTACCTAAGGGCATGGCCCTGGAGCTGTTCCGACCTTTCGTCATCTCGCGCCTGGTTCATCATAATTATGCTGCCAACGTCAAGGGTGCCAAGCGCTTTATCGAGCGCAACCGCCCTGAAGTGTGGGAAGTCCTTGAAGAGGTTATTAAAGAACGTCCCGTCATGCTTAACCGTGCACCTACCCTGCACCGCCTCGGCATCCAGGCTTTTGAACCTATCCTCATCGAAGGCTCAGCCATCCAGCTGCATCCGTTGGTGACTACCGCCTTCAACGCCGACTTCGATGGCGACCAGATGGCCGTCCATGTTCCCCTGTCGCAAAAAGCAGTCCAGGAAGCCCGCGATCTGATGCTGGCCTCCCGCAACTTGCTTAAACCTGCTGATGGCGAGCCCATTATCAGCCCATCCAAGGACATGGTCCTGGGGGTATATTATTTGACTATCTCGGATGACTCCCGCAAGCACACTGGAGATGGCCGTAACTTTGCCGATATCGATGAGGTGGAGCTGGCTTATAACCTGGATCAGGTGGAAGTCCATTCTGAGATTCAGGTGGTGGTAAAAACCTGGTATGACGAGAATGGTGACCGCCTGCCCGAGCAAGAAGAGCGCCTGCTCAAGACCACCGTTGGACGGGTCATCTTCAATCGCATCCTGCCATCTGAGATCCAGTTCATCAACTGGAAACTGGATAAAGGTGAGCTCAAAGACCTGATCGCCGAGCTGTATGAGGTTGGTGGTGAAGATCAAACCCCCGACGTGGCTGACAGAATCAAGGAAATCGGTTTTACCTATGCCACCCGTTCGGGCTACAGCATCGCAGTCTCCGATATTCATGTACCTGCAGAGAAGCAGGAAATTATCAACGAGTCCCTACGCGAGGTTGAACTTGTGCAGCGTGACTTCCGCCGCGGCCTGCTCACCGAGCAGGAACAAAATGACCGTGTTATCAACATCTGGCAGCGTACTACCAACGATGTAGCCGATGCCGTGAAACGCAACATGGACCCGCATGGCAACCTGGCTACCATGGCCAACTCCGGTGCCACCAAGGGTGGTTTCGGTCCCATTTCGCAGCTCGCCGGTATGCGTGGCTTGATGGCTGACCCATCCGGGCGCATCATCTCGCACCCCATCCGCTCGAATTTCCGCGAAGGCCTGAATGCCCTGGAATACTTCATCTCCACCCATGGTGCCCGTAAGGGTCTGGCAGATACTGCCCTGCGTACTGCGGATGCTGGTTACCTGACCCGCCGCCTGGTGGATGTTGCCCAGGACGTGATCATTAACGAGATGGACTGCAACACACAGGATGGCATTCCCATCCGCAAGAGCGACGACGTTGCTGGCCAGGCGCTGGGCACCCGCCTGTTTGGGCGTGTGATTGCCCAGAATGTGGTTGACATTAAGACTGGTGAAGTACTGGCTGAGCGTGGTGATGTGATGGATCATGACCTGGTCCGCCGCCTCACCACCTATGATATTCCTGAAGTAATCGTTCGCTCACCGCTCACCTGTGAGCTGGACCATGGCATCTGTGCCCAATGTTACGGCATGGACCTTGGACGCGGCAGAATGGTCGAGATGGGTTCTGCAGTCGGGATCGTTGCTGCCCAATCCATTGGAGAGCCTGGCACACAACTCACCCTGCGCACCTTCCATACAGGTGGTGTGGCAGCCGGCGGAGACATTACCACGGGTCTCCCGCGTGTGGAAGAGCTGTTTGAAGCCCGTCGTATGCCGAAAGGTGAAGCCAAAGTCGCCGAGATCGCTGGAATTGCCCATATCATGCAGTCGGACCGTTATTCAGAATTACGCCTGGTGCGTATTGAGCACTCTGAGATGGTGAGCGACGAGTACACCATCCCCGAGAGCTGGACCGTTGCCGTGGAAGATGCCACGGAAGTCGCCCAGGGGGACGTGGTGGCTTTCCTCGACACCGCCACCATCGTAGCCCAACATACCGGTCGCGCCCGCCTTGAAAAGGGCGAAAATGGTACCAAGGTAATCGTTTCCTATGAAGTGCACCAGGAAGCTGAGCATGAGATTCCAACCAATGCCCGTTTGCTGGTCAAGGAAGGCGACCACGTTGAACCCGGTCAGCCTATCACCGAGGGTTCGCTGAACCCGCACCGCATCCTGCGCATCCAGGGTCGCTATATTGCCCAGATGTACCTGCTGACTGAAGTGCAGAAGGTGTACCGCTCGCAGGGTCAGAATATCAATGACAAGCATTTCGAGGTGATCATCCGCAAGATGACCTCCAAGGTGCAGGTGACCCGCCCGGGTGACACCAACTATCTGCCCGGTGACCTGGTGGACATGCTCGAGCTCAAGCGTGTCAACGAGGAACTGCTGGCTCAAGGCAGGCGCCCGGCGCGCTCCTTGGAGACGTTACTGGGAATCACCAAGGCTTCCCTGAGCACCGATTCCTTCCTCTCGGCTTCGTCTTTCCAGCATACCATTAAGGTGCTGGCGGGGGCTGCCATTGCCGCTTCGGAAGACCCGTTGTATGGTTTGAAGGAGAACGTGATCATCGGTAAGCTCATCCCGGCCGGAACCGGTTTC
>Ga0209253_10001318_pt1 | contig 21774 bp, 18 predicted proteins | sample FrelakmetBRP12BR_FD_187145 | JGI IMG/M metagenome (GOLD analysis project Ga0209253, IMG submission 187145) | Freshwater lake sediment microbial communities from the University of Notre Dame, USA, for methane emissions studies - BRP12 BR (SPAdes)... | ecosystem: Environmental > Aquatic >...
TTTGCGCGATTGGTGCCGACCGGGAATCATCAAGGCGTCATCGCCTACATCGCGGCCAAATCGTTTAGCACGACGGAGGATATTCTCGGCCGGGCGAAGATGCGAGGCGAGAAGCCCTTCCTTGTGCTTCTCGACGGAGTCGAAGATCCCCACAATTTGGGAGCGGTCTTGCGCACGGCCGAAGCGGCTGGGGTCCATGGGGTCTTCATCCCGGAACGTCGCGCCGTCGGCTTGACGCCGGTGGTGGCGAAGGTCTCAGCCGGGGCGATCGATCACATTCCCGTCGGCTGCGTGGTCAATCTGATTCGCTTGATTCAGGACCTGAAAGAGGCGGGCATATGGGTCTACGGCGTCGATCCGCAGGCGGAGAAGCTCCACACCGATATCGACATGACCGGGCCGATTGCGCTGGTGCTGGGAGGAGAAGGGGAGGGCATTCGTCCTGGTGTGCTAGGGGCGTGTGACGACCGGATCAGAATTCCGATGTTGGGCAAGGTGCAATCACTCAATGTTTCAGCTGCAGCAGCCGTGACGCTGTTCGAAGCGGTCCGCCAGCGCCGCCGTGTTGTGGCGCTGGCGGCGAAGCCTACCGAATCTTGATTGTCCCGTCCTGGATCGCCATTTTCAGTAGCTGAGCGGTATTTGAGACGCGCATCTTTTTCATCATATTGGCCCGATGCGCTTCGACGGTTTTGACGCTGATCTTGAGTCGCTCTCCGATTTCCTTGTTTTTGAACCCGGCCCAAATCAGTTCAAGGATTTCCTGCTCCCGACTGGTGAGCGATTCTGGTCGCTTCTTACGGGGGGGCGGGGCCAGATTGGCCAGGGAAGGTTTGGACTTGGGTTTGGGCTTTGGTTTTGGTTTGGGAGTGGGATTCGTTTTTGTGGTTCGTGCTATCCGTGCCATTGTACTGTTCTCCTTTGACGAATATGATTTTACGCTATAATTCAATTTGGCGGAGAAACGTGCAGGAGTAAACCCTCGCCAAGTACACGCGGATTATAGAGGACTTGCTCGTCATAAGTAAATCGCGGGAGATCGGCCCTAGTGACGCTACCTAGTTACGTTTATTTGGCATGCGAAGCGACTCGGGTACTCCGAGCTAACGTTGGGTCCTGAGTTGATGATGCAAGAATGGTTGCTCTATCTTGTGGTCGGGACCCTCGGCGCGCTGATTGGCAGTTTTCTCAACGTCTGCATCTTCAGATTGCCACGAGGCGAATCGATCGTCTGGCCCGGATCCCATTGCCCCTCGTGCGCGCATCCCATCGAGGCCTACGACAATATCCCTCTCATCAGTTACCTGTGGCTTGCTGGACGTTGCCGGTTCTGTCGCGCGCCAATTTCGGTGCAATATCCTCTCGTTGAAGTCAGTCATGCACTTGGGTATCTCGCAATCATATGGTTCTTCGGTCCCAGCGGGACCGCCGCCTTCTATGCCCTGTTGTTTTCGGCGTTGGTCGTAGTGACGGGAACGGATCTCACCCATAAGATAATCCCCAATGTCATTACCATACCGGGCATGGTGGTCGGACTTCTGGGCGCAGCGACCGTCCTCCCGGTGGGTATGATCAATTCGGTGCTTGGTCTCACCATTGGAGGCGGCATCCTCTGGTTCCTAGCCTGGTTGAGCCCCTATCTCTTTGGCAAGGAGGGAATGGGAGGCGGTGATATCAAGCTGCTGGCGATGGTCGGTGCGTTTCTTGGCTGGAAGCCGGCGCTCCTCACCATCATGATCGGTTCGCTCACTGGGTCTATCATCGGCATCAGTTTGATCGCCCTACGCATCATCAAGCGCGATGACTATATCCCTTTTGGGCCCTTTCTCGTCTTGGGAGCCCTCCTCTCCATGTTTTTCGCCCAGCCGCTCCTCGATTGGTATCAAGGTCTTCTCGGCCCTAGCTACTAACGCTATCCCTGTATCTCTTCGGGCGAATCCCTGTATCTGAATAGTCAGGTGTTTTTCAGTTTCCCCTCCTCTTTCTTGGTCGGTACACGCCTCCCTCCATTTCCATGTTTCATCATGACAACACAAAACCGCGCGAACTTGCGGAGTATTCCGCTCCCGCTCCTCGCAACGCATTCAGTGATGTGGATGTGGACCAACGTGGGCACGGGTCTTGGAAGCCACGTTCATTATCGTAGGTGAAAATTGTCTGCGAGAGGAGAGGGCATGGCGAAAGTATCACGGATGCAGGAACAGGGCTGGAGTTTGCCTGAGCTCCTCATCGTATTGGCGATCATGGGCATCATCAGCATGTTGGCCGTGCCGAGTTATCAGACGTTAACCGCAAGGGTTCAGGCGCGGAGCGCCACCGTAGAGATTGCGTCGGAGCTCCGGCTCGCCAGACAACTGGCGATGGCCAGGCGAGAGCGCCTTCGGGTGATATTCGATCGAGAGGGCCGCACGATCACGCTCCGGCGTGCGGATGCCGAGGGCATCCTGCATGTCTATAACTATGCGGACAAGGGGGTGGTTGTGGAGGAGCCAACCGCAGGCCCTGAACTGTTGTTTCATCCCAGCGGTCGGTCTGCGACCCCTACCACCATTCGCGTGCGAGACAGCCAGGGCCAGGAAACCACATTCACGGTGAGCATCACAGGAAGAGTGTCCGCCTCATGACGCGAGACCAATTATTTCATGCAGAGGGCGGAGCCAGCTTTGCCGAAGTGTTCGTCTCTATGGCGCTGACTTTAATCGGGCTAGCTGGGGCGATGGGAGCGTTTGAGGCAGCAGAACGGAGTCTTCGAAATAACATGCTGGCGACACGTGCCTTGGCGATGGCGGAATCGCGGATTGAGGCCAAGCGATCTGCACGATGGGATCGTCTCTTGCTGGACGACCTGAACCACGATGGTGTCCCGGACCTTGCCATGCATGACGACGGAGACGGCGGCGATGTAGTGGCCGGTGATGGAACGTACTCCGGGAGTTGGGACCAGGATGGCGTCCATCTGATCTGGACGGTGACGCCGAGCCGTTCCAGTTCACTATCGACTTCAGGGCATGTCGTGATCGAGGCTCGTGCAGCCTATGCTATCGGGTCGGGCTCGCGCGAAGTACGAGTAGGAACGTTGCTAGCTAACTCCGTGTTTGTTGGGAGCCAATAATATGCCGCCACTCATGGGAGACAGGATGCGCCTAGAAAAACGAACAGGAGACATCTTCCACAGAGCGAGGACTGAGGCCGGGACCAGCTTGACCGAGCTGATGTTTGCGATGGCGGCAGGGTTAGTCGTCTTGGGCGCCACGCTTCAGGCCCTGTCCTATTTCCAGAAACAGTTTATGAGGCAACAACGTGAGGTCGCGCAACAGCAAGATCTTCGCCTTGGGTTGGAAGTGCTTGAGCAGGAATTGCGGCTCGCAGGGTCCGGCTCTCTCACCGCGACGGCTTCGGACGCAGTGGAGTTTTCGGCAAATCTGCAAGCACTTTCAACGACGATCACGGCCGCGTCAGCGATCGGCCAAACGGCGCTGTCGGTCGAAGACGGGCGAGGGTGGGATGATCGGAAAACCATTGTGGTTTGTTGGGCTGAGCGCTGCGAGACGCTGGCCCTGGCTCGTGATGGGCAACGGCGTGTGTTCACGGTGACGCAGCCGTTGACCACGGCGATTCCATCTGGAGCCTCTGTCGTTCTCCTGAATCATGTCCGTTACTACAGCCGCCGCGATGACCTGGGTGTGCTGAGGTTGCTGAGACAGGTCGATGGTGGTGCGAGTGTCTTGGTCAGAGATATCAGGGAAGCGCGATTCTCCTACTGGGATGCAAGTGGGCAGGCGGTGACACAACCAGGGCTTGTCAGGCGGGTCGTGGTTGAAATGATGATGTCCGAACACGGTGTACGCGAGGTTCGAGAAATGAGCCTTAGGTCTTAATAGCACACCTCCAATAAGAATGGGAGTGACGATATGGGGATGGAAGCACGCGGTGCATCACAATTCATGAACCTGAGCGACAAAGGACATGTGCTTCTTGCGGCGCTCATGCTGATCTTTCTGCTTGGAATCGCCGGGATGACCTCTCTGTATCTGGCGGGTCAGGATGGACCTGGCGTGAGCGCTATGCGAGAGGACAACGTCGCGCAACAGCTGGCAGACGGTGCCGCGGATGTGGTGATGAGTTGGTTCCACGATCCCTCAGTCACTCCGACGGAGATTGCCGGACTGCTCGCCAAGCGTCAAGGCGACCTTGCGAGCGGGCCGTCGTTCTTCGGCGAGGCCGGGCGTTCGCAGTTTATCGGGACCGTGGATCGCCCAGACATCATGCTTGATGCGGCGAACCAAGCGGACAATCAGACGCTCAATGATTCGCCCAACGGCCTCTACAATGCGCTGAGAGGACTCGGCCGCATTCTTACGGTGAAAGTGTATGGGCCCCTGCAGTCAGGCTTGCTGAGTACGGTTGAGGTCACGGCCACAACGGTCGATCGCCGACCGGTGACACGAACGGTGCAGCTTCAGCTTGGGGCGGTGTCGATTCCCGCTGTCCGCGCGGCAGTGCAAGTTGGACAAGCGCTTGGCGCCATGCAACCAGGCGGTGCCTCTCCCGTCATGGTCCATTGGGGCGATCAACGGGTATTGGGCGATCTTGCTGTGCAGCGAGTCGAGGATCTGGTCCTCAAGAGCAACAGCGCGTCAGTGACGGGTCAGTCGTATGACCAGATGCTCTCTGTACAGGATCGTTGGACGGAATATTGGGTCGGAGGGACCGTTTCGGTTATCGCACCTCCACCCGGCCAAGGTGCGAATCCTCCGCTTCCCGAGAATGTACATGTGCATCAATACCCGACGCCCGGGGTGAGGCTCGATCAGTGGGACTACGACTCGCTCAAGAAGATCGCATTGCGCTGGGGGACCTATTATCGACTCGATCGTGTCGGGCAGCTCCATCCGCAGGGGGCCTCGGACTCTGATCAGGGAATCACGCCTGCAGATGCGCTGGAATCTCAGGCCATCGGAGATCATCGCGGACTGGTGTTTATCGATACGGTCGATGGGCAACCGCCACTGGTCGATAATATGGGAACGCTGGTGCTGGATACGGACTATGTCGAAGGGCTGCTGGTCGTGCAGGGCCATGTGGTGTTCAGGCCTCGTGCAGCAGGGAGATCTGTTCCAGTCCTGAGTCCGTCTCCGCCGGGGACACAGTCGCTCGGGAGTAGAGTGCCGGTACAATTGTCAGGCATCCACCTCAACGGTCTGCTGTATACGGCAGGTGGGATTAGGATTGAGCGATCCGCCCGCCTGTATGGGGCGGTAATGGCAGGACAAAGCGTGACGTCGATCGGAACCGGTACCGGTATCGAGGTCTGGTACAACGCAGATTTGGCGCGGGGACTATTTCGAGGGGTTCCCGTGGTTTACCGGGCGCCGGGCACGTGGTTGGCAAAATACTAGCAGGCTATTGAAAAAGTCCATCAACCAGGAAGCGCTGAACGGTGAGTGCTGAACGAAGAACGAAGAACGAAGAACGAAGAACGAAGAACGAAGAACGAAGAACGAAGAGATGACTGTCACTTCAGCGATCCGCATTCATCGTTCAGAGCTCAGAGTTCAGTAACTCGCTCGCTGCGGCCTTGCTGGACGGCCATTTTGAACAGCCTGCGAGTGCGTTGGCGCTGTGCGTGGCATATCCCATCTCTAAATTTCGCCAGGGGTTTGTAATCGTCTTTCAATCCTCTACTAGCGGGCAGGCGAGAACGAAAGGCATCACATATGGCGGTCGAGGCGGACGTCGTGGCTGGTGGAACCGGAGGGAAGAAGGGCCGCCGCGCGTTGATGCCTGCTCGCTGCACGATCGAACAAAACGTGCTTGATAGCTTGGTCTATCGAGGGATTATCAGTCTTTCCAACATGACGGCTGCCGTCGATGAATCGGTTGGCAGCATGATTGATCTCGAAGCGCTGCTCTTGGACCGCTACGCGGTTCCGAAAGAGGCACTGGGGTCCGCCTTGAGTGATTTCTATCAATGCCCCTATCTGCCGTATGACGAACGAACAGTCATCGATGCCGACTTGCTGAAAACACTCAATCTCGACTATCTCAAAAAGAACCTCTGGCTGCCGATCGCGCGTCGAGGTTCGTTAATGGACGTGCTCAGCAGCGATCCGCACGATCTCAACAAGGGGTGGGACGTGCGGCGTACATTTCCTGGAATGACCATTCGCTATGCCGTGGGCCTGCGTCGGGACATCGAGCAATTTCTCCATCTGGCCAGGGGCCAGGGAACCAGCGGCTCCATCGGCGCCATCCTCGGTGAGTTGGTCAATGAAATCCAACGTGAGGCTGCCATCGATCGCGTATCAGGCGGGATCGACGAGAACGATTCAGCCATTGTGCGGCTGACTAACCAAGTGATCCTCGAAGCCGATCGCCTCGGCGCGTCGGACATTCACATTGAACCCTATGCGGATCGTAAAGACATGGCCGTGCGCCTGCGCGTCGACGGCACGTGTTTCACCTATATGGGGATACCCGCGGCCTATCGGCGCGCGGTCGTGTCGCGCATCAAGGTCATGGCCAATCTCGACATTGCGGAACGGCGCAAACCCCAAGACGGCAAGATCCGGTATCGGTTGGCGAAGGATCGAGAGATCGAATTACGCGTCGCGACTCTGCCCACCGCTGGACAGGACGAAGATGTCGTGCTGCGTCTCCTTACGGCCAAGCAACCGATGCCGCTTGAGGCCATGGAGTTCACTCCCGCCACCGTGCAGGCCATTCAAACCATCGCGGAGAAACCGCACGGGATTATTCTGTGTGTTGGGCCAACCGGGTCCGGCAAAACGACGACCCTGCATGCGATTCTCAAACACATTAATACCGACGGACGAAAGATTTGGACCGCTGAAGACCCCATTGAAATTACTCAAGACGGTCTCCGCCAAGTCCAGGTCCATCCCAAAATCGGTCTCACCTTCGCGACGGCGATGCGGGCATTTCTGCGTGCCGACCCCGACGTCATCATGATCGGTGAGATGCGTGATAAAGAAACGGCCGATATTGCCATTGAGGCTTCGCTTACGGGCCACTTAGTCCTCAGTACGCTCCATACGAATAGTGCGGTTGAAACGGTGATCCGTTTGTTGGATCTCGGCTGTGACTCGTTCAACTTTGCCGATGCCATGTTGGGAGTCCTCGCCCAGCGCCTCTGCAAACGGATTTGCCTCCAGTGCAAGGAGGCCTATCATCCGAGTCGACAGGAGTACGACGAGTTGGTGCAGGGGTACGGGGCGCAGGACTGGCCCACGCTCGGTATCGAGTACCGCGCCGATTGGAGTCTCTACCGTGGACGAGGCTGTGAGGCTTGCAATCGAACCGGCTTCAAGGGCCGGGTGCCCCTCCATGAATTATTGCTGCCCTCAGAGGACATGAAACAGCTCATCCAGACTCGCTCACGCACAGCCCAGATGCTGACTCTCGCGCTGGCAGAGGGGATGGTCACACTGGTTCAAGACGGCATTCGAAAGGCACTTCAAGGGCTCACCACCTATCGCCAAGTCAGAGCTGTGGCGATGAAATAAGCAATCTGTCGTATGCTCCTCAGGCCGCATTGTCCCCTCTCACGGTTCCCTCCCACTCATGAGATCCTTCATTGAGGCGTTCCCTCTTCGACGAAAATTGTCTCCCGTAAGTCCAAAAAACGTTCATACGTAAGCGGATAATCTCTGATGCGCTGTTGAATATCAATGGCTTGCGAATGGATGCCTCTGTGTTCTTAGCGGCATGTCCCTTGCGTGAAGGTGACTGGCGTTATGGCTGTACCAGGACAAAATAGGACGGATGACATGCGCGGACTGAAAAAACATGAGAGCGGTTTCACGCTAATCGAAGTGATGATCGCCGTGGCGATTATCGGGGTCGCGATGGCGATAGCCATGCCGAATTTCACGCGGATGTATATAGACTATCAAGCGAAAGTCACGGCCTCCGAGATCACTCGCCATCTTGTGCTTGCTCGTACCAGAGCCATGACATCGAATCAGACGCTGTCCGTCCAAATCGTAATTCTGAATGGGGGGGTCGAGATGACTACTACAAATCTCGCCAATGCTCAGGCCCTTCAAAGGAACAGGATCGAGGCGGTACATATGACAACATTAGCCTTCAACAACGGTGGCATCCTCCCCAACGGCGGGTTCGTCCAGTTTAATTCCTATGGGCTCAGGACGAGTGTGCCTGGTACGGGAGTCCAGACGATTCAGGTCGGAGGGGCTCTCGCAGGGGCTCCAACGACACAATATCTCATTAACATTGCGCCGAGTGGAACCAGCGGGCTAGTGAGGTTGTGAGGTGTGCGCAATGAGCGACAGCAGGCACGACATCAACATCATGGTGACCAGCAGGATTCGACATGAGCAGGGGTTCACGCTCATCGAGGCCATGTTGTCGGCGGCTATTCTTGCTATTGGGTTGCTCGCATTATCAGCGATGACGACCTTGTCGTTCACGCGCAACAGCGACGGTAACGAAGTAACGGTCGCCACGAACCTTGCGGCTGAGCTTGTCGAACGGATGCAATTCAATCGTCGGAACCTCGTGAATGGCTACAACGGAATCAATTTGACCTCGGTGAATCCCGCACTCTGCACCCAGAACGTGTTGACGCAGCCGGTGGCGCGAGGAGATTGTCTGCAGTGGCAAGCCCGCCTTTTTGCGTCGGGATTGGTAGGGGTTCAAGCCCAGGTGGCGGTGGCGGCCGTGGGGCCGGTGACGCTCAATCAAAACAACATTAACGTGACGGTCACTTGGACTGGATCAAGCCGCAACACAATTACCGGGGGGACGGCAGCCTGGGTACCAGGGACCAAACAAGTCCTGTTGAACACCATGATCGCACCAGAGTGAGAGGCCGACAGGGAAAGGGGCGGACGCACGATATGAGATCGCAGGACAAGCCGGATGAGCAGGGGTTCACACTGGTCGAGATCATGGTGGCGACTATGGTGACGTCCGTGATCGTGGCAGCCGGCATGGTTGCACTGACGACGACCGGCAAAGCCGTGCGGGCCAATGAGCAAATTTCCGATACCCAACAGAACGCACGTATGGCCATGGAGATGATCACCCACGACATCAAGATGGCGGGCCTTGGGCCGGCCATTGATCCCTCAAGGAATCCGCCTCCAGTTGGAAACTGCGGAATAGGTGGGACTCCGGTGCCGATTCTTCCGGGGGATAACAATCCGACCGTCGGGGTCCCTGATACGGGACCGGATCAAATTTCGCTCGTAGTGCCCGTCACATTTTATGGTGGGCCAGGTGGTGTTCCGCCGGCATGGCAGACCACCGCTCAAGTTGGTGCAGGTGCAGGGGGTTTTGCAACTGTACCAATCAACGCAGCCATCCTTCCCGATATGGTTGCAGCGGGGCTCGGAGGCAACTCTTTTATTTCGCTCGGCGGCGTCGTCGCTGCTCAGGTGGGGGGCGCAGCCGCTCCCCTTGTGTTGACGGTTGCCGATCCTGGCCCAACACAGATTCCGACTGGGACCCAAGTGTTTATCCTTCAGTGCGTCACCTATCAAGTCATTCCTCAACTGGCCGGTGGGGCTCCCGGTATAGACCTCAACAACGTCTGCGGCGGCAATGCTCCCTGCCTGGTCCGCGGGATAGCGAATGCCACGGTCAACTCCTTTGGGCGTACCCTGCCGAACTGCAATGTCCCGAACAGCCCTTGCTTGCCGATCGTCAATGGGATCGAGGATATCCAGTTCGCCTATGCCTGTGATGGTTGCCTGTTGCCGGCAGCCGGCCTTTCCGAGCCAGATGGTCGGATAGACGATGTGAGCCTGAACCTGATCTTCGACCAGCCTGATTACATCTCGAATCAGATCTGGAACAACCCGCCCATGACGCCGTCCGCGATCAAAATGGTGCAAGTCACGATCGTGGCCCGGCAACAATTAGTGGATAATGGGCTCGGAGAAGGGAACACCCAGGCAGGAGCGGGAACCTTGTCCACCAACTTTCTCACGGTCGATGACCATCTCCATGCCAACGGCGTCTTCGTGGCCGGCGATACGGGAGCTCAGATTCCTCCCTATGCGTCGGTACGCCGGCGGGTGGTGACCAGGACCGTGGAGACGAGAAATGCGAGACCGTGGTCCTGAACCGGGAAGGAAGACGACGATGCGTGAGCGGCATAATTGGTCACAGGTAAGGGGCGAACGGGGGGTGAGTCTGATCACCGTCATGATGGTGCTCTTCATCATGACCCTGATGGGGATCTCGATCCTCGCCACCACGGGATTTGAACGGCAGATTGCAAGTTCCGTCAGTTCCAGTGAAGCCTCGATGGCCGCGGCGGAGTCCTGTGTGAGCACCGGTGCGAATGTGCTCCAACAGAGTCTTCAAGCTCATGTCGTGCCGGCATCGTTGCTGGCCAACGCCGTTCCGCCTGGCCCGGTACCAGTCGCGAATCTGGCTGTCTTAAGTGGTGAGATCATCAACGATGGGGGCAACCCGGACTTCCCGATCGGAGCGGGCTCTGCGCCAAACTTGGCGATGACGATAGGCAACTACCAGGTGTTTGGCGACATTGATCGACTGTATCTCAAATGCGAAGGCAATTGTGATGGGAGCAGCGGGGATGTCCAGCTCGATATCTTTTATCAAATCACCTGTGTGGCGCAAAACCTGGCTACAGGGATCACCAGTCAAGTCGGGGCGTTGTACGCCTGCCGCAATACCGGCTCGTTTTGTCAGCCGAGGCCCTACTAGACCTGTGGCCGCTAGATGAGGAGGATCATCATGAGGGAAGACGTTCACACAGAGGAAGAGAGGAAGGGCCTCACCCGAGGCAGTCGGATGAGTGAGCACTGCCGATTGCTCGTGCGCGCCGGGAGAGTGGTGTTGGCCGTCACCTTCCTATCCGCCATCTACGTCGGCCACATACTGGCCGACGACCAGTCCCTTCCCTCGATGACGATCGGCCTTCAACAGGGCGCGATTACTGCAATTTATGAGAAAACGCTCGACATCGATGGACGGACCTATGGCGTGACGCCGGATGTTGTCATGCTTGACGAACATGGAGAGACGTTGGATCCCAGCCGCCTCATGGTGACCGCCGAGGTGAAGTTTCACGTCAAGAAAGAACAAAGCAACAAGATCGACAAGATGATCGTGACGCTCCCCCGGTAACAAGGAAATGGTGGATGCTATGTGTCGTGCAATGAAAATGGAGGGTGCCATGAAGAGCCGGAATATCGCCACTCGTGGAACCATTATGATGCTGGCACTGGTGGGTTGTCTCGTGGGGCCTAATGCGCTGCAGGCGCAGACGATGGACCAGTACTATAGCGTGCCGCCCTTCGTCAGCGACCAGGTCGCGCCCAATATCGTACTGTTGCTCGATAACTCCGGGAGTATGAGTGGTCTGGCTTGTGATCTTTCTAACCCTGCCGACGGGGATTGCAGCGATGCCGGTGATAGGCCGTTCACGAGCGCGTTCAGTTTCTCAGGCTACTTTGATCCTCTCCGCTGTTACACCTACGACGCTGGCGCCGATGCACGCTTCGAGCCTGCGACGGCAAAGGTAACCCTGGCAACGGCCTGTCCCAACACCGAGTGGGACGGCAACTTTTTGAATTTTGCGACCTTCCGGCGGTTCGATGCCCTCAAGAAATCGATGATCGGCGGCGATTGTTTTATGGCTCGTGCGGCAGATGGGACCTGTCCGACGAATGGCACGCCAGCGCTAAGGACGGTGCGGGCACAGGCGAACGGCGTGAATACAGAGTTAGTGGATACGCAAGCTGCGGCAGGACCAACATCATATATTGGAAGAATTCCGCTGGCTGACAGGACGGGCAACCCCGCGACTCTCTGGGTCAATGTCTCCGGAGCCTATTTCTGTATCGACAACGACAATTCTTTTAATAGCAACTGCGGAGATTCTTACAGCGTAAGAAAGTATGAGCTCAAGATCGGCTACAGTGCCGAGCCAACCGGGGTCATTCAGCAGATAGGTTCCCAGGCGCGGTTCGGGCTGTTTGAATTCAAACCGGCCGGCGACGGAGCCAGGATGCTCGTGGGCCTCGGGTCTCGCCAATCGATCGATTTTTCCGGAGCGACCGTGGAGACCTTTACCACCAATACGGCAGCCATGGTGGATGCGGTTCAGGAATCGTTTCCCTCAACCTGGACGCCTCTGTCCGAGTCTCTGTACGAAACGGCCCGTTATATTGCCCAGATCAATTCCACATACCTGGCCGGTTCCTATGTGTATCCCATTGCCTTTTCCGGAGGCGTTTCAAATGGCGTCAACTTTGGAGCGACGGGGGTGGGGTCAGTAGGAGCGACTGAAATCAGCGCGTTGACCGGCACCGAAACCTGTACGGCCGGGGCTGGCTATATCACCAACGCCTGCGGCCGGGATCCGTACTTTTTTGGAAGCAACCACACACCCGCTTGGGCCACGACGTCCACGCAGGTCCGCTGCTGTAAAACGTTCGTCATTCTCGTAACGGACGGGGAACCGACACAGGATACCAATATTCCTGCAGGGATCCAGGATTACGCGCATGGGCAGCATGGTCTCCACTGTACAGGTGGGAACGCGACCATCCACGCGCCCAATGGCACCTGTAATACGAACGCTGCCACTACCGCCGCCACGTTGCTGGGGGAACACAAGACCGATTACGCGTCGAGCGGTAACCACTATCTGGATGACGTGGCCTATTGGGCCCATACGAATGACCTCCGTCCCTGCACTGCTGCCGGGACTGATGGGACGATTGCCGTCCTCAACGTGACGGGGCATTGTCTGCAAGGGCTCCAGAACGTGTCGGTCTATACGTTTTTTGCCTTCGGCAACATCGCGGGCAGAGAAATTCTGATGCACACCGCCAAGTTGGGTGGGTTCGAGGACAGCAACAACAATAACCTTCCGGACCTGGTGACTGAGTGGGACAAGGTCATCAATGCGACCGGCGCGCCGGGGACCGATGGAATCCCCGATAACTACTTCGAGTCCTCCAACGTGGACGACTTACAAGATAGGCTGATGGCGACGATCACAGCAATCTTGCGAAAGAGTTCGTCCGGAACGGCCATTTCCGTGTTAGCTACCTCTGCCAGCGGTGAGGGGAGTGTCTATCAAGCCTACTTCTACACCAGCAACGTCGGGCTGGGTGGAGCCAATGTGAAATGGACCGGGTATGCGCAGGGGCTGTTCATCGACCATCTGGGGAATTTCCGGGAAGATACGGATCAGGATGGAAAGTTGGTCTATGAAAACGATTACATTGTGAGGACCCGGTACGATAACAATGTGGCCAGTCTTACCTATGGGACAGTGCTCGTGGACAAGTTCGGCGACACCAACGGCGACGGGAGCGCCGACAGTACGACGGCGACAATCTCGGGCCTGGGACTGAAAGATATTCTTCCTTTCTGGGAGGGGGGCAAGCAGCTGGCCAACCTCGCCTCCTCGGCGAGAAACCTGCTCACGTGGGTGGACTCCGACAACGATGGACTCGTGGATGTGGGCGAGCAGATGCAATTCAGTACTGCGAATTCTGGAACGTTGAGTCCGTACGTGCGGGCCGGCGCCGCCCCCTATACGGCGGACAACATCATCAACTTTGTCCGCGGGGACGAGATCGCCGGGCTTCGCACGCGTATGCTGGAAGTGCCGCTCGGCAGCGGCACCTACAAAGTGTGGAAATTGGGTGACCCCATCCACTCGACGCCCACTATTGTGGCTACGCCGCGAGCAAACTACGATCTTATTTATGGCGATTCTTCCTACACGGCGTTTTTTCAGCAGTACCAAAATCGTCGCGAAGTCGTCTATGTCGGCGCGAACGACGGGATGTTGCACGCCTTCAACGGTGGGTACTATCACAAGAGCGACGATTCCACGACGACGACCGTGGTCGAGCATGGATGGTACACGAAGAACCCCACCGACAACAGCAGCGGCCGTCCGCTCGGGGACGAGCTCTGGGGGTTCATCCCCTATCAACTCCTGCCGCAGTTGCAGTGGTTGACGAGGGCCGATTACACCCATGTCTACTATGTGGATCTCAAACCCACAGTGGCGGATGTGCGGATTTTCACGCCGGACGCAGATCATCCGAACGGCTGGGGGACAATCCTGATCGGGGGCTTCCGCATGGGAGGGAGCTGTGGAAACTGTGCGTCCGGCACGGGCGCTCCTCCGATGACGGTCAATATCAGCGGGACGGACCGCACGTTCTACAGCGCATACTTTGTGCTCGATATCACCAATCCGGAGGTCGATCCCAAACTCCTCTGGAGCTTCAGTAACGCCGGGTTGGGGCTGACGACCGGTACTCCGTCGGTGATGCGGGTGAGCCCGACGGCAGATTCGAAGATCGATAACACCAATGCCAAATGGATGGTTTTGTTCGGCTCAGGCCCGAACGGCTATGCGGCAGACTTGCCTGCCGCTCCAGCGCAATCAGCCAAGCTGTATGCCGTGGACTTGAAGCTCGGGCCTGGGGCCGGGAATTCGCAGGTGACCACGATGCCGGTCGGGTCCTGGCGGTCGTTTCTCGGGAATATTGCGGTGTTGGACAGGAATTTCGACTACCGGCACGACGTCGCCTATTTCGGCCGCACGACTCATGACGGATCTCTGCCCTGGAGGGGCAAGATGTATCGGTTGACGACCGGAGGCTGTACGAATGCCCCTTGCAGTACCTCGACCTGGGGTGTTGCTAATGGCGGTAACCGATCAGCCACGGAAATAATCGATACGTTCAATGACTACACGTCGATTAGCAGTGTGACGGTGGAAATGGGGCCAGTGACGACCTCACCGACGGTGACGATTGATGATGCGAATAAGGTTTGGGTCTTCTTCGGAACAGGCCGCTACTTGAGTAATTCCGACAAGACCGACACTGCGCAACAGTACTTGTTCGGCATTAAAGACAACGTGATGAACTCGGGGTGCACAGAGACAAGTACGGTGAACTGCAATACCGTTGATCTAGTGAACACCACGAATGCGGTGGTTTGTGTCGTCTGTTCGTCCGGGACGAACCAGATGACGGACCCGAATAACCCGACGGTCACTGGTGTCAATACGGGTCTCAACTCGATGGCGGGACTGATCCAGAGCAAGGATGGATGGTACGTCAAGCTGGTGACGGCGGCTGGTATGTCGGCAGAGCGGTCCGTGTCCAGCCCCGTCGTGCTTGCTGGAGCAGTATTTCTCCCGACGCTCGTTCCCACGAATGATTTCTGCTCCTCCACGGGGACGAGTTATCTCTACGCGTTGTATTACAAGACCGGGTCGGCCTACTCGTCTCCGATCATCGGGACCAGCGCCTCCGGTGCGAATACGATCAGCAGCACTAGGATTACTCTTGGCGAGGGGGTGGCCTCGCAAGTCGCTGTCCATATCGACGGGCCTGGGACATCGAATGGTTCCAGTACCTCTGGAGCCCCAGGCAAGCCGCCGATCAAGTATTGCAGTCAGATGAGCACGGGGAGCAGTGAGTGTAAGGATGCAAATGGGCCGAATCCTCCCTGGAGTCGGTATCTGTCTTGGGTGCGTCAGCGAGGCTGAGTGAAGGCTGAGAAGAGCCGGGGGGAGCCAGCCTGTTGGTTCCTCCCGGCTCAACCAACATGGAGCAAGGTAACGTTGAGCAACGAACGGGATGGTCGCGTCGAGTGAAGCACACAAGATTTTTCCCATCACTATGTGTCGTTCTTCCACTCCTGTTCATCGGGTGCAAGGTGAGCTCTGCCCCTGGCGACGGGTCCTCTTCTCCAAGTGCTGCCCCTCCACAGCGCCTCGCAACCATTCGCTTAGCGACAATTACCCCGGATCCCATTACGCTGAACGAGACGGTCAAGGTGATGATCGAGACCGATGGTGGCCAGTCTGATACGGCGGGGTTCCGGTACCAGTGGATAGTCAACGGTGATCCCCTCCGAGATCAGACGGGACCCACGCTGGCACAGAGTGTGTTAAAGCGAGGTGACCGTGTGATGGTCGACCTTGTACCCACGAGCGGCACGGTTCAAGGAACTCCTTACCAGGCGGGTCCCGTGGTGGTCGGCAATAGCCCCCCCGTCGTCGCCCATCTTTCCATTGAGCGGCCAGCCGATCCGTATGCGCCGGTCTTTGCAAAGATAGAGGTCGTCGATGCAGATCGGGACGAGATGCAGTTCGACTTTCGTTGGTGGCGGAACGGCACCGTGGTGAAGCAGGGGCCTGAGCAGACGCTGGATACTACGGGATTTCAGGCCAAAGATACGATTGAGGTGGAAGTGACCCCGCGGGACCAATCGTCTGCCGGAAAGCCGGTTCGTTCTGAATCGGTCTACATCGGGAATCGTTCTCCGAAAATCGTCTCCGCCCCCGCGGACCTCATTGGCCGTGAACGGTACGAGTATACGGTGAAAGCTGTCGATGCGGACGGCGACCCCATCAGTTTCCTACTGGAAGCGGCGCCATCGGGGATGGTCATTGACAAAGAAACAGGGCATCTCGCATGGCAGATTCCACCTGACCAACTTGGGAACCATCGAGTGCGCATCGTCGCTGAAGATGGACAAGGGGGAAAAGCCTTTCAGGAGTTCGACTTTACCCTCCCTGCTCCTGGCAAGCCTGCTAAGCCAGAAGGCGCGTGAAGGTGTCCGCGCCGCTCGCTTCTTTCTTCTGCTTGTCACTCCAATTGCCGGTTTGTTAGAATCAACGCACTATCGCGGTAGGGAGGGAGAACGCCTTAGCGCTTGTGCGTAAACTTAAACTCAGAGAAGGCACCAATACCGCTGTGCTGTTCGGTCACCATGACCGGCATCTCAAGCTGATCGAAGACGATCTTGGCGTGCGCCTCTCGGCGCGTGGCGAAGAGCTCACCCTCGATGGGACGCCAGACGCTACGCGTTACGCGGAACGAGTCCTGACAGAACTCGCCACTCTCGCCAATGACGGGATGGTGCTCCAGCCAGACGACATTACCCACGCATTGAATGCGCTTCGGCAGAGTCCCGAGACGCCGATCAAAGAACTTCTGTCCAGCGCGGCGACCATCGTCACGAAGAAACGATTCGTCGCCCCGAAAACACCGACGCAAAAAGCCTATATCGAAGCCATCGAGACGCACGACATCGTGATCGGCATCGGCCCGGCCGGAACGGGCAAGACCTATCTGGCGATGGCGATGGCGGTGAGCGCGTTGATGAAGAAAGAAGTGAGCCGGATCATTCTGGCGCGGCCGGCTGTTGAAGCGGGTGAGAAGATCGGTTTTTTACCCGGAGATATGTATGCCAAGGTGAATCCCTATCTCCGCCCTCTGTACGATGCCCTGTTCGACATGATGGATATGGAGCGGGCGACGCGCGCGATCGAGCGAGGTGACATTGAAATTGCGCCACTCGGGTTTATGCGAGGCCGTACCTTGAACGATTCGTTCGTCATTCTCGACGAAGCGCAGAATGCCACGGCAGAGCAAATGAAGATGTTCCTCACGCGGCTCGGGTTCCATTCCAAGGTGGTCGTGACCGGTGATATCACTCAGGTGGATCTGCCGCCTGAACGGGTCTCCGGCCTGATCGAGGTGCGGGAGATTTTGCGCGACGTCGAGGGTATTCAATTCGTCTACTTCGACGAGCGTGACGTGGTTCGTCACAAGTTGGTGCAGGACATTATCAAAGCCTACGATCATCACCAGCAGACCATTCAGCCTTCCGGTTTCTCATCGGGCGCGTCGGGACGTCGACCGTCGCCAGTGTCGCATCAAAAGCAATCGAAGCCTGCTACTCCCTCTTCACCGCTCACGGACTCGTGGGGCCAGTCGCATTAATGCCGGTTCATATGCAGATTCAGGTTCGACGTGCCACGTTTGACCAGGCGCGCCTGGATCGGCAGGCACGAGCGATTCTTTCCGATATCGGAGAAGCGTCGGCGGAGCTGGGCATCCTCTTCGTGGGCGATCAGCGGATGCGGAGTCTCAATCGTCAGTATCGAGGCAAGGATCGCACGACCGACGTACTGGCCTTTGCCATGCGGGAGGCGCCCCATTGCTCGTCAGGATTGCTTGGCGACGTGGTGATTGCCGTGCCGACGGCAGTCCGCCAAGCGAAAGAGGGCCAGCGATCGCTGGATGAGGAGCTAACAGTGCTCCTGGTTCACGGCATTCTGCACCTCTGTGGCTACGATCATGAGCGGAGCGAAAAAGAAGCGCGCCGGATGCATCGTCGGGAACGGATGATTCTGCGGTCGCTCGCCCGTTGATTTAAGCAAGTAGGTTGCGGAAAGACTCTGTAGGCACGCGGGTCTTCGATGGTAAGCATGCGCGCACAACGGGGAGACTTCTGTAGGATGCTCAAACGGGCCGTCCAGCAAGGCCGTAGCGAGTGAAGGGCTGAGGCGTACCCTCTGGGGTACGTTGAGGGTCTGAACGAAGCGAGAACGCCGCTGGCGGCCTGTTTCAGCATCCTGCTGTGAACCGAAGGCATTGCGGGTAAATCTATGGGATGGCTACAGCGACTGAGTGACGGGCTGACCAAGACACGCGATGTCGTTCGCGGGTCCTTGGATCGATTGCTTGGTCGTGCAGCGGATCCTGTCCTCTTGGAGGAGTTTGAGGAAGCGCTCATTGCCTCCGATCTCGGTGTCCGTGTCGTGGATCGCGTCATGGAGCGCCTCAAGAAGCAGCTTCAAGGGACCGACGCCTCACAAGCAGCGCGGGTACAGAACGTGTTGCGAGACACGTTGCTCAATGTGCTGACGCCGGTGCAAGGGTTGTCGTTGGAGTCCTTGCTCGCAACAGGTCAGAAGCCCTTCGTCATCCTGGTGGTAGGGGTGAACGGTGTGGGGAAGACCACGACGATCGCGAAAATCGCGCAACGGCTTGTGCAGGCAGGGAAGGTGCCGTTGCTGGTGGCGGCCGATACCTTTCGTGCGGCGGCCATCGATCAGCTGCAAGTTTGGGCGGACCGGGTCGGTGTCGACGTGATTCGCCACCGCCATGGAGCCGATCCCGCGGCGGTCGCGTTCGATGGAATTGCTGCCGCGAAAGCCAGGCAGGTGGACGTGGTGTTGATCGATACGGCCGGCCGGTTGCACACGAAATCAAATCTCATGGACGAACTCCGCAAGATCACCCGCGTCATCGCGCAGGAATGTCCCGGTGCACCGCACGAAGTGCTCCTCGTGTTGGATGCCACGGTCGGGCAGAATGCACTGTCCCAAGCCCGTCAATTCCATCAGACAGTCGGTGTGACCGGCTTGGTTCTCACAAAGCTCGACGGCACCGCTCGCGGAGGGATCGTCGTCGCGATCGCCGAGGAACTCAAGTTGCCCGTGAGGCTGATCGGAGTCGGGGAGTCGGTCGAGGATCTGCAGGATTTTCAGAGCGACGCCTTTGTGGACGCGCTCATCGGGACATCGACGCCGTCATCAGCATAACTCCTGTGAAATCACGGCATTTTCTTCTCAGTCGGCATCGTCCGTGGTAGGTTACATTTGCCGATGATCCCAACGTGGCGCGCCACACATTCTTCTCGATAAGGTCCAGATATGATCAAGATTTTGGTGATCGACGACGATCGCATGAACTGCGAGCTGATCCAGTCTGTCTTCACTCGACATGGGTATCAGGTGCTGTCGGCGACGAGCGGAGTCGAAGGCCTGACGATCTTTCGCCAGCATGCTCCGCAGGTTACCATTCTTGATCTTCGCATGCCGGAAATGGATGGGCTGACCGTCCTCAAAGAAATCCGCGCCTATGATCCCCATGCGCCGGTGATCATCCTGGGAGGCGGAGCGACCGAGGAGCAGGAAAATCAAGCGCGAGGGTTGCGTGTCACCGATTTTATTCGCAAGGGCCTGTCGCTTGATGTGCTGGTCGAGTGCGTCAATCGGGTGGTGCAACTTCCGGCTCGATCCGTGTCCGCGTTGCCCGGGGCTGCGGACAGTGCAGCCGTGGCTGATACGGGGGAAACGATTCTCGTCGTCGATGACGAGCCGTTGGTCCGCGACCTGCTCGTCCAGTTTCTCAGTCTCCGTGGCTATCGCGCCCTTGGCGTGAAAGATGGCGCTGAAGCCCTTTCGATGGTGGAGCAAGCGCCGCCCGACCTGATCCTGCTCGATCTCATCATGCCTGGCATGGATGGGGTCGAGGTGCTCCGGCAACTTCGCCAACGTGAATACACCGGCGGGGTGATCATCATCACCGGGAGTCACGACGAAGACCGTCTCGACGAAGCCTGGGTCCTGGGGCCGCAAGAAGTCATCGGGAAGCCGGTCGACCTGGAGCAATTGCTGACGTCTATCCAGCTTGTGCTCGTCTGTCGCGAATGCTAAAACCCTTCCGATGCCAATCGGAAGCAGGATGGTCTCTTTCCCCTCTCTCGTTCTCCTCGCGCTTTTTAGCCACGGGGCGCTCGGTATAGCCTGCGCAACGGATCCAGTCACACCACAACTTGTCATGACGCATCACGATCTGTTCGTACAGATCGTCCCCGAGCAACATGCACTCATCGTAAAAGACCGGCTGACCCTTGAGGTGCCGCAGTCGCCGCTTCCGGTTCGTTTCTCCCTGGCCCCCACGCTCCAGATCGACCGCATGACACTCGTGCACATATCGGCGGGGACGGAGGTCTTGGCTGACGATGTGCCGTTTGAACTCGAACATGGTTCCACGCCTGAGTCGGCACAACATGTGACGATTCCCTCGCAGGTCGTGGCTGCCGGGCTGGTGACGCTGGATGTGCACTATCATGGTGTCATCCACGATCCGCCGCGAGATCCGCGTCATCTCCGATTTGTGACGCCTAGTGAGACGGCCGGACATATCGGGCCGGAGGGCGTCTATCTCAGCAGCGAAAGCCACTGGTATCCGGATGTTCCGGAATCGCTCAGCACCTATACATTGATGGTCGCCGTGCCAACTGGGTGGGCTGCCGTGACGCAGGGGAAGGCAGGCGAAACGCGCGCCTGTCCCGTCGGGCTCTGTGGTAACGATCAGATGGTGATGACGGAATGGGTCGTGACGCAGCCAAGCGAGGCGGTCACCCTTGTGGCGAATACATTTGTTACCACGTCTCGCGACTGGACGGCCAAGACCGGTCAGAGGATACAGCTCTCGACCTATCTCTTTCCCGATGATGCGCATCTGGCAGATGAATATCTCGATGCCAGCGCTCGCTATCTAGATGCCTACATCCCGCTACTGGGCCCCTATCCGTTCGAGAAGTTTGCCGTGGTGGAGAATTTCTTTGCGAGCGGGCTCGGCATGCCCTCGTTCACCCTGTTGGGGAGCGGCGTGATCAAGCGGCATTATGTGCAACCCTACGCACTCGGCCACGAGATCGTGCATTCGTGGATCGGCAATGATGTGTTCAATCGAGTCGATCGAGGGAACTGGGTGGAAGGTCTGACGACCTACCTCGCCAATTATTACTGGCATGAGCTGATGGGTGAGCATGCGCAGGCGCGGGACCAACGCCGTCTGATGGTGCAGGGCTACAATCTCCACGTGCCGCCTGAGCGGGACTATCCGGTCGCGCAATTCACGCACAAACTGGATGAGCATGATAATGCCATCGGGTATCAAAAATCCGCCATGCTGTTTCACCTCTTGCGCCAGGAGGTGGGCGAGGAGACGTTCTGGCGGGCGTTGAAGAATGTGGTGGCGCAGTATCGGGGGAAGCATGCGGAATGGCGCGATCTCGAACGGGTCTTTGGCGAAGAGAGCCGCCAGGATCTCCGATGGTTTTTCGCGCAATGGGTGGAGCAGGATGGGGCGCCTGTGCTGTCGCTGGCGGAGGCCGTCGCCC
>Ga0209253_10001319_pt1 | contig 21761 bp, 18 predicted proteins | sample FrelakmetBRP12BR_FD_187145 | JGI IMG/M metagenome (GOLD analysis project Ga0209253, IMG submission 187145) | Freshwater lake sediment microbial communities from the University of Notre Dame, USA, for methane emissions studies - BRP12 BR (SPAdes)... | ecosystem: Environmental > Aquatic >...
TCAGCGTGCCGCGCGGCAGCGTCCACTCGTAACTCAGTCGGGCATCGAGGGAGCCGTAGTCGGCGTACCGCGCGGCATTGCGATCCCCCAGCAGCACATTGCCCTGCGCGTCGAGCCCGATCGGCGTCACGGGCCAGCCCGTGTGGTATTGCGCGGCGAGCGTCGCCTGCCACGGTCCCGATGACCAGAGCACGCCCACGTTGACGGTGTGGGTCTGGTCCCAGCTGCGCCTGACATCGCCACCGTCGATTGCGTCGGTGACGCGCGACCACGCGTAGCCGAGCCACCCGCTCCAGGCATCGACAGACTTGCGGGTGAGCAGCAGTTCGCCGCCTTCGGCCAGGGCCGACGACGGCGCGATGGCGACTCGGTCCCAACGCAATTCGGGCGCCAGCGAAAGCGGGTCGTACAGGCTTTCGAAACGCGTGCGCAGGTCGCGGTAGTCCTTGCGGTAGGCCTCGACGCGCAGTGCATACCCCGGAGTGAGGTCGCGCTCGAGTCCGAGGATCAGGTGGTCCGCGCTCTGCGCCGGCGAGAAGTCCTCGATCCCGTCCTCGACCTGCAGTTCCTCGATGCCCTCGAACTGCTGGTAGCGGCCCCAGCTAGCGAGCAGGCGCGTGCGCTCGTCGACGCGCCAGGCAAGATTGATTCGCGGGCCGAGCTGGTCGTCGGCATCGGCGCCGTACGTCCGCTCGTCCCAGCGCAGGCCGACTTCGGCGGTCAGTGAATCCGTCAGCCTGCCGCGCACGGTGTAGTACGCGGCGAAATGCTCGCCGGACGGGTTCGGCGCCAGCGCGCGCGAGACGTCCTGCGCCCCAGCGCCGGGGTACGGATAGTCCGGCGCGAAGTCGACGCTACCCGTGTAGTCGTAGGTGGCTTCGAGTTTGCGCACGTCGACGCCCGCGCGCTGCAGCCAGCGGTCGGTTGCGTAGTGCGCGTCGACCTTGAGGCCGAGCACGTCGTAGTCGCGCATGTCGTCGACCGCGCCCGTCCGTCTGCCGGGCTCGTCGACGGCGGCTTCGCGTTCCGCCGAGACGTCCGTGAACGAAAGGATCGCCGTCGTCGACAATCGTGCGGACCAGTCATGCGCCAGCGTGCCCCAGACGTATGCGTTCGAATACTCAGCGGTCGCATGTTCGGTGCCGGCCGGGTTGGTGATTTCGGCCTGGTCGCGGGCGAGCAGCGTCTGCAGGCTGCCGCGCGTGTCCGGCGACCACGCGAAATCGACGCGGGCAAAGCCGTCGAGGTAGCTCGACTCGCCGATTTCGGATTCCATGATGTCCGCGACCTCGTCGAGGTTGCTGCGACGGAACGAGGTGAGCCACTGGCCGCGGCCGTCCGCGAACTTCTGCGACGCGAGCGCGTTCGCGTGGATCAGGCTCAACCCCAGTTCGTAGTACGCATCCGCTGCGGGACGCAGTGTGCGGGCATCGATGATCGCGCTCATGCGGTCGCCGTACTCGGCGGTGAAGCCGCCGGCGAAGACGTCGAGCCCCTCGACGATGCGCTCGTCCAGCACGCTGGAGGGACTCTGCAGCATCCTGAGGTGGAACGGCTCGTACAGCGGCAGGCCGTCGAGTATCACCAGCGTCTCGTTCGTGTCGCCCCCACGCATGTGGGCGAGACCCGCGAGGCCGTTGCTCGCGGCGCCCGGCAGTCGATGCACGACCTTGAGCACGTCTTCCGCGAGCCGGGGCAGCGCGTCGACTTCCTGCTGCGACAGGAATGCGTGGACTTCCGGCACGTCCGTGGCCAGGGTATAGCGGCTCGCCGTGACGACGATGTCGGCGATCGCTTCATCGCGCGGACCTGCTGCCGCCGCCGCGGCTGTCGCGCGCGAATCGTCTGGACCTGCCTGCGGCACGACCGAGTAAATTCGACCTTCGACACGCTGCAACTTGAGACCGAGCGGGGCGAGCACCTGCGCAACGACTTCCAGCGCCGGGCCCGCGCTGGGCTCCACGGCGACCCTGGCCGACGCTGGCACGACGGCCGAGGTGTAGATGAGCTGGAATTCGCCGGTGGCCGCGAGTTCTGCGAGCACCGCGTCAACGGGGCGGTCGCGATAGGGGGCCGCAGCGTGCGCTGCCAATGCCCCGAACAATGCAGTCACGGCCAGCGCGGCGCGAAAGCTCCGGCGAGTTGCAGTCGAGGCGCGGCGGAGGGCACGTGGCTGACGGGTGGGCATAGGTCGGCCCGAACCATCGCAGCGGCCGGACACCGCGATGGTAGCCGAGTGCCATCTGGCCGCCTACCGCGGCTTGTGCGTCAGCGGTCTGCGCGCTCGACCCGGATCTGGCCGCCCGCGATTACGTGGTGCAGGGCGGGCTGGGACGCAAACACGGCAGCCACCGCCGCTTCAGGCGAGAGCCCGCTCGTGGAACCCTTGAGCTGCGTCTGCTCGGCTTCGCGCGCGGCATCGGCCGAGGTGTAGACGATCCTGCGGCCCGTTTCCCGGCCGGCCCAGGCCAGGAACTCGTCGAGCGAGCGGCCTTCGATCGTGAATTCGGGTGCGACCGCTGCGACCCAATGCCACGCCTGGCCGTGCGAGTCGACCTGCGAGCGAGCCACGCTGCCGTCCTGGCGCACCGCTAGTGATTCGCCGGCACGGGCGACGACCGGCACGTGCCCGCGGTCGATCGCGATGCTGCCTTCGCGCACGGCCACCAGCAGCGCGCCGTCATGTACCGAAGCGACATACTGGGTGCCGACGTGCCGGACGTCTCCATACGGCGTGCCGACGACGAATGCGCCACTGCCAGAGCCGGGCGTGCCGGCGTCAACGTAGACGCTGCCTGTCGCCAGGCGTGCGCGCTCACCGCCGGCAAAGGCCAACTGCGTGTCCGTGTCGAGGCGCACCTCGAGTCCGTCTGTACGCCGCAATGCGACTCGGCCGGAGCCCGAGGTACGGATTTCGTCCGACGCGGCCACCGGCGACGTCGCGTTCAGTGGCTGCCATGTGCCGTCGGTGGAATGACGCACTTCAGCGGCGCCCGTGACACGAGCCACCATCGCGACCGGACCTCCGGCCGCTTTCCAGCGCGGCAAGGCAACCCCGACGGCGACGGCCACGACCGCGACGGAAGCCGCAATGGCGAGCCACGGCTGCGTGAACCTGCGTTTCGGCTGCCGCGCGGCAACGGTTGCGCGCCATTCCGCGGCGACGGCAGCGCGGACTTCCGCTGCGATGTCTGCGGCTGGAGCCGGGCGCGGGCCGACTTTCCTGAGCAGCGCGGCCAGGTCGGCATCTTCGCCCGGCCTGTCGTCATGTGGCTTGTGATCGTTCATGGCGTCTTTTCTCATGTCTCGAGGCTCGCGAGCACGTCGTCTGCTGACGCGCCGAACACGGCCTCCACCCCTTCCCGGAAGGCGACCCGGGCCCTGGCCAGCAGCGATTGCACCGCCGTCTGGCCGATTCCCAGCCGCTCGCTGATCTCTTCGACCGAGCGGCCTTCGACGTATTTCCATTCCAGTGCGTCGCCATATCGGCCTGGCAGCCGGTCGAGCACTGCGTGTACCAGGCGCCCGAGCTCGGCGCGATCGGCGCCGTGCAACGGGTTGTCGGTCGATGGCGCTGCGATGGATTCAAGCGCGGCCCGGACTTCCTCGCTGTCGTCGATCAGGACGACCTTGGAGGTATGACGACGCTCGCTGCGCACGTGATCGGCGATCTGCCTGCGGCAGATCTGGCACAGCCAGGTAAAGAGTGCTGCCTCGCCGCGCCAGCCCCCGATCGCACGCATTGCCTTGATCAACGTGGCCTGCACGACGTCCTTGGTGGCGTCGGCATTGCGGTTCATGCGCGGCAGGGCGAAGCGGTAGACGCGCGGGAAGTACGTCTCGAAAAAGGTCGTGAACGCGCGCTCGTCGCCAGCGAGCATCGCCTCGACCAGTTCGCGATCGTCATTCATCGTTTCGCGCATCGTCGCATGCGAGTAAGACGCGACCGCCGCTGCAAATCAATCGCGGTTCGGCGTGGCGACATTCTGGAGTCATAAATCATTGAAATTAATGGGATTTATGGAGCGCGATTGATTTCCGTGCCAACGGACGTCTTACCGCTGTCCGCGCAGCAAGGCGGGCTGCAAACCACCCCCGGGAGCGGACTTGGAAGCCACCGACCTCATGCTCGATGCCCCACGTAAGACGATGCTGCCCCGGCGAGCCGCCGACGAGTTGCGCACTCTTGGAGAAAGCCTCGACCTGCAACCGGTCCGAGCCGGCGACGCGGGCCGTGCAGACCTCGAGGCCTATGTCCGGACCCGGTTCGCCGCCAAGCATGGCGCGGCAGTTCGCACATTCATGCCCACGCTCATCGCGTTTCGTGACCGCCAGGGCGAGCTGCGTGGTGTCGCGGGCATCCGTGGCGCCGAGGAGAGCCGGCTCTACCTCGAGCAATACCTGGACTGTCCCATCGAACAACGACTGACTGCAAGCCTGCGGTCGTCCCCGGTCGATCGCGGCGGGGCGCGTGCCGTTCGTCGCGATGAGATCGTCGAAGTCGGCAACCTGGCCGGTGCCAGCTGCCGCGCCGCGGTGCGCATGGTCGCGCAGTTACCCGTGTTCCTGATGAGCCGCCGTTACTCGTGGATCGTCTTTACGGCCACCGGCGCGCTGCGTCAGATTCTCGAAGGCTTTGGCGCGCCGCTGATCGAACTCGGCCGCGCCGATCCGTCGAGCGTCGCCACCGCGGCGGATTCGTGGGGCCGCTACTACGAGACCGATCCTCGCGTGTTTGCCGGTTACCTGCCCGATGCGGATCGGCTGGCCGGCTTCGCGCACCGGGCGCCGGGTCACTGATGCTGCTGGATGCCTTGCGCTCTGCGCCTCCAGGCGCCATCGCTCTCGTCGACGGGCAGCGCACGATTTCCTATGGCGCCCTGCCTGCGCTGATCGAGCACGAGATCGAATGGCTGCGGGAGGGTGGGGCTGAGCGTCACGCCGTGCTGGCGGACAACGGCGTGCCGTGGGCGCTTGCCGACCTTGCGCTGCATGTCGGGGAACTGCTCTCGGTGCCGTTGCCGGGTTCCTTCACGCCGGCACAGTTGGCGCATGCACTCGACGATGCGGGTATCGACGCGGTCCTCACGGATGACGACACGCGTGCGCCGTCACTGCTGCCGGGCTGGCGACACAATGGCACGTCGCCCGTGTCTGGTCTGCACCGGTACCGCCGGCAGCTCGATCTTTCGAGCCGCGCCATTGCTCCCGCGGGTACTCGCAAGATCACGTACACGTCGGGCAGCACTGCGAACCCGAAGGGCGTGTGTCTGTCGGGCCCGGCGCTCGAGGCCATCGCGGAGTCGGTGGCTGGGGCGACGCGTGAACTCGCCATCGAACGCCACCTCTGCATCCTGCCGCTTGCAACCCTGCTCGAAAACGTCGCGGGTCTGTATGCGCCCTTGCTGCGCGGTGCGACGTGCGTCGTGCCACCGAGTTCAGTCACGGGGATGAGCTACGGTGGCCTGGACGCGGGGCGGCTGCTCGGGACCCTGTCACGCGAGCAACCCAGCAGCCTGATCCTCGTGCCTGAACTGCTGCAGGTGCTGGTCGTCGCGGCCGAGCGCGGCTGGCAGCCACCAGCGTCGCTGCTGTTCGTTGCCGTCGGCGGCGCGAAGGTCTCAGGCGAGTTGCTCGCGCGGGCCGACGCCGCCGGCATTCCCGTCCATGAAGGTTACGGCCTCAGCGAATGCGCGTCGGTCGTGTGCCTCAACACGCCCGCATCGCGCCGCGCCGGAACCGTCGGCCGTCCATTGCCGCACGTGCGCGTGCGTGTCGATGCCTCAGGGCAAGTGCACGTCGCCGGCAACACCATGCTTGGTTACCTCGGCGATCCGCCGCGCGCGCCGCTCGATGAGGTCGCGACCGGGGACCTGGGCGTGTTCGATGCGGATGGCTACCTGCAGCTGTACGGTCGCATGGGTAATCGGTTCATCACCGGCTTCGGCCGCAACGTGTCGCCGGAATGGGTCGAGTGTGAGATCTCGCAGCGACTCGGCGGCCGGCCGGTGCTGGTCCATGGTGAGTCACGCCCATACGTCGTCGCGCTGGTCGGGGCGTCTGCACACGAGGCTCCCGACGCTGCCGTCGAAGCCGCCATCGCTGCGGCGAATACGGTACTGCCGAGCTACGCGCAGGTCCGCCATTGGGCGCGCGCGCCCGGTCCTTTCACGCCTGCCGACGGCACGCTGACGGCGAACGGCCGGTTGCGCCGCCGGCAGATCCATTCACGCCTCGGCGCGCTGCTCGACGACCTGTATCGCGCAGCACCTGCTTCCTGACCCTTCTCCGGAATCCTTCGATGCACCTGTACGAGCAACTGCAGCGCGACACCGTCGCCGACCGTAGCTACCTGCTGGCGGCGCCCGCCATCCAGCGCGCACTCGTCGGCGACATCACCCGCGAGCTGTACGTCGAATTCCTGACGCAGGCCTACCATCACGTGCGTCACACCGTGCCGTTGCTGATGGCGGTCGGCGCGCGCCTGCCCGAACGGCACGAGTGGCTGCGCGAGGCTGTCCTGCACTACCTCGACGAGGAAAAGGGCCACGAGCAGTGGATCCTCAACGACATCGAGCACGCGGGTGGCGATCGGCAGGCAGCCGCGGCTTCGCCGCCCTCGATCGCGACCGAATGCATGGTCGCCTATGCATACGACACGATCGAGCGCCGCAATCCACTCGGCTTCTTCGGCATGGTGTTCGTGCTGGAAGGCACCAGCGTGGCGCTCGCGCTCAATGCGGCGGACCGCATCCAGAAGACGCTGCAGCTGCCCACCCGGGCGTTCAGCTACCTGCGCAGCCACGGCGAGCTGGACCAGGAGCACGTGGGCGATCTCGAGAGCATTCTCGGCCGCCTGTCGGACGAAGCAGATCGCGCGGCGGTCATCCGTTGCGCGAAGGGCGTGTTCTGGCTCTACGGCAACATGTTTCGGAGCCTCGAAGCGGACGTCGGCGCGAGGCGGGATGCCGCCCCGGCGAGGCTGCACGCATGAAAGCCGCAGAAATGCGGGCGTTGATCACCGGCGCCAACGGCGGCATCGGCGGCGCGCTGGCGCGGGAACTGCATGGTCGCGGTGCAAGCGTGCTGCTCGTGGGTCGGAATGCACAGACGCTTGAACGCGCCGCGCAGGCACTCGGCGGCCGCTCGGCGCGCGTCGACTGGTGTGCGGCCGATCTTGCGACAGCCGAGGGGCGAGCAAGAGTGGTCGACGCTGCGAGAAAATGGGGCGGCAGCGGCATCAACGTGCTGGTCAACAACGCGGGCTGCGGTGATTTCGGCATGCTCGACCAACTGGACGATGCAGCGATCGAGCGCCTGTTCGCGATCAACGCCGTTGCGCCGGTGCAGCTCACGCGGGCCCTGCTGCCGACGCTGCGCTCGCAACCAGGGAGTGCGATCCTCAACATCGGTTCGGTGTTCGGCAGCCTGGGCTATCCCGGGTTCACCGCATACTCCGCCACCAAGTTCGCGCTGCGGGGCTTCACCGAAGCCTTGCGACGCGAGCTGGCCGATTCGAAGATCGGCGTGCATTACTTCGCGCCGCGCGCGACGAAGACCGGCATGAACGCGTCGGCCGTCGATCGCATGAACGCCGAGTTGAAGGTTGCAATGGATCCGCCGGCGCAGGTGGCGGTTGCTGCCTGCGCCATGCTCGAGGCCGGCAAGGCCAGCGCCGTCTGCGGCTGGCCTGAAAGACTGTTCGTCCGCATCAACGCGCTGCTGCCGGGAGTCGTCGACGGCTCGCTCCGCAAGCAGCTTCCCGTCATCCGTCGTCACGCCGCCGCCGCCGCCGCCGAGCGTGCCGCGCAGTCCTGAGGAGAAACCATGCAACACGCACGTAACATCGTATTCATCTGCGCGAGCCTGCTCGCGGGCTCGCTGTCCACGGCGGCGCCCGTCGACCCTGCCTTCGATTCCGAGCTGCTGTCGATTCAGCAGGCGTGGGCCAGGGCGAACTACGAGACGCCCGCAGGCGACGAGCGCATCAAGGCCTTCGATGCCTTGGAAAAGCGCGCCGAAAAATTCACGCGCCAGAACCCCGCGCGCCCCGAGGCACTGATCTGGGAGGGCATCATCGAAAGCAGTTACGCGGGCGCGAAGGGTGGGCTCGGCGCGCTCTCGCTGAGCAAGGAGGCGCGGGGCAACCTCGAGGCGGCGCTCAAGCTCGACCCGAGCGCGCTCGACGGATCGGCCTACACGAGCCTCGGTGTACTTTACTACAAGGTACCCGGCTTCCCGGTCGGCTTCGGCGACGACGAGAAGGCCGAAAAGCTGCTGCAGAAGGCGCTCAAGCTGAACCCGAACGGCATCGACCCGAACTACTTCTACGCGGAGTACCTGTTTGAGCAGGGTCGCTACCCTGAAGCACTGCAGTACCTCGACAAGGCGGGCAAGGCAGCACCGCGTCCCGGTCGCGAATCGGCCGACAAAGGGCGTCATGGCGAAATCGCCGCGCTGGCGGCGAAGATCAAGGCGAAGACGAGCTGAGTGGATCCGCGGCATATTGCGCACCCAGCCGGGTCAGCAGCGCGGCGAACTCTGCGGCGAGCGGCGCTTCGATGCGAAGCGTCGTTGCGCTTGCGGGTGGCGTGAATTCCAGGCGCGTGCACGCGAGCAGCAGGCGCTGCGCACCGAACAGGTCGCGAAACAGCCGGTTGTGCCTGCCCTTGCCGTAGGTCGAGTCGCCCACGATCGGATGCGACTCGCTGGCGAGGTGGCGACGCAACTGGTGCCGACGCCCGGTGTGCGGCGTGAGCTCGACCAGTGCGTAACGCGAGGTCGGGTAGCGATCGACACACACCGGCAATTCGAACGTCGCAATGCGCCGGAATGCCGTTTGCGACTCCCTCGGTTCGGTCGACTGCGGGCCGATGCGTTCGTCTTCGACCGCCGGGAGCGGCCGATCGATGGTGCCTGCCACGGCTGGCCAGCCGCGCACCAGCGCGAAATACGTCTTGACGACACTGCGCTGCGCAAAGATCGCGCCGTACTCGCGTGCGGCGTCAGGATCCAGCCCGAACGCCAGGACCCCGGACGTGCCCTTGTCGAGGCGGTGGATCGTGTAGACACGCTGACCGAGCTGGTCGCGCAGGATCTGCAGCGCAAACCTGGTTTCATGCCGGTCGATCGGTGAGCGGTGCACCAGCAGCCCCGACGGCTTGTCGACCACGACGAGTCGCTGGTCCCGATACAGGATTGGCAGCGTCTCAGGCGCAGCTGACGGCACGATTTCGGTCACCAGGGAATGCGTTCGCCGTCCCAGGCGAAGAACCGCCCCGAGTCCGCCGCCTGCAGGCGGTCGATCACCCCGAGCATCTGCGAGACGGCGTAGTCCACGCCGAAGAGCTTGCCTGCCGGCACGTTCGCCTGGAAGGGCCGCGAGAGGTCGGTGTCCGTCGTGCCGGGGTGCAGCGCGACGCAGATGACATTGCGTCGACTGCGCGCCCATTCGACGGCGAGGGTGCGCGTGTACATGTTCTGCGCTGCCTTCGATGCGCGGTAGGCATACCAGCCGCCGAGACGGTTGTCCTCGATGCTGCCCACGCGCGCCGAGAGGCTGGCGAATACCGCTCGCTCCGGGTGCGCCAGCAAAGGCTCGAAATGACGGGCGACCAGCAGCGGTCCGATGGCGTTGACCGCGAATGCACGGGCGAGCGACTCGGGACGCACGTCGGCGAGGCGCTTCTCGGGGTTCATGCCACGCGCCGCATCGTGCAGGACGCCAGCGCAGTTCACGACGAGATGCAGGCGCGGCGCAATACGGGCTGCGACTGCGGCCGCCGCGATGATGGACGCTTCGTCGGTCGCGTCGAGCGCGAGCACCGTCAGCCGGCCGGGGTGTCCAGCGGCCAGGTCTGCAAGGCCGGTCGCGTCCTGCGGCGAACGGCAGGTTGCGACGACGTGCCCGATGCGCGGCGCCGCGAGGCACTGCCGTGCGAACTCCAGGCCTATGCCCCGGCTGGCGCCCTGGATGAGCGCGTTACCGCCCGCAACGGTGGCGTCGAACATGAACGGAATCCTCGGGAAGAACGGGCGCGGCTCGTGCGGAAGGTGCTGGCTGATCGCTTATGCGCCCGGCGTCAGGGCGGCCCACCATGCGCCGGCAATGCCGGCCAGTGCGCCGAGCCCGGCCAGCCATTGCACACGTGGCTTGGGAATCTGCGACAGGCGACCGAGCCACCAGCCCGTGACACCGCCCGTGATGAAGCCGGTGAGGTGCGCCAGCACGTCCGTGTTTTCGCCGCCCACGCCGGTAAAGCCCAGCAGGAACACCCCCGCGATCAACGGCGCCCAGCGATAGGCCCAGCGCTCGCCCGAATCCGCCCGGCGCCGCCACGCGTACGCAGCGAGCAGGCCGAGCAGGGAGAACACCATGGTCGAAGCGCCGGCAGAGACGTGGCTGGCCGGTTGCACTGAGACATTGAGGGCATTGGCGAGGGCGGCTGCGGCGACGGCGCCGCCGAAGGCAACACCCGGGCCGAGCAGTTGCGCGGCGAGCCAGCCGAAGAACGCGCCGAATCCCAGGTTGCTGAGGAGATGCGCGACGTCGAAGTGCAACGTCAACGCCGTCACCGTTCGCCAGTATTCACCACCCCGCACGACCGCAGTGTCGAGCACGCCCGCGGCCAGCCAGTTGGCCGCGAAGGTCCGGTGACCGGCGAGCCACGCGACCAGCACCAGTACCGACACGTACATGACCGGTCCGATCCAGGCGTGGCGATGCATCTGCTCGGGTCGCGCGAGCATGCGCCGCTTCGGCGGATTCTCACGCTCGTAACCGCGCAGGTGACTGCTTGCCGTGGCTGCGAAAGGTTCCAGCACGACGAGACTCCAGAGTTCGCCGCTGGCCACTACCTGCGACCCGATGCCGACCGCATGCAGCATGAACGCACGCTCTTCGCACGCCGGCCGCCAGTGCGAGCGATAGACCTCGACCGGCTGTTCGGGCAGCAGCGTGGACGGCGGCGGGCTGCTCACGGTCGGGGCTGGCCGTGTTCAGGGCCGCAGTGCGCGGTAGAGGAAGGGCAGGCTTACGTCCATGCGGTAGTCGATGTCCGAGTGGGTGTCGTCGAACTCCTCGTAGTGGTGCGCGATGCGCGCCTTTTCAAGGGCCCGTGACAATTGCCGGGAGCCATAATGGATGTGGTACTGGTCGCGCCAGCCGCAGTCGACGTAGATTCCCTTCAGCCGCCTCAGGTTAGCGGCATGCTTGTCGACGAGCCGGACCGGATCGTGCTGCAGCCAGCGCCGCCAGCGTTGCGGCAGCAGTTCGCCCGTTTCCAGGTGGAAAGGCAGGCGGAACCCGTTCGGGACGTCCGGATCCGGGTCGTAGGTCGCGGCCATGCAGACGTTCATCAGGGCGTGGCCTTCACCCAGGGTGAGCTTGTGTTTCTTCCACATCGCGTCGAGGAACCGGCGCACGCGGCCGTCGTCCAACCCCTGCGCCATCCTGCGGTCTTCGACCGAATCGACGCGGTTCGTGTAACGCCCCTCCTTGCGCGGCGGGCGGCGGAAGCGGCCCAGCTCGTTCAGCGTGTTGGGCCAGTCGGCGCGGTAAATGAAATCGAAATAGGCGTCACCGGAATGGTTGGCGATCGCGCCCCAGTGCGAGGCGTACTGCATGCCGTGGATCATCGCGCCGTAGCCGCCCGACGACTTGCCGAAGCAGCCGCGGTGATCGCGCGAGGCGAGCGTGCGGAATTCCTTGTCGACGAGCGGGATGACTTCGTCGAGCAGGAAGTCCGCGTAGTTGCCGATGGCCGACGAGTTCACGTACTGGTTGCCGCCGAGCGAGGTGAAGCAGTCCGGAAACACGATGATCGCGGGGCCCATGCGTTTGTCGCGCACGAGCCGCGCCGCGCGTTCGGCCACGTTCTCGCTGAACGGTTTCCAGTTGAGGTGGGCAATGCCCGTGCCCGTGAACCCGACGAGGTCGTACAGCACCGGGAACCGCCGGCCGCGACCGTGCGTGGCGTCACTGTCGTATTCGTGCGGCAGCCACACGCCCAGCGTGCGCTGGGCGGGATCGCCGAGCGGGTTGTCCGCCAGGATCTTCGAGCGGTGCTCCAGCATCACGACGGTGCCGCCGGTTCGCGACGGACGTTTCCTGGCCATGCCGATCTCCTGTGCGACGTGAAGCAGGGGCAGCAGTTTCGCGTATTCGCTAGGATCCTGCGATGGCGTCCGTCGCGGCGCGATCCTGGTGAGACTCCATGCGCACTTCGTCCAGTGGATTCGTCGGCTCCCTGCTGCTGGTGTCAGCGGTCGCCGCGGTGGCTGCCGATCTTCCTGTCGACCGATTCGGGCCCGCCGACCTGGCGCGACTCGCTGCGGTCGGCGAGCCCGCGTTTGCGCCTGACGGCGAGTCCATCGTCTACACGGTCACCGTGACGAACCCCAGCGAGGACAAGCAGCAGTCGGACCTCTGGCGCGTCGGTTACGACGGGCAGGACCGAATGCAACTGACCAGCACGCCCAAGCACGACGAGTGGGCGCCTGCCTGGTCGCCCGACGGGCGTTGGCTCGCATTCCTGTCCGACCGTGGCGAAGATGATGCGCAGACACAAGTCTGGGCCATGCCGGCTGGCGGTGGCGAAGCCCGTGTGCTGACGAGCCTGCCGGGCGGTGTCGACGATTTCCGATGGTCGCCGGACGGCCGGCGGTTGGCAGTCATAGCGTCCGATCCGCAGCGCCCGGCCGGAACGCCGAAACCGAAGAACCCCCCGCCGATCGTGACGGAGCGCTGGCAGTTCAAGAAGGACGTCGACGGGTACCTCGATGCGCGCAGGTCGCACCTGTACGTCCACGATGTCGCCCGCAGCGAGTCGATCCAGATCACTTCCGGCGATCACGACGAGGCGCTGCCTGCCTGGTCGCCGGATGGAAAGCAGATCGCGTATGTAACCCGTCGCGGCGGCGAGCCCGACCGTCACTCCAATTTCGACATCTACCTGGTCGAACCCCGCGCGGGTGCCACCGAGCGCCGGCTTACGACGTTCGACGGTGCCGACAACGATCCCGACCTCGAGTCGCCCATCAGCTGGTCGCCTGACGGCCGGCAGCTCGCGTTCGTGCAGGGCGGCGAGGACAAATGGATCTACTACGCCCCGAACCAGCTCGCGATCGTGGACGTCGCGACGGGCCGCACACGCCTGCCGGCTCCGATCGATCGCTGGTTCACGCAGCCACGCTGGAGTCCCGACGGCAGGACTGTGCTTGCGCTGATCGAGCAGAGTCGTGTCGTCAACCTGTCACGCATCGAGGTCGCGTCCGGCAAGGTCACGCCGCTTACGGCCGGCCCGCGCTTCGACGCAGGCTTCGCTTTGTCGCCGCAGGGGCGCATCGTCGTGCTGGGCGGCGACGACGTCACGCCATACGAGCTTGCGGCGCTGGAGAAGGGCGGGCTGCGGCCGCTCGGCTCGCACAATGAATGGCTCGCGCAGAAAAAACTGGTGCGGTTCGACGACATCAGCTTCAAGAGCGCGGACGGTACGGCGATCGACGGGTTGGTCGTGAAGCCGCCGGACTACGTGCCGGGTCGTCGTTATCCCACGATCCTGCGCATCCATGGCGGGCCGGTGTACCAGTTCAGCCACGAGTTCATGCCGGACTGGCAGGCCTACGCTGCCAGGGGGTTTGTCGTCGTCGCGGCGAATCCGCGCGGCAGTTCCGGTCGCGGCTTCGAATTCGCGAAGGCGATATACGCGGACTGGGGCAACAAGGACGTGCAGGACGTGCTGGCCGCGGTGGATCACGCCGTCGCGGCGGGCATCGCGGATCCGGAACGACTTGGCGTCGGTGGGCGCAGCTATGGCGGAATCCTCACCAACTACGTGATCGCGAGCGACGCACGCTTCAAGGCGGCGGTGAGCGGGGCTGGCGCGTCGAACTGGGCTGCGCTCTACGGCCACGACATGTACTCGCGGGAGTACGAGTTGGAGCTCGGGACACCCTGGGCCAGGCGCGAGGTGTGGGATCGCGTGAGCTACCCGTTCCTGCATGCCGACAGGATCACGACGCCGACGCTGTTCTACTGCGCCGAGCAGGACTTCAACGTGCCGTGCAACGGCTCGGAGCAGATGTACCAGGCGTTGCGTTCGCTCGGCGTGCCGTCGCAGCTGGTCGTGTATCCGGGCGAGAATCATGCGCTCGAGGTGCCGAGCTACCTGCAGCATCGGCTGCAGACCCTGCTCGGCTGGAACGAAAAATTCCTGCTGGCGAGTCCCGCATCGCCGCAATAGCCTCGCCCCGGTCAGGAGTGAGGGACAGACCGTGACCACAGTGAATGACGAAGCAATGCCGGCCGGCCTCGAGCGGGCGCACGCGCTCGACCCGGCGTTCTACTTCGACGAAGCGACGTTCGCGCTGGAACGCCGGCGGGTCTTCGGTGCCGCGTGGCAGTTGGTCGCGCACCGTGCCGAACTGGCCACGGCGGGCGATCACCTGCTCGTGAACATTGCGGGAACGCCGGTCGTCCTGCTGCGCGCGGCCGACGGCAACCTCCGCGCATTCGCCAACGTTTGCCGCCACCGTGCGGGACCGCTGGTGCTCTGCAGCGGCAAGGGCCTCGGCAACCTGCGCTGCAAGTACCACGGCTGGCTGTACAACCAGGCCGGACAGCTGGTCGCCGCGCCTGAGATGCAGGATGCGCAGGATTTCCACGTGGCGGACATCCGGCTGCCGCAGTTTCGCGTGCGGGAGTGGCAGGGCCTCGTCTTCGCCGCGCTCGCGGACGACGTGCCGGACTTCGATCGCGTCTTTGCGGGAATCGCCGAGCGCTTCGCTCCCGTCGATCTCGGCGCGATGCAGTTCGTGCGGCGCGACTCGTGGGACGTCGAATGCAACTGGAAGGTGTACGTCGACAACTACCTCGAGGGGTACCACGTCCCGCTGATACATCCAGCCTTGTCGAAAGTCGTTGACTACCGCAACTACGACGTCGAACTGTTCGAGTGGTATTCGCTGCAGCATTCACCGCTGCAGGCCGGCGACGACGTTTACGGCGCGGGCCGGGCGTACTACTACTTCATCTATCCCAACGTGATGCTGAACGTGATGCCCGGACGGCTGCAGACCAATCGCGTCCTGCCGTTGGGTCCTGGACGATGTCGCGTCGAGTTCGAGTGGTTCTGCACGCCGACCGACGAGGCCATGGCGCGCTTCGACAGCGACCGGGAATTCACCAACAACATCCAGGAAGAGGACGTGGACATCTGCGAGCGGGTACAGGTGGGACTCGCGTCAGGGCATTACCGGGCGGGCAGGCTCTGCCCGAGGCGGGAGGCTGGCGTGTGGCATTTCCACGAACACCTGCGTGCAGCGTACGCTGTCAGCCCCTGAGCAGTGCCCGTGCCGCGTTACGACCCGGCGTGCCACTGATGCCGCCGCCGCCATGCACGCCTGATCCGCAGAGATGCAGGCCGTCGATCGGCGTGCGGTGATTCGACCAGCCCGGCAGCGGTCGCATGAAGAAGACCTGGTCGAGGATCAACTGGCCATGATTGAGGTCGCCTTCGGTCAGTCCCCACGACTGCTCGAGATCGACCGGCGTTACGGACTGGACCGCCTGCACCGAGCCTTTGAACGCTTGGAAGTGCTGCGCGAGCGTGTCGATGGCGCGCTTTTCGAGTTCGGGGCGCATCGAATTCCAGTCACCGTTGCGCAACGTGAACGTTGCGAACTGGAAGTGGACCGCTACGTCGGAGCCCGACGTCGTCACTTCCAGGTAGGGGTGCTGCGACACTTCGCCATACTTCGTCGAGTCGTAAGCGCGCTCCAGGTACCTGAGGGTCGGTGCGATTGCGACCGTCCCTTCGGGCAGGCCGTGGCGCCCGTCCGTGTGCACGAACAGTTTCGCCACGGAACCGCGCATGCGGATCGACTGCGTCTGCCACACGAACTCCGGCGGCAGTTCCGGCGCGCCAACCAGCCCGAGCAGCGTGCGGCGGGGATCGGCCGATGACACGACCGTCGCAGCCTTGATTTCCTCGCCCGATGCGACCCGTACGCCAAGGACGCGCTGGTGCTCGACGAGGATCTGCGCGACGCCGGCGCTCGTGCGGATCTCGCCGCCGCTCGTCTGCACGGCTTTCACCAGCGCATCCGTCAGCCCCTGCGGCCCACCGGGTGCCGTGCGATGCGCGAGGCCGCCACGGTTGAGCCAGTTGTGGATCAGGGTAAGGCCTGTGCCTGCGGACATCGCGCCCAGCGTCACGCCGTGGATGGCGACACCGGCAAGGGCTGCCTTGAGCGGCTCGGATTCGAACCACTCCTCGGTGAATTCGACGGCGGACATCGACAGGCTGCGCATCACGCGGAACATGTCCTTGCCACCCATGCGCCGCAGCTTCAGTGCGAGCGAGGCGAGCGGCAGCCCGTCCGCGCGCAGATCGATCTGCGGCAGGCGCGGCATCGTCGTCGAATATGCGGCATCGAGAAACGCTGCAGCGCGATTCATGAATCCGACGAACTCAGGCCAGCGCGCGGCATCGCGCGGAGAGAGCCTTCGGATGGCTTCGATCGTGGCCACATCGGTTGCGCTCGAGACCAGCCGCAGCGAGCCACCATCCGGCAGTGCGGAGACGTAGGCGGCATCGGCGGTGCTGGTCGTGAGACCGTGCCGCGCCAGGCCGAGTTCCTGCACGATCGCGGAGCGCAGCTGGCCCGCGGGATGCAGGCCCTGCACCACGGCGCCGGACGCGAGCGTGGCACCCGTCAGTTGCCCGCCGGCAGTTGCGCGCTGCTCGAGCACGAGCACTTTCTTGCCCGCCTTGGCGAGGTAGGCAGCGGCGACCAGGCCGTTGTGGCCCGCGCCGACGATCAGGATGTCCGGGTTCGTCATCGTGCGCCTACTGCCAGTCCTTGAGAATCTCGGTGGCGGCCATCTTGCCGGCCGCGCCCATCACGCCGCCGCCCGGATGCGCGCCTGCGGCACCGAAGTAGTACCCCGCCAGCGGGGTACGGAAATCGGCCCACTGCGGGGCAGGGCGCATGAAGAACAGCTGGTGCAGCAGCAGTTCGCCGTGGAAGATGTTGCCGCCGGTGATACCGGCGATGCGCTCGATGTCCTGCGGCGTAATTACCTGCTTGCCGACGATCACCTGGCGGATGTTCGGCGCGTACTTCTCGATGGTCGAGATCACCGTCTCGCCGAAATCCGCCTTCTTCGCGTCGTCCCAGCCGCCCTCGACGTCGTACGGCGCGTACTGGACGAAGCACGACATCACGTGGTGTCCCGGCGGCGCCATGTCGCGGTCGATCATCGACGGGATGATGATGTCCATGTACGGCTGGCGGGAGAAATTGCCGTACTTGGCGTCGTCGTACGCGCGCTCGACGTATTCGATGCTCGGGCTGATCGAAATCGCGCCACGGTGCAGCGGACCTTCGCCCGGCAGGCAGGTGAAATCCGGCAGGCCGGAGAGCGCGATGTTGACCTTGCCCGACGAGCCGCGGACGCGGAAATTGCGGATCGCCTGCACGAACTCGTCCGGGAAGTGCCGCTGGTCGACGAACTGCAGGAAACTGCGTTTCGGATCCGCGGCCGACATCACGACCCTGGCCGTGAGTTCATCGCCGTTCGCGAGTGCGACGCCGGTCGCGCGACCGCCGCGCACGATCACCTTGTCCACCGGCGCGTTGGTGCGGATCTCGACGCCGAGCGCGCGTGCCGATGACGCGATCGCCGCCGTCACGCCGCCGGTGCCGTTCTTGGCGAAACCCCAGGCGCGGAAGGCGCCGTCGATCTCGCCCATGTAGTGATGCAGCAGCACGTAGGCCGTGCCGGGCGAGCGCGGGCCGAGGTAGGTGCCGATGATGCCGCTCGCCGCTTTCGTGCCCTTGAGCGGGTCGAGCTCGAACCATTCTTCGAGCAGGTCGGCGGACGATTGCGTCACTAGCTTCGCGATGCGGTAGATCTCGTGCTCGCTCAGGCTGCGCGCGTACTGGCCGAGCTTGAGCAGGCCCCGCATGTCGCGCCAGCTCAGCGACGACGGATCCGGCGGCACCAGGCCGATGATCGGCTTGATGGCCTTGGCGGCCCGCGCCATGACGCGCGAATACTCGTCGTAGGCCTCGGCATCCTTCGGCGAATGGCGATGGATCTCGCGACGGGTCAGGTCGTGATCGTCCCAGCCGGCAAGGTAATCGCCGTTGTCGAGCGGCGTGACGGTGCTCGGCAGCGGCAGGATCTTGAGCCCGTGCCGCGGCAGCTCGAGGTCGCGGATGATTTCGGGCCGCAGCAGACTCACCACGTAGGAGAACTCGCTGAAGCGGTAGCCCGGGAAGATTTCCTCGGTGACTGCTGCGCCGCCGACGATCTCGCGCCGCTCGAGCACGACCACCTTCTTGCCGGCACGCGCGAGGTACGCGGCCGCGATCATGCCGTTGTGGCCGGCGCCGATGACGATAGCGTCGCAGGTATTGCTGGCCACGGTCATTTCTTCTTCCACTCGGGGTCATAGAACGGCAGCGTGACGACCGTCGCGGGCGATTTGCGGCGGTGGTGTTCCACCGTGACTTCGATCTCGACCTTCGTGCCCGGCGCGTAGAACGGCTGCTGCAAGTGCACCAGCGCGATGTACTTCTTCAGCACCGGTGACCAGGTGCTGGTCGAGGCATAGCCGACCTGCCGCGGGCCCGCGTACACGGGAATGCTGCCGCGCACGGCCGAGGCAGGAACCTGTGGCGGCATGCCAACCGCGGCGTATTCGCGCTCGAGCCCTTCCCAGTCGATCTCGAGGCCCACCATTTTCCACGACGAGCCCTCGCGGTGCTCGCGCTCGAGCGCGCGGCGGCCTACGAAGTAACCCTGCTTGTCGAGGTTCACGGTCCAGCCGAGACCCATTTCGTAGGGTGAGGAGCGCTGGCCGGGGATCCAGGCGTGGCTGGCAGACGTGTAGTCGACGTCGAGCATGAACAGGCCCGCTTCGACGCGCGCCATGTCCATGGCGAGGATGCCCGTGGGCGTGATGCCGTAATCGTGGCCGGCCTCCATCAACGCGTCCCAGATCGAGAGCGCGTCGGCGGCGTCCATCCAGATTTCGTAGCCGAGGTCGCCCGTGTAACCCGTGCGCGAGACCGACACCGGCCTGCCCGCGATACGGTTGAAGGCCATGCGGAAATACCTGAGCGAATCGACCGGCTGTTCGCACGCAAGGTTCAGGATCGTGCGCGACTTCGGCCCCTGCAGGCTGAGCGCCGCCATCTGCTCGGTCAGTTCGGTGACCTGCACCTGCATGCCGACGGCGTTCATCGCGAGCCAGCGGTACTGCGGCTCGGCGGCAGTGAGGCGGAAGTTCTGTTCGCCGATGCGGGTCACGGTGCCGTCGTCGAGCAGCTTGCCGTCGTCGTCGCACCAGCCGGTGTAACAGACCTGCCCGACCTGCATCTTGTGGATATCGCGCGGCGTCAGCCGATGCAGCAGGCGTGCAGCATCGCGGCCGCTGATCTCGTACTTGATCAACGGCGAGATATCGATCAGCGCTGCGTGGTTACGGATCGCCCAGTACTCGCGGTCGAGGCCGAGGTCATAGGACCCGACGGCGAGGCAGCCGCCCCAGCGCCGCCAGTTGTGCGGCAGGCACAGTTGCGAGGTGCGCGGGTGGAACGGCGTCCGGCGCAGCTGGTACAGCGGATGGTGCAAGGTGGAAAGTTCAGGCACGAGACGCTCCCGGCGCGATCAGCCGATCAGCGGCGGTCGCGGATGTCGATGAAGGTCAGGAACTCGTTGCGGGTCCGGGCGTCGGACCGGAACGTTCCCAGCATCTTGGACGTGATCATCGACACGCCGCGCTTGTGGATGCCGCGCGTGGTCATGCATTCGTGCGCGGCCTCGATCACCACGCCCACTCCCTGGGGCTGCAACACGTCGTTGATGCAGCGGGCGATTTCCGCCGTCATCTTTTCCTGCACCTGGAAGCGGCGCGCGAAGACGTCGACCACGCGGGCCAGCTTGCTGATGCCGACGACCTTGCCGGTGGGCAGGTAACCCACGTGGGCGCGGCCGATGATCGGCGCCATGTGGTGCTCGCAGTGCGATTCGAACTCGATGTCGCGCAGCACGACCATCTCGTCGTAGCCGCCGGTCTCCTCGAACGTCCGGCGCAGATAGTCGCGCGGGTCGATCGCGTAGCCGGAAAACCAATCGGTATAGGCGTCGACGACGCGCTTCGGCGTATCGAGCAGGCCTTCGCGTTGCGGGTCTTCGCCGGCCCAGCGCAGCAGCGTGCGGACAGCGTCCTCCGCTGCGGTGCGGCTGACGTTGTTGCGTCGGGTGACCCGTGGGGCGGCTCTGTTGGCGACTTTCATGTCGAGCTTGTTTCGGCGCGCCGGTGACTTCGGATGCACGGCCATGAGTCGTTCTCCTGCATTCTCAACGGACCTTTCGTGCCTGGCCACGCCAGTGCACGAGCAACGCATAGCCGGCGACCATGCCGCCCAGGTGCGCGAAATGCGCCACGCCCTGGCCGGAGCTGGTGACGCCGAGGTAGAGTTCGAGCAAGCCGTAGAGCGTGACGAACAGCCACGCCGGCATGGGGATGGGCGGGAACAGCAGCATGATGCGCCGATGCGGAAAAGCCATGCCAAACGCCAGCAGCAGACCGAAGACGCCGCCCGACGCGCCGACCGTCGGGATCGGCGACATCTCCATGTTGCTGACGACCACGAGCTGCGCGACTGCCGCGCCGACCACGCACGCCAGGTAATAGATCACGTAACGCTTCGTGCCGAGCAGCCGTTCGATTTCGCCGCCGAACATGTACAACGCGAACATGTTGAAGAACAGGTGGGTCAGGCCGCCGTGCAGGAAGCCGTACGTCAGCAACTGCCAGACCTGGAACGACGGCGCGCCCGGAAACTGCGGCGAGGCGGGCGGCCACAAGGCGAAAGGTCGCAGCAGCAGGTCGCCGGTGAGCAACTGCACGGCGAAGATGGCGACGTTTATGAACAGCAGGGCACGGGTGGCAGGGGGCATGGAGGCACGCATTGCTGCATCCTAGCCGAATCCTGCGACGATGACTGCCACGGGCCGTGGTAGGGTGCGCGGCGACAAGAAGGGCGTTCGTTCCGGCATGAAACAACTTTCCGTCCTCGCCTGTCTCGCTGCCTTCGCTGCCGTCTGCTGGCCGGTTCCGGCGCATCCGGACGCCGCGCCGATCAAGGTGGCTTTCGGGTCCCTTTCGTTCGAGCCCTGCACGCTGGCACAGGAAGCCATGGCGATTACCGTTGCGGCGCGGTGCGCCACGCTGCGGGTGCCTGAGGACCGCGCGCAGCCTGGCGGGCGACAGCTCGAGATTCCGATCGCCTGGGTTCCGAGCAGTGCGAAGCGCGCTGCCCCCGATCCCGTCTTCATGCTCGCGGGCGGGCCAGGCCAGTCCGCGCTCGATGCATTTCCGGCGGTCGCGCCAGCGTTCCGAGACGTCCTGCGCCAGCGCGACGTGATCCTGGTCGACCAGCGCGGCACCGGGCGGGCGAGCACGCTGGCCTGCCCGCAAACGCTCGAAGACGAGCATTGGCAGTCCACTGCAGTCGTCGATCCGGCAATCGCCCGCGACATGACGCGCGCCTGCCTTGCCGAGATCAAGGGTGCAGACCCGCGGCGCTACACGACGAACGACTACGTTGCCGACCTCGAGGCTGCGCGGGCCGCGCTGGGCGCGGCGCAGGTCAATCTCGTCGGCGTTTCCTACGGCACCCGCGTGGCGCTCGAGTACCTGCGTCGCCATCCGGCGCAGATCCGCACGGTCGTGCTCGACTCG
>Ga0209253_10001320_pt1 | contig 21758 bp, 18 predicted proteins | sample FrelakmetBRP12BR_FD_187145 | JGI IMG/M metagenome (GOLD analysis project Ga0209253, IMG submission 187145) | Freshwater lake sediment microbial communities from the University of Notre Dame, USA, for methane emissions studies - BRP12 BR (SPAdes)... | ecosystem: Environmental > Aquatic >...
ACATCCCAAGGGCCTGTTCGTGGCGTTCTTCGCCAACATGGGCGAGCGCTTCGGCTTCTACACGATGATCTCGATCTTCGTCCTGTTCATGCAGGCGAAGTACGGCATGTCCGCGGCCGCGGCGGGCTCCATGTATGCGACCTTCCTGGTGGGCGTCTACATCTTCCCCCTGCTCGGCGGCTTCCTGGCCGACCGCTTCCTCGGCTACGGCCGGACGATCAGCCTTGGCATCGTGGTCATGTTCATCGGCTACATCATGCTGGCCCTGCCGACGGCGATGAACACGGGCTTCCCGCTGATCGTCGCCGCTCTGGCCGTCGTCGCCCTGGGCACGGGCCTATTCAAGGGCAATCTTCAAGCCGTCGTCGGCAGCCTCTACGACGATCCCAAGTACGCCCCTATGCGCGACCGGGCCTTCAACATCTTCTACATGGGCATCAACGTCGGGGCCATGTTCGCCCCTTCGGCCTCCATGGCCGTGTGCAACTGGATCATGGGCAAGTCCCATCTGGCCTACGACGCCCGCATCCCGGCCCTGGCCAACGATTTCCTCAAGGGCAAGCTGGCCGACGCCGCGTCCTTCCTGTCGATCGCCCAGGGCCAGGACGCTTCCGTGACCCTGGACACCCTGGGGGCGTTCGCCACGCGTTATGTCAACACGCTGAGCAAGTCCTATCACTTCGGCTTCGGGGTCGCCTGCATCAGCCTGATCGTCTCCATGGCCATCTTCTGGGGCTTCCGCAAGCACTACAAAACGGCGGCCATGACCGAGCGGCAGAAGGCCAAGTCCGAGGCCCTCAAGTCCCAGGTCGTCGAGCTCACCCGCGAGCAGACCCGCGAGCGCCTCATCGCCCTCGGCCTCGTCTTCTTCGTCGTCATCTTCTTCTGGATGGCCTTCCACCAGAGCGCCGTCACGCTGACCTACTTCGCCAGGGACTACACCGTCCCGAGCGTCGGCAAGGCCGCCAATCTCCTGTTCGATATGACCGGGCTCCTGCCCGCTTTCCTGTCCATCCTCGGCCTGGTCTTCCTCGTCCGGAAGGCCTCGAGCGGCCTGACCCGCCTGCTGGGCGGCGCCTCCTTCGCCGGCTTCGGCGTCCTGGCCTACCTCCGCTACAGCGGCTACGATGCGGTCAACCCGTTCCAGCCCCAGATGTTCCAGCACTTCAATCCGTTCTTCATCGTCGTCCTGACGCCCCTCGTCGTGGCCTGGTTCGGCTGGCTCAACCGCAAAGGCAAGGAGCCGTCCGCGCCGCGTAAGATCGGCATCGGCATGCTCACGACGACCGCGGCCTACGCCATCCTGATCGTGGGCTCGATCGGGCTCCTCAGCCCGAAAGCCCTAGGCGGCCTCGTCGCCCCGGCCGCGTCCCAGGTCTCGGTCTATTGGCTCATCTCGACCTATTTCATGCTGACGGTCGCCGAGCTCTTCCTCAGCCCGATCGGCATCTCCTTCGTCTCCCGCGTCGCGCCGCCAAAATATAAAGGCCTGATGCAGGGGGGCTGGTTCGCGGCCACAGCGGTCGGCAACTCCCTCGTCGGCGTGACCGCCTTTTTCTGGGAGCGCTTCCCGCTCTGGGTGGTTTGGACCATCCTGGCCGGCGCGTGCATCCTCTCCGCCGCCTTCATTTTCTCGATCATGAAGCGGCTGGAACGGGTGGCTAAGGCCTGACCCGGGACGGCAACCGCCGCGAATCGGCCGGCCAGGAGGTCTTGTTATGCCTGTTCTGAGATATCACCACATCGGCATCCCCACGGACCGGTCGCTCCCCGACGCCGATAATCTCCCGGAGCTCAAGCTCACGGCGTCCGGTTATGAGCAGAGCCCTTACGGCGTCGAATGGATGAGATTCGATCCGGACTGCCCGCTCCCCGATCTCGTGAAGACCGTCCCGCACATCGCCTTCGTCGTCGAAGATCTCCAAGCGGCGATCGCGGGCCAAGAGGTTATCATCCCGCCGAACAGGCCGGCCGAGGGCCTGACGGTCGCTTTCATCGTCCACAATGGGGCCCCCATCGAGCTCATGCAGTTCGACCGGCCCGAGGACGAGATCTGGCCGGACGACGCGCCGTTCAAAGCCGGCCGATCATAACGTCATAGCCAAGCGAGTCTGACTCGTTCTGACATCGACAGAGGAGGTTTAAGAATGAGCCTGAGATACTTCCGGGCTTCGGCTTGGGCCGCGGCGGTCATGCTGCTCTGTTGCGGTGCCGCCGTGGCTCAGACCTCGGCGCCTGCGGCCCAGCCGGTGGGCGAATTCGTCGCGGGTCTCTACAGCCTCGTCAGCTCGGCCGGAGGGAAGCTGCCCGACTGGGACAAGGTCCGGGCCTGTTTCCTCGACGAGGCCGTGATCGTTCTGCGCACCAGCCGGACGGCCATGACGGCGTTCGACTTGGACGGATTCATCAAGGATTTTGTCGACTTCTACGAGAAGCCGTTCAAGAGGGGAGAGGCGACCGTCGTCCCGAAGGAGGCCGGCTTCACCGAGAAGGTCGTCCGCATGAAGGTCTGGGAATACGGCGACATGGCCCACGTCCTCGTTCTCTACGAGGCCCAGATCACGGGATTCATGGCCGCCCCGCAGCAGGGCGTCGACAGCTGGATCCTCGTCCGCCGCGACGGGCAATGGCGGATCGCCGGGGCGACCAACGAGGTCGTCACGGCCGCCCGGCCTGTTCCCGCCGAGCTCCGCTAGAGGATCGTTTTCTTTTTCTCCAAATAGTAGAGGTAGTTCTCGTAGGTGACGTCCGGCGGGACGCGGTGGTCGACGCAAGGCAGGTAGCCGCCCCGCTCGACCAGGGGAAGGAGCCGCTCGAGCTCCCGGTCGATCGCATCCTTACCGGCGATCAGGGCCATCTTGTCCACGCCGCCGAGGAGAAGGACCTCGTCCCCGTGCACGTCCCGGAGCTTCCACGGGTCCGTGTGGAGGGACTCGATGGGGAACATGCAGTTGATGCCGCCCCTGAGCCATCCGGGCACGAGCTCGTAGATCCGGCCGTCGCAATCGAGGACGTTGACGCCGATGCCGCGCTCCTTGAGGGCGTCCGTGATCCGCTTGTAGCGCGGCACCATGAGCTCCTCGAAGAGCCTGGGCGACATGAGCGGGCCGTGGTTGTAGCACATGTCCTCCCACCACCAGGCCACGTCGACCTCCCCGCCTCCGGGGATGTGGCGCTCGATGAACTCGAGGTCCATCCGGGTGATGTGCTCCATCATTTCCTCGACCCAGTCCCGCTCGGTCATCAGGGCGATGGACAGGTTCTCGAGGCCCATCCAGTCCCTGAGCCAGCCGTAGAGCGAGCCGCAATGGAAGAGGATGGGCATCCCGGCCGCGTGGGCCGCGTCGATCGCCGCCCGGACGTCGCCGACCCGCCCAGGCTGCCCCGGATCGAGCCGCTCCTCCCTCAGTCTCCCCCAGTCGGCCCGGGTCTCGACGGCGAACTTGAGGAACTTGGGCATCGACGAGTCGTAGTCGAGCATCTCGGTGAGGGCGCCGTCCCTCGTCTGGACGATGCGCCGTTCGCCCCTCTTTTCGATGGTTTTTTCGTCGAAAGCCGGGAAGAGCCCCTTCTGGATCGGCACCTCGGGGATGATCGATATCCCCTCGAGCCCCAAGTGCCGCTCGACGTCCTCGTTGGTCCGGCACTCGCGCGGCAGTCCCTGCTCGTGCCAGACGGCGATCGTCTTGTCCCAGTAGCCGAACTCCATGTCCGGAACGCGGTCCGGCTTCTCCCACCTAAAGACCCTGTTGAAGCGCTCGCGGGTGGTCATCGGTGGGGGATGATATCACGGATCTTCATCTGATAACAGGGACGGCGGACGGCGCGCCGCCCTCTCATGGGCCCCGCCGTTGAATTGAGGCCCGGCCTGTAATAGAATGGATGGAACCAGGATTCGGAGCGGCTAAAATGGGTATCGGATCACGGTCGCGGGCCCCTCTTGCCCTCTTGAGCCTCGCCGCCCTCCTTGCGTCCGGCTGCGCCCGCAAGAGCGCCGTCCCCGGCGTCTTCATCGCCGCGGACGCCTCCTGGCATGAGCGCGCCGCGGCCTCCGAGATCCGCCGCTACCTCTACCTCACGACCGGCGAGCTCCCCGAGATCCGGGAAGTCCGGTCGTTCGCCCGCGTCCCGGCCCGGGCCGTGGCGGTGCTCGAGAAAGGCGGCTCTCTCTCCCTCGGCCTGGACGACGCCGAGACCGCCGCAAAGATCGCCGCCCTCGGCCCCGAGGACTATTGGCTCAAGACCCTGCCCCGCCGCTCCGCTCGCACGGTCCTCGTCACCGGCGGCAGCGGGCCCGCCGTCCTCTACGGCGCTTATCAGCTGGCCGAGATGTTGGGCGTCCGGTTCGGCCTCGAGGGCGACGTCGTCCCCGACGCCCGAGTCGCCGCCCCGTCGCTCGACCTCGACGAGACCGGACGCCCCCTTTTCCCGGTCCGCGGCATCCAGCCGTTCCATGACTTCCCCGAGGGGCCGGACTGGTGGAGCCTCGAGGACTACAAGGCCGTCCTGGGCCAGCTGCCGAAGCTGCGGATGAACTTCTTCGGCCTCCACACCTATCCCGAGAACCCCAGCAAGGAAAAAGGCGCGACGCCCAACGCCGAGCCGACGGTCTGGATCGGCCGCGCGGCCGACTTCGGCCCCGACGGCAACGTCGTCGCCAGCTACCCGGCGAGCTATCAGAACACGGCCCGCGGCAACTGGGGCTACGAGGCCAAGTTGACCTCGGACTTTCATTTCGGCGCGTCCCTCCTCTTCGACCGCGACGATTTCGGGAACGACGTCATGGAGGGCTTCAGCCCCGGCCCGGCGACGGACGAGGCCTCGAACGAGGTGTTCAACCGGGCGGCCGCCGTCTTCCGCGACGCCTTCACCCTGGCCCGCCGGCTCGGCGTCAAGATCTGCGTCGGGACGGAGACGCCCCTGACCATTCCCGACCTGGTCAAGAAGCGCCTGGCCGATTCCGGCCGCGATCCGAAGGACCCGGCCGTCGTCAAGGACATCTATCAGGCCATGTTCCGGCGGATAGCCGCGGCCTATCCCATCGACTATTACTGGTTCTGGACGTGGGAGGGCTGGACCTGGGACGACGCCTCCCCCGAGGCCATCAAGGCCGTGACCACGGACCTCGATATGGCCGTCCAGGCCTGGAAAGAGGCCCGGCCGCCCTTCAACCTGGCCACCTGCGGCTGGGTCCTCGGCCCGCCGTCTGATCGCACCCTCTTTGACCAGGTCCTGCCCAAGGACGTGGCCATGAGCACGATCAATCGTGAGGTCGGCAAGGCCCCCGTCGATCCAGGCTTCTCCCGGATCTCGGGCCGCTCCCTCTGGGCCATCCCCTGGATGGAGGACGATCCCGCCCTGACCTCGCCCCAGCTCTGGGCCGGCCGGATGCGCCGCGACGCCGCCGACGCCCTGCGCTATGGCTGCGACGGGCTCCTCGGCATACACTGGCGGACGCGGGTCCTCTCGGCCAACGTCCTCGCCCTGGCCCGGGCGGCCTGGGACCAGAACTGGAACATGCTCCCGAAAAAAGTCGCCGAGGACATCGGGCCCATCACCGGCCAGTTCGTGAGCTTCGACGGCCAGCCCATCGCCGGCGCCGGGACCGCGGCTCCCGTCTATCGCGACGTCCGCGACCGCGTCTTCGCCTACCATCTGCCGGTCCCGAACGGCGCCTATACCGTCACCCTGCAATTCGTCGAAGGCTCCGTCGACCGGGCCCGCGGCCGCGTCTTCGATGTCCTCCTCCAGGGCCGCCGGGTCCTCGACAACTTTGACATCTTCGCCCGGGCCGGGAAGCTCCGGGCCCTCGACCTCGTCTTCGAGGGGATCGAGGTCACGGACGGCCGCCTGGCCGTCGACTTCGCCGACCGCATCCATTACCCGGCCGTGGCCGGCATCGTCGTCCGCGGCCGGGATTTCGTCAAGAAGATCAACTGCGGCGGCCCCGCCGTCCTCGATTACGAGGCGGATTGGCCGGAGACCGCCCGCCACCTGCCCTCGCTCGATCTCTACGAGGACTGGTGCCGGGCCCAGTTCGGCCCCGATGTGGCCGCCGAGGCCGCAGCGGTCTTGGCCGGTATCGACGGCCGCCATCCCGTCCCCGTCACCTGGATCGGCGGGCCCGGCAACATCCAGCCCGATCCCCGCCCCTGGGACGAAGTCAAGCCGACCTACGCCTTCGCGGACGACTTCGCCGTCCTCGAGCCCAAAGTCATGGGCCTCGGTCACAAAGAGCGCTTCGGCTACTGGCTGGCGAGCTTCCGCTATATGCGCGAAGTCGCCCGTTTCAATTGTCTCTGGGCCGTCTACAACACGGCCGTCGAGAAGGCCAAGTCGGCCAAGATCGAGCCGGCGCGGCTGGCCATCCTGACGGAGGAGGCCCTGCCGGTCCGGGCCGAGATGGCCGGAGCCCTGAAACTCGTCTTCGATGCCCTCCTCCGGACCGTCAGCAACGCGGGCGAGCTGGGGACGATCGCCAATTGGGAGCAGCACCTTCTGCCAGGCGCCTGGGAGAGGCCCGAGGCCGAGCTGGCCAAGATGCTCGGGCACGATCTTCCCCCCAACGCCCTCCTGTCCCGCGCTTACGACGGCCCGCTCCGGGTCTTCGTGCCGGCCGTGCGGGCGTCGCTCGAGGCCGGCGAAGACTTGAAGATCAAGACCGTCGTCCTCAGCAAGGGGACTCCCGAAACGGTTGCCCTCCGCTGGCGCGAGATGGGCCGGGGCGACTTCGGGAGCGTTGCCATGGAGCACAAGACCCGCGGCGTGTATACGGCGACGCTGCCGCCTCCCTCCGGGGCGATCGAGTATTACATCGAGGTCAAAGCCGGGGGCGAGACCGCGCTCTTCCCGGCGACCGCCCCCGGGCTGAACCAGACCGTCATCGTCCTCCCGGTGGTGAAATGAGCGGGACCGCGTCGACCCCGGGTCCGTCCGAGACCCTGCGGCTGCCGAAGACGCTGCGGGCGGCGGAGCTCGTCGCCGTCCTCGGCGACCTCGGCCGGCGGTCCGGGGACGGGTCCGTGATCCTGGATTTCCGCGACGTCGAAGAGTTCGACAGCTCGACGCTGGCTTTTCTCGGCCGCCTCTCGGAATGCCGGCCGGGGGTTTCCGCCGCCAATGTCCCCGAAGCCCTGGCCCGGGCCGAAGCGGCCTTCGCCAAGCGGCCGGACGTCTGCTGGCCCGAAAAGCCGGCCGTGCCGCCGCCCGGGACCCGCTCCAGCCGCTTCTTCCAAGCCAGGGCAGATCGCTTCCTCGCCCGGGTCCGCGCGCTGGGGCTGTTCCTGGCCATGTTCGGCGACGAGGTCTTTCACATCGGCCGCTACCTGAGGCGGCGACGGGGCGTCTATCCGGGGGAGACCTGGAACCAGATGTTCTTCATGGGCTACCTCTCCTTTCCCATCGTCTGCCTGCTTCTGTTCCTCGTCGGCGTGACCATCTCGATCACCTCGGCCGAGCAGCTCCGGATATTCGGCGCCGAGGTCTACATCGCCGACCTCGTCGGCTATGCCATGCTCCGCGAGCTCGTCCCGCTGATGACCGGCGTCATCCTGGCCGGCAAGGTCGGCGCCGCCGTCACGGCCGAGCTGGCCAGCATGACCGTCCTCGAGGAGGTCGACGCCCTGCGGACCATGGGCGTCGTGCCGGAGAAGTTCCTCATGGTCCCGCGCCTCATCGCCATCACCCTGGTCGTCCCGCTCCTCGTGGCCATGGCCGACGTCGCCGGCATCTTCGGGGGCGTCGTCGTCGCCCGGGTCACGTTCGGGATGCTGCCGTCGGCCTTCATCGACCAGATGCTCAACACCGTCGATTGGACCGATTTCGCCTGGGGCCTCGTCAAGACGGTCGTCTTCGGCTGGGCCGTCGTCGTCGGGGCCGGGTTCAAAGGCCTGACCGTCGGCAGGAGCGCCGAGGAGGTCGGCCGGGCCACGACGGAATCCGTCGTCCTGTCGATCACGATGATCATCATCATCGACTGCATCTTCGCCTTCGTGCTGTACTGACATGGACATCATCACGGCCCGCGATCTGACCGTCGGCTACGGACGGACCGAGGTCCTCCGCGGCCTCGCCTTCGCCGTCCCCGAGGGCCTGATCACGGCCGTCGTCGGCGTCAGCGGCTCGGGCAAGTCGACCCTCCTCAAGACGCTGGCCGGGCTGCTCCCCCCGCTCGGCGGCGGATTCGAATTCGCCGGCAGCCCCGTCGACTACCGGTCCGAGGCCTCGCTCGGCCGCCTGTACGCCAAGATCGGCGTTCTTTACCAGGACGGGGCGCTGCTCAACGGGCTGAGCCTCTACGAGAACGTGGCCCTGCCCGTGCGCATGCACTATCCGGAGCTGCCCGAGGCCGTCGTCCGCGACATGGTCCATGCCGGCCTGGCCCAGGTCGAGATGGCCGGCAGCGCCGAGAAGTTCCCGTCCGAGCTCTCCGGCGGCATGCGAAAGAGGGGGGCGCTGGCCCGGGCCCTCGTCCTCGATCCTCAGGTCGTGTTCTGCGACGAGCCCTCTTCGGGCCTCGACCCGATCACGTCCCGCCTCCTCGACGACCTCCTCCTCCGGCTGAAGGAGAGCTTCAAGATGACCCTCGTCGTCGTCACCCACGAGCTGCGTTCGATCGAGCGGGTGGCCGACCGGGTCCTCCTCCTCAACGACGGCGGCCTCCGCTACTCGGGCGAATACGGCGATCTGGCCGCCTCCGATGACGGATTCATCCGGACATTCTTCCTCAGGAAGGGCCATCATGATGACGCATGAGCAAAAGAACCGGCTGGGGATCTTCCTGTCCCTGGCGACGGTCATCTTCGTCACCGTCGCGGGATTCTTCATCGTCCCCAAGCTCCGCGACCCCGGCGACGTCTATGTCATCAAGTTCCGGGACACCTCCGTCCACGGCTTGATCGCCGGCTCGCCCGTGAAATACCGGGGCGTCCCGGTCGGCCGGGTCGTCGGCCTGTCGCTCAGCCCTATGGACATGGATTCCATCCATGCCGAGGTCAAGATCCGGCCGGAGCTTCCGGTCAAGACGGACATGCAGGCGACCCTGGTCTATATCGGGCTGACGGGGCAGAAGTATATCGAGCTGAGCGGCGGCACCGTCGGATCCCCGAACCTGAAGGCCCACGGGGAGATCCCGACGGGGAGGGGCCTGGGGGAGCGGGCCGACGACATCATCGCGAACATCGAGATCACGGCCAAGCGGATCACCGAGTTCCTCTCGCCGGAGAACGTGGCCAGGGTCAACGCGTTCCTCGAGAACAGCCAGAAGGCCTCGAACGCGATCTCCGGCGTCCTCGAATCCCGCCGGTCTTCCCTCGAGAACACTCTGGCGAGCTTCGAGAGGGCCTCGGCCGAGTTCGCCCGGGCGACGGAGAACTTCGTGCCCATGACCGAAGACCTCGACCGTCTCGTCCGGACGGTCGAGGCGAACGCCCAGAAGACCCTGGGCAACATCTCGGACCGCTTCTCGGCCGAGGAGATGGGCCAGGTCCTCAAGGACGTCCGGGACTTCCTCGCGACGGCCTCGGTCAGCTTGAAGAAGGTCGAGAACGTCCTCCTCGAGCAGCAGTCGGAGCTGACGCGGACGTTCACGAGCCTCGGCGTCGCCGTCGAGAACCTGGCCCAATTCTCCCGCCAGATCGCCGAGGAGCCGTCGGCCATCCTGAGGACGCGAAAGGACAAGAAATGATGAGGAAACTCGCTGTCCCGCTCGTTGCGATCTTCCTCCTGGCCGGATGCTTTTCCACGCCGGCCAAGCGGTACTTCCAGATCGTGGCCATGGACCTCGACGCGCAGCCGCACTCGACGATCGGCAAGGCCATCTACGTCGAGCCCGTCCGCGTCGACCCGCTCTACGACGACTACCGGGTCATCTACCGGGTCTCCCCTTATGAGCTGAAGTACTACGCTTCCGTCTTCTGGGCCAAGAAGCCCGACGCCCTCTTCCGCGAGGCGATCAGCGATTACCTCATCAAGAAGGAAGGCTTTCCCCGGGTCATGATCGACGTCCTGCAGGGCGACCCGGAGATCGCCCTCCGCTCCAACGTCCGCCTTATCGAGGAGATCGACAATCCCGACGTTTGGTTCGCCCGCCTGGCCATGGACTTGGAGTTCCTCGAATTCAAGACCGGGCGGACGATCGTCAAGCACTCGTTCGACCGGAGGCTGCCGCTCGAAGCCCGCAAGGTCAAGTTCCTGCCGGGAGTTCTTTCGGGGATCCTCGTCGTCGAGCTGGACGTCGCGGTCAAGAAGCTGGCCGAAGCGCTCGCCGCAAAATAGGGGGGCCGTCCCGCGGGGAGGGCGGCGTCAGGCGGCCTTCAGCCAGCGGCGCTCGATCTCCTCGAGCGTCTTGCCCTTCGTCTCCGGCAGGAAGAACCACATGAAGACGAGGTCCAGGGCGCACATCGCCGCGTAGAGCCAGAAGGCCGTCGCCGGGTGGAACCGGTCCGAGATGACCGGGAACGTCAGCGTGACCGCGAAATCGGCCAGCCAGAGGAGGAGTGTCGCCATTCCCATGGCCGCGCCCCGGACCTTGATGGGGAAGATCTCGGCCATGACCACCCAGACGAGCGGCCCCATGGCCGAGGCGAAGAAGGCGATGTAGAGCAGGATGATGAGGAGCAGGGCCGAGGCCGGCAAGACCGGGAATTTGAACGCGGCGCCGAGGAGGACGAGGGAGACGCCCATGCCGCCCGTGGCGACGAGGAGGAGGGGCCGGCGGCCGACCCTGTCGGCGAGGACGATGGCCACGACCGTGAAGAGCATGTTGACCAGGCCGACGATCGTCGACTGCCCGATGGCCGACATCCGTTCAAACCCCGCGCCCTCGAAGATCCGCGGCGCGTAGTAAAGGATGGCGTTGATGCCCGTGATCTGCTGGAAGACGGCCAGGACGACGGCGATGAGGAGGGGCCGGCGGAAGGCGGGGCGGAAGAGCTCGCGGAAGGAGCCCTCCTCGAGGGCCAGCGTGTCCTTGATCTCGCGGATCCCGGCGGCGGCCGCCTCCGCGGAGTCGGCCCGGGTCAGGACGGTCCGGGCCTCGTCCTCCCGTCCGTTCTTGACCAGCCAGCGAGGGCTTTCCGGGACGCCGAGGAGCAGGAAGAAGAAGAGGACCGAAGGGACGGCGCCCATGGCGTACATCCAGCGCCAGTTCGCCGGGCCGGCCCCGGCGAAGGCCCAGTTGACGAAGTAGGCGAGGAGGATCCCCGTGACGATGGCCAGCTGGTTGACCGAGACGAGGGCGCCGCGGACGCGGGCCGGCGCGATCTCGGCGATATAGAGAGGCGAGAGGACCGCCGCCGAGCCGATGCCGAGTCCGCCGACGAACCGGAAGATGACGAATGCCGTGATCGTCCGCGGCAGGGCGCAGCCGACGGCCGAGACGAGAAAGAGGACGGCCGAGACGAGCATGAACCGCCGCCGCCCGATCCGGTCGCTGATCGGGCCGGCCAGCCCCGCCCCGAACATGCAGCCGATGAGGACGACGCTCACGGCCCAGCCCTCCTGGAGCGAGTCGAGCGAGAACTGCTCCTTCATGTACCGGGTCGCGCCGGCGACGATGGCCGTATCGAAGCCGAAGATCAGTCCGCCGATCGCGGCGACGAGGGTGACGGAGAGGACGTACCAGGCCGTCTTCTTCATGCGCCCCTCAACGCTTCGAACATGGCCGCGATATTCGCAATGGGGACATTGGCCTGGATATTGTGGACCGCGTTGAAGACGAACCCGCCGTCCCCTCCGAAGATCTCGCAGCGCTCGAGGACCTCGGCCCGGACCGCCTCGGGCGTCCCGAAGGCCAGCGTCTTCTGGGTGTCGACCCCGCCGCCCCAGAAGACGATGTCGCGGCCGAATTCCCGTTTGAGCCTTCGCGCGTCCATGCCCGCGGCCGAAACCTGGACGGGATTCAGGATATCGAAGCCGCTTTCGATGAAGGACGGGATCAGGGTGGCGACGGCGCCGCACGAGTGCTTGAACGACTTCCAGGCCGTGTGCCGGTGGATCCAGTCATTGATGCGCCGGTAATACGGCATGTAGAGCTTGCGGAAATCGGCGACCGAACAGAAGGTCGACCGCTGGGTGCCGAAGTCCGTGCCGCAGATGAAGGCGGCCTGGACTTCGTCGCCGACCCTGGCGTGGATCTTCTCGAGGTTCTTGAGGGCTGTCTCGGTCTGGCCCTCGAAGACCGCATGGACATACGGGCGGCGGGTCAGGGTCGAGATGTACCATTCCTCGACGTCCCGGATACCCCGCGGGTGCTTGAGCTGGGGACCGGGGACGAGGGCGATGTCCCCGAGCGCGGTCCCGCCGAAGCTCCCGATGACCCCGCGCCCGGTCGCCCCGGCCCGGCGGCTCTCCTTCTCGAAGTGATCCAGGGTCTCGGCGTCGATCGGCCCGAATTCCTGGAGGTTGTCGGCCGGATCGAGCTTGTCGTCGTCGATAGGGTCCTGGCGGATGATGGTGTCGAAGAAAAAGCCGTTCTTGGGCAGCCGTCCGGAGGGCCGGACCGAGCGGTCGCCGCCGGGGTAGACGAGGGTGTCGCCGTTCTCGTCCTTGATCGTCCGGAAGTTCCCGGACATGAGGATCTCTGTCCCGTCGTCCATCCGCCACGGCTGCCAGTTCTCGTTGCGGTAGCCGAACATCGTGTTGGGCCCGTAGACGCCCTCGACGTCGATGCCCAGGGCGGTCTGGAGATCGTCGTCGATCCAGCCCAGCATCTGGTACGGCTCGTGGACCTTGACCAGGCGCTTCTCCAGGCCGTAATGGTCGCGGAGCCCGATGACGCATTTCACGTGCATGCCCGTGACGGCCGTGCCGTTGAAATCGACGGGGATGCGGTCGGGCGGACGGTGGCTGAGGGCTGCGGCCAGGCGCTCACGGCTGGTCATCGGCATGGCGGGCCTCCTCGGAGCCCCCAGATTACCGATTTCCAGGCGCGTTTGCAATAACGATCAGGCGTGCTTGATGAACGTGCCGGCGCGATACTCGCGGAAGGCCGTCTGGAGCTCCTCCTGGGTGTTCATGACGATGGGGCCCCGCCAGGCCACGGGCTCGCCGAGGGGACGGCCTGAGATCAGGAGGAAGCGGACGGGGGAGTCGGCCGTTATCACCGTGACACGGCTGCCGTCACCGAAAAGGATGAGCGAGGTGTCCCCGAGGAAAGGCCGCCGCTCGAGGTCGAAGTAGCTGGCCGGCTCGACATCGCACGAGGATAAACCGGGCTCGTCGGAGAAGCAGCCCTCGCCCTCGAAGACGTAAGCGATGACGGTGTGGCCGGGCTTGGTCGGGTGGACGAACTCAGCGCGCGGCGGCATGGCCACGTCGATATACTCGGGGTCGATGATGATGTCCCGGACGGGGCCCCGGATATTCCCGACCGCGCCGCAGATGACCCGGGCGGTGACGCCCCCGGGCAGGGCGACCTCGGGGATGTCCGTCCTTTTCACGTCCCGGTAGCGCGGATCCATCATCTTCTGGGACGCGGGCAGGTTGGCCCAGAGCTGGAACCCGCCCATGCGGCCGTCCGACCCGCCCTTGGGCATTTCCTGGTGGATGACGCCGCTACCGGCCGTCATCCACTGGACGTCGCCCGGTCCGATGACGCCGCTGTTCCCCATGCTGTCGCCGTGCTCGGCCTTGCCCCGGAGCATGTAGGTGATCGTCTCGATGCCGCGGTGGGGGTGCCAGGGAAATCCGGGCAGGTATTTCTCGGGATCGTCCTGGCGGAAGTCGTCGAACATCAGGAAGGGATCGAACATCGGCACTTCCCGGAAGCCGAAACCGCGGCGCAGGTGCACGCCGGCGCCTTCGAGCGTGGGCTGGCTGATGAGGATCCGCTTGATCTTCCGGGTCTTGTCCATAGGCCCCTCCCTTCATCCACCATTCTACCACGCGGAAAACCGGGGACATGTACCCAGGGTACGTGTCCCCTTCTCTTTGGCCGGGCGTGAACGCTCAGCGGCGGCTGACCCGGCGCATCAGCAGGAAGATGGGGAAGCCGATGGCAAAGAAGATCGCGCCATAGAGAGCTTCCCGTGTTTGGGTGACGAGGACGTTCCCGGCCACGGCCAGCATGAAGGCGACGAAGACGATCGGCAGGACGGGGTAGAGGGGCACGCGGTAGCCGGTGTAGGCCTCGCCGGCGACCTTGGCCTTGCGCCGCAGAAAGAAGATCGACGACGACACGATGGCCAGGGTGATCGTATCGAGGAACATGACGTAGTTGACGATGTTCTCGAACGTCCGCAGCAGGAAGATCGAGACGAGGATGATCCCGCCGAGGAAGAGGAGCCCGAACTCCTGGGTCTGGGTCTTCGGATTGACCTTCTGGAAAACGCCAGGAAGCGTCCGGTCCTCGGCCATGGAATAATAGACCCGCGGGATCTGCATCAGGGTGACGTTGAGGAAGCCCATGGCCGAGAGGAAGATGGCCAGCGACACGACGAACTTGCCGGTCTCGCCCAGGGTGACCCGGGCCGTCTCGGCGGCGACGAGCTTGGCCGCGGCGATGCCGGGGACGCCGAGCGTCTTGACGTAGGCGGCGTTGATGGTCAGGTAGCAGGCCAGGACGATGAGGATGCCGAAGAAGAGGGCCCGGGGCACGTTACGGCGGGCGTCGTGGACGTCGGCGCCGAAGTTGATCGAGTTCTGGTAGCCGCCGTAGGCATAGAAGACGTAGATGAAGGCGACGCCGAGAGCGAAGAACCAAGGCTTGTCGAGAGGGAGCGCGGCCGGGCCTTCGAGGGCCTTCTTGGACAGGAACGCCGCCGCCGCCAGCAGGCCGATCATGCCGACCTTGAGAATGCTCAGGACGTTCTGGGCCCAGGCGCCCGTCTTGATGCCGATGTAGTTGATGACGAGAAGAGCGACGATGAGGATGACGGCCGTGACCTGGATTGTCGCGGTCGCGGGCGCCGCGCCGGGGAAGACGATGGGCGTCAGGTACTCGGCCCCGATGAGGGCCACGGCGGCCGCGCCGGCCCCGTTGAGGATGACGACGTTGGTCCAGTTGAGCATGAAGGCCAGTCCGGAGCTGTAGTTCTCGGCGACGACCTTGTAGTAGCCGCCCGGCTTGGCGAAGCGGCCGCCGATCTCGGCGAAGGTCAGGGCGCCGATGAAGCTGACGAGGCCGCCGAGGACCCACGCGGCGTAGAAGAGCGTGGGCGTCTTGGCCGCCGCCGCGACCAGGGCCGGGGTCCGGAAGATGCCGATGCCGATGATCAGGCTGACGACGATCATCGTCGCGTCGAAGGTGGTCAGCTTGGCCTTGATCGTCATGCGAGCTCTCCTCGCTCGGGACTATTCTATACGGGGCGGGCGGTAATACAAGGCCCTATCCCGATTTCGGGAAATCCCTCTCTCCGCGGACGGGGATCGTCGAGGCGAATTCCCTCGCTGCCTCGAGAGTGACGCCGGAATAAGGCTGGGAGGCAGTGGCTTTTCTTCGCCGATTTTGATAAGTTCTGGCCGGGGACGACGGATGAGCATGCGCGCGTCGTGGGCTTGGCTCCTGGCTCTCGTCGCCGTTCTCGCCATCGGCCTCGGATCGTCTCCGGCGGTCTCAGCGAGCGGGGGCGAAGGCGCGGCGCACGTTCCCCGCCCCATTGCCGCGGGTTTCGCACCGACAATCGGGATCTGCACCTCCCTCGGCAACGCGGCGACCGCCAAGAGCGCCGGCTGCGCTTATATCGAAGAGGGGGTGCGGAGCTTCCTCGTCCCCGACCGGTCCGACGCGGAATTCCAGGATAAGCTCGGACTTCTCGAGGCTTCCCCCCTGCCGGTCTTGGCCTGCAACAGCTTCCTGCCGGAAACGCTCAAGTCTGTCGGTCCCGGGACCCGTCACGACGAGATCATCGCCTTCGCCGGGACCGCTTTCCGGCGCGCCCGCGAGGCCGGCGTGAAGACCATCGTTTTCGGAAGCTCCGGCTCCCGCAACATCCCCGACGGCTTCAACCGCGTTGAGGCCCGCCGCCAGTTCGTCGCGCTTCTCCGGCGCATGGGGCCGCTCGCCCGGGAACACGGCGTCGTCGTTGCCATCGAACCGCTCAACCGCGGCGAATGCAACTTCATCAACTCCGTTTCGGAGGGCGCCGGGATCGTCCGTGAGGTCGATGATCCCGGCATCCGGCTCCTGGCCGATATCTATCACATGCTTTGCGAGGACGAAGGGCCGGAGTCCATCGTCGCCGCCGGGCCGCTCCTCGTCCATTGCCATATCGCCGAAGAGAACGGGCGCACGCCGCCCGGCGTCCACGGAGAGGACTTCACGCCCTATCTCGACGCGCTCCGGCGGATCGGCTATCGATGCGGCATCTCGTTCGAAGGCCGGTGGACGGACATCGCCAAGGAGCTTCCGGCCGCCATGAAGATGCTCGAAGTCCAGATGGCGCGGGTCGTCGCCGCGGCCGGGAAGAGATAAAAGGAGACCATTCATGCCGGAAAAAAGCTCGATCACTCGGCGCGGCTTCCTCCAGAACAGCGGCCGGCTGGCCGCTGGCGCCTTCGTGGCCGGGGCGATCCATTCGCCCAAGACCGTCCGGGCGGCGTCCCGGCGAGCGGCCGCTGCCGCCCGCCAGGCCGTCGGCGCCAACGACCGCATCGACATGGGCTTCATCGGAGTCCGCGGCCGCGGCCGGGACCTCTACGGCTACTTCGGCGGGCTCCCGGGCGTCCGGATCGCCGCGCTGTGCGATATCGACAAGAACGTCCTTGCCGAGCGGGCCGCCGACGTGGAGAAGCGGTTCGGCGAAAAACCGGCCGTCTATCAATACCAACAGGACCTCTTGGCGAACAAGGACATCGACGCCGTCGTCATCGCCACGCCCAACCACTGGCACGCCCTGGGGACGATCTGGGCCTGCCAGGCTGGCAAGCACGTCTACGTCGAGAAGCCGTGCTGCCACAACCTCTACGAAGGCCGGCGCATGGTCGACGCGGCCCGGCGCTACGGCCGGGTGGTCGCCGTCGGCTGCCAGAACCGCTCCATCCGGGGCGTCCGGCAGGCCATGGCCTTCCTGAAGAGCGGCGGCATCGGCGAGGTCTATGCCGCCCGCGGCCTGTGCTTCAAGGCCCGCGACACGATCGGGCTCGTCCCCGACGGCCTGGGCTCCGGCGAGCGGTACAAGTATTTCGTCTGGAACCAGCCCGGCGTCAACTACGACCGGACTTATATGGACAATGTCGACTACGACGCCTGGCTGGGCCCGGCCCCGCGCCGGCCCTTCAACTACAACCGCTTCCACTACAACTGGCATTGGCACTGGGACTACGGCAACGGCGATTGCGGCAACCAGGGGCCCCATCAATGGGACATCGCCCGCTGGGGGCTCGACCAGAGCGCGCATCCGAAGAAGATCAGCTCGAAGGGCGGCTTTTACGGGGAGACGTGCGCCCAGGAAACGCCCAACACCCAGACCGCGGAGATGATCTACGGCGACGGCCGGATGATCGAGTTCGAGGTCCGGGGCCTTTACACCAACGCGGAGGACGGGATCGAGATCGGCAACCTGTTCTACGGGACCAAGGGTTGGCTGCGTCTCGACGGCGACGAATGGCAGTCCTATTTCGGCCGCAAGAACGAGCCGGGGCCGGGATCGAAGACGGCCGGCGAGGAGGATTTCGGCGATCCGATGGCGGCGGCGGCCGAGGGCGGCCATTTCGCCAACTTCATCCGGGCCCTGAGGGCCGGCGACCCGAAGCTTCTGACCTGCCCGATCGAGGTCGGCTACATGTCCTCGGCCCTGCCGCTGCTGGCCAATATCTCCTACCGCCTCGACCGGAGCCTCGTCTTCGATCCGGGGAAGGAGAAGTTCTCCGGAGACAAGCAGGCCGACCGGCTTCTCACCCGCGACTACCGCAAGCCCTACGTCGTGCCTAAGAAGGCCTGAGGGTGACCGGAAAGTCGTGCCCTTTGAGTGCGGCGAGCAAGCAGATCTCAGTGGACCAAAAGCCAATCTTCACGTACCAAACCTGTAAAAATCTGATTTTCTCGGTTAACAGGCGCAGGATAAACGGCATGCCTGAGAGGATATGAAAGCCCGACCTGCGGATTCGAAGGGCCGCGATCAGGGATTCTAACGGGCCCTAGATCAAGAGCTTACGGTAGCTTGCTCTTAGAATTGTGCAGCAGATGTGCAGTTTACGGAGGGCATGTCCCTCATTCTATACTGATTTCTATCACTTGGGCATTCGTTGTGCGGATAAGGCCTGAGTGTACAGGGATCTTCGACGCTCAATCTCTGCGGACTCTTATCCACTTAATGTTCTGAAAATCGTCAGCGTCGAGGAGGATCGTATTGACGCGGGGCAGCCCGTTGGCCTTCGTCAGCGTCACTGTAAGCTCTTTCGGCACAAACTCGAATCCTTTATTGCCGCTATCGATGAGCGTAAAGATACCCCCAAAAGCCAAAGCGCCCAGCGTCCAGATGAGGAAGCCCGTCTCTGTACCATGACGGACATCGTCATTTGCCACGCTCCACAGGACTGCAGGCACCTCTGCGGGCATTAACCCGAGGAGGAAATTGCTAATAATAGGGCCGACCGACATCTTCCTCCTCGGCCGAATCTCGATGGGATTATATCCGGGGGATTCTATTCGGATAACCTGGCCCTTTTTCTTCCTGACCAGCTGTATCTCGAGCGGTGTCACCCCTTGTTGCTGGCCATTGACGCTGACAGTCGCCCCCGTGGGAGATGATGTCACCGGGATTCTCTGCGTCCTTCTCCGGGTAATCGTCGCGCAACCCGGAGTAAATGCGACGCTCATCAGGGTCACACAGAGAAACAGAGCCGTATTCCTTTTCCACATAGTCCCTCCCTTATCGGCTACAAGAATACATATCCCATATGAAAGCGAAAGTTGTCAAGATTTTGTTAATTCGGTCGATACGGCCTATGGGGACGAAAATGGAAGAGCGCGCCTGGCCCGATTCGAACGGGCGACCTGCGGGTTCGAAGGGCCACGATCAAGGCTCCTAACCGGCTTTATAAAAAGAGGCTAGAGCCAGTGCCTGCTTGAGTTGTGCAGCATTTGTGCAGCTATTAGTAGGCCGATTTTCCGAGTGTCTCATCGTTTGATCGACCGGATGCGGGCTGCCCGGGCCTCGAGCTCTTCAGCTTCTTTCTCCCGCTTGGTAGCTCGATACAGCAAGGCCAAATTTTCAAGGCTCGTGGCTACATCCGGATGATCCGGGCCGCGGGCGGCCACTTCGCCAACTTCATCAAGGCCGTGAGGGCGGGAGATCCGAAGCTCCTGACCTGCCCGATCGAGGTCGGCTACATGTCCTCGGCCTTGCCGCTGCTGGCCAACATCTCCTACCGACTCGACCGAAGCCTCATCTTCGATCCGGGGAAGGAGAAGTTCGCCGGGGACAAGCAGGCCGACCGGCTTCTCACCCGCGACTACCGCAAGCCCTACGTGGTACCCAAGGCCGTATGACGGGCGGTTCGCAGGGGAGCCCGCCCTTTTGCGAATATTGAGGTCTTCTTGACAACTCCCCGCCGGGGCCCTAGCATTATAATGGCGAGATGAGGGGGATGGCCCGATCAATTCCATGACCGGAGGGGAGGATCAGCCATGTCAAGAAAAGCAATCGCCCTGGTGACGATCGCCCTGTTCGCTCTGTTCTCCACAGGCTGTATGACTTGGGGGACCAAGGAGATCCGAACGAGCGCCGACGCGCCGCGCTCGGATATGCGCGTCAGGAGCGTCGTCAAGAGATCGGGGGAGGTCATCGAGTTCTCGCGTGAGGCCCCGGCCCGGATCGTGGGCGACCAGGTCGTCGGGACTCCCGTCTCGCTCGGGGAGCGGGACGTGGAGATCGAGGGGCCGTTCCCCCTGGTCAAGAGGCTCGCCGACGGGACCGTCACCGAAGTCACCGACGCCAAAGGCGGGATATGGCGTGTCCGCAAGGTCTTGAAAGAGGAGCCGAACAGGATGACCCTCCGGATCGCCGTTCAGGCGAGTGGCGCCGTGGCCATCCCTCTCTCGGACATCTGGCAGATCAAGATCAAGAAGATGAACGCGGCCCTGACCATCCTTGCCGCCCTCGGCACGGCGGGGGCCGTGTGTATTGCCCTCCTGGCCTATTACATCAATCGCGACTAGGAGCCGGTCTCGGAAGGGCCGCGGACCGGGTCCTCGGCCAGGACCTCGTCCAACGCGGCAAGGAAGAGGTCGGCGTCTGATTCGGAAAAGCAAAGGGGCGGCCGGATCTTGATGATGTTGTGGAGGGGGCCGTCCGTGCCCGCGAGGATGCCGAGCTCGCGGAAGCGGTCGACGGCGTAGGCGGCTTCGGCGGACGCGGGCTCGAGCGTCCGGCGGTCCCGGACGAGCTCGAGGCCGCGGCTTTCGTATTCCGCAAGGAAACCGTCGAAATAATGGAAAAACACTCGGGTGAAGATAGAGCTTACGCCGTGCCGCCGCCATCCACCGCAAGTACCGCCCCTGTGACATAACTCGCTGCGTCGCTGACGAGATACAAAACCGACTGCGCGATCTCGATTGGCTGGGCATAGCGGTTGAGCGGACGCTCCGCGGCTTCCGCCATGAACTCTTCTTCCGCCTGTCCGAGTTGCTTGGCTTCGTTGCGAAGCATGGGCGTATCGGTATCTCCAGGACAAATGCAGTTGACGCGGATGTTTTGCGGACCGTGGTCAATGGCCATGGCCCGGGTCATGTTGACCACCGCTCCCTTCGAAGCGCAATACGAAACCGCGTTTCGCCCGCCCTTGACGCCCCAGCCCGATCCCGTGTTGACGATCGAGCCGCCGCCCTGTTTAAGGATTTCAGGGACGGCATATTTGCTCATTAAAAAGATGGACTTAACGTTTACGTCCATCACCCTGTCCCATTCATCTTCGGTGGTGCCGATCACATCGGCGCGGCGGATGATGCCCGCGTTATTGAAGACAATATCAAGCCTGCCAAAGTTCTCAACGGCGATCTTCACCGTGCGCTGGCAATCCGCCGCGAGCGCCACATTGCATTGAACGAAGACCGCGCGTCCGCCCCCGGCGTTGATTTTCTGTTCTGCCTGCTTCCCCTGTTCAGCATTTATGTCCGCGATCAAGACCGCCGCCCCTTCTTCGGCAAAAAGTTGCGCGGTGGCGAGTCCAATCCCCGACGCCCCGCCCGTGACAATTGCGCATTTGTTATCCAGTTTACCCATGAGGTCTCCTTGTCTTGCCGTGTCATTGCGAGCCGCGTTTTTCGCGGCGAAGCCATCTCCGGCTTTTCATCCAAGATGGCCTCATCGCCGCTGCGCGGCCCTTTGCCATGACGATACGTTCATTTTTACGCCTGGCTGGCCAGACCGCCTGCGATCTCGCCGCCGTCTATGACAAAATATTGTCCCGTTATGAATCCCGCATCGTCCGAAGCGAGAAAGGCGAACAGTGCAGCCACATCTTCGGGCTGGCCCAGTTTGTTCAACGGCAGTTTATTTTCAAAGGCTTTCCGCATTTCGGGAGTGTACTCGGCTTCCTGCATCGGCGTCATGATAAATCCGGGACAAACCGCGTTGACGCGGATGGTCGGTCCGAGCTCGAGCGCCATCGAGCGCGACAGCTCAATCACGCCCGCTTTACTTGCGTTGTAATCGGCGTAATAGTGATAACCCATCAGCCCGTTGGATGATCCCATGTTGACGATCACCCCGCCGCCTTGAGCCAGCATCCGCCGCGCGGATTGCTGGGCGACATAAAAAACACCGTTGAGGTTGATGTCCAGCACCGTGCGCCATTCCTGCGGCGTGATGTCCAAGAAC
>Ga0209253_10001321_pt1 | contig 21757 bp, 22 predicted proteins | sample FrelakmetBRP12BR_FD_187145 | JGI IMG/M metagenome (GOLD analysis project Ga0209253, IMG submission 187145) | Freshwater lake sediment microbial communities from the University of Notre Dame, USA, for methane emissions studies - BRP12 BR (SPAdes)... | ecosystem: Environmental > Aquatic >...
CTTTAGCTGGAAGCAGGCATTTCGGCAAGTTCCAGTTTGCTAATTCTTAGCTTTATGTGTATTTTCCTAGTATTTGTCGTGCCAATACCTAGGCTGGCTTTGGCGCCACGCCTCTATTTTTATGGGATTATTGCGGGTAAAGCCAATTTTCAACGCGCCATGGTAATCGGAACGATATAACAAGGCACCGCTTTCTTCATAACTATTTTTAATCAATGGCTTAGGATGTTTAAATCGGTTCAGGTAACCCACAGTAAAAATGGCATGCTCCGCGCCAACGTTCGCCAAAAACTCCTGCGTAGATGAGGTTCTGCTACCATGATGCGGAACTATTAATACTTCACTTTTCAGCAAATCATCACTCAAATCAGCAGTCTCAGAGACCTTGTGGATATTGGCTTGCAGACCTACATCCAGCAGAATACTTTCAGCTTCTTTTTCGATATCGCCCGTGAGTAAAATCGAACCGAACCGGCTGGTAACTTTCGCCACACAACTCATATTATTATCTTTAATTTCATGATTTTGATATCCCTCGATATTCGGATGCAGCAGTTTAAAATCAACCTGATCCCAGCGCCAATGCTGCCCTGCAAAACACTTCATTCACTTTAAATGTTTGTCAGTTTCCGGCAAATCAAAAGAACTTGCCTGCCAAGACACTGGCAACTGCGCCAGCACAGAAGCCGCGCCACCACTGTGATCAACATCATTATGACTGACGATAAACCCATCCAGTTTTTTAACGCCTTCACCCCGCAAATATGGAATGACAATTCTGCTGCCAGCATCGCTTTGCACTGTGTAGCGCGGTCCAGCATCGTAAAGTAAAGTATGATTTTTAGTTTGTATCACCACCGCCAGTCCTTGACCAACATCCAGTACTACAACCCTCATTTCTCCTTCAGCAAGTTTTCGCAAGTTGACAAAAAAAACCGGCAATAGCAACACCAGGCCCAGCCAACGCTGCGGGAATCCACGCGGCAGTAAAAGCCAGCACACACCAAATATAGCTGTAACCAGCGCCCATATTGGCGGCGCGGTTTGCTGCCATATAGCCATCGGCATGCTTGCGAGCCAGCTTAATCCCTGCATACAAAGTGCTAAAACAAAATGCGCAGCATGCAAAATAATATCTATATGGGCCAAGCTGCCCAGAATAGCCAAAGGCACCACGAACAAGCTGATCACAGGGATTGCAAACGCGTTGGCAAGTGGCGAAATGACTGAGGTTTGCCCAAACATGACAATGAGCAATGGCAACAAACCTATTGTTACTGCCCATTGCGTATTGATGGCCTCTTTCAACCAGTGCCGTGCGGCCAACCTGCCCACTGATACATAAGCAATCAACGCAACTGCGCCGAATGAAAGCCAAAATCCAGGTGCAATCACCGCCCAGGGATCTAACAAAACAACCGCAATCAAAGCGATTGCCAGCATCCGTGAAATTGCTAAATTCCGACCAAATAACAAAGCCAAAGCAAAGACAGTCAGCATGTATAGCGTTCTCTGCGTGGGCACTGACATGCCAGCTAGCAGCGCATACAGAACGGCTACAAAAAGCCCAGAAACCGTCGCTGCTTTTCTTGTGGGCATTCGCATTACCAAGGCAGGAAATCGCCGCCATATCAATGCAGCAATTGCAAATGCCAGCCCTGCCAACATGGTGATATGCAGTCCGGAAATGCTCATTAGATGAATGACGCCCGTGCGCAAATATACATTCCAATCAGCCTGTGCAATCTGACTATCGCCGCCTATCACCAGTGCGCGAATCACGCCTGAATAAGCCTTACCAGCCAAAGCTTGGCTAATTCTATCGCCTATTTTTTCACGTACATTTTCAATAACATAACGCGGCTTCCATACAATACTTTTGAGTTTTTTGTAGCCGCTTTTATTACGAATTGTGCCTGTTGCGCGGATATTTTCGGCTAGCGCCCATGCCTCAAAATCAAAACCATGCGGATTATAAGTCGTAAGGTGACGTTTTAAGCGCACTGTGAATTGCCAACGCTCACCGGCATGAAAGTAATTGGTTGTGATAGACGTGTTTTCGGACTTTTACAATTCAACGTCACGATAATAATTAAGTGAAATATGCCGTGGAACTTCAGCTTCTTTTGTCAGTATTTTTTCGACATCAAACTGAAAGCGTTCACCACGCTCAGTGACTTCTGGCAACGTAGCTATTACGCCGATGATATCAATACTTTTTTGTTCCCATTGTTTGGATAATTCATCGCTTAGTCGAATCGTCGCAAAGCTAGCCGCCCAAAAGAAACCAAATAAAATTGCCAAAATAAGAACGCTGATTTTTTGAAAAAATTTGGAAAGTTTGAATTGAAAATGATATGTTCTAACGAGAACAAAAAAACAAGGAATTAGCAACAGCGCCCAATACATGCTTGGTAAAACAGATTGCTGTTGCAGCATCCAAGCGCCAAATACAAAGCTTAGCGCAAAAGTAATCAATTAATTTAGCGACATTAACTGGCCGTCTTCTAGGCGGTATTGTCGTTGCATTTTTGCGGCCAAACCTAAATCATGAGTGACGACTACCAAGCTGGTGTTTTGTGCTTGATTAATCTCCAACAGCAAGTCAAATACTTGGTTCGCTGTCACGCGATCTAAATTTCCAGTCGGCTCATCTGCCAATATACATGCGGGTTGCGTGACTAAAGCGCGCGCTAGTGCAGCACGCTGACGCTCGCCTCCCGAGAGCTCGCCCGGCATGTGCTCCAAGCGATGTGCCAGGCCTACTTTTTCGAGCATTAGTTGTGCTTTTTCTAGCGCCTGCTCCCGCGACATGCGGCGTATCAACAAGGGCATCGCCACATTTTCAATCGCTGTGAATTCCGGCAACAAATGATGAAACTGATACACAAAACCGAGTGACTGATTACGTAGCTGGCCTTTTTGCGATTCAGATAATTGGCTAAGGTTTTTCCCTGACAATTCGACAATACCGGCGGTTGGTGCATCCAAGCCTCCCAGCAAGTGCAACAGGGTACTTTTACCCGAACCTGATACGCCAACAATAGCGATTTGTTCACCATTTTTGACACTTAAATCAATACCGTTAAGCACGGCCACATCCAAGCCAGTATAGGTTTTGCAAAGGTTTCTGCAAGCAATAATATTACTCATAGCGCAAGGCCTCAGCTGGATTAATGGTAGAGGCTTTGTAACTAGGATATAACGTAGCCAGCAGACTCAAGACAAACGACATAATCACAATCGTAATCACATCAGGCCATTCCAGTTTTGACGGCAAATCACTAATCGCATAGACATCTTTTGCTAAAAACTGTACATGGAACAAACTCTCAATCATCGGCACAATGGTCTCAATATTTAATGCAATCAACACACCTATGACAGCGCCAGCAAGTGTGCCAATCACACCAATGAGTGCACCCTGCACCATAAAAATGCTCATGATGCTGCTCGGGCCAGCGCCAAAAGTGCGCATAATAGCAATGTCGGCTCGCTTATCCGTTACAGCCATCACCAAGGTTGACACGATATTAAAAGCGGCAACCGCTACAATTAAAGTCAGAATAATAAACATCACGCGCTTCTCCATTTGCACAGCTTTGAAAAAGTTGGCGTGCTGTTGCGTCCAGTCGGTAATAAAGTAACTACCGCTTAAATTTTGTGCCAATTCAGCTGACATTTCCGGCGCATCAAATAAATCATCCAGTTTTAAGCGCAAGCCAGAAACATGGTCACCCATACGATACAGTTTTGCCGCATCATCCATATGAATAAGCACCAAGCCAGCATCGTATTCATACATGCCAATTTGAAATAAGCCAACCAGTTTAAACTGCTTGATACGAGGCACAACTCCGGCAGGCGTAAACTGGCCTTGCGGCGCCATCAGCACGATTTTGTCACCTATACTTGCCCCTAGCAACATCGCCAGATCTGTACCGATAACAATGCCAAACTCTCCGGCACGCAGGTCAGACAAATTGCCAGCTTTCATATGCTTACCTATATCTGCGACTTTGTTTTCTTCTGTCGGCAATACGCCGCGCACCAATGCTCCTTGCACTGCTTGGCCATAGCTCAGCATGCCTTGCGCCATCACATAGGGCGCACTGGCTATTACTTCCGGTTGTGATTTAAGCTGACTCGCAAGACTCTGCCAGTTGCTAAGCTGGTTATTCACTCCGGTGATTTCTAAGTGGGAAGCCACACCCAGAATACGCGTACGCAACTCCGCCTGAAAACCATTCATAACTGAGAGCACCACAATCAAAGCCGCTACACCTAATGCTATGCCTATCATGCTGGTAAGCGAAATAAATGAGATGAAGTGATTTTTGCGCTTGGCACGGGTATAACGAAAGCCTACAAACAGCTCAAACGGAAGTTTTGAAAATACAGACATAAGGTGAATCTTAGCAGTTTTTAAGCTGCTAAGATTCACCTTGAATTGAAAATTATTAAAATTTAAATAGGCAACGACACACGGACCCATTCACGTTGCTTCATCAATGGTGCACCCATCTCAATTACCTTGTCATCACCTTCTATGTTGATTCTAAATTTACCGCCGCGCTTGTATTCACATCTTGGCAAAATTAGCGAAGCCTTATTCGATTTGGCGTCATCCTGTCTATCCAGCAACAAACCTGCAAAAGTATTGAGCTGGCTCAGATTAGCTTCCGCTTCATCCACAAAATAACCAGTGAGCGCCTCAGAGAAATTATTCTGATCGACACGTCCGACTTGAACTGAAGCACCGTGCGAACCTAATACTTTTAGCCCGGCTCTGTAGGTGCCATTTGCCTGCTTTCTAACGCTTCTGATTTCGGCAATGACAAACAATTCCTTATCTTCCGGCGTGGTATATCCTATCAGCTTGCCTGGCTCTATCCAACTGCTATAAGTCTTGCCCAAATCTACGGCAAAACCACTGGCACTTTCATCAACCAGCCACCAGTTCTCACTGCCAAGTTTATTTTTGCTGGCTTGATAAACTTGTGGCTCCTGTGGTTTGATGTGGTGCTTAGCTACCCGCATTTCGAAGTCGTATAGGCCATCATCTTCTTGTATAGCCGATTTAACAACCGACTTGGGCTTTGCTGCACTTAATCGACGACAGATATCTTCCAAACCGTAACTTACATTTATGAGCATGTTTCTTTTATTTCTAGCCTCTTTCCTACGTTGACGCTCATAACCTTCAACACACCAATCCACACGCAATTTTTTAAACAATTTTACCATTACATCTGCCGATGCCATTTTCTCCAGTCCAAACTCCTGCAGAGGTTTTTGTGTATCCACAGCACATAAATAAGCTTCGATTTTATCTATCAAGCGCGTGGTCTTCCAAAAACGATAATCTGCAAATTTTTCAACAGCACGGATGCGCTCTGGCCCCTTGTCCGATTCAACATCGATAAAAAACTGAAATTTATCTTGTTTATGCTTGTTCAGTAACAATGGATTGGTCGCCCAAACCCTGAGGACTTGCTCAGTCAGTTGAATTTGCAGACGGCTGTAATTACCCTTATGCAAGGTATCCATCATAAAACCGCGCTTCAATAAGGTCGCAATGCTGATTTCTTTCTTTTGATGATCATACAAAAATATATTGGTATTCATTAATGCCAAATTTTCGGCACATTTGATGACTTTACAAACATTTGCCCATGTGCCGATTGGCGCAGGTTGATCATCAAAATAGCGCCATTTTGCCATTGCAAAAGTTGCATTTAAATGACGGCATAAAATTAAATTGATTTCTTCGTTACTAAAAACTGTTTTGTTTTGCCCTAAATATAAATCAAGAAACTGCGTATAAGCCACATAAAGCTGTCTTTGATATGCGTACGCCGCATTGTACAGCTCAACTTCTGAGTTTTTATTTATTTTCAATACAGTCAAGTACTTATATGTGATTTTCTTTGCGGCTTGATAAGATTTCTTATCAATTTCCAATACCATATCTATATTGCATTTCAAACTCTCAACAGACTCAAATTGAATTTTTGTCAATTGAGCAGTCGTCGTTTTTATAGCACTCAATTCGTCCATTTCGGTTAACGTGTTCATCCACCCAAGATTTTTTTGCACATCCTGGTGATGTAAAACTGTCTGGATTTTCTGTATTACGTTCGATAACATTTTAGGTACCTGTCAGTAAAAAAGTTAGTTACAGTTAACCTTTTGCAAACTACGTGCCAATTTTGAAAACTAAGCACCAACATTTTTAAACCGTACTTTTTATTAATACTGTTAAAATATCACCATGTTTACCGGAATCATTCAAGCCGTTGGCAATATTGACACGACCACAAAAGTTGGTGAAGACCTAAAGCTCTCAATCAATGCTGCCAGTTTAGGTCTGAATGACGTAAAAATTGGCGACAGCATTGCGGTAAACGGAATTTGTTTAACTGTTACAAATCTCGATAAAACACATTTTGAAGCCCATGTTTCAAAAGAAACATTAAGCGTTACAGTTGGCTTAAATTGCAGACAATCTGTTAATTTAGAAAAAGCATTGCGTCTGCAAGACAGGTTGGGCGGGCATTTGGTAAGCGGACATGTAGATGGCGTAGGACAGGTAATGCGTTTTGAACAGGTAGGAGATTGTTGGTTGTTAGCGATACGTGCCCCGCATGAAGTTTCAAAATATATCGCAAAAAAAGGCTCAATTTGCGTAGAAGGTGTGAGCCTGACCGTGAATAGCATCGTACAAGACATCTTTACCATGAACATTATTCCACATACATTAGGAAATACCACCTTCAAACATTTAAACGTTGGTGACCGTGTAAATCTGGAAATCGATCAGATTGCCCGTTATGTGGAACGCATGACTGAATGGATGCATGAAAATGCCGCTTAACTCGATTAGTCCAATTGCCGAAATTATCGCCGACATCAAGTCTGGCAAGATGGTCATTCTGGTGGATGATGAAAACCGTGAGAACGAGGGCGATTTTGTCATCGCAGCCGAATTCGCCAATGCCGAACATATCAATTTTATGGCCAAATATGGCCGAGGATTGATTTGCCTGACGCTAACTGAATCGCGTTGTAAACAACTCAACCTGCCACCCATGGTGCTAAAAAACGATTCACGTTTAGGGACTAACTTTACTGTATCTATTGAGGCCGCAACAGGTGTCACTACTGGCATCTCTGCTGCCGACCGTGCAACGACGATTCAAGCGGCAGTCGCCAAAAATGCCAACGCCAAAAGCTTGGTGAGCCCAGGACATATTTTCCCACTGGCTGCGCTCAATGGCGGTGTGCTGGTGCGTGCAGGGCATACTGAAGCGGGTAGTGATTTGGCAGCGCTTGCCGGCTGTGAGCCAGCCAGTGTGATTTGCGAAATTTTAAAAGATGACGGCGAAATGGCACGCCTACCTGATTTGGTGGAGATTGCTAAGCAACACCACATCAAAATCGGCACCATTGCCGATTTAATTCGTTATCGCAGTGAAACTGAAAAACTTATTGAACGCGCAACTGAACGCACCGTTATGACTCCTTATGGTGAAATGCGTTTGGTAGCATACCGCGACAAAATTGCCAACGAAACGCACCTGGCATTGGTTAAAGGCAATCCTGCTCCGGATAATGAATGCTTGGTGCGCGTACATGAGCCGCTTTCGGTATTTGATCTGCTTGACAGCAGCAGCTGTTCGCATAGCTGGAATGCGCTCAAAGCCATGCAAACCATATCCAATGAACCTTGCGGCGTGATGGTACTGTTACATCATAGTGAAAGTGGCGATGACATTATTACGCGCATTCAGCATGCCGACGAATCCATTCGATATAATCAGGAATTACGCACTTATGGTATCGGCTCACAAATCCTGCTGGATTTAGGCGTGCGCAAAATGCGTCTCATGGCTACCCCACGTAAAATGCCCAGCATGATCGGCTTTGGTCTGGATATCACGGGATATTTAGAGGCTCATTAATCTCAAAAAAATTGTGTTAAAATAGCCCTATTGGAAAATATGAATCTTACAGGTCAGTTTCTCATCGCGATGCCAGCCATGACAGACCCATATTTTTCTAAAACCGTCACCTATATTTGCACTCACAATGAAGATGGCGCTATGGGTGTCATCATTAATCGCAGCGCGGATATTACGGTCGCAAACCTGTTTAAGCAAATCCAACTCGAAGTCGAATCACAACCCATGCTCAAAAAAACAGTCCATTTTGGCGGGCCCGTGCAGACAGAGCGTGGATTTATTCTACATGACATCATGCCTGCGCCATATGACGAATTCAACTCGACTATCGTTATCAATAACACGGTTGCACTCACTACATCAAAAGACATTTTAGAGGCCGCTGCACAAAACAAAGGCCCGCAAAAAATGCTTATTGCCTTAGGCTATGCGGGCTGGACAGCCGGCCAGTTAGAAAGCGAGCTGGCACAAAATGCATGGCTAAGTCTGAAGACTGATAAACTTGAAGATGTTCATACGCTGATTTTTGATAAACCCGACAATGAAAAATTTGACTATGCAATGAGAATGATGGGGCTTAATTTGGCCAATTTATCAGAAGTGGCGGGGCACGCCTGAATGTTAAGTCAGAGTCACTTGCCTATTTTGGAACGTAACTACCCCGATATTACAGGTACGGTGCTAGCGTTTGATTTTGGTGAAAAACGCATCGGCGTAGCAGTAGGTGAAACTATGTTAAAAGTCGCCCACCCGCTGCTGACGATTGACAGTGAATCGAACGAAGCGCGCTTCTCGCAAATTGCCGCGCTCATAAATGAGTGGAATCCTAGTATATTGATAGTAGGCCTGCCTGTGCATCTGGATGGCAAGCCTCATACACTGACACATCTCTGTAAAAAATTTGCACAGCGACTTGAAGGCCGCTTTAATTTACCAGTCATGATGATTGACGAGCGCTTGAGCTCAGCCGAAGCCACACAGAATCTAAATGAGGCAGGTATTAAAGGACGCGACCAAAAAGGCATGCTGGATGCAGTCGCAGCACAAACCATATTACAATCTTATTTTGACGGGCTTCAAACCACATAATGATATCACTATAAAATCATGCCGCCACCCAACCCCGAAACCCTGTTAAGCGAAATCACCGCTAAAATCCAGACGCAATTGCAGCCAAAAAGCGCCTTGGTAGGCATTCACAGCGGCGGAGTATGGTTAATGAACCGTATTTTGAAGTCACTTAAACTTGATATTCCTCATGGCATGCTGGATGCAGCCCTGTATCGTGATGACTATGCTCAGCGTGGTTTGAAGACCGAGCCAAAACCTTCGCAAATTCCGTTTGATGTACAAAATACACATATCATTTTGATTGATGATATTTTTTACACTGGTCGTACCGCGCGCGCTGCGATGAACGAACTGTTTGACTATGGCCGTCCAGCCAGCATTACGCTGGCTGTACTGATCAATCGCGGCGGTGCGGAATTACCTATACAACCTAATATTGTTGGCGCAGAAATTTTACTGAGGCCAGACCAAAGTTTGCAGCTTTCACAGGACACCAAAGGCAAATTACATTTGTCATTAGAGAACAGCCATGTATAACCCGCAACTAGATGCTGACGGTAAATTAAAGCACCTACTTACTGTTGAAGGTTTGCCTAAAAAAATCCTCACCCAGATTTTGGATACCGCTGAAACTTTTGTGGGCGTAGCAGAGCGCGACATTAAAAAAGTACCATTACTACGTGGTAAAACGGTATGCAATATCTTTTTTGAAAACAGCACCCGTACCCGCACCACTTTTGAAATCGCGGCAAAACGCCTTTCAGCCGATGTGATCACACTCAATGTTGGAACATCATCGCAATCGAAGGGTGAAACCATTTTAGACACAGTGGATAACTTAATTGCCATGCATGCAGATATGTTTGTAGTGCGTCATGCACAGAGCGGCGCGGCACATTTTATTGCACAACATGTGCCGGATAACATCAGTGTCATCAATGCTGGCGATGGTCGCCATGCACACCCGACACAGGGCTTGCTAGACGTGTTTACCGTGCGACGTTACAAGCCTGACATGCACAACCTGCGTGTGGCTTTGGTAGGTGATGTGCTGCACTCACGTGTAGCGCGCAGCGAAATTCATGCATTAACTACACTAGGCGTGCCGGAAGTGCGTGTGATCGCGCCAAAAACCTTGCTGCCGACCGACGTCGAAAAACTCGGCGTGCAAGTATTTCATGACATGAAAACCGGATTAAAGGATGTAGATGTTGTCATGATGCTGCGTCTGCAAAACGAGCGCATGAGCGGTGCCCTGCTACCCAGCGCACAGGAATATTTTAAAACTTTTGGCCTAACACAGGAAAAGCTTGGGTTTGCCAAGCCTGATGCCATTGTCATGCATCCCGGCCCGATGAATCGCGGCGTAGAAATTGATTCCAGCGTTGCTGATGGTGATCAATCCGTCATATTACCGCAGGTGACTTATGGAATTGCAGTGAGAATGGCGGTGATGGCCATTCTGGGAGGTGGAGCATGAAAATTCACATTAAAAATGGTCACCTTATAGACCCAAAAAACAATATTGATGCCAAGCAAGATGTATATATAGCCGCAGGTAAAATTGTCAGTATAGGCAAAGCGCCAGATGGCTTTGGGGCAAACCAAACCATCGATGCCGCAGGTTTAATTGTTGCGCCAGGTTTTGTCGATTTATCCGCCAGATTACGTGAGCCAGGTTTTGAACACAAGGCCACGCTAAAAAGTGAATTGCTAGCCGCCGCCGTAGGTGGCATCACCAGCCTGGCCTGCCCGCCTGACACAGACCCAGTGCTTGACGAGCCAGGATTGGTTGAAATGCTCAAGCATCGTGCAAAACAACTCAATTTGGCGCATGTATATCCACTTGGAGCATTAACCCGCCAACTTGAAGGCAAACTGCTTACCGAAATGTGCGAACTCACCGAAGCGGGCTGTGTTGGATTTAGTCAAGCTGATATTTCCATCACGGACACACAGGTGCTTTGGCGCGCATTTGAGTATGCTGCCACATTTGGCTTTACGATATTTTTGCGTGCAGAGGATTACTATCTCGCCAGAAATGGCGTTGCGCATGACGGTGAAGTTGCCAGTCGCTTAGGCCTCAAAGGTATTCCTGCCGCGGCCGAGAGTATCGCCATTGCCAGCATTTTGCGCGTAGCCCAAGAAACAAAAACCAAAGTGCATTTATGCCGGCTCTCTACTGCAGAGGGAGTTGAATTAGTGCGTCAAGCCAAGAAACAAGGTGTGCAAGTAAGTGCAGATGTAAGCGCACAACATTGCCATTTAACCGACCATGATATTGGTTTTTTTAGTGCTCACGCAAACCTCAAGCCGCCGTTACGTTCATCTCGAGACAAAAATGCACTTTGCCAAGGACTTAAAGACGGTGCGATTGATGCAATCTGCTCTGACCATACGCCTGTAGATGATGACGCAAAATTACTGCCATTTGCCGAAGCCGAAGCTGGCGCTACCTGTTTAGAACTATTATTGCCGCTGACACTAAAATGGGCATCAAATCAAAAAACTTCGTTATCTGAAGCCTTAGCGAAAATCACCAGTCAGCCTGCGAATATACTTGGAATATCTGGCGGGCATTTAAGTTTGGATGCTGATGCGGATATTGCGATCTTTGATCCACTGGAGGAGTGGCAAGTAAGTGCCAGCCAGCTCAAGAGCCAAGGCAAGAATACGCCATTCCTGGGGCTAACGATGCAAGGCAAGGTGCAGTATACATTGCTGCATGGACAAGTTACCTACCAAGCCTGAATCAAAATAATTTAAGCTTTAAGTGCAATTGCCTTAAATACTTGACGTTTGCTTATAAGGCGCAGATAGTTACTTTTCTTTTTTTAGTAGTATCGATTGATTTTAAATTTTTGAATAATCCTTTTATATTGGGGAGTAAAAATGAGTTCTCTTTTAAGTTCTTTTGGATGTTCTTTTTGGTGGTTTCTTGCTGGTATTTTACTTGGCTGGCTATTAAATAAATGCATGTGTAGATGTTGCTACAAATCTTCATGCAACACACAGGCAGCAGCACAAACTGCCCCGGATGCACCTGAGAAACTGGCGGACACACCCGCTGCCCCAGTTGCAAAAAAGGCCGAAGCTACTAAAGCACCGACGCCTAAAACCGAAGCACCCAAGGCAACAGTGATTGACATTGCCGCCGCTAAGAAAGCTGGCTTTGCAATTAAAAGCGCAAATGACCTCACTATTGTGGAAGGCATTGGCCCCAAAATTAACGAATTGTTTAATGAGAATGGTATTAAAACATTCGCCCAACTTGCTGCAGCTACCGTGCCGCAAATGCGTGCCATTTTAGATAAAGGTGGTTCACGTTTCCGCATTGCCAATCCAAGTACATGGGCGCAGCAGGCAACGTTAGCAGCTGAAAACAAATGGGTCGAGCTTAAGAAATTGCAAGACAAGCTCTCTGGCGGTGTTAAAAAATAATCAGGGGTGACTAAAATGCAGAACAATCAATCAAGCTATAACCGCTGGAGTTGGATAGTTGCGCTAATACTCACCTTATTATTACTTTGGATGCTGTTTACAGGACGCGGGCCATCTATCACATGTTGTGGCGATTCTGTTGAAACAGCGGCCGCTGTCGAGGAAACCGTACCTGTTCTAGCCCCAGAAAGGTTTGGGTTTACAGCAACAGCCAACGACTTCACTAGCAATGGTGACAGAGCTAATGTTAGCTGGCTTAGCCAATCAGAAGCACTCATGACATTGCTAGCAGGCGGTGATGCCTTACAAGTACAAGGTGATGATAAAAGTGTGGTACTAAGAGGCACGGTAGATACTGAAACAATCAAGGAGCAAAAAGGTACAGATATTCAGAATTTTTTTGGACCTAACATCATTATAGACAACCAGATTCTGGTTAAAGCAGCAGATCCTGTGACAGCAACACCTCCGCCTGCAGCCAAGCTTTATTTTGATACGGGAAAAACAGCATTGCCTAGCGATGTGGATTCGTCACTTGCTCCCATTGTTGAGTGGCTAAAAACGCATGATACTGCAAAAGTGATATTATCCGGCTACCATGATTCACGAGGTAATCAAGCTATTAACGAAGAGCTTGCATACAATCGCGCCAAAGCTGCGCAGGCCGCGTTTATTGCAGCGGGCATTGATGTGATGAGAATAGAAATGCGAAAACCTGAAAGCGTTGATGGCGGCAGCGATTTAGCCCAGGCACGGCGTGTCGAGGTTTCGGTAGAATAAATTTATCTACGCTAACAAAAAAGCCGATGGACTCCATCGGCTTTTTTGTTACCACTATTTAATAATAGATAATAGTTACACCACACCCAAATGATCTAATCCAGCAGATAAGTCTCTATCATGCGCGCCCTTGCCTTCAAGTTTAATTTTTAATCGTAAATCATTCACAGAGTCTGCATTCCGTAATGCATCCTCATAACTAATTGCACCTGACTCATGCAAATCAAACAATGCTTGATCAAATGTTTGCATACCCAGCTCACGAGAACGACCAATAATCTCTTTAATCTCATGAACATCACCTTTAAAGATCAAATCTGAAATCAATGGGGAATTAATCATTATTTCAATCGCTGCTGCGCGTCCCACACCATCTGCTTTTGGAATCAAGCGCTGTGAAATGAATGCACGTGTATTGAGAGACAAATCCATCAACAACTGGTGGCGGCGCTCTTCGGGGAAAAAGTTAATGATGCGGTCTAAGGCTTGGTTGGTACTGTTGGCATGCAAAGTTGACAAACATAAATGACCTGTTTCTGCGAATGCGATCGCGTAATCCATGGTTTCTCGATCGCGAATCTCGCCAATCAAAATCACATCCGGGGCCTGACGTAAGGTATTTTTTAGTGCAATACTCCAATTATCAGTATCCACGCCCACTTCACGTTGGGTAATAATACAATTAATATGGTCATGTACAAACTCAACTGGATCTTCAATGGTAATGATATGCCCGTAACTGTTTTCATTGCGATAACCCACCATTGCCGCTAATGAAGTCGACTTTCCTGAGCCAGTACCACCCACGAATATCACCAATCCACGCTTAGTCATGGCAATATCCTTTAACACTTCTGGCAGGCCCAATTCATCAAGCTTTGGAATCTTAGTGGTAATAGTTCTGAATACCAGGCCTACAGAACCACGTTGCACGAACGCATTCACACGGAAGCGTGCAACGCCAGGGATGCCGATTGCGAAATTACATTCATTCGTTGCATCAAATTCTGCCGTCTGTTTGTCGTTCATAATTGAGCGCGCAATTTCACGCGCCTGTTGCGTGGATAGCACTTGTGAGCTAACCGGAGTCACCTTGCCATCAATTTTCATGGCCGGAGGAAAACCGGAAGTAATGAACATATCGGACGCTTTCTTCCCGAGCATTAATCGCAACAAATCAAATACAAATTTTTCGGCCTGGCCTTTTTCCATAATGCAATCCTAGTAATTAATTATTAGCCAATAATAGAGTCTTTATTAGCAGCTTTGCCACGTGCTTCGTTCGCAGAAATCACGTTGCGACGTACCAGGTCTTGTAGATTCTGGTCTAGTGTTTGCATGCCAATGTTTTGACCGGTTTGAATCGCAGAGTACATCTGCGCAACTTTGTTTTCACGAATCAGGTTTCGAATCGCAGGTGTACCAATCATAATTTCATGTGCTGCCACACGCCCTTGCTCATCTTTGGTTTTACATAAGGTTTGCGAGATTACTGCGCGTAGTGACTCCGAAAGCATCGAACGTACCATGTCTTTTTCTGCGGCAGGGAATACATCAACAATACGATCCACCGTTTTTGCCGCTGAACTGGTATGTAGTGTACCAAATACCAAATGGCCAGTTTCCGCAGCTGTCAGGGCGAGGCGAATGGTTTCCAAATCCCGCATCTCTCCCACCAGAATCACATCAGGGTCTTCACGCAAAGCTGATCGTAGCGCATTCTGGAATGAAAGGGTATGCGGCCCTACTTCACGCTGGTTAATGAGGCATTTTTTTGAAGTATGCACAAATTCAATCGGGTCTTCTACCGTTAGAATATGGCCCATTTCGTTTTCATTAATATAATCCACCATCGCTGCTAATGTTGTGGACTTGCCTGAGCCGGTCGGTCCGGTCACTAGCACGATACCACGAGGTGTATCGGCAATCTCCTTAAATATTGGTGGGCAATTAAGCTGTTCCAAAGTTAGGATCTTTGATGGAATCGTCCGAAACACCGCGCCAGAGCCACGATTATGGTTAAATGCATTGACCCGAAAACGCGCCAGATTTGGGATTTCAAACGAAAAGTCGCATTCAAGCGTTTCCTCATACACCTTACGCTGACCATCGTTCATGATGTCATACACCATATCGTGCACTTGCGTATGATCCATAGCTGGCACATTGATTTTACGCACATCGCCATGCACGCGAATCATAGGCGGCAAGCCTGCGGATAAGTGCAAATCCGACGCTTTGTTCTTAACTGAAAAGGCGAGTAAATCTGAAATATCCACTATCAGCTCCTGCTATAATAAGTTTATATAAAAACTTTTAACAAACCACACAAAGTTTATTGTTTAGATAATTGAATTATGACCATAATTTCTGATTCCATGCAAGTAATTCAAGCAAGTATTCTTAAAGCACGTCTCTCCGCAAACAGAACTGATGAGATTAAACTATTAGCTGTAAGTAAAGCACAGCCGGCAGAAAAACTGCGCGAGGCATACATGGCAGGTCAGCGCGCGTTTGGTGAAAACTATGTGCAAGAAGCGATTGGTAAACAAGAGCAACTCAAAGACTGTGACATAGAATGGCATTTTATTGGTCCGATTCAAAGCAACAAAACACAGCTGATCGCGCAGCATTTCGATTGGGTACACTCAGTAGATAGATTAAAAATTGCAACACGCCTGAATGACACTAGGCCGCGATCACTTGCACCGCTTAATGTATGCATTCAAATCAACAGCAGTGAAGAAGCCTCCAAGAGCGGCGTGGATATTGCTTGTCTGGCCATATTGGCTAAGAATATAAATGCCCTGCCGCATCTGAAGTTACGCGGCCTCATGGCGATTCCTGCCCCAACAAAAGACCTTGCAAAACAACGCGCGCAATTTAGAATAGTGAACAATGCCTTTAAATCGCTGCAGCAACAGGGATTCAAGTTGGATACTTTGTCTATTGGCATGTCGGATGACTATATTGCGGCAATACACGAAGGTGCTACCATAGTGCGCATTGGCTCGGCCATTTTTGGTGCACGTCCTTCAAAATTGATAATTGAGAACATTAAATGAAATTAGGATTTATCGGTGGCGGCAACATGGCACATGCCCTTATTGTAGGGCTTAAAAACCAGCAATTTACGATGTCTGACATTATGGTAGTAGAGCTAGATGCTAGCAAGCGCCAAGAACTCAGCCAGAGTTTAAGCGTTAACACATCTGAGGATCTAGGTAACATTCAAACTTGTGACGTGATTGTGCTTTCCATTAAACCACAGCAATTACCTGTGCTAGCAAAAACATTGGCACCGCTACTTAAGCAGCAACTGGTCATTTCAATTGCAGCAGGCATCCGCTTAAAAGATCTTTCACGTTGGCTTGGTAATTATACAACCGTCATACGTGCCATGCCGAACACGCCAGCGCAAATACAAGCAGGCATCACGGCTTTATATGCTTTGCCCGGTATTTCCAAAGAGCACATCACTCAAGCAGATCGAATACTAAGCGCCGCGGGCAGCACTTTGTGGCTGGATTCCGAAGAAAAACTGGATGCAGTCACAGCTATTTCCGGCAGCGGACCTGCCTATGTGTTTTATTTCATAGAAGCACTGCAGGAAGCCGCACTGCAATTAGGACTAGATGAATCTCAGGCCAGACAGCTCAGCATCGCTACCTTTAAAGGCGCAAGCTTACTGGCAAGCGCAAGCACAATACCCATTGCCACTTTGCGTGAACAGGTGACTTCAAAAGGTGGCACGACCGAACAAGGCTTGCTAAGCTTGCAAAACTCCCAGATTAAGCAAGCGATTGCTTTAGCCACGCAAAAAGCCTGCGAGCGAGCCAAAACATTGGGTGATGAATTAGGGGATAGTTAGATATGTTATCAAGCGCACTGGATTTTTTACTTACTACTGTACTAAACTTACTTACCATGTTGTTTTCGCTGCGTTTTTTTATGCAGCTATTCAGAGTTCCTTTCAATAATCCGCTTGCTTATATGGTTATTTCGCTTACCGATTTCGCTGTAAAACCTGTGCGTAAAGTGATTCGAAGCTGGGGGAAGATCGATTTATCGACTTTGTTTTTAGCGTTACTCACACAATTTGTATTACAGCTCAGTTTAGTTTGGTTACGTGATTTTCCGCTAAGCGTTGCAGGTCAGTCCGCGTGGGCCGGCTTAATAGGTATGAGTTTTCTTGGCGTATTACGTACAGGTCTTGACATGTTTTTTTATGCCATTATGCTGCAAGTGATATTAAGCTGGGTAAACCCTCAGTCTCCCATTTCAGGCGTGCTTAACAGCCTTACAAGGCCAATACTGGAGCCAATTCAGCGCATTTTGCCAATGGCGAGCGGTATCGACTTTTCACCTATTGTTGCACTAATCTTTTTACAAATGATTAATGTATCTGTCGTGAAAACTTTGGAAGTGCAATTATCGTCGCTTCTATAGATTTTACATACTATCAGCATATAACAAACCCTGAATATCCACTTATAATAGCGCCATGATAATCGAAACTTTACATGCCAAAGTCAACGAATACCAAGCATGGCGTGCCAGCCTGACTAAAACCATTTCCGATTATCGGGATTGGCTCGCCAATAGCAATCAGTCCGATGCAGTTCAAGAATTACGCTTGTATGATATGCTGGAAATGTTAAAACGCGATCAGCTGGTCATGGCTTTTTTAGCGGAGTTCTCGCGCGGCAAAACAGAAACTATCAACGCGCTGTTTTTTGCAGACTTTAACCAGCGCCTGCTCCCCAGCGAGCCGGGTCGCACTACTATGTGCCCTACCGAGATTTTCTGGGATGCGAGTGAAGAACCTTCAATTAAGCTTTTGCCTATCGAAACTCGCCTTAGTGACGACTCACTTACCTATCTAAAAACCATACCCAAGGCTTGGGAAAAATTCAGGTTAAATATTGATTCTCCTGAGGAAATGAGAGAAATCCTGCTCAAGTTGGTCGAGCAAAAAGAAGTCACGCAAGCTGCAGCTGAAGAGTTAGGCTTATTCAATCCAGAAGATATAAGCATGGTTCAGGAATTAGAAAGGCAAGGTTCACTTAAAATTCCTGCCTGGCGTCATGCCATAATCAATTACCCGCACCCGCTCTTAAAAAGCGGTTTGGTTGTGATTGACACACCAGGACTCAATACCTTGGGCGCAGAACCTGAGCTAACGCTTAGCATTATCCCAAATGCGCACGCCATATTGTTTTTAACTTCTACTGATACAGGCATCACACAATCGGACATGCATATCTGGAATGATCACATTAAAGGACGTGCAAAACACAAATTAGTTGTACTCAATAAAGTAGACATGTTGTGGGATGACCTTAAATCCAAGCAGGACGTGGCGAATGAAATTGAGAGACAAGTTAATATCACTGCACATCAACTCGGAATTTCTCCGTACAACGTGTTTGCAATATCTGCCCAAAAAGCGCTGGTAGCCAAAATCAAGAAAAATTCCGAGCTGCTTCAACAGAGTGGAATTATTGAATTTGAAACTGCTTTGGGCAATCAAATTATTCAAGCTAAGCATGAAATTCTGGGCAGAACTATAGCAAGCGAATGCAGCGAAATGATTAAGGGCTCGCGTAGAATCGTACAAAAGCGTCTAACTAGCTTGCGTGAGCAAGTGATTGAATTAAAGAACTTAAAAGACCAGAGTATGGATGCCTCTAAACATATTCTGGCTAAAGTAGTCGCAGATAGAAAACGTTACGAAGCATCAATTCCTACATTTAATCAGGCAAATGAAAAAATTATCCATATTGGTAAAAAACTTCTGCGCCACTTAAGTCTTGCCTATTTAGACACCTCGCTTGCAAAAAGCCGTCAGGAAATGGGTGATAGCTGGACGACTGTTGGACTTAATCTGGGCATGCGCAACTTAATGAAGCAAGCAAACGAATTAGCAGAATATATAACCAAAGAAAGTAATGAAATCAAGAAATTGGCGGATGATATCTACGAGGTGTTTCAATCAAAGCACGGGTTTGATCTATTTGACCCACCTGTACTGGATATATCAAACTTCACTAACAACATGAAAGCATTAGAAAAAATAACAGATGACTTTTGCACTGACCCGATCAATGTGCTTACCGAAAAACATTTTCTAATCCGCAAATTTTTCTTAGGCTTAGGCACACAAACACAAAAAATATTTGCGCATGCTGAAAAAGACTGTGAACGCTGGCTTCAAGATGTATTAAGTATGCTTAAAGCACAAATGGCAGAGCATAAAACCAGTTTGGATCAGCGTACTAAAAACTTAATGGAAGCCAAGGCCAGCGCTGATGCACTGGATAATCGATTAGCCATTGTAGAACATGAGTACGCCTTAATTTCCAAAGAAAGTCAGGCGTTAGATATCATGCTATTGCATCTGATGAAGGCCGTACAGCCTGCAATTAAAGCCAAAGTATCGGCAACGAAAAACGATGCAGATTTAGATAAAACCCTTAAATTACCCGAAATGCCATTCTTGAACATAGCCTCAACTACACTATCGGTTTAGTAGCTCTTAACTCCACACGATGTCAAACGCTTCGCGTGCATATAGACTATCAGCCTGAAGTGTTACGCGTTTGTTAATAAAGTCAGACAAATTAGCCAGACTTTGTGATTCTTCATCCATTAACAGCCCGATCACTTTAGTTGATGCAATTACTTTAAATTCCTTAGCATTAAATTGTTTGGATTCGCGTAAAAGTTCACGCATGATTTCATAGCAAACCGTTTGTGCTGTCTTATATTCGCCACGTCCATCACATACTTCACAAGGCTCACACAACAAATGGGCCAGGCTTTCACGAGTGCGCTTGCGGGTCATTTCTACCAAGCCCAGGGATGTAAAACCGTTAATTCCGGTGCGCGCACGGTCCAATTCTACCGCTTTTTTAAGTTCTTCCAGCACTGTTTCACGTTGTGCATCTTCATCCATATCAATAAAATCAATAATGATAATGCCGCCCAAATTACGCAATCTAAGCTGGCGCGCAATACACTGTGCAGCCTCCAAATTCGTTTTGAAAATCGTATCAGATAAATTTTTACCGCTTACAAAACTACCCGTATTAACATCCACAGTAGTCAGCGCCTCTGTCTGATCAAAGATTAAATAGCCGCCTGAAGTAAGTTCTACCTTGCGTGAAAGTGCATTTTCAATTTCTTTCTCAATATTATAGAAATCAAAAATCGGCCTCTCACCTTGATAGTGACAAAGCGGCTTCACCGCTTTTGATACATACAGCTCAGCAAACTCCTTCAACTGCTCATAAGTCACTTTAGAGTCCACCTGAATGCTGACAGTCTGATCGTTCACCACATCGCGCAACATGCGCCTTGGCAAACTTAAGTCATAAAATACCAGTGAACGTTCACCTGCATTTTTACTATCCACCTGAATTTTTGCCCATACTTTTTGCAGATATTCGATATCAGCCAGCAATTCGTCATCACTAGCCGTTTCAGACATGGTACGAATAATGTATCCACCTGCTCTCTCTTCTGGCAGTAGGCCTAACAAACGATTACGCAAACGTTCACGCTCATCTTCATCTTCAATACGCTGCGATACGCCTATATGATCCTGATGTGGTAAAAATACCAGAAATCGTCCTGCAATGCTGATTTCAGTTGTCAGTCGCGCGCCTTTTGTACCTATCGGCTCTTTAATCACTTGCACGATTATCGATTGACCTTCGTGCAGCACCTCTTGAATTGGCCGTTCGCTTTGCGGCTCACCATCAATATGACATTCCATAATGTCTGCCGCATGTAGAAAAGCAGCGCGCTGCAAACCGATCTCCACAAACGCTGATTGCATGCCCGGCAACACACGGCACACAGTACCGCGGTAAATATTACCGACAATTCCCAAAGACGAGCTGCGCTCAATGTGCAGCTCTTGTGCAACACCATGTTCCATCACGGCTACCCGCGTTTCTTGTGGCGTGACATTAATTAAAATCTCTTGTCCCAATCTTTTCCCTAACTTTTACTTACTCTGTCTAAAAGTATGGCTGTCTCATGCACAGGCAAACCCATTACGCCAGTATAGCTACCTTCAATTCTTTTTATCCAACTGCCCGCCAAACCCTGTATCGCATAGCTGCCAGCTTTATCTCGATGCTCACCTGTCGCGATATAAGCCTCTATCATAGCATCGGACAACGGCATCATCTGTACCAAAGTCGTATTCAACATCTTTTCAAGCCTGTTATTTAATAAAACAGCGATTGCCGTATGCACCTCATGCACATTACCAGACAACTTTTTAAGCATATTAAATGCATCCGCATCATTTTCAGGTTTGCCTAATATCTCCATTCCCAATGCTACAGTTGTATCTGCCGCTAAAATTGGCAGTTCAGTATGTTGGCCTGCCAAGTTTTTAAGCGTTGCCAAAGCTTTTTGCTCGGCTAGTCGCAGCACATAAACAGCAGGCGATTCATTTACATATGCCGCCTCATCAATATCGGCGG
>Ga0209253_10001322_pt1 | contig 21753 bp, 14 predicted proteins | sample FrelakmetBRP12BR_FD_187145 | JGI IMG/M metagenome (GOLD analysis project Ga0209253, IMG submission 187145) | Freshwater lake sediment microbial communities from the University of Notre Dame, USA, for methane emissions studies - BRP12 BR (SPAdes)... | ecosystem: Environmental > Aquatic >...
GCCAGGAGGAACAGGATGAGGCCGACAAAACCGGAATAAATCCAGAACATTTCTGTAGCTCTCCAAAAAGGAATGTAGTGTTGTACTGCAACCGAAGAAAACTATGCCCGATGGCGAAGTTCCTGAGCTGCAAGAAAGCACGACGGTTGGGAGTTCTGACCCCAAACCGCGAATTGATTTGCACGTTTGCGATCCGTATCTTGTCATCGATGCGCGTGCCCAATGCGTGGTAATGACTGGGGCTTCTACGCTGCCGAACAAACCCATCTCCTCCGTTCGTTCAATGTTCCGGTTGTCTCAGCTTAGGGGGAAATTGCTGAAGGCGGAGAGCCACGTAGCGAGAAGTCGCCATACGAACGGAAACAATTGCATGCCGAAAAGAACGTCATATACATGATGACGCGCGCCCACAGAGGATCCCTATGACCTCCCGACAACGAGTACTTGCATCACTTAACCATCGCGAACCCGACCGCATCCCGATCGATTTCTCCGGTCACCGGTCTTCCGGTATTACGGCCATCGCATACGCGAAACTCCGGGACCACCTGGGTCTGCCCAAACGCCCCATCCGGGTCTATGATCCGATCCAGCAACTGGCCGTGGTGGATGAGGATGTGCTCAGCAGGTTCTCCGTCGATACCATCGAACTGGGACGCGCCTTCGCCCTGGAGGACAAATACTGGGTGGATTGGGTGCTTCCGGACAAAACCCCCTGCCAGATGCCGGCCTGGGTGGTTCCCGAACGGGAGGGGAGCCGGTGGATCCTCCGCTCCCGCAGCGGACGTGTGCTCGCACAGATGCCCGACGGAGCACTTTTCTTCGAACAAACATACTATCCGTTCGCGGACGACCCGCCGGATCACTCGCGGATTGCCGAAGCGTTCGATGAAAGTATGTGGACCGCCATCGTCTCGCCGCCGGGACCGATCACAGCCGGCCCCGCCGGCAGGAAACTCCTGATCGAGGGGGCACAACGGTTACGGGCGAGCACCGACCGTGCCATCCTCGGGCTCTTCGGCGGGAATCTCCTGGAGGTTGGACAGTTCCTCTACCGGAACGACAACTTCTTCGTGCTCCTGGCCGGCGACCCGGACGCCGCACACGACTTCCTGGATCGACTGGTGGAGGTTCATCTCAAGAATCTCGAAAGCTTTCTGAGTGCGGTGGGACCGTCAATTGATATCATCGTGTTCGGAGATGACCTGGGCATGCAGACGGGTCCCCAGATCTCCCCCCGGATGTACCGGGAGTTTTTCAAACCGCGCCATGCGCGCCTCTGGTCCCGGGCGAAGGAACTCGCCAACGTGAAGGTGATGCTCCATTGTTGCGGCGGAGTCCGGGAGTTGCTGCCCGACCTGATTGAGGCGGGGCTGGACGCAATCAACCCCGTCCAGATCTCCTGCCGGGGAATGGAACCCGCGGGATTGAAGGCCGATTTCGGTGGCCGGATGGTGTTCTGGGGAGGAGGGTGCGACACCCGGGAAGAATTGATCAACGGGACTCCCGCCAGCATCCGCACTCACGTGCGCGAACAGGTGCGCCTGTTCTCCCCGGGCGGGGGGTTCGTCTTCCAGCAGGTCCACAACATCATGCCCAACGTTCCGCCGGAAAACGTCGTTGCCATGTTCGAGGCCGTTCAACAGTCTTGAAGTTCACCAGTCATAAAAAAAGCCACCTTGAATCTTCCACTCGGGGGCCCTATATTGCAAATCAGTGCTGCAGACCAGCGCTCACTGCCCCCGCGCTTTCCATAGCCCGTCGCGCAGCCTTCACCTTCCGTAAGCTGGAGGGTTGAGAGATCCCCTTGCCTCAGCGGACTTTGAATGAACTGTTCACCTCGTCTGTAGTAGACTTCCCGGAGATCATATGCAGCTCGAACGAACCCTGAAGATGGGAATGGTTGGCGGAGGGCCCGGAGCGTTTATCGGAGAAGTGCACCGAAAGGCCGCTCGGATGGATGGCGGCATCGATATCGTAGCGGGGAACTTCAGCCGGACCCCCGCCAGAAACAAGGAGACGGGACGTCAGCTTCTCCTTGAACCGGGGCGGGTCTACAACAGCTATGACGAGCTGACAGAAAAGGAGCGGCGACTCCCGGAAGGAGAGCGGGTAGACTTTGTATCCATCGTTACGCCGAACAACTCTCATTTCCCCATCGCCAAGAGACTCCTCGCAGCCGGCTTCCACGTCATGTGCGAAAAGCCAATGACGTTTTCCGTCCGCGAGGCGCGGGAGCTCCGGAAGATCGTTGCAGCCTCGGGGAAGGTGTTCGGGCTCATGCACAACTACACCGGCTATCCGATGGTGAAGCTTGCCCGGGACATGGTGCGGGATGGCGACCTGGGAGAAATCCGGAAGATCGTGGTCCAGTACCCGCAGGGCTGGCTTGCCTCTCCGCTGGAGAAGACCGGGAGTGTCCAGGCAGTCTGGCGCACCGATCCCGGACAGAGCGGCATTGCAGGCGCGATTGGAGACATCGGCACGCACTGCGAGAACCTCTTGGAATACATTACGGGATTAAAGATCACAGAAATCTGTGCGGATATCACGACGTTCGTCAAAGGACGCCGCCTGGATGACGATGGCAACTGTCTTCTGCGTTTCGAGAACGGTGCGAAGGGCATCCTGCACGTGAGCCAAATCGCCATCGGTGAGGAGAACAATCTGGCAATCTGGGTGTACGGGACGAAGAAGAGCCTGGAGTGGCATCAGGAGCATCCGAATCACCTCGCTGTGAAGGAGCCGGACGGTCCCGTCCAGGTCTATCGACGGGGGAATTCCTATATCGGAGCAAAGAGCGCCGCCGCCGCCCGGGCCACACGCCTCCCCTTCGGTCACCCCGAGGCGTTCATCGAGGCTTTCGCAAACATCTACTGCAATTTTGCCGATACCATCCGTGCATCACTGACGGGGAAGAAACCCGACACACTCGCGCTGGATTTTCCCGGCGTTCACGACGGCGCAAGGGGGATGCTATTTATCGAAGCCGTCATTGCGAGCTCCAGGAGTTCCAGGAAGTGGACGCGAATACACAGTTGAAGGAGAACGATAATGCCAAGACCAGTCACTCTCTTTACCGGGCAATGGGCTGACCTGCCTCTTTCCTCGCTGGCAAAAAAGGCCTCCGCGTGGGGATACGACGGACTCGAACTCGCGTGCTGGGGGGATCACCTTGATGTGGAGAAAGGAGCAGTGGACAAGGCCTACTGCAAGCGGCAGCTTGCCATTCTTCAAAAACACAAACTCAACCTCTTCGCCATCAGCCATCACCTGGCGGGCCAGCTGGTTTGCGATCCGGACAACGACGTCCGTTCGGACGCCTTCGCGCCTCCATCCTGTGCGGGGAACGCGGAGAAAAAGCGGGCGTGGGCCGTTGAAACCATGAAGAATGCCGCACGCACCGCCAGGAACCTGGGGGTGAAGGTGGTCAACGGGTTCACCGGCTCCTCCATCTGGCATCTCCTCTACGCTTTTCCACCGGTCACCGAAGACATGATCGGGGACGGGTACAAGTACTTCGCGAAGATGTGGAACCCGATTCTCGATGTCTATGATGAATGCGGCGTGAAATTCGCCCTCGAAGTCCATCCCACTGAAATCGCCTTCGATATTGTCACCGCGAAGCGTGTCCTGGAAGCAATTGACCACCGGAAAGCCTTCGGGTTCAATTTTGATCCCAGCCATCTGCACTGGCAAATGGTCGACCCGGTGAGGTTTATCGAGGAGTTTCAGGACAGAATCTACCACGTGCATATGAAAGACGCGGCCCTTCAGCTCGACGGCAAAGCGGGTATTCTCGGTTCCCATCTGAGCTTCGGACAGCGGGGCCGGGGGTGGGACTTCCGTTCGCTGGGGCGGGGATCGATAAAGTTTGAAGAGATCATCCGTGCCCTCAACTTCATCAAGTATCCAGGTCCGCTCTCGGTTGAGTGGGAAGACAGCGGCATGGAGCGCGAGCAAGGGGCCCGTGAGGCGTGTGCGTTCGTCCGCCGGATTGATTTTTCGCCGTCCGGCGTTGCCTTCGACGCCGCGTTTGATCAGTGATGAGATATGAGCCCCCGGGCGATAGCCGGAGTACGTTCAAAGGAGATCAGATGACAAACAGGTCGAGATCAACACGCCGCGATTTTCTCAAAGCAGCGTCGGCGGCGGCAGTCGGTGCAATGGGCCTCCCGCTGTTCATCCCATCGAGTGCCCTCGGACGGTCAGGTGCTGTCGCTCCCGGCGACAGGATCAGGATCGGGTGCATCGGCGTCGGCGGCATGGGAATCGGCAACATGCAGGCCTTCCTGGGGCTGCCGGGAGTTCACATTGTCGCCGTGTGCGATGTCGACGCGAAACACCGCGCTGAAGCCCGGTCTATTGTTGAAACGAAAACGGGCAGAAAGGGTGTGGCCGAATACAACGACTTCCGCGAATTGATCGCAAGGAGCGACCTTGATGCGGTGAGCATCGCAACGCCCGATCACTGGCATGCGCTCATAGCAACGGCCGCTGCGAAGGCGGGTCTGGACATCTACGGTGAGAAGCCGCTCGGATATTCCATTGCCGAAGGGCGCGCCATCGTCGATGCGGTGGAACGATACGGCATTGTCTGGCAAACAGGGAGCTGGCAACGCTCCGTCAGGAACTTCCGCTATGCATGCGAGCTGGTGCGGAACGGGAGGATCGGGAAGGTGCATACGGTGCGGGTGGGGCTGCCGTCCGGCCACAGCATCAGTGAACAGGGGGGAAGCCAACCTGCTCCGGTTCCCGAAGGATTCGACTACGATCTGTGGCTCGGACCCGCCCCCAGTGTCCCCTACTCCCCGAACCGGTGTCACTGGAACTTCCGCTGGATCAGCGACTACTCGGGCGGGCAGCTGACCGACTGGGCCGGACACCACTGCGACATCGCCCAGTGGGGAATGGGAACGGAACTGACGAGTCCCGTCGAGATCGAGGGAGTGGGCAATTTCCCGAAGGCGAAAGACGGGCTTTTCGATACGGCGAAGAACTACCGGTTTGTCTGCACATATAAAGAAGGATTCACCATGATCGTGGCAGACCGGCTGCAGCAGCCCAAGGGGATGGGTGTCCATTTCGAGGGGACGGACGGGTGGATCTGGGTGGACCGGGAAGGCATTGATACTTCTCCAAAGTCCCTGCTGACCTCGGCTATCGGACCGGACGAGATCCATCTCTACAGGAGCGACGACCATCACCAGAATTTCCTCGACTGTGTACGGAGCAGGGCCGAAACCGTCACTCCCGCACGGGTGGCACACCGCTCCATCATGATAGGTCATCTCGGGCTCATTGCCATGAAACTCGGACGAAAAGTCCGCTGGAATCCTGAAACGGAACGGTTCGTCAACGATCCGGAAGCCGACCGGCTCCTGTCGCGCCCGATGCGGAGCCCGTGGCACCTGTAAGACTTTTTTGTACCGAGAAGGGAATATTTATGATTCATGCAATCAGAGTGTTCGCCCTTGTTGCCCTGCTGGTGCTTACCGCCGGCACCCTTTCCGCCGGCCTCCAGCTTTCGCAGGAGGAAATCAAACGAATCCAGGACGCCGCCCCGGCTACGTCTACGGTCAAACCGAAACAACCGCGCCTCCTGCTTGTCTTCAGCTTCTCCCAGGGGTACAGGCACAGCGCCATCCCGCGCGCCAGCCGGGCGCTGGAGATACTGGGAAAGAAGACCGGGGCGTTTGAAACCGTGGAGAGCGAAAACCTCTCGGTGTTCCGGCCGGAGAATCTGAAACGGTTTGATGGAGTCTGCTTCAATAACACAACCCAGCTCACGTTCGAAGATCCCGTGCTTCGCAAGAGCCTGCTGGACTTCATCACGGAGGGGAAAGGTATTGTCGGGATCCATGCCGCCACGGACAATTTCCCCACCTGGCCCGAAGGGCAGGAACTTCTGGGTGGCGTGTTCGAGGATCATCCGTGGACCGCTGACGGCACGTGGGCGGTGAAGATCGACGACCCGACTCACCCGCTCACCGCGGCATTCGGGGGAAAAGGGTTCGTCATCAAAGATGAGATTTACCGGATCCGGCAGATGAATCTCAGGAAGAACAGCCGTGTCTTGCTGGGTCTTGATATGAAAGCGGAACAGAACCGGAAAGCCAAGGGCGTCAAGTCGGTCGACCGGGACATCCCCATCAGCTGGGTGAAAACATACGGCAAGGGGCGGCTCTTCTATTGTTCGCTGGGACACAACGATGAGGTGTATGCAAATTCCGCTGTGCTCAGGCATTACCTTGACGGGATACAGTTTGCACTCGGCGACCTGCAGGCGGAAACAACGCCACTCCCGTTCGACCCGATGAGCTTCTATGATCAACGCGCGTTGACAGACCTGCTCGGGCGCATTTCGACGTACACCCACGGGGACAGCCGCGCGGCGCTTTCGGGTCTTGATGAGTTTATTCGCGGTGTGGACGATCTTCCGGAAGCCCGTCTCAGGATGGAGAAGCAGTTTCTCGAATTCCTCAAGGGGTCTGCCACGCCCGCCGGAAAGCAGTTCATCTGCATGCGGCTTGCGCTTGTCGGGAGCGAGGCTTCCGTGCCGCAGCTGGCGGGCATGCTGGCTGACACCGCGACGGCCGAAATGGCACTTTTTGCCCTCGAGTCGATCCAGGGACCCGCCGCGGATGCCGCTCTACAGCAAGCCCTGGTTGTCCACAAAGGGCGGACGCTCATTGGCGTGATTACCGCACTGGGGAATCGCCGGGTGGAGGGTGCCACAGCGGCTCTTCAAGACCTGACCGCACATCCCGATGCCCGCGTGGCGGTTGCCGCCGTATCGGCGCTCGGGAAGATCGGGACGCCGGCGGCGCTGGATGCGCTCGAACGGTCGAAGAAGAGTGCCAAAGGGGAGGTGCGCAGCAGCATCGCGCATGCGATGCTGGCCTGTGCCGGCCGGATGAAATCGCAGGGTGAAAAGGACCGTGCAGCTGCAGTGTACACATCTCTCGGTTCTCCTGACGAACCGGTGGCCGTCCGGTCTGCCGCGCTGCGCGGCACGATTCTCAACGATCCGGGTAATGCCGCGGGTACGATCCTGACAACTCTCAGGTCCGGCGACGCAGCCCTCCATCCGATTGCAGCGCAACTGGTGGGCAAGGTTCCCGACATCGAGGGCGTCCGCGCCATCGCCGGAGCGCTCCCTGAATTCACGCCCGCAGCCCAGGCACAGGTGCTGGCTTCCTTCGCGGCGTACCGGGATGCCGGGGTCCAGAAGGCGGTCGTTGCGGCAACCGCTGCCAGGGTTCCCGATGTACGGATCGCCGCGCTGCGCACGGCCGGCTCGATGGGCGATGCGGGCGCTGTCTCCACGCTTGCCCGCGCCGCGGCATCGTCCACGGGAGCGGAACAGAAGGAGGCAAGGAGCAGCCTGTACGCGCTCCGCGGGGCGGGCGTCGATGATTCAATTCTCGTGATGCTTCCCCGCGTCGATGGCAGGACAAAGGTCGAACTCCTGAAGGCAACTGCAGAGCGGCGGATTACCGCGGCGGTCCCTTCGGTGCTGCAGGCCGCTGGAAACCCGTCCGGCCCGGTCCGGATTGAGTCGGCGAGAACACTGAAATCGCTCGCCGGCGCCGAACATCTTCCCGCGATGATTGATCTTCTGACGCATGCGCGTGGCGAAACGGAGCGGCGGGAATGGGAACTCGCAGTCGCTGCTGCCGCCCGCAGGATCCCCGATCGTGCCCGACAAGATGAGGCGGTTCTGGCCGCGTATGCGCGGACGAAGGATAAGCAGGCGAGAGCGTCGCTGATCAGTGTCCTCGGGAAGATCGAGGGACCCGCTTCCCTCACAACTCTCCGCACGGCGTTGAAGGATCCGGATCCGGAGATCCGGCTGGCCGCCATCCGCGCTCTCGCCGGTTGGTCCGCGGCGGATCCCTACCCTGATCTCTGGGCGGTGGCACAGGGTGCGAAAGAATCCGGGCACCGCGTGCTCGCCCTGCGGGGTTCTGTGCGCCTCATCGGACTCGACAGCACGAGCGGGGCTGAACAAACGGTGCGGAGATACAAGGAAGCGATGGCCCTTGCCCCGAATGCGGCCGAACGGAAGCTGCTCCTCTCTGCGGTCGGGAAGGTCCCCTCTATCGGCGCTCTCCGGATGGCGGCGTCCTATCTCAATGACGCCGAACTCCGGCCGGAAGCGGAGGCTGCCATACTGAACATCGCGGAGGGGATTGCCGATACTGCCCGGCCGGAAACGGTCCGGCAGCTCCGGCAGTTGATGGCTTCGTCAGGCAACGACGTCAACGTCAAAAAGGCAGACGCCTTGATCAAGAACATCGAGCGCCTGGACGACTACATTACCTCCTGGGATTTTGCGGGCCCCTACGAGGAGAAGGATGCACGGCTTCTCGAAAAGTCCTTTCCCCCCGAAGAACCCGCCGCAGCATCGGTGCAATGGACGGCGTTCCGCGGCATGACTGACGCCGGACGACCCTGGTTGCTCGAATGTGACAAAGCGTTCGGTCCCGGGGACGGGGTCGTGTATCTCCGTACGAATGTCTGGTCTCCTGTGGATCAGAAAGTCACCCTGGAAGCCGGGAGCGACTACGGCATAAAGATATGGGTGAACACAACACGTGTTCACACCAACAGTGCGGTCCGCAACGTTGCCCCCGGCACCGATCGTGTTCCGGCAACACTGCAGAAGGGGTGGAACATACTGATGATGAAGCTCGAGCAGGGCGACGGGTCCTGGGGCGCATGCCTCCGTGTCCGCACACCCGACGGCGGGAAGCTGGAAGGAATTCGCATCTCCACCACGCAGAACTGACTTACTAAGGAAGAATACTCGATGAATGCGGCAGCGATAGTGAAACTCTCCCTGGCTTTCGTTCTGGCGATGATGCTGGCCTCATGCACCCCTTCGGGGAGCGCAATCAGGGGTGATGGATCGCCGCCTGATCCGGTGATGGGGGATTGGCAGGGCCACCGGGTCACACGATCGGGGATGGTTGTTCCGATGGCGGTTCACAGCATTGCCCTTGGCGGGAAGAGCTACCGTTTCTCCGTGCATGCATCCTTTGATGTGCGGGAGCCTCTTCCGGAGATCTCCTTTGAGGGAATGATCGATGGAAACCGATTGATCGTTGCACAGCACCCGGACTGGCCGGTGACGCTTGACAACGGCACGGTGTTGGGCCGCACCACTCTACCGGAGGCTCAGACGTTCGAACTGAGGCACGTCGTTCGTCTCTCCCCCAACCTCGGTGCGAGGCCGCCGGAAGGTGCTCACGTTCTCTTCGACGGGAGCGGCTTCAGCGGATGGGAGCGGCGCGACGAGAAACAGCGTGCGGTTCCGGTCGGATGGAAAATCATGGATGGCGTCATGGAGGTGGTGCCCGGCGCCGGGGGCATTGTTACCAAACGGAGATTCACTGATTTCCGGCTCCACCTCGAATTCCGGACACCCTTTATGCCCGAAGCACGTGGACAAGCCAGAGGCAACAGCGGAGTCTACCTTCAGGGACGGTACGAAGTGCAGGTACTGGACAGCTACGGCCTTACGGGTGAGGATAATGAGTGTGGTGGAATCTATAAAGTAGGGGCTCCCCGCGTGAACATGTGTGCACCGCCGGGACAATGGCAGTCGTACGACATCCTGTTCACTGCTCCCCGTTTTGACGCGGACGGGAAGAAAGCGAAAGATGCTCTGGTGACGGTAGTTCACAATGGAATTGTCATCCACGAGGATCTCTCCGTGCCGGGGCCGACAGCCGAGGGGATTGACAGCGCCGTGCAGCTCCCCGGCGGAATCCTCCTGCAGGATCATGGCAATCTCGTGCAGTACCGGAATATCTGGCTTCTTGAATTGAAACCCTGAGCAATGCATGAACACCATACGGGTGGTTGTTGTCGGATGTGGAACCATGGGATCATCACATGCCCGGGCGTACGCGCATCTGGAAGGGTTCACGCTCGCGGGACTCGTGGATCGCTCTGCGGAGAGGGCAGGGCTGCTGGCTCAGGAGCTGGGGGGCGTGCCGCTGTACTCATCCCTGGAAGAGGCCATCCGCTCCGCCTCTCCTGATGCAGCGGCAATTTGCACGTATCCCGAAACCCATCACGAGTTGACCCTCAAGGCGCTTACCGCCGGCCTGCATGTCTTTGTCGAGAAACCGCTCGCCTCCACTGTCGCAGAGGCGGAGGAAATTGCCCGTACTGCCCGGCAAACGTTGAAGAAAGTGGTGGTCGGGTACATTCTCCGGCATCACCCCGCCTGGCAGCGGTTCATCGAGGAAGCGCGGCAGCTCGGCAAACCGCTCGTCATGAGAATGAGCCTGAACCAGCAAAGCGGCGGTGCCGCCTGGGAGGTCCACAAGAAACTGATGCAATCGATGTCCCCGATCGTTGACTGCGGTGTGCACTACGTTGATGTCATGTGTCAGATGACCCGTTCGCGTCCCGTCCGGGTTCAGGCGGTCGGGGCCCGTCTGACCGGAGAAATCAGCGAAGCGATGTACAACTACGGCCATTTGCATGTGGTCTTCGAGGATGGGTCGGTGGGGTGGTACGAAGCGGGTTGGGGCCCCATGATGAGCCAGACCGCCTACTTTGTGAAGGACGCCATCGGTCCGGGAGGCTCCGTCAGCATTGCGGAGCCGCTTGCCGCGAAGGTGGGAGATTCGTCGGATATTGATTCCCATACGAAGACCGGCAGCCTCATCAGGCACGACGCAGAGTCCATGAAGGATGTCCGGATCGATACCAGCGACGAGCCCGACCATCAGGAGTTGTGCAACAGGGAACAGGCGTACTTTCTCCGTGCCATCCGGGATGATCTTGATCTCGGCGGCCATCTCGCCGATGCGGTGAACAGTCTCCGCATTGTGCTGGCGGCCGATGAGTCGGTCAGAACGGGAACCATTGTGCATCTTTCATAACGAAGGCGACTATGAAAAGAGCGATCTATTTTCAACTGAGCGGCATGATGTTCCTGGAGTTCTTCGTCTGGGGCGCCTGGTATGTTACCGTGGGGAACTATATGACCAGCATCGGGATGTCCGATCTGGTCTACTGGGCGTATGCGGTCGGTCCCATCGGGGCGATCATTTCACCCTTCTTCCTCGGGATGGTTGCCGACCGGATCTTCTCGACGGAGAAAGTGCTCGGGGTGTTGCACGTGATAGGAGGGGTGGCGATGTTTCTGGCGCCGCTTGCGGCGGAAGCAGGGGCTTCCGGCTGGTTCATCCTTCTCCTTCTTGTCCATATGCTGTGTTATATGCCGACCGTCGGACTCGCGAATGCTCTGGCGTTCCATCACATGACCGATCAGGAAAAATACTTCCCCGTCATCCGGGTGTTCGGAACCATCGGCTGGATTGTGGCGGGCGTGCTCGTCAGCGCGGTGCTGGGCGCCGACGAGACCGGCACGCCGCTGCGGATCGCGGGGATCGCGGGCGTCGTGATGGGGTTCTATGCGTTCACACTTCCCCACACGCCTCCTTCTGCGAAAGAAAAGATGACCGTCCGCGAGGTCCTCGGTCTCGATGCACTTGCCATTCTGAAGAGCCCTTCTTTCCTGATTTTCATTGTCAGTTCATTCCTCATCTGCATTCCCCTGTCGGCATACTATGCGTATGCACCGGTGTATGTCAACTTCAGCGGCATCGTCAATCCCGGCTTCAAGATGTCGTTCGGTCAGATGTCAGAAGCGCTCTTTATCGTGCTGATGCCGCTCTTCTTCCGGTTCCTCGGCATCAAGTGGATGCTCCTGACCGGCATGTTCGCCTGGGTTCTCCGGTATGTTCTGTTCGCCCTGGCTGCGCCGGCGAATATCTTCTGGATGATCATGGCCGGCGTCATCCTTCACGGCATCTGCTATGATTTCTTCTTTGTCGCCGGGCAGATTTACGTGGACAAGATCTCTACAAAGGAGATCCGGGGACAGGCGCAGGGCTTCCTTGTGCTGATGACGTACGGTGCGGGGATGTTTATCGGCGCGCAAATATCCGGATGGCTCCACAATAGCATCGTCACGTCAACGGGGCCGGAAGCAGCGGCGCAGTGGCAGACCTTCTGGACAATCCCCGCGGTCCTGGCCGCGGTCATCATGATGGTGTTCGGATTGTTCTTCAGGAACAGCCGTTCCGTTTCCGGCAACACAGCACAACTGTCGTAGGAGGAGTATGGTATCGCGTCGTACATTTGTCAAGTCGGCGCTTGCGCTGGGAGCGTTCACCATTGTCCCCCGCCGGGTTCTCGGCGGGCCGGGGTACACACCCCCCAGTGATGAACTCACGAAAGCGGTGATCGGTATCGGGGGGATGGGGCGCTGGCACCTCGGGAATACCGGAGCGCGCCTGCTGGCCGTCTGTGACGTCGACGAAGAGCATCTGAACGATGGAATGGCAATCGGAGGCCCGGGAGTAAAGGGGTACAAGGATTTCCGCGAGCTGCTCGAGAGGAGTGATATCGATATCGTGCACATTGCCACCCCGCCTCACTGGCACGCCCTCATTGCCGTTGCAGCCGCAAAGGCGGGGAAGGACATCTGGTGCGAAAAGCCGATGAGCCGGACTATCGCGGAGGGGGAGAAAGTGGTTGAAGCGGTCGGCATGTACGGACGGATGTTCCGCGTGAATACCTGGTTTCGCTACAGCCGGGAGGATTTCTACGACAGCGGCGGGACCGTGAGGGATTTCACGAAGCTCGTCCGGAGCGGTCTTCTCGGGTGGCCGCTCACCGTCACCATAGGCGCTGCCACGGGCTTCGAATGGAAATTCTACTGGTCGGGAAAGACCGACCTGACGCCGCAATGGATCCCGCAGCAACTTGACTATGATTTCTGGCTCGGCCCGGCGCCGTATAAGCCGTACCACCCGCATCGGGTCCATGCGACATTCAGGGGGTACTGGGATTACGACGGCGGAGGGCTGGGGGATATGGGACAGCACTATATTGACCCTGTCCAGTACTTTCTGGGGAAAGATGAAGAGAGCCCGGTCGAGGTCGTCGTGGATGCCCCCGCACAACATCCCGAAGCGGCAAGCTTTTTCCGGCGGGTTCTTATCACATACGCCGATGGCTGCCGCATCGTCCTCGAAGGGGAACAACAGCAGGAAGACATTCCCTTTATCGAGGGTCCCGGGGGAAAGCTCTTCAAGGGAATGCGGTCCACCATCCCGAATCTGAAGGAGAAGCTTGCCGCACTGCCGGAGCCTGAAGCGCAGATCTCCGACTTCAGCGAAACGGTGCGGACACGCAGGAAATTCGCCCTGAACGAAGCGAACGGGCACCGGTCGGCGACGCTTGTGAATCTCTCAAAAATCGCATGGCAGCTCGGGCGTCGCATCCGGTTCAATCCGCTCACCCAGCGCTGCGACAACGATGAAGAGGCCGATCGACTGATTGACCCACCGATGCGTGCCCCATGGCACCTGTAGAGAACAGAAGGAGATCCATGAAAGGACAAGGGGCTGTCGCCCTCTTGCTGGCCGCGGCACTGCTCCTCTGCAGTTGCACATCCACAAGATCCACGTCCTCCGGCACCCAGGTTTTCACTCTGGAGGAACTGCTCGGGAAGATGCCCCCGCGCGATTCGCTGGAGGCCCGTTGGGTCTATTCCTCTCTGACCCTGATGGGGCAGGATGGCGTGATGGAGATCTGCAAGAGACTCGGGGCGCCGGGAACCGTCCGCACAACGCAGGCGGAGAACGCCCTGCAGGGGCTTGCTGCATATGTTGTCAGCCCGGGAAGCGAGGCGGACCGTCTGATGTTTGTCTCCGCCCTGGGCAAGGCACTTGATACGCCGTTGCCTTCCTGGCAGGCATCGTTCATTATTGCCCGGCTGCAGCTCGCCGGGAGGGGTGAATCGATTCCTCTCCTCTCCCGATTTCTGGCGGATGAACGGCTCTGCGAGCCCTCGGCACAGGCCATGGTGGCAATCAGGGAGGGTGCAGGAAAGGCTTTCCTCTCGGCGTTACCCGGAGCACAACGACATTGCCGGATAACCATAATCAAAAGCCTTGGTGAGCTCCGCAGCCGGGAGGCCGTTGAGCTGCTGCTCAAGGATACTGCCAGTGATGATCCGAGAGTTCAAACGGCGGCGCTCTCTGCGCTGGCGAACATCGGGGATCCGCGCGCAGACGGGGTTCTGACAATGGCTTCAATGAGCGGTCCGGTTCCTCAGGCAGATGAGGCAACCCGGGACGTTCTCCATTTCGCACGCCGCCTGGTCCAGGCGGGCAATACCGCGAGGGCGATCGGTATCTGCAACGAGGTGTATGCACGCCGCACTTTGCCCGTCGAAAATCACTTCCGCGCGGCTGCGCTGGATGTCCTTGTGCAGGCGAAAGGAGAGGGCGCGCTTGACGATCTGCTGGGAGCAATGGCGGATTCGAGCAAACAGCTTCGTCATGCGGCGCTTGGTCTCGCTTCGCGGATTCCGGGTGACACCGCAACAGGGCGCTGGGTGAAACTGTTGAAGACCGTCCGCCCTGAAGTCCGGAGCGAGATTGTCTCCATGCTCGGAACGCGGAGGGACAAGAGCTCCTACCCGGCGGTCATTGACGCGCTCAATGATGCTGAGGGTTCCGTGAGAAGCGCCGCGATCGAATCGGCAGTTCGTCTGAAGGACAGCGAGTCTGTTCCGGTTCTGCTGAGCCTTCTTGAGGAGAGTCAGGATCCGGGAGACATTGCCACGGTCAGGAAGGTTCTGGGCCAGTTGCCGCCGGCTCAAGTGACCTCTGCCGCCGGGGAATCGCTTCCGCGACTGACGCCGCCGGCCTGCGTGATGGTGATGGATCTCCTCGGAACCTACGGCACCGCTGCGCCGGCGGAGCCCGTCGTCGCGCTGGCGAAAAGCCGGCAGGGCCCTGTCCGGCTGGCCGCCCTGAAGGCCCTGGGACCAATTGCCGGGGAGAAGGATCAGGCGGAACTGATTGCCCTCCTGCTCGGTGCGGAAAAAGAAGAGGAACAAGCGGCGGCTCAAAGAAGTCTTGCGTTACTCTGTATGCGGATCACCGATGCTGAGAAGCGGGCCGGGAAAATTCTGGAGGCGTACCCGAACGCCGGAGCGCAGGGGCGCGCATCGCTTCTGCGGGTCCTCGGCCGGCTCGGAGGGGGCCGGGAGCTGGCAACAGTCGCCGGGGAAACGCAAAGCAAGGATCCCGATATTTGCGATGCGGCAGTTCGTGCGCTGGCTGACTGGCCCACCATTGACGCATACGACAGGCTTCTCGCTATCGCAAAGAGCAAAGAGCAATTGAACCTCCGCGTCCTAGCGCTGCGTGGATGTGTTCGAGTCGTTGAAAGCGGTCAGATGCATCCGGCGGAGGCTGTGCGCTATCACGAGAAGACGATTGCTGCGGCGGAACGTGTCGACGAAAAACGCCTCGTCCTCGGCGCGCTTGCGAACCTCCGCAGCCGGGAGGCGCTGAAAGTGGTGATCACCTATATCGGCGATGACTCACTGGGTCTGGACGCGGCGATGGCGGCCGTAAAGATCTCGGCCGGCAAGACGGAAGCGAAGGACGAATTGGGTTCATCCCAGGTCGCCCGGACATTCATCGAGTCAAGCCTACCCGCCCGTTTTCTGAGCCAGGTCCAGCGGAACTTCGATGCAGCCGCCGGAATGAATGACCCGCCCGATGGATTCAAGGCGCTGTTCAACGGAAAGAGTCTGCATGGCTGGAAAGGACTTGTCGAAAACCCCATTGCCCGTGCGAAAATGACTCCCGCGGGATTAGCCGCGGCTCAGGAAAAAGCTGATTCCGTCATGCGCGCCCACTGGTCCGTGGCCGACGGCATACTGCTGTTCGACGGCAAAGGCGAGAGCATCTGCACAGTCAAGGATTACGCCGACTTCGAGATGCTGGTCGACTGGAAGATCGAAAAGAACGGCGACAGCGGAATCTATCTCCGGGGCTCCCCCCAGGTGCAGATATGGGATCCCGCACAATGGCCGGAGGGATCGGGCGGACTCTACAACAACCAGAAGAACCCTAGTAAGCCTCTGCGGCGCGCCGACAAGCCGGTCGGAGAGTGGAACACCTTCCGGATACGGATGACCGGCGAGAGGGTGACGGTCTATCTCAACGATGTTCTCGTGGTCGACAGCGTGCTCCTGGAGAACTACTGGGACCGCTCCATATCCATCTTTCCGGCAGGCCAGATCGAACTGCAGTCTCATAACAGTCCGCTCTACTTCAGAAACGTCTTCCTGCTGGAACTCCCGCGAAGCAACCCCCCTTTCTCCGGCCCTCTTTTCAACGGTGTGAACCTGACCGGCTGGAAGATCGTTGGAGGAAAGGAAGGAACCTGGGGGGTGAACGACGGCATTCTCTTCACAACGGGTGACGGGGGAGGATGGCTTTCCACCGAGCGGGAATACGATAACTTTCAGCTTGATCTCGATTTCCGTCTGCCTGAGGGAGGGAACAGCGGGGTGTTTCTCCGTTCGCCCCGGAAGGGCGATCCGGCGTACACGGGAATGGAGATACAGGTTCTGGACGACTATGCACCACAATACGCAAGGCTACAGCCGTGGCAATATTGCGGGAGCATCTATGGCGTGGCGGCTGCCACGGTACGTGCAGGCAAAAGAGCGAACGAGTGGCAACACTACCGGATCGTCGCGTGCGGTCCCCGTGTAACGGTGACGCTGAACGATCAACTGGTAGTGGACGCAGACCTTGTTGCCCACATGGACAAAGAATTGAGCCATCCGGGCCTGAAGAGGCGTTCGGGGTTCATCGGATTTCAGTGCCATGGTCTGAAAGTGGAGTACAGGAATATCACGCTTACGCAACTTGAATGGAACGAGAAGAATGACAGTCCTTGATCGACGTAGATTCCTCGGCTACGCCGCCGCCGCCGGGGCGGGCCTTCTTCTCACACGCCCGAAAAGCCGGGCGGAGGGGGAACAGCAAAAGTCTTCCTCGTCCGACGAACTGAGGATTGCCCTCATCGGAACGGGTGCCCAGGGACAGGTCCTGATGAACTCGTGCCTGAAGATTCCCAACGTGCGCTTCCAGGCGGTGTGCGACATCTGGGAGGCCTACAACCAGAGGCGCGCACAGCGGATGCTCGATAAGTTCGGCCAGAAGGTCAATGCCTACCAGGACTACCGTCAGATGCTCACGAAGGAGAAGGGCCTGGATGCGGTGATCATTGCGACTCCCGACTTCTGTCATGCCCCGCAGACGGTTGACTGTCTTGATGCAGGGCTCAATGTGTACTGCGAAAAAGAGATGTCGAACACCCTCGAGGGCGCCCGCCGTATGGTCCGGGCGGCCCGTCAATCGGGGAAGCTCCTGCAGATCGGCCATCAGCGGCGAAGCAACCCGCGGTACATCCATTGTTACAAAAAGCTGATCGGGGAAGCGAAGATCCTGGGAAGGATCACCACCGTGAACGGCCAATGGAACCGTTCCGTGCAAGCCGACAACTCCTGGCCGAAAGAATCCGGCATCGATGCGGCGGTGCTCAGGAAGTACGGCTTCCGTTCGATGCAGGAGTTCAGAAACTGGCGCTGGTACCGCCATCTCGGGGGCGGCCCCGTGGTTGATCTCGGCTCGCATCAGCTGGACATCTACAACTGGTTCCTCGACGCCAGGCCGAGGACCATCGTGGCGAGCGGGGGGATTGATTACTACGACCGGAAGACGCACGAGTGGTTCGACAGCGTTCTCGCGACGTTCGAATACGAGACCCCGCGCGGGAAGGTTCGTGCATTCTACCAGACAATTTCCACAAACAGCAATCAGGGGTACGCCGAGAGCTTCATGGGCGACCAGGGGACGCTGATGATTTCGGAATCCGCAAGCCGCGGAGCTGCATATCGGGAGCCGACGGCACCCGAGTGGGATACGTGGGTGTCACTCGGCTATCTGAAATCCCCGGGGGCGGAGCAGAAGAAGCCGCAAACCGATGCGGTGCTCGATGTGCGGGAAACACTTGCCCCTCCGGCATTCGAGCTCCCGGTGAAGTTTGACGATCCGTACCACAAGCCCCACCTCGAAAATTTCTTTAGCGCGGTGCGGGGGAAGGAAAAACTGAACTGTCCCCCCGAGGTCGGATACGAGACAGCTGTCACAGTCCTCAAGGTGAATGAGGCCGTCGAGGCGGGAAGAAAGCTCACTATCGACCCGCGCGACTACAGGGCCTGAACGACAACGCTCATGAAGAACACCTTCTTGCTTCTCCTCTATCTTGCGCTCTTCAACGGGAGTGTGTCCGCCCAAATGCCGGAGAATGTCGGAGATATTGCGGACGGCAACAGGTCGGTACCCGTTCACCTGATCAAACTCTACGATGAATTCGAACGTGTGATCAAACTTGATGACAGGCCGTTGATGCCCTTTTCGTCCAGGGAGACCTGCCGGAAGTGCCATGAGTATGACAAAATCCGCCGTGGTTGGCATTTCAACGCTGCGGATTCGGGGGCGGTGGGACGCAGGGGCGAGCCCTGGATCCTCGTCGACCGCCAGGCTGTCACGCAAATTGCTCTCTCGTACAGAAGCTGGCCCGGAGCGTATGCACCGGGCTCCGTCGGGCTCTCCACGTTTGGCTTTCTCAAAATGTTCGGGCGCCACCTTCCCGGTGGGGGAATAGGGGAAAAGGAAGGGGCTCAGGATCTGAACGACTACATGCGGTGGCAGGTCTCGGGCAATCTCGACATCAATTGTCAGAGCTGCCACAATGCCGATCCCGCCCAGAGTCAGGCGGAGTATGGCGTGCAGGTGCTGCGGCAGAATTTCCGGTGGGCCGCCACCGCCGGCAGCGGTTTTGCCACGGTACAGGGTTCCGCCGGAGACATGCCCGACAACTACGATCTCTACTCAGCGGTTCCTCCCGAGCAGTCCAATGTTCTCCCTCCCACGGTCACCTATAACAGTTCGCATTTTGATGTTGCGGGAAGAGTACTCTTCAACGTGCCGAGAAGAATGCCCCCGACGCAATGTTCGTTTTGCCATTCGTCGAAGGTGATTGATCCATCGAACCTGGAGCGCTGGCAGGGAGAGGAGGATGTTCATACCGCCGCCGGCATGATCTGTGTGGACTGCCACAGGAATGGACTCGATCATCAGATTGTCCGGGGGTATGAGGGTGAAGGCGAGGAGACCGGAAGACCTGCCGTTGTGCCTTTTACGTGCAAGGGCTGCCACATGGGAAGCATCGACGCGCCGGTTCCGGTTGAAGGCAGGCGGGGGGCTCCGAGGCCCCGGCATCCGGGGATTCCCCCCATCCATTTTGACAAGCTTGCCTGCACCGCGTGTCATTCAGGCCCATGGCCCACCTCAAACACCCAACGCGTCAAAACCTCCAGGGCGCATGCCCTAGGCATCCCCAAGACTGACAAGGGGGATGAAGCCCTTCCCCATATTATGACGCCGGTATTCGCGAGACTCCGGGACGGCACATACGCCCCTCACAACGCATTCTGGCCTGCCTTCTGGGCCTACCAGAGCCGGGATGGTCTCGCGCCGATCGCCCCCGGTCGTATGCGGGCCCGCGTACAAGCAGTTCTCGGCCGTGACACGACACGTGTTGCCGGCCGATGGCCGGTTTTGCAGGAATCCGAAATAGTGGAAATCCTGCAACAGCTCCGGCTGGATGACTCGACGTCCGGCAATCCGGTGTACGTAAGCGGGGGAGGACTCTACGCGATCGGCCCGGGTGGAACGGTGGCACGACGGGAGGACGAGGCGGCGGGGCCTTATCTGTGGCCCATCGCGCACGACGTCCGCCCGAAAGCCCAGTCACTGGGAGTACGGGGTTGCACCGATTGTCATGCGACGGATGCTCCTTTTCATTTCGGGACGGTCATCATCGCCTCTCCCTACGTCTTGCGTCCGGATTCGACGAACCGGATGACCGCGTACCAGGATAAGAACCCGGTTTCAGTCTGGGTGTTCTCTATGTCGTTTCTTTTCCGTCCGGGTCTGAAGGTGATGCTCATTGTCTGCTTTGCCCTTATCGCCTGGGTCGTGTTGATCTCGATGCTGCGGGGGTTTGCCCATATCATTCGAACACTTGCTGCGGAAGAGGAATGACGGTCTTTCGGATATTGTCCGGACTGGCAATCGCAGCCCTTCTCGGCGCAATTGCATATGATCTTCGTCGCTCCGGAGAACGCTGGAGTTGCCTCGGACGGTTCCTGCGTCAGGAGGCCAAGCGTGCCGTACTCGATTGGAGGGGAAGGAAGAACAGCGGCGCCGCCGGTACTCTCGACATCCTCCGCAGGGTCGTCTTTGGCGTCTCTGCCGCATTCTTTCTCGTCCTTGCACTGACCGGCTTCGCGCCGATCCTGATCCTCGGCGATCATTTGAGCGGAATCCTTCTGATCATCCATGTAACCATCGCGCCCCTCTTTGCGCTCTTTCTCTCCGCCCTCGCTCTGCTCTGGGCGCACCGTCTCCGCTTCGACGAAGGGGATTGGCGTCTGGCGCTGGGCCAGGAGCGCGGGCGACCCTTTGGGAAGGAGAGGCTCGTACGGTTTGCACTGAAGGTGGGGTTCAGGCTTATCCTTTTCTTGTCGCTTCCTCTTATGCTGACAGTGATCCTGGGTCTTTTCCCGCTGTTCGGAACGGAGGGTGAGGCACTGCTGATCCGCTGGCACGGCTACAGTGCGCTCCTCCTGATGCTGGTCACTTTGACGGAAATCCACCTGACGATCGTCTACGTACACCATTTCACACAACATCCGGTGAAGGAGAGAGTGCCATGAGAACACTATGCAACGGAATTCTCTGGATACCCATTATCTGCGCGGGATTTCTGATGTCGTGCCAGAAGACCGAACAGGAGCAGCCTCAGCAGAAACCGGAGCAGCGGCAGCCTGCGGCGCCGGCTAAGGAGACGGCGCAACCGGCGCCGGAACAGGCGACCCCTCAGCCTGAGAAAGCATCCACAACGGCGGCAAAACCTGCAGAGTCCTCCGATGAACAGCTGGTCCCGCTTGATATCAAGCTTCCCAAACCGCTGTTCGTGGGGACCCCCAGCAACATCGCTGTCCCGAATCTCGAGAAACCGCTCGGACGCCCCCGGCCGCCGTTCCTGGTTCCCGCGGGGACCAGGAACGTCGCCTTCAAGAAACCGGTCACCGGTTCGGACGAACAGCCTGTTATCGGCGAACTCCAGATGGTCACGGACGGCGACAAAGAAGCGGCGGAGGGGAGCTTTGTCGAGCTCGGTCCCTCGACGCAGTATGTGACAATCGATCTGAAAGGGCGGCATACGGTGTATTGCATCGCCGTGTGGCATTATCACAAACAGGCGGCTGTGTATCACGACGTCATCGTCCAGGTTGCCGACGACAAGGATTTTATCTCGAATGTGCAGACGGTGTTCAACAATGACATCGATAATACTTCCGGAAGGGGAGTCGGCGGGAATATGAGTTATGTGGAGACGGCGGAGGGAAAGCTCATTGACGCGAAGGGGGTGCAGGGACGTTATGTCCGCCTCTACAGCCGCGGCAACACGGCGAACGAACTGAATCATTACATTGAAGTCGAAGTCTACGGCAAGGCCGTGCAGTGAAGTGGGAGCGGTGGCTCTTCGCCGGTGCGTTGATGGCGGGTGCTCTTCTCCGCCTGCCGCAGCTGGATATGCGGCCCATGCACACCGACGAGGCCGTCCACGCGGTGAAATTTGGAACTCTCCTGGAGACCGGCACCTACCGCTATGACAAACAGGAGTACCACGGTCCCACGCTCAACTATCTGACTCTCCTTCCGGCCTGGATCGTTTCTGAACAATCGTTCGCACAGGTAACGGAAGCAACCT
>Ga0209253_10001323_pt1 | contig 21752 bp, 17 predicted proteins | sample FrelakmetBRP12BR_FD_187145 | JGI IMG/M metagenome (GOLD analysis project Ga0209253, IMG submission 187145) | Freshwater lake sediment microbial communities from the University of Notre Dame, USA, for methane emissions studies - BRP12 BR (SPAdes)... | ecosystem: Environmental > Aquatic >...
CCGCGGCCTTGTCGAGCTCGGGGCTCGGCGTCTCTCGCCCCCGCGTCGAGTCGTGGGCCAGCGCGCCGAGCTTGGCGCGGAAGTCGGCCTCGGTGATGGTCTCGATGGCGCGGGTTTCCGCGGCCGGCGACGCGCGCCGCGGCGGGCGGGCGGCGTTCGCCTGGGCGATGAGCGGGACGGGCGTCGCGGCGGCGAGGGCGAGCAGAAGGATGGAACGGGTGGGGCGGATCATCCGACACCTTCCAGGAGGTAGGGGTTGGGAGTCGGCCCGTGCCCGGCCCGCTCACCGGCCGACTCCTATACACTCCGCTACGTGCTTCCCGCACCCCCGGTTTCGCGCGTCCTAGAATCTCCCCTCGCGCACCTCGTCCTTCGCGAGCCCCTTGCGCAACTCGACTATCGGCCCGGGCGTCACGGTCTCGTTCTCGGGGACCGGCACGTCGCCCTTCTCCTTCCCCATCTGGACCACGCTCTTGAGTTTCGCCAGGATGCCGGAGCCGGCCACGGCCGTCTCGCCCGCGCCGTAGTACTCGAACCACGGGAGGCCGGCCTGGGCGTACTCCTTCGCCGTGGGGGGCACCGTCGGCGGCTCGTGGCCCGTGACGTGCCGCCAGACGAGGGAGTTGGCGAGGTGCACGAAGCAGCGGGCCGTGTGGTCCTGGTCCCAGTCCTCGAGATGGTGCGGGTCCGCGAAGATCTCCTGCCGCATCCGCCCGCCCGGCGCGAGCCCCATGTCCATGCCGAGCGCCGCGCGGGCCATCGGCATTCCCGCGACCATGCCCGAGGCGGTGAGGTACCGCGCCTCTCGCGACCGCCACCGCTCGTAGGCCTCGGCGGTCATCGGATACACCGTCAGCTGGAGGCCGCCCCACTCGGCCTCGCCGGTGATCTGCTCCTCGGCGCTGTAGCCCGCGCCGAGCGGCATCGCCACGAACTGGCGGATGACACCCTTCTCGATGCAGTAGCCGTCGAGCCACGGCTGGCTCGGGGTCACGAGGTAGTTCTGCGGCCTGCGCGCGAGGTCGGGGCGGAGTTCCTTGCCCGTGACCGCGTCGATCTTCCCGGTGGCCACCTTCACCGCGAACGGGTACGAGGCGGAGAAGTTCACCCAGAGGGCCTCCGACTGGTACATCGGCAGCATCACGCCGCCGTGATCGACCCAGCGCGGCGGTACGCGCCCGGCGAAGTCGTCCACGTGCCGGACGGGGAACCGGCCGAGCCCCGGCGGGAGGGGGTAGTTCTTCCCGTCGTCGGGGATGCGCAGTGTGCGCTGGAACTCGATGCGCAGGACGGCGTCCCGGTGCACCTCGGGGAAGCGGAAGACGAGCTGGTCCTTGCGGAGTTCGATCACGGTCCCCTCCCTCTGGTCACCACTTCCCGTCCCGCACTTCCCGGACGATCCGGAGCACGGCGTGGTCGGGCATGTGCTTGAGTTCGCGGATGAGCGAGGCGAACAGTTCGGGCCGCTTGCGGATGGCCTGCTGGAGGTCGGACGACACCTTGCCGGCGAGGGCGAGGAGGACGTCGGGGTCCTCGCCCAGCTCGCGGGCCAGCGCCACCACCTTGGCCTCCGAGGGGGGCGGGACCTCGTCGCGCTCCACCTTGCTGAGGAAGGACGGTTCGACCCCGATCCGCTGCGCCAGCTGCCGGACGGAGAACGCGTCGTCCGTCTCGCGCCGCGCCTCGCGGCGCTTTCGCACGTAGTCGCCGAACGTCTTCGCCATATGTGTAGTATGTACTACCTAGTACACAGTTGTCAAGAGGGGGCCCGGGCGGGGGTGGGCGGGGGTGAGGCGGTCGAGGGAGATGGGAATGCTACTGGCGAGCGAGCCGCGGGCCTGGAGACAGGCGGTGATCCCGACCTTGAAGCTAGGCTTTCTCCTGGTGGCGCGGACGTTGCAGGTACTCGTGGGCGCAGACGTCGCAGCGGACTGACCTTATCTGAACCGGGCCGCGCGGTTGCGGTCCAAGGACGTGTAGCCATGAAGGTTCTTGTCGCCGACAAGTTCGAGAAGAGCGGAGTCGAGGGTCTCAAGGCCCTCGGTTGCGAGATCGTCCACGAGCCGGACCTGAAGGACGACACGCTGAAGGAGGCGCTCGCCGCGACGGGCGCGGACGTGCTGGTGGTGCGGTCCACCGTGGTCACGGAGCCGATGCTGGACGCCGGCCGCCTGTCGCTCATCGTGCGGGCGGGCGCCGGGTACAACACCATCGACGTGAAGGCCGCGAGCAAACGGGGCATCTACGTCTCGAACTGCCCGGGCAAGAACTCGATCGCGGTGGCGGAGCTGGCCTTCGGGTTGCTGATCGCCCTCGACCGGCGGATCCCCGACAACGTGGCCGATCTGCTGCGCGGCAAGTGGAACAAGAAGGAGTACTCGAAGGCGAAGGGCCTGTGCGGGATGACGCTCGGGCTCCTCGGCTTCGGGAAGATCGGCCAGGAGGTGGCGAAGCGGGCGATGGCCTTCGGCATGAACCTGGTGATCTGGAGCGAGTTGGGTGTGGCGGTGGACTGCGACGGCATTCCGGTCGACCTCCCGCTGCTGCTGCAGTCCCGTCCGGACTCGGACGCGCCGATCGAGGAGCGGATCCGCGTGGCGAAGACCCCGGCCGAGGTCGCCGAGAAGTGCGACGTGCTAAGCATCCACCTGGCGGCCGGCCCGCTGACGAAGAACATCGTCAACGCGGACGTGATCGACAGGCTGAAGCCCGGCGCGTACGTCATCAACACCGCGCGTGCGGACATCGTGGACTACGGCGCGCTGGCGAAGGCCGTGACGGAGAAGGGCATCCGGGTCGGTGTCGACGTGTACCCCGGCGAGCCGGCGGGCGCCACGGCCGAGTTCGCGCACCCCATTCTCGGCCTTCCCGGGGTGTACGGGACGCATCACATCGGCGCCTCGACCGACCAGTCCCAGGAGGCGATCGCCGCCGAGACCGTGCGCATCGTCAAGGTCTTCAAGGAGACCGGGCGGGTGCCGAACGTGGTGAACCTGGCGAAGAAGACGCCGGCCACCCACTCGCTGATCGTGCGGCAGAAGGACAAGCCGGGCGTGCTCGCTGCGGTCTTCACGAAACTGGCCGGAGCAGGCATCAACGTGCAGGAGACGGAGAACATCGTCTTCGAGGGCGCCGAGGCGGCGATCGCGCGGATCAACGTCGACAAGGAGCCGTCGGCCGAGCTACTGGCGAACGTGCGCGCGGACTGCGCCGACGTGCTCGAGTTGACGGTCGTCGCGCTGGGCTAGCGGCCGGGGATCCCACACGCGTCTTCAAAGGAGAACACCATGTCAGTGAACCGCGTCTACAACTTCGCGGCCGGCCCGGCAGTGCTTCCGCTCTCGGTGCTCGAGGAGGCGCAGCGGGACCTGCTGGCGCTCCCCGGCGTCGGCATGTCGGTGCTCGAGGTCAGCCATCGGTCGAAGCCGTTCGAGGCGATCCTCGCCGAGTGCGAGGCGAACATCCGCAAGCTGGCGGGCATTCCCGACAACTACCACGTCCTGTTCCTTCAGGGCGGCGCGACCACCCAGTTCTCGATGGTGCCGATGAACCTGCTGCACGCCGGCTCGTCGGCCGACTACGTCGTGACCGGGTCGTGGTCGGACAAGGCGGTGAAGGAGGCGAAGAAGGTCGGCGCAGTCAACGTGGCCTTCAACTCCAAGGCGGAGAACTACGTCCGCGTTCCCAGGCAGGAGGAACTGAAGCTCACGCCGGGCGCCGCGTACGTGCACGTGACGACGAACGAGACGATCCACGGCGTCGAGTTCCACCGGTTGCCGGACTTCGGCGCCGCCACGGTGGTGGCCGACACCTCGTCGCACATGTTCAGCCGCCCGCTCGACGTGTCGAAGTACGGCGTGATCTATGCCGGCGTCCAGAAGAACCTCGGCCCCGCGGGCATCACCCTGGTGATCATCCGCGACGACCTGGTCAAGGGGGCGGCCGCGCACCCGTCGTACGCGCTCCTGCCGATCATGCTGCAGTACGGGATCCACGTCGAGAACAAGTCGCTGTACAACACCCCCGCCGTCTTCGCCATCTACATGATCGGCCTGACGATGAAGTGGCTCGTCGGCCTGGGTGGCCTGGAGGCGATCGAGAAGACCAACGTCCGCAAGGCGCAGAAGCTCTACGACGCGATCGACGGCAGCGGCGGGTACTACCGCGGCCACGCGTCCAAGGAGAGCCGCTCGCGCATGAACGTGACCTTCCGGATGCCGAACGAGGAGCTCGAGGCGAAGTTCGTCAAGGAGTCCAAGGCGGCCGGCTTCGACGGGCTGAAGGGCCACCGGTCGGTGGGCGGCCTGCGCGCCTCGATCTACAACGCCTTCCCGGAAAAGGGCGTCGATGACCTGATCGCCTTCATGGCGGAGTTCAAGAAGAAGAACGGGTAACGGACAGGTACTTCCTTCGCGTCTGCAGGGCTATCCGGGCGGCGCCTCGGCGCGTCAAGGATGTAGTGGGTCGGTGGGCGAGGATGCGGGTGATGATCCGGGCCTACGGACTCGGGTGGGTCCATTGCCCCGGGTGCCGGCCGTGGGCCCGGCGGGACGGCGCTCAGCGCCACTGGGGGCAGGCGGACGAACGTCACCGCTCCCCCGGACGGTAGCGGCTGACGAGCTGCCGGGCGATCTCCGCCTCCGTGAACGCCACCGGCTTGAGCTCGCCACGCGCGAACATCGCCGCCTGGTCGGAATGGTGAGGCGACGCCGGATCGTCGCTCTGGCCGTAGGCCAGGACCGAGTAGGCGCGCGGGCCGGCGGCGAGGAACTCGACGGCCAGCACCCAGGCGTCACCGCGGGACGCGACCCACCTGCCGTCGCGCGAGGGCGTGAACCCGAGCGTGCGGAAGCACCCGATGTCGCCGGAGCATCCGCTGATGGGGATGTCCATGTCGCCGATGCGCATCCGGTGGACATCGCCCCACGAGACGTCCCAGCGGCCGAAGGCCCTCCTCGTGTCTTCGATCGCCGCGGCGAAGGCCGCGACGGCCCGGGCTGGGTTGGCGAGTCCTCTGGGAGTCGCCACCGGATCGGCGGCGGTCCACGGATGGCTGAAGGCGCGCGCCCAGCGCTCGTCGGACGAGCCCGGGTTGGCCGAGTCCCGCGCGAGGTAGCGACGGAACCAGGCCTCGAACAGCGTCCCGCCGCGCGAGTCGGGGGCCGTGGTGCCGTCCCAGCGCTCGATCAGGGCGACGGCATCGGCGACCTCGCCCTGCGCGTGCGTGGCGCGCACCGCCGCCACGAGATCGTCCTTCACCCGCTCCGCCAGCAGCATCCGCGGGTCGTGCTTCAGCCGCACTACGTCCTCGAGACTCACCCTGCGCTGGCTCGTGACGAGCCGCAGGGAGAGCTGGCTCCGCAGCCCCAGTTCCGGCCGCGAGAAGTTGTCCGGCCAGCGCGTGGAGTCCAGCACCGCGTTGAGGTTCGTGTAGTGGTAGGGGTCGTTGGCGTTCTGGACGTATCCGCCGCGCGGGTTCAGCAGCTGCGGCAGGGAGTCGAAGGGCCACAGCTCGGTCCACACTTCGCTCGACGTCGTGGCCGCGACCGCCGCGGTGTCGCCGCCCGAGGGGTGCGGCAGCCGAGGGATGGTCGCGTTCCACACGTAGAAGATGTTGCCGTCCCGGTCGGCGTACGTGAGGTTCTGCTCCACGTGGGCGCGCATCCGCATCGCCGCGCGCCACTCGGCGAGGTTCCGCGCCTGCATCATCCGCAGGAACTGCTCCGTCTTCCGCGTCTCGCCCCACTCGGGGGAGCGCACCACGTAGATCTTCCCCTCGCCGCGCTCCACTACGGGGCCGAGCGGCGTGCGCCAGAACTCCCGGGTCTCCGTGAGCAGGGAATCGCCGTTCCGGTATTCGACGGTGACCGGGTGCCGTTCCATCTCGACGGAGCCGCCGTCGAAGAGATAGTGGTCGGGCCGCCCGGGATCGACGTCGAGCGCGTAGATCTCTTCCAGGTCGGCGTAGTTGTTGGTCGTCGCCCAGCCGAGGTGGGCGTTGAAGCCGCCGTTGAAGTACAGCGGGAAGCCGATCCGGAAGTCGCCGTAGAAGTCGATCACCCCCGGGACGGTGATGTGCAGCTCGTAGTAGCGGTTGTCCCAGCCGGGGCCCCAGCCCAGGTGCGGGTTGCGCAGCAGGATGGCGCGGCCCGAGGTGGTGCGGCTCGGCGCGAACGCCCACGCCTGCGAGCCGACGTCCCGCCGCCCCTCCTCGGCGGCCCGCCGCGCCGCGAGGCGGCGCCGGAAGACGTTCACCTTCGGCTCGATGGTCTCGTCCACCCACAGCGCGGCCACGTCGTGCGCGGTGAAGGCGCGCGGTGTCCAGGAGGGGAACGCGTCAGCGTGGGTGGCCACGTACCGGTTCACCGCCGCGGCCCAGCCCGCGTAGAGGTCCCGCGTGTCCTGATGGAGCAGGTGGAAGCGCTCCACCGCGAACCGGTGCGTCTGCCGGAAGTGGAAATCCGACGCGATCGAGTCCCGCCCGAAGTACCGTCCCAGCTCGCCGCGCCCGCGGATCAGGTTGGCCACGACGCGGAAGCCGAAGTCCTCGAGCTGGACCCAGGCCATCCCGTACCCCAGCGCGGCGAGGTCGCGGGCGAGGACGTGCGGGACGCCGTAGGCGGTGCGCCGGATCTCGACGCGGTCGGGATAAGAAGCGGGCGCCTGCCCTGCGGCGGGCGCGGCGACGAGGGCGGCTGCGGCGAAGGCGACACAGAGCGTTACGCGGCGCATGGCGAAATCTGTCGTGGATGCGTGCGGGGCGCGAGCGGCGCCGGCCGGCGGCAGGCACCCATCCGGGTCGCCAGCCAAGCCGTGCGCGAACCAGCGGTCCGGTAGTTGGACACGCCGCGGCCCCGACCTCGTGGCTGTGCGTGCGGCGAGTCGTTCCGAAGGACATATTGTCGGGACGCTGCCCTGTGTCCGACTCCGGTGCGGCCGGTGGGAACATGCTCGACGAACAAGAACCCAGACGTCAGGATCCGCAATCAGGGGGCTCAACATGAGAATCCCAACTCCCCAATGACGGTCCGCCTGCGGCGAGGCGAGAGTCGTGATGCCTCTTCGCTTGCGCCGGGCCGCGGCGCCTTCACGGCCAAGGAGTGGGCCGTCATCCAGAAGTGTCGCACGCCCAAGCAAGTTCAGGCTTTCCTTCGCAACCTCCCGTACAACCAGGAGACACAGGGCGAGACGCTCCGCACCTTCCGGCAGGTCATACGGCACGGCCAGGCCCATTGTCTGGAGGGCGCGCTCGTCGCCGCGACAGTTCTCGAACAACACGGCTATCCGCCGTTGTTCCTCGATCTCGAGTCTCGGGACAAGCTCGACCACGTCCTCTTTCTCTTCCGACACAACGGCCGCTATGGCACCGTGGCGCGCTCGCGCGACTTCGGCCTGCACGGCCGCAAGCCGGTGTTTCGCACCCTGCGCCAGCTCGTGTTGAGCTATGTGGACCCGTACGTGGACGGCTCCGGCCGCATCAAGGGCTACGGCGTCTTCGACCTCCGCACGCTACGCCGCTGCGACTGGCGGCTCTCCGAGCGGAACGTCTGGGCCGTCGAGCGCGCCCTCATCGAGTTCCCGCACCAGAAGGTCCGCACCTCCGACCGCCGCCACCGTGCCATGCTTCGGCAATTCCGGGCGTTCAAGCGGGAGCATCCTGACAAGCCGGTGGACTTCTACGAGGACAAGCACCTGTGGCTGTAGGCGGACAAGCGGACGAGCGGACGCACTGGGGCACGGAGGACTAGAGCTGCGCCACCCTCTTCCCGATGATTTTGCGGAGCCGCTCGGCCGAGAGGGGCGGGCCCGTCATCACCTGCTTGCTGTTGACGAAGAGAGCGTCAGCGAGGCCCCACTCGGCCACCGTCCGGTGCTCGGAGGTGTCCACCTCGCGGAAGACGACCCGGTCGCCGAATTCGCCTGACACGCGCCGAGCGCGCTCGGCGGTCAGGTCACCGACTGTGCACCAGCCGTTCACGAAGCAGGTCACGTTCACCCGATCGGGCGTCAGCTCCAGCGGCTTCGCGGTGCGCCGGAACCAGCGCGGCGGCTGCGCGTCCGCCACGAACGGCTTCCAGAGGAGCGAGGCGATACCGTCGCGGGACACCGAGCGGTAGCCGTGCCTCTTGAACCAGGAGGCTTTCATCCAGAAGGGCAGCCAGAGGCCCCACGCCGCCATTCCCTTCGCTCCGAGCGCCCGTGCGTCCTCCTCGGCTGCGGCGAGGAGGGCGCGGCCCATGCCGTGGCCCTGGTAGTCGCCCCGGCCCTTCTTGTGCCCGTGCACCCAGATGCAGGGGATGAAGTAGAGCCCTGAGCCGTCAACGGTGGACTCCTCGATGGGCAGGTACTGGATCATCCCGCCCGGGGTGCCCGCGTCGTCCAGCGCCAGCTTCGCGCGAAGGCCCCGCGGGGTGAACCGGTCCACCCACCGGCAGCGCCTGTCGCCCGCTTCCTTGGCGTCGTCCGGCCAGTCCTCGAGGCACGCGCAGAAGAGCGGCTTCGTTCCTTCGTCGAGGTCAACGATCCGCATAGGTACCTCCAGGCCCTCACCCGGGGCCCCCGTGTTACCGCCCCCTCACCGCCTCCAGCGCCGCTCGCGTGCGCGGCGGGTTTACCTCGTCCAACCGCTGCGCCGGCGTGAGTGCGGTGCAGGGCGCGAGGTCGGCCCGGTCCGCCCAGATCTCGCGCAACGGCCGCCCGTAGTAGTCGAACTGCGACAGCGATAGCCGGACCATCTGGGTGTGCGAGCCGGTTCAGCGCGGCTTGCCGACGGGCATCACGCCCATCGGCCGCTCGTCCGCGGCGAGCACGCGGGCCATCGCGGAATCGTTGTAGCCGGCCATGAAGGTCGTGCCGAGGCCGAGGGCCGCGGCCTGGAGGTAGACGTTCTGCGCCGAGTGCCCCACCTCCATCGCCACGAACCGCTCGGTCCGGGGGCCGAAGCGGCGCGTGGCGCGTTCCCACCCCGCCGCGAAGACGACGATGAGCGGCGCGTTCGCCGCCCATCCCGGCGGTCGCCCCGGTGCCGCGGTCAACTCGGCGCGCCGGTCGCCCGCCTGCGCGAGGACGAGGTCGTGCGTGGCCGAGCGGTAGCGGTAGACGCCCGGCGCGAGGCCCTCGACGCTCCCCGCCACGAGGTACACCTCGAGCGGATACGTGGCCATCGCCGAGGGTGCGGTGCGGTGGCCGTCGGGGCGGTTCTTCCCCTGGGCGGCCCACAGCAACTGCGCCGCGTCGGCGAGAGTGAGGGCGTCGGGCTTGAGGTCGCGGATCGAACGGCGGGCCCAGAGCGCGGCCTCGAAGGGCATCGTGCCCTCGCGACGCGCCTCCGGCAGACGGACCGGTTGAGAGGGTTCCTGTGCGGCCGCGAGCGCGGCCAGCGCGAGAAGGGGCGCGACGGCCAACGCGGCTCGCAGGAGAAACGGGGACGACGCGTGCCACCTCATCGATATGCCTGCCTGTGGGGTTTCGGCCGCCATAGTGCGCCGCGACGGGGCTCGCCGCAAGGCCGCCGAGAGCGGGTGTGGAACTGCCCGCCGCTCCCGGCGCACCTCACGGTATACGAGTGACTTATTCGTCATTCCAGGGAGGAGCACAGCCGTGCTGATCCGCAGGGCACCGGAGGTCCCATCGTCGGAGATCACGCTTGAGCGTCTCTACTTGGGGCGGCGCTTCCCCCGGGCTAGCCCCGGCCAGCAGCGAGATGGAGATTGAGCCAAGGAGTCACGGCCACCAAGGAAGGAGTCCGGTGATGCACGGGCCCGCCCTTCTCCTGTCGGTGCTGCTCGCCGCGGCGCCGCTCATCGCTCAGCAGCCCCCCGCGAGGTCTCTCCAGGAAGACGTCATTCCCACGTCGGCCGGGGACCTCACCATCACGTTCGTCGGTCACGGGACCCTGATGCTCCGCCACGGCGGCAAGGTCGTTCACGTGGACCCGGTGGGTCGTGAGGCCGACTACTCGAGGATGCCCAAGGCCGACGTCATCCTCGTCACCCACGAGCACGGCGATCACCTGGATACGGCCGTGGTGGAGAGGCTCCGGAAGGACGGCACCCAGGTGCTCGTGTCCAGGTCGTGTGAAGGACGGGTTCCGGGTGCGTTGGTGATGCGGAACGGGGAGGTGCGGGAGGTGGCGGGATTCCGCGTCGAGGCCGTTCCGGCCTACAACGTCGTCCACACGCGGCCGGGAGGGCTGCCGTACCACCCCAGGGGCAACGGGAACGGCTACGTCATCACCTTCGCGGAGGTGAGGGTCTACGTGGCCGGCGACACCGAGAACACGTCGGAGATGAAGGCGCGGCGGAACATAGCGGTGGCGTTCCTCCCCATGAACCTCCCCTACACGATGACGCCGGAGATGGTGGCCGACGCCGCCCGGTCCATCCGGCCCCGGATCCTGTACCCCTACCACTTCGGCCAGACTGACCCTCAAGTGCTGGTGCGGCTGCTGGCGGGGGAGGCGGGCATCGAGGTGAGGGTGAGGCGAATGCCCTAGGGGCTGCCGGCGAACGCTCCTGTCACGGGCAGCCTTCGAGGAGCTTCACAGCCTCCTCGCGGCGCGAGAGAAGAGTGGCCTTCCCCTGGAAGATGCGGCCGGAGCTGCCGCCACGCCCGCCGAGGACCTCGGCGACCCTTCGGCCGGCGGCCGACACATCGATCGCGGTCCGTTCACCGGCCCCGAGGAGGAATGCTCCTTGTTCACCCTCGCCCGCCGTCAGGAGTACCACGCGGTCGGGTGCCAGGAGGCCGATCTCCCGGGCCACGCGCTGGAGGAACGGGAGGTCGCGCCGCGGCCAGTGGGCCGCAAGGACCCGTCCGTGCCCGGCCGCAAGGGCGTGCGCGGATGCGGTGGCCAGTTCCTCCTCCAGGTCCCGAACGGCGCGCTGCGCGTCCTTCAGCTGTTCCAGCTTCGCCCCCAGGCCGGCCACCAGCTCGTCGTCGGAGGTGCAAAGCAGCTGCCGCAGTTGCGCGTTCCGCTCCTGGTGGGCACCGTGCAGCCGGCGCAGTCGCGTCCCTGCCGCATAGAATAGGCGCGTCCCACCCCGCATCGGCTCGGTCCCGATGAGCTTCAGCGCCTCGATCTCGGCCGTCGAGCGGAGATGCGTCCCACCGCACGTGTTGAGGTCGATGCCCTCGATCTCGACCAGCCGCACGCTCCCAGAGTGCCCCTCGGGAAGGCCCCGTGTCCGGACCGCTAGCCGCGCGTACTCCTCCTGACTCACGCGGCGACTGGTGACGGGACGCGCCGCCCGGATCTCGGCGGCGACCGTCTCTTCCAGCTCCGTCAGATCTTCAGGGCGGATGCTCGGCGCATCCAGCTCGATGTCCGAGAGGCGCTCTCCGAGATGGAAGGCCGTGGTGCACCATCCGAACCGCTGCTCCGCCACCGCCGTGAGCAGGTGCTGGCCCGTGTGCTGCTGCATGTGATCGAAGCGGCGGGCCCAGTCCAGACTCGCTGTCACCCGGCCCGACGGGGCCGGACCCGCCAGGAAGTGCCGGATGTCGCCGCCGACCTTGCGAGCGTCGAGGACCGCGGTCCCACCCACTGTCCCGCAATCGGCCGGCTGGCCACCACCCTCGGGATAGAAGATGGTGTCGGCCAGCACCACGAACGGGCGGCCCAGCTCGTCCCCGACCGAAACCACCTCGGTTTCCAGTCGCCTCAGCAGCGGGTCGCGCTCATAGGCAGGGATCTCGGACACGTCAGCCTCTACCTCCCCCGCACCGCCTCCAGCGCCGACATCCGCCGCGCGCTGGGGTAGGGCACGCCCTCGCCCTTCACCGCCATCCAGATGACGCGGCTGAACGCGTCGTCGTCGATCGCGTCGGCACGTGTGAGATCGAAGCGCCGCGACTCCAGCGCCGCCCGCGTGCGCGGCGGGTTCACTTCGTCGAGCCGCTGCGCCGGCGTGAGCGCGGCGAAGGGCGCGAGGTCGGGCCGGTCCGTCCAGATCTCCCGCAGCGGCCGCCCGTAGTAGTCGAACTGCGACAGCGAGGCGAGCTCGAGGATTTCCTCGATCGTCCGCAGCACGTCGGTGGTGTTGCCGAAGCGGTGGTACACCCCCGGCTGGTTCCACGCCGAGATGACCAGGAGCGGCGAGCGGTGACTGTCCACGTGGTCGGGGCCGTTCTGCGCGTCGTCCTCCAGCACGAAGACCACCGTCCGCTCCCAGAACGGGCTCTGCGACAGCGCCTCGACGATCCGCCCCAGTGCGAGGTCGTTGTCCGCCGCCATCGTGCGCGGCGTGTGCTGGCCCGCCGCCCCGCCGGAGGTGTGGTCGCGCGGCAGGTGCATCACCTGGAGCGCCGGCATCCGGCCCTCCGCCACCCACTGCCGGAATTGCGCCAGCCAGATGTCGGCCCGCCGCTGGTCCGGGATGTTCATGTCGAACCACGGGAAGAGCGTGTCGGTGTTCGCGCGGAGGAACGGCTTGGTGCCGCGATAGCGCCGGTTCTCGCGCGGACCCTCCTCGACCACGAACTCCCCGAAGTTCCGGTAGGTGATCCCCGCCCGTTCGGCCAGGTCCCACAGATAGCCGCTCGCCGGCTCGGCCACGTCTTCATCGGGCACGACGCCGCGGTTGGTGCCCTCGTAGTCGTACGAGCGCCCGTCCCCAGCGTAGTTGGTGGGCGTGGTCTTCTGGGTGTAGTCGCTGGAGTACGCGCCCACCGACCAGTTGTGCCCGTCCGCGCTCACCTCGGCGTTCACGAAGAACCGGTCGAACAGCCCGAACCGCTCGGCCAAGGCATGAGCGTTGGGAGTGACGTCGCGGCCGAAGAGCACGAGCGAGGTGTCGCCGTCGCCCAGCGGCATGTCGCCGAGCACCTGGTCGTAGGTGCGGTTCTCGCGGATGATGTAGAGGACGTGCGCGAACGGCGGGTATCCCCGCCCGCGCGAGGGGGAGCCGGTCCAGCCGTTGGCCCGCGCCACGCGGCCGGTGAACGTCTCCAGCTCCGCCCCGCTCGCACGCGCCGCGGGCACGATGCTGAGAGTGCCCGACAGCTGGCCCAGCGTGTAGGCGGTGGGCGGATTCCGCCGCCCTCCAGGCACAGGGCCGTCGGGGTTCGGGCCCGCACCGCCGCCCTTGCCGTTCACGACGAACAGCGTCTCGCCGAGCACCGCGACGGCCGTCGGGAACCACCCCATCGGAATGCGCCCCGCGAGGCGGTCATTGCCGCGCGCTGCGGGCACGCCGGCCGTTTCCGCCGAGAGGTCGAAGACCGCCACGGAGTTGGCGTCCGCCTCGGCGGCGAAGAGACGTGTGCCGTCGGCGGAGAGGGCCAGTGCGTTCGGGGTCGCGCCCTCACCCGGCCCGGCGGGCGGCGGGTCGAGGAGCGTGGCCACGACGCGCCGCGCACGGGTGTCGATGACCGTGATGCGGTCGGTGCTGCCGGAGGCCACAAACAGCCGTCGGCCGTCAGCCGTCAGCATCAGCGCGGAGGGATGGCGTCCGGCCGGGACGGGCGGCGCGGCGACGAGGCGGCCACCGGAGGAGGCCTGCGCGTCGGCGACTGGCGCCGGCGTGAATACGGACACCGTGTTCGCGTTCCAGTTCGAGACGAAGACCGTTCCTTCCGGCGTGACCGCCACGCCGTAGGGATACCGGCCCGTCGCGAGACGCTGGACCACCAGACCGCTCGCCACATTCACCACCGCCAGCGAGTCGCCGAGGTTCTCGGCCACGTACAGCCAGCGGCCATCCGGGCTCGGCGCGAGGCCGGAGGGGTAGCGCGTGCCGTCGCTGTCGGGTGAGGTGGGCCTCAGGATCAGGCTGTCGGTCAGCGCCGCGGAGTCGCCCGACCAGCGGTAGCGATAGACGAGATCGCGGTTGCCGCCGGAGGCGTACAGCGTGTTCCCGTCCGGCGAGAAGGCGAGGCCGAGGAACGCCGCCGGTTGCGGCAAGGTCTGGCGCACCTCTCCCATGCGGTCCACGACCTGGATGCCCTGCTGGCGGTAGCCGTTCATCAGCAGAACCAGGCGCCGGCCGCCGGGGGCGGCGACCATCGCGAGCGGCATCGAGCCAACGGGTCGCACGACTCCCGCGGGGTCGAGGGTCTGGCCGGTGGGAAGGCGGCGCACCTCGGCGCCCGAGCCGGTGCGGCTCGAGGGCGCTGGGTGGCAAGCTGCGAGGGCCGCGAGCGCGGCCACGGCGAGGAGACGCGTGTTCATGACGGAGAGTATATTCGTTCCCGGCCGTCTCCGCCCGTCCCTCCCGGGCGCGCGGCGTTGGGGCGCTCGCCCTCTCACCAACGCCGCCTCGAAAAGGAGCACCGGATGCAGCCTCTCGATCGCCGTCGGTTCCTCGATCGCCTCGCCACCGGTATGTCGCTGTTTGCCGCCGCTGGGATTCCCGGCCTCACGAGAGGCACGGCGATCCCGTGGGGCTCGGACGTAGGGGAGAACCGGCCGCAACGGCCCGACGGCTTGGCGCAGCCCGCGTTCCGCCCCCTCCCCTTGGGCTCGATCAGGCCCCGAGGCTGGTTCGAGCGGCAACTTCGAATCCAGGCCCAGGGACTGACCGGGCATCTGGACGAGTTCTGGCCGGACGTGGCCCGGAGCCAGTGGTTCGGGGGTGACGCCGAGGGTTGGGAGCGGGCCCCGTACTGGCTGGACGGCGCGATTCCGCTCGCCTGGGTCCTGGACGACGAGGCCCTGAAGGGGAAAGTCACCCGCTACGTGGAGGAGATCGTCCGCCGGCAAAGGCCGGACGGTTCGTACGGCCCCATGGCTTCCGCGCCCAGCACCCGGCCCTACGACCTCTGGGCGATCCTCCTGGCGAACAAGATGCTGGTGCAGCACCACGAGGCCACGGGAGACGAGAGGACACTGCGGGCCGTCGAAGCGAGCCTGCGGGCGCTGGGGCCGAGCGTGGCCCGCACGCCGCTCTTCGGTTGGGGGAAGTACCGCTGGTTCGAGGGGCTGATCCCGATCTTCTACGTCCATGAGCGGACGCGCGAGCCGTGGCTGCTGCAGCTCGCCCGCACACTGCGGGCGCAGGGGACCGACTACCCTGCGCTCTACGCGCGCGAGGCGGTCACCTCCCCCACGCCTCGGCGGGGACGGTGGACGTGGGACAAGCACGTGGTGAACACCGCGATGGCGCCGAAGGCCGCCGCGCTCTCCTGGCGCCTCGACCGGCGACCGGCCGGCCGCGCGTTCCCGGCGCAGATGCTTGCCATCCTCGACCGCTATCACGGTCAGGTCACGGGGATGTTCACGGGAGACGAGTGCCTCGCGGGGAAGAACCCCGTGCAGGGCACGGAACTCTGCGCTGTGGTGGAGTTCCTGTATTCGCTGGAAGTCCTGCTGTCGGTCTTCGGCGATCCCGCCTTCGGGGACCTCCTGGAGCGCGTCGCCTTCAACGCCCTGCCGGCCACGTTCTCCCCGGACATGTGGGCCCACCAGTACGATCAGCAGGTCAACCAGGTCCAGTGCACCATCAACCCGGCCCACATGTGGACTACCAACGGCCCCGAGTCCAACATCTACGGGCTCGAGCCGAACTACGGGTGCTGCACCTCCAACATGCACCAGGGATGGCCGAAGCTGGCGGCCCACCTCTGGATGACGACCCCTGACGATGGGCTCGCCGCGGTCGCCTACGCGCCGAGCGAGGCGCGGTTTCGGTCGCGGGGCGTTCCGGTCACAGCCGCGCTGGAGACGGACTACCCGTTCCGCGAGACGCTGACCATCACGGTGACGGCGGATCGTCCGGTGACCTTCCCGCTCCTGCTGCGCGTGCCGGCTTGGGCCGACGGCGCAACGGTGGCCGTGGCGGACGGGTCGCCCGTGTCGATGAGGGCGGGGAGTTTCCATCGGGTGGAGCGGGAGTGGAGGGGACTGACCCGCGTCACTCTGCGCTTCCCGATGCGGCCGCGCGTGAGCCTGCGGTACAACGACGCCCTGGCGGTGGAACGCGGGCCGCTGGTGTACAGCTTGGCTCTTGAGGAGCAGTGGACCCGCGTGAACGCTGGCGCGCCCCACCGGGAGCTTCCGCACGGGGACTTCGAGGTGCGCCCCACTTCGCCCTGGAACTACGGTCTGCTCCTGGATCCGGAAGCGCCGGAATCGGCGCTGGCGTTCGAGGAACGGCCGGTGGGCGAGCGCCCGTTCTCACCGGAGGGTTCGGGGATGCGGGCGCAGGTGCGGGGCCGCAGGCTCCCGGGCTGGGAGATGGCGCACGGCTGGGCGGCGGAGGTCCCGCCGGGCCTCCAGACGTCCACCGAGGCCCTGGAGGACCTCACTCTCATCCCGTATGGATGCACCAACATCAGGGTGACGGAGTTCCCGCGGCTGCGGGCGTAGGGCGATCCGTGGAGGAGGCTCGCGCGCACGGGCATTGGCGGCGATACGCGGAGCCCTACATCGTTAGCGTGCGGTTCCGGCTCTCCGAGCTGGACCGCGTGCAGTCTCGGATCCCACACCAACGGAGAGCATGATGCGGATCGGTATCCTGGGCACCGGCGTCGTCGGTCACGCCCTCGGCGTCGGCTTCGCGGCGCGCGGCCACGAGGTCAAGATGGGTTCGCGCGACCCGCAGAACGAGAAGATCAAGGAGTTCGTCGCGAAGGCGGGGTCGAAGGCATCGGGCGGCACCTTCACGGAGGCGGCCGCGTTCGGCGAGGTGATCCTACTGGCCACCCTGTGGAGCGGGACGGAAAACGCCCTGAAGCTCGCCGGAACGAAGAACTTCGCGGGCAAGGTGGTGATGGACGCCACGAACCCGCTCGTCTTCGCGCCGAACGCGCCGCCGGCGCTCGAGCGCGGCTGGAACGACAGCGCCGGAGAGCAGGTCCAGCGCTGGCTCCCCGGCGCGAAGGTCGTGAAGGTCTACAACACCGTCGGCAACGCGCATATGGTGGACCCGCGGTTCCCCGACGGCACGCCGGACATGTTCATCTGCGGGAACGACGACGGCGCGAAGGCGACGGTCACGAAGATCTGTGCCGATTTCGGCTGGCCGACGATCGACATCGGCGGCATCGAGGGCAGCCGCCTGCTGGAACCGCTGTGCATCCTCTGGGTGCTCTACGGCATCCGCGCCGGCTCGTGGGACCACGCCTTCAAGTTGCTCCGAAAATAGCGCTCCACCGGAAGGGGGACTCGCAATGACGCGGACGCTCCGCGCTGCGGGAGGGACGCTCGTGCTGGCCGCGGGACTCGCCGTCGCCGCGCGTGCCCAGTATCCGGCCGCCCAGACGAGCCGTGAGAGCGTCCGGGCCATCGCGGCCCGGCAGCGCCTGGTGGACTCGCTCTTCGCCGACTACGCCCGCCCCGGCGCGCCGGGCGCCAGCCTCGTCGTAGTGCAGGAGGGACGGGTCGTGCTGCGGCGCTCGTTCGGCCTCGCGAGCCTCGATCCACGGACCGCGGCGACGCCCGGCACGAACTACCGCCTCGCCTCCCTCACCAAGCAGTTCACCGCGATGGCGGTGATGATCCTCGCCGAGCGCCGCCGGCTCTCCTACGACGACTCCGTCTCCCGCTACCTGCCGGAACTTCCCGCCTACGCGCGCGGAGTGACGATCCGCAACCTCCTGAACCACACCGGCGGGCTGTGGGACTACGAGGACTTCGTCCCAGACAGCCAGACCTACCAGGTGAAGGACCGCGACGCCCTGCAGCTCGTCCAGCGCGCCGACTCCCTCTACTTCCTGCCCGGCTCCGCGTACCGGTACAGCAACACCGGCTACGCGCTCCTCGCGCTCGTGGTGGAGCGGGTCTCCGGGCGGTCGTTCGCGCGGTTCCTGAGGGATCGCATCTTCCGACCCGCCGGGATGGCGAGCACCGTCGCGTACGAGGAAGGCGTCTCCACCGTGCCGCACCGCGCCTTCGGCTTCACCGCCGAGGGGACGGGCTTCCGCCCCACCGACCAGAGCAACACCAGCGCGGTGCTGGGCGATGGTGGCGTCTACACGTCGGCCGACGACCTGGTGCGCTGGGACCTCGCGCTCGAGCGGCACACGCTGGTGAGTGCCGCCACGCAGCAGGCCGCGTGGACACCGGCCGTGCTCTCCAACGGGCGTTCGACGGAGTACGGCTTCGGCTGGTTCGTGCGGCGCGAGGACGGTCGCCTGCGCGTCTGGCACACCGGCACGACGCGCGGCTTCCGCAACGCCATTCTGCGGTACCCCGACGAGCGGCTGACGGTGGTGGTGCTCACCAACCGCAACGAAGGCGAGCCCATCACGATCGCCGAGCAGGTGGCCGCCCTCTTCCGTGACTGAACTGCCCTGGTGCTGACGATGCGTGTTCTCCACGTGTTGGTTCCCGCGATGCTCGCGCTGGTCCCTGCTGTCCCGGCTGCCGCGCAGGCGGCGGCACCGCATCGCGCGCACCACCTGATGCCGGTGCCGGCCTCGCTCCAGTGGGACGCCGGACGCTTGCGTCTCGACAGCACCTTCAGGGTGGCAGTGCGCCCGCAGGGCGACGGGCGCCTGGTCCGCGCGGTGGCCCGGATGACGCGCCGCCTCGAGGCGCGGCTCGGCGTGACGCTCGCGAAAGACCTCGCCAGCAATCCGGCGCGGGCGACCCTGGTCGTGGAGGCTGACGGCCCCGGCCAGGCGGTGCAGACGCCGACCGAGGACGAGTCGTACATCCTCGACGTCTCGGCGACGCAGGCGGTGCTCCGCGCGCCGACGACGGTGGGCGTGATCCGCGGGATCGAGACGTTCCTGCAGTTGGTGGACGGCGACCGCGGTGGCTTCTACCTCCCCGTCGTCTCCATCCAGGACCGTCCGCGCTTCCCCTGGCGCGGGATACTCATCGACGTCGGCCGGCACTTCGAGCCGGTGGAGGTGATCGAGCGCAACCTCGACGCGATGGCCGCGGTGAAGCTCAACGTGCTCCACTGGCACCTCTCCGAGGACCAGGGCTTCCGCGTCGAGAGCCGGCGCTTCCCGAAGCTGCACGAGCTGGGTTCCGACGGGCTCTACTACACGCAGGGCCAGATCCGCGAGGTGGTGGCCTACGCGCGCGACCGCGGCATCCGCGTCGTGCCCGAGTTCGACATGCCCGGCCATTCCACGGCGTGGTTCGTCGGCTACCCCGAGCACGCCAGCGCGCCCGGGCCCTACCAGATCGAGCGCCGGTTCGGCGTCTTCGACCCGACCTTCGACCCGACGCGCGACGAGACATACGCCTTCATCGACCGCTTCATCGGCGAGATGGTGGCGCTCTTCCCGGACCCGTATTGGCACGTGGGCGGCGACGAGAACAGCGGCGTGCAGTGGAACGAGAGCCCACGCATCCGCGCCTTCAAGGCGCAGCGCGGGATCGGGAGCAACGAGGCGCTCCAGACGTACTTCAACCAGCGCCTCGTGCCCATCCTCCAGAAGTACCGCAAGCGGATGGTGGGGTGGGACGAGGTCCTCCAGCCCGGCCTGCCGACGACGTCGGTGATCCAGTCGTGGCAGGGCCGCGCCAGCCTCGACAGCGCGGCGCGCCGCGGCTACGCGAGCATCCTCTCCAGCGGCTACTACCTCGACCACCTGCGCACCGCCGAGTACCACTACGCGGTGGATCCGTTGCCCGCGAGCAGCGCGCTGAGCGCGGAGGAGGCCGCACGCGTCCTTGGCGGCGAGGCCTGCATGTGGGGCGAGCACATCGGTCCGGAGACGATCGACTCGCGCATCTGGCCGCGTGCCGCCGCCATCGCCGAGCGGTTCTGGTCGCCACGCGAAGTGACCGACGTGGCCGACATGTATCGGCGCCTCGCGGTGGTGAGCGCGCAGCTTGAGGAGGGCGGCGTCCGGCACGCATCGCACACCGACCGGATGCTCCGGCGGCTCACCGGCGGCAAGGACATCGGTCCCCTGGCGGCGCTGCTCGAGGTGGCCCAGCCCGTCTACTTCGGCGAGCGCGGGCAGATCCAGCGCACGACTCAGCTCACGCCGCTCACGAACCTCGTGGACGCGGCACGCCCCGACCCGGCGACGCGCTACCGCATCAACGCGATGGTGGACGCATTTCTCGCCGACCCGCTCCACGCCGAGTACCGCGACGATCTCTCGAGGCTCTTCTCGTGGTGGCGGGACCTGGCTCCGCGTATCGAGGCGCTCGCAGGAGCGTCGCCGCTCGCGGCCGACGCGGGTCCGGCCGCGCAGGCGCTGGGCGAGCTGGGTGCCGCGGGACTCGAGGCGCTGGCCTACCTGGGCAACGGCGTCGCGCCGCCGGAGGGATGGCGAGAGCAACTGGCCCCGCTCCTCGACCGCTCAGAGCGGCCCCTCGGCCTGCTCCGGCTGCCGTTCGCGCCGGCGATGCGTCGGCTGCTGGTGGCGGCGGGTGGTACGCCCGCGAGGCCGACAGCCCCTTGAAAACACCCATAATGGGTAGCATTATGCCCAATATGGGTACTCGTGCTCGAAGATCGTCGGCTCGGTCGGGTGTCAGCCTGGCTGACGCGCTGTTCTCTTCCACCCAGAAGCGTGTGCTGGCGTTCCTCTTCGGTCAGCCGGAGCGCAGCTTCTACGCGACGGAGCTGATCGGCCTGGTTGCGGCCGGCTCCGGCGCAGTGCAACGCGAGCTTGCGAAGCTGGCGCACAGCGGGTTGGTGACGGTCACACGGGTGGGCAACCAGAAGCACTACCAGGCCAATCCGGCGTCGCCGATCTTCGCCGAGCTGTGTGCGGTGGCGCAGAAGACCGTGGGATTGGCCGAGCCGCTGCGCGAGGCGCTGGCGCCGCTGGCGAGCCGCATCAAGGCGGCGCTCGTGTTCGGCTCGGTGGCCAAGCGTCGCGACACCGCGGTCAGCGACATCGACGTGCTCGTGCTCTCCGACAGCGTGGACTACGCGGACGTCTTCGGAGCCCTCCAAGGCGTGGAATTCCGGCTTGCGCGCCGCATCAACCCCACCGTGTACACCACGGCTGAGTGGCGGCGGAAGCGGAAGGAAGGGAACGCGTTCGTCGTGAAGGTGCTGAAGCAACCGAAGGTGTTCCTCATCGGCTCTGAGGATGAGCTTGGCTGAAGGGCGCAGGGAGCTGGCGAACCTGGCGGACGTAGGCCAACTGCGTGTCGAGCCCGGCTCGCCAGAGGAGATCGAGAGCCTGCTATCGTCCGGTAGCGAGCGTTTGGCCGACGCTCGACGTGAGTCCTTGGCTCTCTTCAGTCGGTTCGATCCTGCCTGCAACGCCGCCCACGCGCTCTCGCTCTCCGCGCTCCGTTGGGACGGCTACCAGTCGGAGAATCGCTACCTGGTCTTCCAGGTGCTTCCGCACACGCTTGGGCTTCCGGCCACCGTCTGGAGGGTCCTGGCAAAGGCACGTCAGGTAGGGAAGGTGAGCGTGCGAGCGGCGGGGCGCCTGCTCCCGAGGCCTTTCTGCGCGACTGTGAGTGCGGTGTCGGCGAGGGCAGCGGAGGTTTGATGACGCGACTGTGTACTGTGCTTCTCTCGGTGCTGCTCTCGGCCTTCGCCTGCCGTCCCGCCGTCTCTCCGTCGGACGATTCGCGGCGGTCGCAGGAGTCCATCCTCCCTGAGCCGGCGATCCCTTTCGCGCCGCACACCTACGTCGCCTATCGCGCCGAGCAGCCGATCCGCGTGGACGGCCGTCTGGACGAGGCCGCGTGGCAGGCGGCGCCCTGGACCGACGACTTCGTGGACATCGAGGGGCCGCCCAAGCCGGCGCCGAGGTTCCGGACGCGGGCCCGGATGCTGTGGGACTCGACCAGCCTCTACATCGCCGCCGAACTGACGGAGCCGGACGTCTGGGGCACCATCACCGAGCGCGACGCCGTCATCTTCCGCGACAACGAC
>Ga0209253_10001324_pt1 | contig 21737 bp, 18 predicted proteins | sample FrelakmetBRP12BR_FD_187145 | JGI IMG/M metagenome (GOLD analysis project Ga0209253, IMG submission 187145) | Freshwater lake sediment microbial communities from the University of Notre Dame, USA, for methane emissions studies - BRP12 BR (SPAdes)... | ecosystem: Environmental > Aquatic >...
ACCTCAGGGCGAACGGATGCGTAAGCACGTAATCACTTAGTTCCCCGTTCGTGGTGAGGTATCGAACCATGAACGTAAATACTTTTGCAGGAGGCTGAATTGGAAACCATTCTAAAGAGTAAAAAAGAGACTGTGGTCATAGGGCCGGATTGCCCCTTAGTGATCATCGGGGAGAGGATTAATCCGACGGGCCGGAAAAAGCTGGCCAAGGCCCTTGAAGACGGAAACTTGAAACTGGTTCAGGAAGAAGCGACCAAACAGGTGCAGGAAGGCGCTCATGTGCTGGACGTGAATGTGGGTGTTTCAGGAATCGACGAGCCCAAGCTTTTGAAGGAAGCGATTCTCGCGGTCAGGGAAGTCACTGACGTCCCGCTTTGCATTGACTCCGCCCTTCCCAGAGCCCTTGAAGCCGGGCTGCAGGTCTATGAGGGGAAAGCCCTGGTCAATTCAGTCAATGGCGAGGAGAGAAAACTCAAGGATGTGCTGCCCATGGTCAAGCAGTATGGAGCGGCGGTCATCGGCCTGACCATGGACGACGAAGGCATTCCAAGAGATGCGCAGAAACGCCTCCAGATTGCCCGGAAGATCGTGGAGGAGGCCCAGAAGATAGGAATTCCTCCCGAAGACGTGGTGATCGACCCTCTGGCCATGGCCATCAGCACGGATCACATGGCTGCGCTTGAGACTCTGAAGGCCATCCGAATGATCCGGGATGAACTGGGAGTCAATCAGACCATGGGCGCGAGCAACATATCCTTTGGACTCCCTGAACGCCACCCCATCAACAGCATCTTCCTGGCCATGGCGGCGATGAGCGGTCTCACGTGTCCCATCATTGACCCGACTTTTTGGGAAATGAGGAGGGCGGTGCTGATCGCGGATCTTCTCCTAGCAAAGGATGAGTATTGCATGAAGTTCATTTCCGTGTTCCGGGAGAAATTCCCAAAGGAATAAACGATACCGCCGCAAGCAGCGTGGTATCGTCTTCTCTCCTGGGCCGTCATTCCGTGCTTGACTGAGCCTGCCCCGTACTCGATACGGGGGAATCCAGTCGGGTTTTCTGGATACCGGCTTTCGCCGGTATGACGAATTCGCGGCAAGCCGCGGGGAATGCACCCCAAGGGATTCAATGTAGGAGACAACACCATGGCGGATCTCGAAGCCTTGATGCAGGCGGTCATTTCCGGCAAAAGAAAAGTAGCGATGGATTTGACTCTGCAGGCGATCGACGAAGGAGCCGATCCCCACGACCTGATCGGCCGTTTTCTCATTCCTGCCCTGAATGTCGTTGGCGACCGCTTTCAGAGGCGAGAGATTTTTGTCCCGGAAATGATGATCGCAGCAAAATCTATGCAATCCTGCGTGGACCTCCTTAAGCCCCTGATCAAAAAAGACCAAGATCTGAACCTAGGGACGGTGGTCGTGGGTACAGTGTTCGGCGACCTTCACGACATTGGAAAAAACCTAGTCAGACTTCTTCTTGAAAGCTCGGGTTTCAAGGTGGTGGACCTGGGCGTGAATGTGGCCGCATCGAAATTCATCGAGGCGGCCAATGATCATCACGCCAGCGTGGTGGGCCTTTCTTCGCTTCTCACCACAGGAGATCCCTATGTAGAGAAGACCGTGAAAGCGATCAAGATGAGCGACATCGCAGGGAAGGTCAAGGTGATTTGCGGAGGGGCCGGCCTCACCCAAAAGTTTGTTAAAGAAAAGTGCGGCGCTGACGCCTATGCCAACGATGCGGCTAGTGGAGTCAAGAAGATCAAGGAACTGATGGGAATCCCCAATTAGCAAAATCCATCTAGAGCCGAGTTTGACGATCAGGAAGAATTGACACCAAAGGCCCTGCCCGCTTACAAATTGCCATTGGCTTAACGAAAAATTTTTCTCCTATCCTTGATTTCATTTCTGAAGTAATTATTTTTTTTACATTTACCACTAAATCGCTAGGGCTGAAAAGCAGTTCTACACACAGGAAACCATGCTTCTTGGCCTTTTCTATTTGACTCCTCAAGAAATTTCACACTTGTCGCTCTCCACGGAGAGCGCAAATTCTATTTAGTAATTTTTTGATAAAGAAGGAGATTAATTATGCAAAAAACATCGAAGTTTCAAAGACGTGCCTTCTTGGCTCTCGCTCTGGCCCTCGTCTTTTCCCTGGTGGCTGTTGGCGCCGCCTTTGGCCAGGCCAAGGAGCAACCCAAAGAGCAGCCTAAAGAGCAGGTCAAGCTCGTAGGAGATAAGCTCGGTCTGCCTGGCAAACTCGGAGAGGCTGTAGCAAAAACCCCTGCAGGGAAAGGGCCTGGGCAGATCGACCCAAGTGCCCCTAGAGGAGCCTTTGGGATTCCAGGCGCTCCGGACATCAGCTGGATTCTGGCCTTGTGCTGGGCCCTTTGGGTGGGCTGGATTTTTTCCACGGTCGGAGCCTTCGGCGGCATCATGGCAGGCGTGGGCCATATCACCGTGTACGGTCTCGGTGACTACGCCAAGACCTTCGCGAAAACCTCCCCGGCACTGAATAAGACCCTCACAGACAGCATCCGTACATCCAACCAGTTCCTGGTGGGTCTTTCCGGACTGATCAGCACCATCAATTACCTGAGGACAAAACGCCTGGCGTGGCCCCTGGGTATTGCCCTGGCCCTTGGGTCTATTGCCGGAGCCGTATTCATTCCCATTCTGACCGGTGGCAAGATCAGCTTCAGGCAATACCAGGGCTGGTTCGGAGTCTTCGTGTTCGTGGTCGGAGCCGTGCTCCTCTACGAACTGACCCCGAGAGGGCAGGCAGGAAAGAAAGCGGCCAAGCAGGCGGCTCAAGCCTTTGAGAAGGCAGTGAAGGAGAAAAAGGACGTCACTGCGCAGGGGATCCGGGTCGGCAGGTTCGGCCTCACCAGGATGACATTCACCTTTTTTGGTGTTGAATTCAGCTTCAACCCCATCTGGGCCTTTGTGGGAGGTCTTGTCATCGCGGCCATCTCTTCCTTCATCGGCGTTGGCGGCGGTTTCCTCTACGTGCCATACCTGACGTCCCTTGTCGGGGCCCCCATGTACGTTGTGGCCGGCACCTCGGCCATGGCCGTGCTCGTGAGCATGCTGACCAGCATCACCGGCTACATCACGGTTGCGAAGGCAGGCATGGACTGGGGTCTTATCGGAATCCAGCTGGTAGGGGTCTTCATCGGATCCATGATCGGGCCGAGAACCCAGAAATATATCCCGGATAAGGTGTTGAAAATTATCTTCATCATCCTGGCCCTCTATGTGGGACTCGGGTACTTCAGCCAGGGATTCTTCGGACAGAAATGGGTACCGATGTAAAAAGGATCAGTCAGGGGTTCGGCTTTGCCCATCCCCTCCTTTCAGGGGAGGGGATGGGTACAACAACTTATTGAAGCAGGTGAGCGATGCAGATCCTTGATCCGATTCTTATCCTCTTCTACAGGCTTACGGGCCATCCTTTGGTAGATTATTACCTGGGAACCTTTTTGCTGGCTTTGCTGACGGTCCTGGTAGGGGAGTTGACGATTTCGATTGTCTTTCGGATCAACAAGGCACATCTGGACAAGCTCAATGCTCGCGTCGAAAAGATGAAGCGCCTGTCCGAGGAGGCGCTTAACCTGGGAGACGAGAAGGCTTACAGAGCCATCAACAAAGAGGGAAACGACGCATTCGGCCACCTCTTTTTCAACAAGTTCGGGCTTTCCGCAGCCTCCCTCTGGCCCATCTTTTTTGCACTGGCCTGGATGCAGGAACGATTCGCGGAGATCGCTCTCCCAATCCCGTGGATAGGATGGGAAATCAATTATTTCTTTTTCTTTCTTCTGTGTTACATCCTGGCAAGAATTTTCTTCGGCCGGATCAAGCGGCATCTCCCCTATTTCAAAAGCATGCACCGCATGCTTGTAGCTTATGACCACAAGGGTGTGATCTAGGACCGGCCCCTCTTGAAAGAGTCGACCTTGCCCTTTCTTTTGTCTCTTCCCTTATTGAAAAGGCTGTATTAGAATCCCGCCTGACGATGACAAAACTCTTGAGCCTTTGCTTGGAAGAATCACGCGCACAATTTGCCTGCGTTGGAGGAACGGAATGAGCATTTACTATCTCTATCAGGATAAAAAGAAATGCATCGGATGCAGCAGCTGCAAGGTTGCCTGCAAGACGAACAAGAACCTTACCGCAGACCCAAAGCCCACAGACATCATCCCCGTGGGTCCCAGACTCGTAGAGGGTCAACCGCGCACATCCTTTGTGTTCATGCCCTGCTTTCACTGTGAGAATCCCTGGTGCGTCGTCGCCTGCCCCACAGGAGCCATGCAAAAGAGACCTAAGGACGGTATCGTCTTTGTGAACCCTGCGTTGTGCGTGGGCTGCAAGAGTTGCATGTCCGCCTGCCCCTGGGGGGCTCCCCAGTGGAATGCCGAAACCGGAAAGGTGGTCAAGTGTGACTACTGCATGGAGCGCGTCGACGCCGGCCTCAAACCCGCCTGCGCTACGATTTGCACGGCCCATTGTCTTCGTTTTGACAAAGCCGCAGACATGCAGGATGTACGTAGAGAGCGTTACGCAAAGGCCATCGCCGAACTCTAGCCACATCTTAATCAAGCTCCTTACCCCTCGTCCCGGGCTCGAATAGGCTTTGGTTGCGGCCAGAGGATTAGGAAGTCATTTCATGGTTGACCGAGAACTACCAATAAACAGGTGCTTCATTTCCGGGGCCATAGAAACCCTCTATCCCTGCATCGAGAATTACCAGGGATCCGAGCGCAACTCCGTGGCCCGCATCGTCAGGCTGCTCACTGAGATTCGGGAAGGTAAAGGGACGAGGGATCACCTGCCGGCGCTTCAAAGTGTGGCTGAAACCTTCGACGGCGATGCGAAGCAACGGGTCGGGATGCCGGTTCTCTCCTTGCTCAAAGAAAGGCAGGAGGAGCTTTTCCGTCACCTCGAAGAAAAAAAATGTCTTGCAGGCACGTGCTTTCGACACCTCCCCGCGCCCTGCCAAAACGCCTGCCCGGCTCACATAGACATCCCCACCTTCCTGGCCCTCATCGGTCACAGCCGGTATGCAGAGGCCACGGAAGTCATCCTCAAAGATATTCCTTTTCCCTGGGCCTGTGGCTTGATCTGTCCTCATCCGTGTGAAGAGGCGTGCCTCAGGGGCGAGATGGATGAACCGATCAGCATCCAGTTGATGAAGGCCTACACGGCAAGGCTCGCAGCCGACAACGGCGGCTACCCAAGCCCTCCTGTTGCACCTCACAAACCTGAAAAGGTGGCGATTGTGGGAGCAGGCCCCTCGGGCCTCAGTACCGCTTACTTCCTGGCCTTGAAGGGATACGGTGTCACGGTCTTTGAAAAGCTCCCGTATGCCGGCGGCATGCTCCGCTACGGCATTCCTGCCTACAGGCTTCCCAAAGATATCCTCGACAGGGAAATCAAGAATATCGTGGATCTCGGAGTGGAGATCAGGACCCACGCGGCCTTTGGCAAGGACTTCACGTTGGACAGCCTCAAAAAGGAAGGATTCAAAGCCTTCTACTTTGCAACCGGCCTCAGTCTTAGCCGCAGGCTGAACGTTCCGGGAGAGGATCTGGAAGGAGTCCTAGGCGGCATTGATCTCCTGAGGATGACCGCTCTCGGCGTTCCACCGAAGCTTGGGGATAAGGTCATCGTGATCGGGGGTGGCAACGTTGCGGTCGACGTGGCCCGTACCGTGAACAGGATCGGCCCCAAGGAAGTGTCCATGGTTTGCCTCGAAACCCCTGAGCAGATGCCTGCCTGGAAGCACGAGGTCCACGACGCCAAGGCAGAAGGCATCACGATCTACCATTCCTGGGGGCCCAGGCACCTCATGGGAAAAGACGGCCGTTTCACGGCCGTTGAATTCATGAGATGCACTTCGGTGTTCGACGCACAGGGCCGATTCAATCCCTCCTATGATGCTTGCGAACTCACGACCATGGAGGCAGACAATATCATTCTGGCCATTGGCCAGTCTGCAGATTCCTCTTTCGCCAAGCCCATGAATCTGGAAGTCACCCCAGGCGGAGCCATCAAGGCCGACCTGGTCACGGGTGAGACCAACCTGCCGGGAGTTTTTGCAGGCGGAGACGGTGTCTATGGTCCGCGGATTGCCATTGATGCCATTGCCGCTGGAAAAAGAGCTGCCGTTTCCATGGATTGTTATTTGACAGGCAGTGAACCTCCCCTTCCGCCTTTTGAACCGATCACCAGGGGAAACGTGGATTTTCTTTCTCTCACAGCCTCTGAAAAGGTGCAGCTGAAGCGATCACAGAGCATCATGATCCCATTGGAAGAACGATCGGCGAATTTTCGCCAAGTAGAACTTGGCCTCACGGACCACATGGCGTTGAACGAGGCGAAACGGTGCCTCCGCTGCGACCGTTGCCAGGGGGATGGACTTTGCCAGTATGTTTGCACCGAGGTGGGGGCCAATGCCCTGCGACTGGCTCAGACCAAGGACACAAGCAGGCTGGCCTACTTTGATTTTGCCAATACTCGAGAGAAGTGCATCGGCTGCGGAAGCTGTGTCATTGCCTGTCCGCACGGGAACATCGAGATGAAGGATGAGGGGAGCCTGAGAAAGGTGTCTTTCTGCGGCACGGTTCACTCAGAGCTTCCTCTGGAAAGGTGCGATCTGTGCGGGGCTCCCTATGCGAGCACAAAGCACCTGAATCTCGTGAAGGAGCGCTCGGATCTTTCGCTGGGGCTGGATCTGGAGCGGACCCTCTGTCCCGAGTGCTCAAGAACGGCCGCAGCCAGACGCATGACGGAAAACATCGTGACCTTCTAGGTCCCCTGTCCCCCTTGGACAAGAACCTACTTGATCTTCCTCACGGTCACAAAATGCTCCTGCATGGCCACACCCCCCCCTGCCGGATCCCAGAGATCCAGCCCTCCAGGCATGAGGGCATTGTCTGAAACTCCTTTGCCAAACGCGCGGCTCTCCATGGGCAATGTGTGACCGAAACCGTGGACCATGAAAACGGCTTCCGGATGGATCAAGTCCGTCAGCTTCACTTTGATCCTCCCGGCGTTCTTCCCGGCGGCGATTTCTACTGGTTCACCGTCTGCAATGCCCAATGTTTCGCCCACCTTCGTATTCAACCAGAGCGCGTTTTCGGGCATCTCTTTGGAGAGCATCGCATTGTTGACCGTGTGGCCCTGAGTGTGAACCGGGCATCGACCAAAGGTGATCCGAAATTGGCCGTTTCCCGGTTTTGGAGCCGGCTCATAGGGTTTGAGGGAGGGAAGACCTGCGCTTTCCAGCTTTTTCGAGATGACTTCAATCTTCCCGGAAGGCGTCTTGAACTTGAGCTCACTCACCTTGCGGTATTTGGGGTCCTTGGACAGGGACACCATGCCGGTCGCTTCAAAATCCTTGATGGTCGCCCCTGTGCCTTCCAGTTGAAAATTCCACACGTCTTCAGCGGAGTTGAACGCGAGAGCGTTCAGGCCCAGCCTATTGGCCAATCCGGAAATGATCTCCCAGTCCGACCGAGTGTCGAAGCGCGGCTCCGCCGCCCTGTGGCGGACGAAGAAGTAGGGCTTTAGTCCGTTCTTTGTTGCCAGGACGCTCTCCCGCTCGAGATAGGGCGAAAGAGGAAGCACCACATCAGACAACCAGGCAGTGTCAGACCAGCTAAAGGTCACCGATACCAGCAGATCCAGCTTTTGAAGGATCTTCGTAAGAGCCTCAGGGTCCGGGAAGCCCATGAGAGGGTCGTGCCGATAGGCGATGTAGGCCTTGACCGGGTAAGGATCTGCGGTCTCAATGGCTTTGAATGCAAGGTGAAGGAGTCCGGGTCCGGAATCGAAGTGGGGGTAACGCCAGCCGACCCCGTCGGCCCGCTTTTCCTGTGGTTTGGGATAAAGGTCGACAAACTTCTTCAATCCCTTTCGATCCACGTCCGACGGGGTGTTGGTCAGAGGCATCCCTCCCTTGGCGCCCACGGAACCGAGCAGAGTGTTGATGATGTAGATGGAACGGCAGAAATAGAAGGAGTCCATGTATCGAGCAGTCATCCATCCGGGGTGCCAAACGACGGCCGGTTTTGCCTCGGCCAGTTCGCGGACAAAGGCAAGGAGTCTTTCCTTTTCAATGCCCGTTTCCTTTTCGGCCCACTCGGGCGTGTAAGGTTTCACAAACTGCTGAAGCGCTTTGAGGTCGCTGATCCACTGATCCGCAAAGGCACGGTCATAAAGATCCTGGTAAAGCAATGTGTGGATCACGGCCAGATTGAAAGCATAGTCGGTTTTGGGACGGATCAAGAAGAAGTTGTGCGCCTTGGTCGAAGAGATGTTCGCCCGGATGTCGATCACGGTCAAACGGCAACCGCTTTCGATCGCATCGAGAAGGTCGTTCACTTCTTTGACATTGATGGACTCGAAGATGTTCCGGGTCTGAAGGACCACGTGCCGGGCATTCTTCAGATCATTGACAAGCTCCTCCCGGCCGACCCCGAACAGGGATTGCGCCGCGTGATGAACGTTTCTCGCGCACGAGGCGTCATGGTTGGAATAATTGGGAGATCCCAGCCCTCTCATAAAGCCTTGATAGAGATCCCGAAAAGGTCCTCCCCTGTCTGAAAAGAGAACGGTCCGGCTTCCGTACTTTGCCACTGTTTCCTTGAGGCGGCCGGCCACATAGTCCAGGGCTTCGTCCCAGGAAACCCTTCGCCACCGGCCTTCTCCCCGCTCCCCTTCACGAATAACCGGGAACTGGGGCCGCTCATCGTCTTTGATCAGCGCAATCCCTGCAGATCCGCGGGCACACACGGACCCATTGATCCCTGCAGCGTGAGGGTTGCCCTGGATAAACGTGCAGACCCCGTCCTTCACGTCGACCTGAATAGGGCAGCGCACCGTACACATGCCGCAAACGCTATACACTTTCTTCGTGGTCATGATTCTCCCCTTAACATCAGATAGTCAGCCGAACCCGCCCTCTCCTGCCGGGCGATTGGGCGGCAAATGCTCTTCGCTACTCGATTTGAAGGTCGGATTGGGACTGAAGTTTTCTTTGACTTGTATGACTCCGATACGTAAAAAAGAGGCCCCTGTCAAGCGCAAATATACACTCTCCCACTCTGTCCTCTCTCTTCACAAAAGCCTCTGGACAAGGAGACTCTCCATCAGTATTGTTTCTCTAAAATCTTTTTGAAAAGCAGGATATCAATAGGAGGCTTGAAGAACATGGCCCTTAGAAAAACGTTATACGGCACCAAAGGTTTTCAAACACCTTTTCTGATCTTGCTCTTCGCTGCAATCCTTTTCTGGATGAGTCTCCCATGTGAGCCGTCCTTTGCAGGTGAACCGATTCCCGTGTTCGTGAGTATCCCTCCTCAGAAATACTTTGTTGAGAAGATCGGTGGAAACCTCGTGAAGGTTTTTGTCATGGTGCCGCCCGGAGCCAATCCTCACATTTACGAACCAAGACCCAACCAGATGGCTGCCCTGTCCAAGGCCAGGATCTACTTTGCCATCGGCGTCACCTTTGAAGATGCTTGGCTTCCCAGATTCGCCAAGCTGAATCCCCAGATGCGGATTGTCCACACCGACAAAGGCGTCGAAAAGATGGCTATGGTCGCACATCATCACAATGAGGAAAAGGGGGTTAAGAACAAAGAGAGGACAAAACACACTCACCGGGACGATGCTCATGGCGCCCTTGATCCTCACGTATGGGTCTCGCCTCCTGAGGTCAAGATTATTGCCCGAAACATCCTGGAAGCTCTGCTGGAAATCGATCCGGCCAACAGCCTGACTTACAAATCCAATCACGATGCTTTCATCATAGAGATCGAGGAGCTTGACAGGGATCTCAAAAAGATTTTCTCAGACAAGAAAGGCCTCAAGTTCATGGTTTACCACCCCGGTTGGGGCTACTTCGCAAGGGCGTATGGGTTGGAACAGGTGCCTGTTGAAGTGGAGGGAAAAGAGCCAAAACCTGAGCAACTCAAAGCCCTCATCGAACACTCCAGAAAGGATGGCATTAAGGTTATCTTTGTTCAGCCTCAGTTCTCGATCAAGAGCGCTGAGGTGATCGCAAAAGCGATCGGCGGGCAAGTAATCTTTGCGGATAATTTGAGCCAGGACTGGGAAAGAAATTTGCGAGAGCAGGCTGAGAAGTTCAAGGAAGCTCTGCAGGGGCAGACGAGATAAGTGGCTTTAACTCCTGTTCGTTGATTTTGATCTTGGAAGTCTTGTAGGACAAGTTCAGATCCAGGGAATCCGTGCTTGGAGCGTAGACGTTCACCTTGTTCTCATCGAGAGCGACCAGCATCAAAACAATCTTGTCAAAGGTCTCGCTGTTCATCCGGTGAAGGAACTTCATGATGCGGCTGAAATCCTTTGCCCTGAACGATAAGTCCAGATCACTCTCATCCAGCGGGTTGTGAAACTCCAATTTCCCGGCCAGTTGTACGGCAGAGCTGAGGAGGTTGAGAGAGCATCGATCAATACTGGCAACGGTTCCGCTCTCCCCCCATTTCGTTCTCATGGTCTCACTGTACTTCCCTGCCCCTGCCTGCGCCCCGTCGGCCTGTTTTGGAAGGAGTGCGTTCTTGAGGGTGAACAGAATATCCACGTCATTCGTGATTTTCTCACTCAGGGATGCGACGAGCTTGACCTTTAAGGAAAGCTGCGCATCCCCCAGGACAAAGCGGGGATCCGCGTTCCAATCTCCGCCTTTGAAACCCAGTGTCAACTCCAGCTTCTGCCCCGTGAACACATCCATTCCTTCAATCTCTGCGGTGGCTTCTTTTGTTCTGAAGGTTGCATGCCATCCATCGGACCCAGCCGCTTCGAACACACAGCCGTTCAGAATGATTTTCGTATTATAAACATTGACACGCATGGTGAACGGCTCTGTGACGAATTGCTTTTTGGAGGGATCTATCTGAAAATAGACTCTGTCGGCATAATACAAAATCTTCCGTGCCTCTCGATCACTGAGGGCCAGCCCATAGAGACACCCTTTCTCCCGGGTGAGCCCTCCAAGAGCGGAAAATTTTATATCCTCCAGCTTAAATTCAAACCGTCCATTGGAGGCCTGGGCCAGTGTATTTCTCAGACTTTTTTCGAACTGGTTGTGAACAGAGTACTTCCACAGGTAAAAGACGCCTAGCACAACGACGAGGACAATTCCTGCCGCACAGACGCCAAGCTTAAAGCCTTTTGTCTTGAACAGTCCCGTTGCGGCTGACTTCCTCCGAGGCATTGCTCTGGAGGAAGCACCATCGATGTCCTGTTCGGTCTCCCTCCGCCTCTTGGCATGGACAACCACAAAACCCTGCTGGCGGCTCGCTCTATCCCTGACCGGGTCTCCGGAATCCTTCACCATGGTGAAGGATTTACCGCACTTCTTGCAAGGAGTCGTGACGCCCTCTTCAGGAATCCTTTCCGGAGAGACAAAGTAATTGGCAAAACAATGAGGACAGAAGACTTCCACCTGGTCCAACATTTTGGATTATCCTTTCTAAGGAGACGGAGGCCTTTCTTTCAGGAAAGTCTCTTTCAAGGCTCTGATCTTCTCCTCCCTGACCTTGTCCTTGTTCGCATCCGCCGCAGAACCCGTCGTCTTGTAATCCGCTTTCTTCCCATTCAAAAGGCTTTCCAGGACATTTCTTCTCTCCACATGGCTGACTTTAAGAAAGCTCATCTGGTTTTCCAGGGCGGCTCCTGCCCCGTCCATCCATCTTTTCAGAATGGACGACTCTCCCGTATCGAGCCTTGATTCCGAAGTGACATCCATTTGATGCAGGATCTTGCCTTGCGCATCCAGAGCGTTGACCACAATGCGGACTTCGCAGGGATCCCCTCTGTTCATGATTTCGAAGACCACAAGGCAGGAGCTTTTGGTTTGGCTTTCTGATCCGCGCACCATTCGCACGTTTGATATGACGATGTTCTCGTCTTGGTATCTGGGGCCGGGATGAACAAGGAGAACCGTTTCTCCATCCACGTTCTGATACTTTGGGAAAGTTTTTTCAAAATTGACACTCTGAAGGGGCAGGGTAACATTGCCTCCGAACTTCCGACATATCATCCTGGCTCCGTCTAGCCACCCCATCTGACATTCGATCATCTTTCCGTCATTCATGTAGACCTTCTTGACGGGCGCAAAGACATCTTCGCTGAAAACGATCGACGGGATCGATCCCACGAAGACAAAGGCAAGAATCAGGAAACAAATCTTCCTCATCCCCATCCTTTCCCATGGTCTTTCATTGTTAGCTCCTTTGGGGTGTCTCATAAGTCTTTTCATTTTCTTACGATTATTTGTTTATGCAATGGCTGTACCACTTCTATGAGTGGGAACGAGTTCCTGTGGCCTCTATTTTTATATAATTATTTCAATAGCTTAAATTTTAGACAAAGAAGACCTCTACTTGGAAGAATAAGCGAAAATTGTCATAGATGGGCAATTTTGGGGGAAAATCTATCTTCTGAGGGAGTTCGGAAAAATGCCGCCCTCCTGTTGCGAATTCATCTTTCTTTTCTTAAATCATTTGACAGATGTATCCCCCTCACCTAACCTCTCCTCCATCTTGCGCCGCGCCTGTAGCGGGGCTGCGGAGGACGGCACCAGGAAAGAGAAATCTGATAGGGAAGGAAGCAACTTGAGAAAACGACCCTTTATTGGCATCACCATGGGTGATCCGGCGGGGATCGGACCGGAGATCATTGTGAAGGCCCTTTCCGATCCGAAGATCTATGACTTCTGTCGTCCTCTCGTATTCGGTGACCGGGGTGCGTTGAAGCTCTGTGTCGGCAAAAAGCGTATCCCGGCCATCAGAGAAATCACCCATCCCTCCGAAGCCCAAGGCAAGCCAGGTCAGATCGATCTGATCGCGGTGTGCAACTTGGAGCGAGGTGTCCTCACTCCGGGAATCCCAAAGGTGGAAGGCGGAATGGCCATGGTGAACTGCATTGTCACCGCCGTGGAGATGGCCAAGAGAAATGAACTCTCCGCAGTGGTTACCTGCCCGATCAGCAAGTCCCTTATGCAGCAGGCAGGCCACGCGTACGAAGGCCACACCCAGTTGATTGCCTCGCTTACCCGCTGTGAGGACTATGTGATGATGCTCGCAGGGGAGAAGCTCCGTGTTGCCCTCGTCACCATTCATTGTTCCCTGAGAGAGGTTCCTCTTCTTCTGAGCAAGGAAAAGGTCTACAAAACCATTTCAGTCACCTCCCGGGCTCTTCAACAGGATTTCGGTCTGAGGAACCCACGAATCGCAGTCGCCGCTCTCAATCCCCACGCTGGAGAAGAAGGGCTTTTCGGCAAAGAGGAAGAAGAAGTCATCAGGCCCGCTATCCAAAAGGCAAAGGCCGAGGGGCATCAGGTGGAAGGCCCCTTCTCTGCGGACAGTCTTTTTTTCAGAGCGGCAGGGGGAGAATTCGATGCGGTTGTTGCCATGTACCATGACCAGGGGCTCATTCCCTTAAAGCTTCTTCATTTCTCAGACGCCGTGAACGTCACTTTGGGCATGCCCATTGTCAGGACTTCGGTGGATCACGGGACAGCCTACGACATTGCAGGGAAGGATATTGCCGATCCGTCCAGTCTCAAAGCTGCGATCAGAATGGCGGTCCAAATGGCGAAAAACAGAGAACGGGTGGCACGGACAAACGAAGTTTGTCCGTGATAGAGAATGCAGATCACAGTGTGATCCCACGGACAAACAAAGTTTGTCCGTGCCACCGAGCTAAATATTCAATGATCCTGATCTATGACCACTGATTACATCAAAATCCGCGGTGCCAGACAGCACAACCTCAAGAACCTTTCCCTGGATATCCCCCGGAACAAGCTCGTGGTGATCACGGGTTTGTCAGGGTCGGGCAAATCCTCTCTTGCCTTTGACACCATCTATGCCGAGGGGCAAAGGCGCTATGTGGAATCCCTCTCGGCCTATGCCCGCCAGTTCCTGGAACAGATGGACAAACCGAATGTGGATGCCATCGAAGGCCTCTCCCCTGCGATTTCTATCGAGCAAAGAACGGCCAGCGGGAATCCCCGGTCCACCGTGGGCACCGTGACTGAAATCTATGATTACCTGCGACTTCTCTTTGCAAGGATAGGCAAGCCCCACTGCCCCCAGTGCGGCCTGGAGATTGCTCCGCAGACAACGCAGCAAATTATCGATCAGGTCATGGCCCTCCCGGAAGGGACCAGCATCCAGATCCTGGCGCCCCTCGTCGAGTCAAAGAAAGGAGAGCATGCTCAACTCCTCCATAAACTCAGAAAGGACGGCTTCACCCGGGCCAAGATCGACGGGGAGATCAGACTCCTGGAGGAAAACATCCTTCTTGAGAAAAGCAAGAAGCATACGATCAGCGTGATCGTTGATCGGTTGGTCGTGAGCAGGGAAATCAGGCGCCGCCTCACAGACTCCATGGAACTCACTCTTAACCTTTCTGAGGGTCAAGCCCTCGCAGAGATTCCGGGAGAAAGGGAGATTTTTTTCAGCCAAAAAGCAGCCTGCATAAATTGCAGCATCAGCATCCCCGAATTGACCCCCCAAATGTTCTCCTTCAACAACCCTCAGGGGGCATGTCCTGAATGCAGCGGTCTCGGCACGAAGCGACACTTTGACCCCGAACTCATCGTGCCCAATCCGGATCTGTCGCTGAGAGAAGGAGCGATTGCTCCCTGGGCCACTCGCCAATCCGTTTACTTTCAGCAGATGCTTGATGCCATCTGCCAGCACTACCATGTAGACGTGTATACTCCTTACAAGGATCTCCCCAGGAAAGTGCAGGAGATCTTTCTCCACGGTTCCGGCAAGGAGGCAATCAAATTCTATTTCGAACGGGACGATCACCGTCACTATTACAAGCGGCCTTTTGAAGGCGTGATCCCGAATCTCGAAAGACGGTATCGCGAAACGGAGTCCTACGTCATCCGGGAAGAAATCGAAAAGTTCTTGAGCATCCAGCCTTGCCCGTCGTGCAAAGGGGCAAGATTGAAGCCCGTTCCCCTTGCCGTGACTCTCCATCACCTCTCCATCCAGGACGTCACCGCTTTATCGATCGAGAGAACCTACGACTTCTTCCAGGATCTCCAGCTCGACCCAAAAGAGAAAGCCATCGCGGAAAGGGTTCTTAAAGAGATCCGTGAACGGATCTGGTTCCTGAGAAGCGTCGGTCTCGACTACCTTTCCCTGGACAGGCCTGCGTCCACTCTGTCCGGAGGGGAGGATCAGAGGATCCGGTTGGCCACCCAGATCGGTTCAGGGCTGGCGGGAGTTCTCTATGTTCTTGACGAACCCAGCATCGGCCTTCACCAGAGGGACAATCTCCGACTTCTTCAGAACCTGAGGCGGTTAAGAGATCTCGGAAACACGGTTCTTGTTGTCGAGCACGACGCAGAGACCATCCTTTCTTCGGATTTCGTTGTTGACATGGGCCCGGGCGCAGGGGTCAACGGCGGAGAAATTGTCTTTCAAGGACCTCCCCGTGAACTGCTGAAGAGCGAGTCTTCTCTGACGGGGCAATACCTCTCAGGAAGACAATGCATTCCTTTGCCTAAATCAAGAAGGAGCCCTAACCATTCTGCGATCGTGATTGAAGGAGCCAGGCACAACAATCTCAAGGACATCCGGGTGGAAATTCCTCTCGGCACCTTCACCTGTGTGACAGGGGTTTCTGGATCCGGCAAGAGCAGCCTCATCAATGAAATCCTCTATCCCGCCCTGGCTCAAAGGCTCTATCGCTCAAAGGGGAAAGTCGGGAACGTGAAGGCGGTACAAGGGACCCACCCTATCGATAAGGTCATCCGCATTGATCAGAGCCCGATCGGGAGAACGCCTCGATCCAATCCGGCCACCTATACCGGGGTCTTCGGCCACATCCGGGACCTCTTTGCCCTGCTGCCTGATGCAAGGGTGAGAGGCTACAAACCGGGAAGGTTCAGCTTCAATGTGAAGGGGGGACGGTGCGAGGCCTGCAATGGCGACGGCATCCTCAAGATCGAGATGCACTTTCTCCCTGACGTGTATGTGACCTGCGACGCCTGTCGGGGCCTTCGGTTCAACCGGGATACGCTCGAGGTCAAGTACAAGGGCTACCACATAGCGGATGTCCTCGGCATGACCGTCCTCCAGGCTTACAGCTTTTTTGAGCATGTGCCGAACATCAAAGGCAAGCTCAAGACATTGATCGATGTGGGTCTCGGGTATATCACCCTCGGGCAGTCGGCGGTCACGCTCTCAGGGGGTGAAGCCCAACGAGTGAAACTCTCCAGGGAGTTGAGCAAAAGGGATACAGGAAGAACGCTCTACCTTCTCGACGAACCGACCACCGGACTCCACTTTGCCGATATCCGGAAACTCCTCGAAGTATTGAACCACCTGGTGGAGCTCAACAATACGGTCGTCGTCATCGAGCACAACCTCGATGTCATCAAAACGGCCGATCACATCATCGATCTGGGTCCGGAAGGCGGAGACAGGGGAGGCTATCTTGTGGGGGCAGGCACACCGGAAGAAATCGCTCAAATGAAAGACTCTTACACAGGCCAGTTCCTGAGGAAGGTTCTGGCGGCTTCAGCACTGTCTTGAGTAGAACTCATAACGCAGCCCTATCCGGGTGCGAAATCATACATGGCATAGCGGCATGACTGAGGATTGAGATCTTCGTGTCGCGATGCTCCGCAAGTCTTTTCGACTTGACAAGGCTGGGCGGGTGGAAACCCGCCCAGCAGATTTCCATGGATCAGCCGCCGAGGCTTTTCACAATGGCATCGTGCATCGGCCCAAGGTTCGGGATCTTGAACACGAGAATGAAACAAATGACCAGGGCATAAATACACAGGGACTCGATGAGAGCCAAGCCGATGATCATGGTGGTCATGATCTTGCCGCCCGCTTCAGGGTTCCTTGCCGTGCCCTGAAGCGCGCCGTTAATGGCATTGCCCATGCCGATCCCTGTCCCCATGGCCGCAAGGCCGATTCCAACCCCGCAAGCAATCGCGATTCCGAAGAATGTCCACAACCCTGCTGCCTGAGCTGCCCCTTCCGCGGCGAGAGCCGTCGACGTCAATCCCAGCACCATCATCCCACTCAAATTCGCAATAAAACCCTTTTTCGCCATATGAACCCCCTTCTTTGAATTTTGCACTTTCGTGCGACACTATATTCTCAGGCTCACGACCCCGTTTCTACCGCCTGTCTCAATCTAATGCGAACGCAGTAAATCTTCTTACTTTAGAGGCCTCCCCCTCACCCTTTCCCTCTCCCCCGACTTGGGGGAGAGGGCGGGGTGAGGGGGCTGATTGGCAACCAATTAAATGCGTTCGTTTTAGTGGGCCTCTTCCATGGCGCCCGCAAAATACATGATGGAAAGAAGCATAAAAACCACAGCCTGAATAAAGCTCACAAGAATTCCCAGGAACAGAACAGGAAGCGGGGCCAAATACAGACCCGCCAGCCCAAAAAGGATCCCCAGGAGTTTCTCTTTGCCAAAGATGTTTCCGAAAAGCCGCATCGTCAAAGACATCACCCTTGCCAGATGACCGATCACCTCAATCACCAACATGAGCGGTGCAAGAATCAACATTGGCCCCAAGAAGTGCTTGATGTACTTTGCTCCGTGGTATTTGATCCCGATCGCATGGGTGAGGACAAAGGTGCAAAGGGCCAACGAAAGCGTGGTGTTGACGTTCGCTGTCGGCGATAGGAAACCGGGAACGAGGCCGATTAAATTGGAGATGAGGATGTAAAAGAAAATCGTGGCAATGTAAGGGAAGAAAATTTTTCCCTCCGGGCCTGTGATCTCCACCATGAAATTCTCAAGACTCTGAATGACCACCTCAATGACATTTTGTCCCCTTCTCGGGATCATTTGAATGCCCTTCACAAGCAAGAGTGATCCGACAATCAGAATGACCATGACCAGCCAGCTGTGAATCACATGAGCCGCTTGGTGCGCAAAATGCCCCAACCCAAGGCCGCTCAGGATTTCAACAAGAAAGTAATAATGATGCTCCATGCCTAAATCGCCTCCCTGGTCCTTGTTCTGAGAGCCAAGCCAATCCCTAACCCGACAATGCTCAGCAATACGGTAGAAAGCCCGACCACAAGCCCCACAGGGTCGATCCACCCCCGTGTGATAAGGAAATAGAGGATACCCCCCAGGGCAAGCAGTCGAAGGTAGTATTTCCCAACGATTGAGAACTTCGCGCCTTGGTGAATTCCTTCAGTGGAAAAAGCTCCGCGAATGGTGTGCTGCAGGACATTGAAATTCGCGATCGCGATCAATCCCCCCAGAATCAATCCTGCGGTCCAGAAAGGACTCATGATGAAATAGCCTGCCGAGGAGAGGGCCAGCAGAACCAGCCAGTTCAGCATTCGCAGGATGCTATGAAACCTCTGCCACTCCATCCGCGATCCTACATTTCCTTCTTAAGCTTCTTGTACATGAGGTGAAGATTTCTGAATGCCGCAGCAATGCCGAAGCCCAGAAAAACGAAAAAAAGCCAGGGCGTTGTGCCAAACTTCTGATCAAGCCAATGCCCCAACACCGCCCCGATCCCCACAGACAAAGCCATGGAGAGACCTACAGTGCTGAGGTACCCTAAGGTCCTGAAAAGCTTCTTTCCTTCTTTATCCATGGTGGATAGTCAAGGCCTGTCGCCTTTGGCGGGCGACCTTTTGGGTTGGCGCTTGTCTGTACCACACGCATTTCAAAAAAGTCAACGAATTTTTCTTTTCTTCAAAGACGCAAAACTTCTCTCCGCACACTGGATCGTCTTCTGAATCGAACCAGGGTCATGAGCCGTTGAAACAAACCAGGATTCAAAGGCAGAAGGAGCAAGATAGATCCCCTGTTCCAGCATGCCGGCATAAAAGCCCCTGAACATCTGCAGGTCGCTTCTCTTTGCAGAATCAAAATCCGTCACCGCCTCCCCTGTAAAAAAGAGAGTTCCCATGGACCCGATCCAGTTCACCACCACCTCGACTCCTGACGCCCTCGCGACCTGTTCGAGTCCGGTGAAAAGCATTCTGCCCTTCTCTTTGAGGGTCTCGTAGATCTTACCTTTTCCAAGTTCTTTTAACGTGGCCAGACCGGCCGCCATGGCAAGAGGATTGCCGGAAAGGGTCCCGGCCTGATAGATATTCCCTTCAGGAGCCATGCTTTGCATGATGGCTTTTTTCCCGCCGTAAGCCCCTACCGGCAGGCCTCCGCCGATGATCTTACCGAGACACGTCAGATCAGGCGTGATCCCGTAAAGCCCCTGGGCCCCTCCCGGGCCTACCCTGAAGCCGGAGATCACTTCATCGAAGATAAGAAGAGATCCATACCGGGACGTCAGCTCACGAAGACCTTTCAGAAACTCCAGGTCAGGCAACACAACGCCCATGTTTCCGGGGATGGGTTCTACAATGATCGCTGCGATTTCTGAGCCGTATTGGTCCATGGTTTGAGCCACCTGATCGAGCCTGTTGAAAGCCAGGGAGATTGTGTGACTCGCGAGATCCGCGGGGACGCCGGGGCAGCCCGGGATCGCGAAGGTTGCCACTCCTGATCCTGCGGAGACCAGGAGACTGTCTGCATGCCCGTGATAGCATCCCTCGAACTTGACAATCTTCTCCCTGCACGTGAAACCCCTGGCAAGGCGAATCGCGCTCATGGTCGCCTCTGTTCCCGAATTGACCATCCTCACCATCTCGATGGAAGGCACCATGGAGGTGATCTTCCGGGCCATCTCCACCTCCAGTTCGGTGGGCGCGCCGTAGCTGGTACCCTTCGGCACCCTTTCCTGCAGCGCTTTGACCACGCTGGGATGACTGTGGCCCAAAATCATAGGACCCCATGAACAGACATAATCAATGTATCGCTTCCGGTCCACATCCCACAGATAACATCCTTTTGCCCGCGCGATGAACGGCGGATCCATGCCCACCGCTTTCCCGGCACGGACCGGGCTATTCACGCCGCCGGGGATAAGGGCTCTGGCCTTTTGAAACAATTTCTTGGATTTCTCTCCCATATCCATTCTCCGTCTTCATAAGCGATGAGTGCTGAGTGCTGAGGACTGAATGAAGCAATTCTCTGATGAAGGCTCAGTCCTCATTACTCGGCGCTGGTTTTTCGCCTGGTGCCACGGACAAACTTGCTTTGTCCGTGCTTCACCCCGCGCTGTACTTCCTGCCATCCTTCTTTGGTGCCACGGACAAACTTGCTTTGTCCGTGCCGCCCCATCACCTGCTCTCTGTCACACGGACAAACCCGCCTAGGCGGACAAACAAAGTTTGTCCGTGCCACCTCGTCACTCGTTACTCGTCACTCGTCACTAGAAATATTGCATGCTCGTCTTCTTGAATTCCTTTTCGCTAAAGAGGAGGATATAGTCGTGAATGCCCGCCTTCATAGCCAGTTTTTTGGCTGTCTCATAGCATTCCTCGCGGTCGTCTCCGTGAATCATGGTGTAAAGGTTGTAGGGCCATCCCTTGGTGGTCTTCCGCTGGTAGCAATGGGTCACCGCCCTGAACCTCGCCATCGCTTTCCCGACTTCTTCGACCCGCTCCTCAGGCACGATCCATGCGACCATGGCATTTGAGCTGAAGCCCGCTTCCTGGTGCCGCAAGGTCGCACCGAACCTTCTGATGATTCCCCTCTTCTTTAGGGACGCAACCCTTTGAACAAACTCCTCTTCGGAAATCCCCGCCTTCTCCGCGAGCACCGCAAAGGGCCTAGGGTCAAGAGGCAAATCACCCTGAATGAGCCGGATAACCTTTTTGTCAACGTCATCGATCATGGCACTGGGGATATCCAATAGGGTTTGGCGTGTCAAGAGTAAACTGCTGTCGGCTGAAGTCGAAAGTTTGAGGGACAAAGGGACAGAGGGACAGGGCGGAAGGGTTTTTCTGCTTTGTGCCTTTGTCCCTTTGTCCCTTTGCCTCTTTCTTTGTCGCTTTGTGCCTATGTGCCTTTGCATCTTTGTCCCTGCATCGTGATGTAAGAACCAAACGGAAGTCATTGCCTGAAAGCGAGGGGGGCAATAGAAGAGATGAAATAGGCTTGCAAATTCGCCAAAAATCTTCTATTGTTGTTTTCCTTCCGCCCTGAGAAACTCAATCGGTTCTTCGGGCGGGCACCTCGCAGCGGTGGAGAGCCGATGGCAGGAACCCTTCCGGGATACGCGCAAATCGTTGAGCAGAGAATCAAGGAAGCCATGGAAAAGGGAGAGTTTGACAACCTTCCTGGCAAAGGAAAACCTCTCCTCATTGAAGACGACAGCCATGTTCCCGAGGACCTTCGGCTCGCGTACAAGCTCCTGAAAAACGCCGATTGTCTTCCCCCGGAACTTCTGGAGAAGAAGGAAATTTTCCAGATGGAGGAGATGCTGGCCATGCTTCCGGACGAAAAGGAAAGGTACAAGCTCATCAAGAGGATTAATTTCAAGATCATGAAACTGAACGTGATGGGGAGAAAGTCTCCCCTGCTGGAAGAAAAGCAGATTTACTACAAGAAACTCATTGACAAGGCAGCTGAGAAATAGCTATCCCCTCTCGGTAACTGTACACAGGAGAGTTCGCCAATGGACATGAAAAGGAACTATTATGAGGATGTCCAGTTCTTCCGCTCCGGAGTGAGCCTCTTCTGGTTTAGCATCCTCATCGCCTTTCTTGCCCTCTTTCCCTTCCTTTTCAAGAACTACTATGTCTATGTCGCCAACTACATGGCCATCAACGTGATTGTTGTCA
>Ga0209253_10001325_pt1 | contig 21733 bp, 21 predicted proteins | sample FrelakmetBRP12BR_FD_187145 | JGI IMG/M metagenome (GOLD analysis project Ga0209253, IMG submission 187145) | Freshwater lake sediment microbial communities from the University of Notre Dame, USA, for methane emissions studies - BRP12 BR (SPAdes)... | ecosystem: Environmental > Aquatic >...
GCCGTGCGGAGTCGCTCCGTCCGGTACGCCTTACGCCCTGCAGTTGCTCGGCCGGCGTCTGTCCGAACCGATGCTCTGCCGCATCGGGCACGCGTATGAGGAGGCGACGGGCTGGCACGCCCGGCATCCATCAGTTTAGTGGCCGCCGTCGCCCGCGGACCACTTGTGGCCATTGATGGCTGACCCGCGGACTACTGGGAATTGGGTCGGTGGTCCGACTCAACTCGTGGCGCACTGGCGATTGCCGACTTCCTCAGCAGATTGCGTAGCCGCCATCGACGCGAATCGTCTCGCCGGTAACAAAGTCCGAGGCAGACGAGGCAAGGAAGACCGCCGGGCCGGCAAGTTCCTCTGGCAGGCCCCAGCGGCCCGCCGGTGTTCGGGCCAGGATTGCGTCGCCCATGGCCTTGAGTTCCTCGCCGCGAACGGCTGCCGTCATGTCGGTTTCGATCCAGCCCGGTGCCAGTGCGTTCACTTGAATGCCATGCGGTGCAAGCTCGATGGCCATCGACTTGGTCAGCTGGATGATCGCGCCCTTCGCGGCACTGTACGACGGCACCAGGCCCGAGCCGAAGTAGGAGTACATGCTGCCAATGTTGATGATCTTGCCACGCTTGCGCGCCGCCATTGACTGGCCAGCGATCTTCGAGAGCAGGAAGACGGCGTTCAGTTGTGTCTCTATCACGCTGTCCCAGGACTCCGGCGACTCCTGCAGGACTCCACCACTGAGGGCGACAATTCCGGCGTTATTGACCAGGATGTCCACGGGCCCAAGCTCCGCCTCAACCTGTCGGAAACCGGGCTCGAGCGCAGCGCGATTGGTGACGTCCACTGCGATGGCCATCGCAGGCACTCCAGTGGCCTTCAGCTCAGCCAGAACCCGGGCGTTCTTTTCCTTGTTGCGGCCGAATATCGCCACCGCTGCCCCGGCTTCGGCCAGTCCCAGCGCGATGCCACGACCGATACCGCCATTGCCGCCAGTGACAAGTGCCACCCGGCCGGTCAAGTCGAAAGTTGCTGACGTAGACATGTTCAACCCTCTTTTTGGCTTCTAGGTCGTGCCTATCGGTGTCCTGCACGGACATCGCGGAAGGTGATGCTGGCGTCGAACCAGCACGGCGACCGGCTGTTAAGCCACACGAATCCTAACACCCGACAGATGCCAGTCGGCTGTCAGTGGAAGCGGGACCGCCTTGCTCACGTCGGGAACAAGTGGTGACGTCGGTTTACGTCGTATCGGCGAGCGCTCGCCAGCTGACATTCTGCCGCAGCGTCTCGCGTTGTCTGCTTCGGGTCGAGACTGTGTGAAAACACGCGTACGGTTTCGCGTACGTTCGATTCTGCAAATTTCAACGACGAAAGTTGTGCAGAATAGAATCTACGGGCTCCAGAAGTGCAGCGCAAAAACGCGGTCGACAGCGCGTGCAGCGTTTTCACTCAGCCTCGGTCGGTTGCGGGCCTAGAGAGTCTGCTTTCTGGAGAAGGTTCAGGGGCGCTGGCCGAGTGCGAGGGGGAGCGGACGGTCGGGTACGCGTAAGATCGGCCAGAAACGGACGGTCGACATGCCGGACACCGGTGATGCCAGACAGCGGCGCGATCCGGTGTTGACGAATAACCAATCTTGCTGAGGCTGCGAACGCTGCACAGTCCATGGTTTTCATTCGCTCGTTTATTGGACGCAGTAGGTTACGCAAGCCGCAGGTCACCGCGTTGGCGATGCCCATGTTCGCCCACCGGTCCCCACCGAATATCGCAGGTGCACTAGCACTACCGGATCTCAACGTCCGACTGCGTGCCGCGACGAGGATGTTCGTGCGCCCCGGCTTCGCCGCACTGTTCTGGCCATGAGCACGCAACGACCGGTTCTCACGCCCGAGGAGGTATGGCGAGAGTACGACGAGACCGAACTGCGCCTGACCGCCCCTGTGAGCGAGCGGATGATGGATCTGGCGGGCCTCGGTCCCGGCATGCGCGTGCTGGACCTCGCGACGGGGCGTGGCGAACCCGCGGTGCGGGCCGCCGGTCGCGTCGCGCCGGAAGGCGTGGTCGTGGGCGTGGACGTGTCCAAGGCCATGCTGCGGATGGCGCGCGAACGGGCGGATCGCGAGGGAATCGGCAATCTCGAACTCGTCGTAACGGATGCCGAGACGCTCTTGGGCGTCGAGGCGAGGCGATTCGACGTCACCGTCGTGCGCTGGGGGCTCATGTACCTCGATTCGCCGGTTGCGGCTCTCGAGGCCGCTAGGCGGGCCATGGTGTCCGGTGGCCTTCTAGTTGCAGCGGTCTGGGCAGAACCGGAGCGAGTCCCTTACTACACGCTGCCGCGATCCGTTCTGGAACGTTATCGAGCACTGCCTCCCATCGATCCGGAGGCTCCGGGCACGTTCCGCTACGCTGACCTTGGTCGCCTGGAACGGGACTTCGCAGCGGCGGGCTTCGCCATCGAGCATGTCGAGGAGATCGACATCGCGGTCATGGAGGCCGCAACGGACGTCGAGCTGATCGCCTGGACGCGTGCCTTCGGCCTGACGCGGCTTCTGAACGATCTTCCCACAGAGGCGCAACAGGCGTGGGAGGCAGATCTCGTGCGGATGGCCGAGCCGCTGCGGGTGGATGGATACGTCCGTCTGGGCGGAGTGACGCGGATAGTCGTCGCCTCGTCCCGCGACTAATCCCGGGCTCGTCGCTCGATCTCCCTCGCGAGCCTGTCCATCTGCCTCGCGACCTAACTGCGCGTCGGGAGCGGTCCAATGAGCGGCGGCACCCAGAACGGGATCCCGCGTTCTTGCTGCCCTTTTTTCCCCCCGTAGGATTCGTTCACTGCAGCGGTCGTCGGTTCGCCCGGCACCGTGACACAAAAGTCGGCGCAACGGACTGCTGGCCGATTCTACGCGTATGCGAACGACTGCTTCTATGGCGACGACCGACTGCCTAGGGTCGTTCTTTACCGTAGGACGTCCGCTGTCGGGGCACGGTTCTATCGGGAATGGCGCCTCGCTGCATGTTCACACGTCAATCACACGCCGGAGCATCGCTCTTCGTAAGTGATTGATCGAGTGGGCGGAGCCGGACGGCTCACGTGGGTTCGATTCCCATCACCCGCTCCATTTTTTTTCGCCAGGCTGAGACAACGTCAGCCAGTTCCAGCCACAGTGTTCTAAACGCACTGCGCATCTATCGCGCGGTGTTCCCGCGTTCTCATTCTGTCCGGAGTGCGCTCACGCTGGCCATCGTCGGCTTTGGTTTCACACGCGTGGGACGGGTGCTGGTGTTGTTTTGCGAGCAGATCGCGATTAGGGCAGGAGGGCCATAGCCCGTAAATTTGATAGTGTATTTGCAGCCACTCGATGCATGCTGGGCAGCAGACCGTGAGAGCGCCAGTACCAGTCGTCCGCAATGTTCCCTCGCCATTCGTTGGTCAGGCCGCCGTGGCCCCAGCGGCGCTGGCCGTGCTTGTGGTGGTCGCCGCGCTGCTCGGCGGCTGTGCGGCCCCCGCGATGCTCGGCAAGCCTCTGGAACTCCCCGCCGGTCAGGGTGGCTACCGGTTCGACACTGCGCCGCACCGGGCCGCCCAGCGTCGGATCGATGACACCCGCTCGCTTTGCGCGGCCGCCCGGTCAAATCATGACCGCCTGCACCGGCCTTCGCAGAGATACAGGCAGCTTGGGGCCCCGTCCGAAGCGGACGACCAGGTCCGGCCGCTGTGCGCCGATACCGAGCAGACCGGCAAACTCCGTCCGGAGATTCACCACCTCGACGGGTTGATTGAGCATGGCATTGCGAATACCCAGCGCGCTCGCCTGCAACGCGAAGCGCTGATAGGAACGACCCACCTCAACCCAGTTCGCCTTGTCCGCTGTTGTGCCAACGAACACCGCTACGCCCGCGGAACCGCGCATCTGCCTCGCGTACTTGTCGTTCTCCGATTCGGCGGTGAAGAACACGTCGAACATACGTCGCCCCAGCCAGGTGGGCATCGTTGGGTTGTCCGATGAGGCTGCGTACAGGCCGTCACCGCTGCGCACGGCGGCAGCCTCGCTGAATCGAATCCACGCCTTCAGTTCGGCAACGAACGCCGGATCAGCGATCTGTGCTGTGTTGCCTGCGATGACACACTCGAGCACTTGCTCCAGCACGCCACGCTCGGTCAACACCAGCACGTCAACCTGCTCCGAACTCGCCGCACTCTCGAGTAGACATATCTCCGCGGTCGAGAGCGCTTGACCGTCGAACTCACCACGGGTGCATTGGCGGTCCGGAATCGCCTTGAACAGCGGCGATTGCCGGGCGGGGGTGGACTCGAGCCGTATCGGTACGCTCTCGCTCCTGGCATCGAAACCTGCCTCACCCCGCAATCCAGCGGTGGCCGCGGCCTGGACGAGATTTTCCGCTGCGCAACCGAGCGAGACAAACAGGTGATGGTCGTCAGGATCGACGGCAGGGCAGCGCCGGGTGAAGTCAGGCAAGATCGTGATGGAGTCCAGGGCCGCGCTGAATTTCCAGCATTGCGTGTTGTGGCTCGACGGCGCAAGCGTCGCGTACCGCGCCAGTTCCGCAGCAAGCACCGGACCGCTCAGTCCGGCCAGCGAACTGTGACGCCACGTCCGAGTTGCGGCCTCCACATAGCTCCCGGTAGCCGGTCCACCGGAGCATCCATGCAGTGCCGGATACAGGCTGGCGGCGACCGCAGCACTACCCAGACCCTGGAGAACCTCGCGTCTAGTCGTCACGGCAATCGTCCCGCAGCTGCGTGGGAGGGCGCGCCATGGATTGCGGGTCAGGGCAAGCTCCAGCTCGGACGCCCATTCGCGCTATCAGGAACGCGACGACGGCATCCTACCCGCGCGAACGCACCATTCGACTCGGAGTTCTACCTAACGCCGTTCGCCAGAACTGTGTACATCCGTCTTCTCGTCACGGTTCCGCATGGGTGCGTGGCGGAAACTCCGCCGAAAAGCAGGTTGATGTCATTCGACACAAGTGCCGAACCCAACCTGCGATCTGCACCGATTGACTGCATCTCGCAACTCCGCGGGTGTCCGCTCTGCCGGAGCGGGACTGGCAGTAGTGGTTCATCGCCGGGTCACACGTCAATCACACGCAGGGCTGCCGGCGTCTGCAAGCATTTGACCTAGCTCGCGGTTCTGGGCCAGTCACTTGGGTTCGATTCCCATCACCCGCTCCAATCCACTTCCGCTCGAGACACGCTGCCAGCCGACGTCAGACCACGCGGGACCCTGGGCATCGGACGAACCTTGCGTCGCTCTCGAAGGTGGCTGGCCCTCTTTGATGCGGCTCTCCGCAAGTTGCTACAGTTGTGCTCTTCCTGGGCCCTCGCGGTGGGAACGAGCATGAGCGTATCTCTGCGGATCGTCCCCATCTCGCGATCCCGGGCGTGGATTCTGTGCGTGCTCGTGGCACTTGCAGCCTGTGGCGGCGGCGGAGGAGAGACGTCGCAGGGTGGCACGCCGCCCCAAGCGACGGTTCCAGCCATCACTTTCCAGCCGTCTGCTGCAACGGTGCCCGCGGGGTCTGCGGCCACCTTCACCGTGACGGCTACCGGCACTGTGCCGTTGAGCTATCAGTGGCAGCTGAGTACGAACAGCGGTGGGACTTGGTCGAGCGCCCCCGGTTCTGCCACATCTGCAAACTATTCCACGCCGGCTACCACCATCGCCTACAACGGCTACAGCTACCGTGTCCAGGTGTCGAACTCGGCCGGCACAACCATCAGTAACGCTGCGTTATTGACGGTGAATCCCGCGTCGCCGCCACCGTCGGTGGAACGCCAGATCATTGCGACCTCCACGGACAGCAGTATCACCGCGGCCCCGAGCACAGGCGAAGCACCTCACGTGGCCATCGGTCCGTCGGCGTCGGTCAGCGCTCAGGGCAAGTTGCTGGTCTTCCTCCCGGGTACGCAGGGCAGGCCGACTCAATACACCTACATCCTCCGCGCTGCCGCCACCCGGGGCTTCCATGCCGTTGGCGTGAACTACCCGAACCAGACGGCCATGGGCACACTCTGTCAGAACAGTCCTGACGCGGACTGCTACTGGACTGCGCGCAACGAGGTCATCTTCGGCAGCGGCAACCCGGTCAGCGGGCAGAGCGCCGTCACGAAGGCCGATTCGATCGTCAACCGGCTGAACAAATTGGTCGTCTGGCTGAACGCCAATCATGCCTCCGAGGGTTGGGGACAGTTCCTTCTCGCCAACGATACGGTGGACTGGAGCAAGGTGGTGCTTGCAGGTCACTCGCAGGGTGGCGGGCACGTCGGCGTGCTGGCCAAGACGGTTGCACTCAGCCGCGCGGTCTATTTCTCGTCGCCTGACGATTGGAATGCATCAACCGATACACCTGCCAACTGGACGGTCACCAGGCCCAATGTAACGCCATCCAACCAGCAATACGGGTTTGGATCAGACAACGATTCGCTGGTACCCAATGCCCATGCCTTTGCACACTGGGACAGGCTGGGTCTGTACAAACCCGCCTCCGGTCCGATCCTGGTGGATGGCAGTACCAGTCCGTTCTCGGACTCGCATCAGCTGCGTACGTCACAGCCCTACAACCCGGCCAGTACTGCTCCGACACCGGGCCTCAGAAATCACGGCATCACGGTCGTGGACACCTCCACTCCGCTGGACGGCAATGGCAAGCCGTTCTTCGACACGAACGGCGTCTGGGCGTATCTCTGTTTCCAATAGCCCTGTTGATCTGCCGATCACCCGTATCGATCGCGGCGTCCGCTGCCGGGGCCCGCCTCTCGGGGGGCCGCCGGTTCGCTGGATATTCACACGCCGGTCACACGCAGACCCGCCATGGTCGCTGACTAGTTGATCCGGAGAGCAGAGCGGAGCACGTCACGTGTGTTCGATTCCCATCACCCGCTCCACCTTCCCGCCAGGCTGAGACAACGTCAGCCAGCTTCAGCCAGAGTTTCTGGCGCGAGCCGCATCGTGATCGGGCGGTCCTCCAAGCCCTTCATCTTGGCCAGCACTGACTACTGTCGTCAGGGGGTGGCATTGGCTTCACACGCGGGAGGCAGCAGCCGTCGTCCGTATGCGAGCGGATTGCGACGTTCGAAGCGGACATTTGAATCCGGGTACTATCGGCCACAACCGGCCGTATGCTGTTGTCGCTGAAAGCAGTCGTTGCCACGACTGCCGCCTTTCGGGCGAATGGCGGATGTACAGACACCGACAACAATTCCACCGACTTCTCTGTCGGCGCTCCTGCTCCGCGTAACTACCTCTCTGCTTTGAACCCGTGCGGTGTGACACCTGCCCCCGAACCTCGCGCGCTCGCGCTGCTACCTCGCGGGCTCGCGAGCCTAGGTTTCACGGGACGACGCAAAGCGTAAGCAATGCGCTCAATCGACACAGGACCCCGCTTCGACGGGGTTCTTGTTTGTGGATGTTGTACGACGGGCCGGCGCACTCGTCGCACCTCATGCGCGTGCCCGCTCGGCGTCCGGTTCGGGATAGGCTCGGTCGTGCAGGGCGGTTGCTTTGCCGATTTACAGCTGGGAGGACATGGACGACGAGAGCTTTTCCATCACCTTTGCGTACCAAGGCCGATTCTTCCACGATTCGTAGGTGATGCGTCGTGACTGCGTCAGGTCCCGCTCGAAAACGTCTTCGAGTCGTTCCGCGAACGCCTTGTCGTAGACGTTGAGATTGGCTTCCTCGTTGAGGCGGAACGAGCGATTGTCGAAATTGGTCGAACCGACCGACACCAGTTGCGAGTCGACGATCATCGCCTTGCAGTGAAACATGGCCGGCTGGTATTCGTAGATTGCGGCCCCGGCCTGCAGCAGTTCGCCCCAGTCGGAGCGCGAGGCCTGGCGCACGACCAGGGCGTCCACCTTCTTGCCGGGCACGATAATGCGTACCTTGACCCCGCGCGACAGCGCTGAACGAATGGCTCGTCGTGTCAGGTCGTCCGGAACGAAATAGGCGGCCGCCAGGTCGATCGTGTGCTCCGCGGCGGTGATCGAGAGCAGGTACATCAATTGCATGCTGTCGCCGCCACCGCTGGGCGAACTGGTGAAGACCTGCGCGAGCGCATCTCCGACCGGCGCCAGCGGTGGGAAATACTCGATGCCCTGCAGCACCTTTCCGGACGTCTTGATCCAGTTGTCCATGAATGCCGCCTGCATCTGGGCAACGGCCGGTCCCTCCAGCCGGTAGTGCGAGTCTCGCCAGTGATCGGCATCCTGAGCGTCGCCGGCCCAGGGATCGGCGATCCCCACGCCGCCGGTGAAGCCGATCCTGCCGTCCACGACCAGGAGCTTGCGGTGGGTACGGTTGTTCATGCGCCCCAGGTTGTACCAATGCAGCGGGTGGTAGTGCTCGATCTCGATTCCGCTCGCCCGCATCTCGGTGAGCATGGCCTGCTCAATCTTCTGGCTGCCCAGCCAGTCGAGGAGTACATGAACCTTGACGCCGGCTCGCGCCCGCTCCTCGAGTGCCCGGGCGAAGACCCAGCCGATGTCCCCTGACCAGTAGATATAGGTCTCGAAGGTGATGGTGTGCCTGGCGCCGCGAATGGCGGCGAGCATGGCCGGGAAAATCTCGTCGCCGTTCTGCAGGCCGTGGACGTGGTTGCCATCGATGATGGGCGGGCCCAGCAAGGTACCCAGCTCACGGCGGAACTGAGGGTCGCCAACGCCGTAGTGGTGTTCCAGCGATGTCTGGATCTCCTTTTCCGCGGTGACGAAATTCATGGACACCACGACCGCGACCACGGCGATCAGCGCGCCCACCACCCCCGCAATGATCGTTCTTTTCCTGTTCCAGGCCATGAACCCGCATTCCTATTCGTGTGCGATGGGCTTCTCGGTCAACAGATAGTCCTTCAGTTGCTTCGAGAATGCAGGGTCGCTGCGTCGGAACCATTCGCCACGAACCTGCGGATCTGTGCTTGAGCGTCCGACAATGTCGCGACGATCTGCGTTTTCAAGTCCGAGCCGATCCGCTCCTTTGCCTCGTTCAGGTCGCCGGGTGAATTCCACAGACCTACGACCAGGTTCAACTCCGGAAATCGGCGACGAAGGCGCATGCGAAGGCGGCGAGCATGCGCGACGGCCGCGGGCGGCACGGCGGAGATGCAGACCACATCGGCTTTGCGCTGTCCGACGTACTCGACCAGTTCGCTGGCCGCACCCATCGCCGCAGTGGGGACGGTCTCGACGACACAGCCACGGATGCCCACGATCTGCGCGAGCATCATCGCGGCCAGTTCATCCGCCTCGCCGTGAGCCGGCACACAGAGGACGCAGACGCCGGGCAGGGCCGCCCGATCGGCAATGTCGGAGCCTGTCTCCGCGTCCTCCACGTCCTCGTTGCCCGCCGTCTGCTGCGGTTCCTGCTTGCGCTCACCTCGTTCCTGGATCATGGACTTGAGCGTCTGCAGGATGAACGTGTGCCGGGTCACCTCGATCTCGCCGCGACGCCAATGCGTTTCGGCTGAGACCAGTGCCGGGATCAGCACCGTGTCGTAGACCTCGACGAGCGGTGCGTGCTCGAAATATTTATCGAGCAGTTCGGCCGCCTCTTCGTCATCGCCCGCAAGGAGCCGCTGATAGACCCGCTTCGTGGGCTCGAACACCGGCTTGTCACCCAGCAGCGTGTTCAGGAAGGACAGCTGGGGAACGTGCTTGCCGACCACCAGCAGGCACACGGTCAGCGGGGTCGCCAGCAGCAGTCCCACCACTCCCCACAACCAGGTCCAGAAGACCGCCGCCAGCAGCACCGCGACAGCCGACACGCCCGTGTTCTTACCATACAGCCACGGTTCGAGGACGTTGTTGGTGACCAGTTCCAGGACCACGAACAACCCGATCGTCAGGCCCGGCGCCATCCAGTCGCCCGAGATGGCCATCGACAGGCCAATTGGCATTGCCGCGGCAAGCCACGGGCCGAGGTAGGGAATGAATCGAAGGATCGTGGCCAGGATTCCCCACAGAGCCGGGTTGGGCACGCCGATCAGATAGAGCCCGACGCCCACCGCGGTGCCGAAGATCGCATTGACCAGGAACGCCGCCGCGAGATACCGGCTGACCCGGGTGCCGGCGTCCTCCAGCATCTGAGTCGTCAGCGAAACCTGGCCCTGTCCAACCAGGAGGATGAACCGATCCCGCAGGTCGTCCCGACGGACCAGGAAGAACACCACGAGAATGATCACCACACCGACCGAGCCCAGCACCTGCAGCACCGTGCCAAACACGCTGCCAAAGACCTGCAGCGGACTCGCCGGCGACGAAATGATCCGGACCGCATAGGGCCATTCCTTGGTCCCCTGCGGCGCCTGTGCCAGTTCGACGGGCGACAGGTTCTCGCTCATACCCTGGGCCGTTCTCGTGACCCTGCCCAGCGTGGCGCTGACATAAGCGTTCGCCGACTGCAGCTTCACCTTCAGATTGGTCTCGTATTCGGGCATCCTCGGGGCGAGGTCCGACACCTGAACCACGGCCATCCACGTCGCGCCGCCGAACACCGTGAAGCCAACGAGTGCCGTCACCATCACGGCCGGGACGCGACCGAGCCAGTGTCGCTCGAGCCAGTCACACACGGGACTTAACAGGAAGCTCAACAACACCGCGAGCGTGATCGGGACCAGCACACCCTTGGCGACGTAGAGGGCCGCGACGATCACGGCGATCGACGCCAGCATCCGGGCTGACTTCGCGAGGTGGTCAATGGCTGCCATGAGACTTGCTGCCGGACAGGCTCCACGGCATCGGCGAGGGATCCCCGGTGCTCGAAGCGCCAGTTCAACGCATGGAGTCAGTATATGCCCGAGAGTCCGAACCCATCTGTACGGTAGGGCACGGTCGGGTCCCTGGTGACGTATCTGAACGTATTGACGAGATGCGGCCGCCGGTCCGAACATCCAAAGGCACTCGATGTGAATGCCCTGAGGTGTCCGACCTCGCTTTTTCAAATCCCCCAGTGCGGCGTGCCGGCCGGTTGCCGGCGTACCGATTCAGGAGAAAGTCGTGACCGCGTACAAAGACCAGGTTCAAGGCCGCATGAAAGAAGTGCAGGGCAAGATCAAGGAAGCCGCCGGCAAGCTCGTGGGCAACAAAGAGCTTCAGGCCAAAGGCAAGGCTCAGAAGACTCGCGGGAAGGCGCAGGCGAAGTTTGGCGACGTCAAGCAGAAACTGAAGGTCACGAAGAAGAAGGCCACGAAGAAGAAGGCTGCGGCGAAGAAGTAACGTTGCCTGACGTTGGCCCGGTCTCCGCGGAGAGCGTGGTCCCGATGGGGCAAACGCGCGGCGCGCCGCGCGCGACACTTGCGCATGCGCTGGGTGCAGAGTGTCCTGCCGCCTGAGCGTCCGTTGTTGTGATTCGCGTGAGGAGCCCGGCCAAGTTGCCGGGCTTCTTGCGTTGGTGATGGCGATATCTCTTCGTTGCAGGCCGTGCGACTTCCGCTTTGATCGTGCGCGGGACGGCCACTCAGCGGAGATCCAGGTTCCCCGATTCTGGGACCCATTCGAAGTCTGGCTGACCCGGAGTAGGCAGCCTCGCGACAGGGCTGTCAGCTCGGCTACCGCCGTGACGAACGGTATCGCTGTTCGGCGCGTCTAGCCAGATTGCGGTCGCCAAGATGGCGGCCTCTTCAGTGCGTTGGGGCGTGCCGCAGCACGTCGCCAGATTCGTACAGGACCTTGCCGAGCGGCATCGGTACGAGTTGCAAATGCGGGAGCAAGCGTGCGCGTTCCAAGTCGGACAGCGCTGCCAACAGGTCATTCTGCTGCGGAGTCTGGGTGCCTGGCCCCGCGAAGCCTCGCCGTGACACGAAACGGGGGTGTCGTCGCTTCACCCGCTGCACTTTCCCGCCAGGCTGAGACGACGTCAGCCAGCTCCAGCCAGAGTTTCTCGCGCGAACCGCGTCTCGATCGCGCGGTCTTCCCAAGTCTTCATCCTGTCACGCGCTGGCTGGTGTCGTCACTCGGCGGCCTGTTCCTCCTTCTCGGGCCCTTGCGGTGCCACCAGTGCCCGCAGCTTGGCCTTGGGTGTCAGCACCCCATGGAAGCGGATCTGGTGCAGCCGGGGCCGCGGAACCAGCGCGGCCAGTCGCTGGATGGACGCCGGCGGGGTCATTACCATGTGATTGGTGCTGTCGCGCCGCAATGCTTGCCCCCCCACAATCGATGGCTTAGTCTCCGGGCACCTCGTGAAAGCCGGCATCAGCGTGCATTACGCGACGAATCGGCGGCCATCCGAAAATCGGCCAACCCGCAACGGAGACAGGCAATGACCGGCAGAATGCTTTTGGGCGTCAGCATGTTCCTCGCGTTGGGGGCCGCCCAGGCCGCCACCGTGTATACCGGGGACACGATCCAAGGTGTGCCGGTGATCAGCCAGCTCGATGTCGCCGATCTTGCCGCCGGCAAGACGCATCGCTTCATGTTCCGCACCGCCGAAACCAGCATCGGACAGTACTGGTACGCGCCGGTCATGGTCGCCAAGGGAGCGAAGCCTGGCAAGCGCGTGCTGCTCGTGGCCGGGGTGCACGGCGACGAGCTCAACCCGGTCGCTGCGGTCCAGGAGACCTTCGCTCTCCTCGACCCCGCCAGGATGGCCGGCACTGTCGTCGGCCTCATGGGGGCCAGCCCGCCGAGCCTGCAGAACATCACGCGCACATGGATGATCAACGACCTGGGCGGCGCCCAGATCAACCCCAACCGGACCTGGCCGGGCCGCGAAGACGGCAATACCGTCGAGCGTCATTCGTGGTTGATCACCAACAAGCTCATCAAGGGCAATGTCGACGCGGCGATCGATCACCACACGGGCGGTACCGGCACCGATTTCGCCAAATTCCTGTTCGTCTACGCAGACAGCCCTGAGTCGATCCAGCTGGCCAAGCTGTTTCCGGCCGAACAGATCATGCTGGATCCCGGATACCCCGGCACGCTCGAGTATTCGCTGGTCAAGGCTGGCATCCCGGCCGTGACCACCGAACTCGGTGGCGCGCGCAAGTTCGTTCCGGAGATGGTCAAGATGGGCGTGGACGGCAACATGAACGTGCTCGTCCACTACGGGGTCATCTCCGCGCCGATGCGGCCCACGTCTGCCGACACCAATGTATTCGTTGGCAACGACCTCGAGTCGGTGAGAGGGGTTGCCGGTGGCTTCCTCACCTTGCTCGTGAAGCTGAACGACGCCGTCACCAAGGGCCAGCGCGTCGCCGTCCAGCGCAACAGTTTCGGCGACGTGGTCCACGAGTATCTGGCTCCCGCCGATGGCCGCGTCGCCATCGTTGGCAGCGATGCGGCAAGCGAGCGTGGCAGCGAGATCCTGACGCTTCTCGTGAATCGCGCGGACTGCGGCACCAAGCCCTGCGACTACGGTGACGGGCAGCCGCCGGAGTGAGCTGATCGTCCGAGGTGCGGCCAGCGAGGCCTCCTTGGGGGTGCTGTGCACGGCTCCGACCAGCCGCTTTGGAGCGGCGAGTTCAGCAGGTCGGATCTCGCCGATGGGTCGTTCTCTGCCGTAGGACGTCCGCTTTCGGGGTGTGGCTCTCGCGGGACTGCGGGTTCGCCCGATATCACACGTCGTTCACACGTGGCCGTTGCCTCGCCCGCAAGTGATTGATTGAAAACCGGATCGTGCAGCGGTCACGTGGGTTCGATTCCCATCACCCGCGCCACTTTCCCGCCGGGCTGAGACAACGTCTGCCAGCTCCAGCAAACGTTCCCTGCGCGAACTGCGTGGCGATCGCGCGGTCGCCCCGGGTCTGCATCTTGGCCAGCGTTGGCAGTTGTCGTCAGACGCCGGCTTTAGTTTCACACGCGAGGCGACGGGTTCTGCCGTCCGTCTGCGAGCAGAATGCGACTGTGGAAGTTCCTGATTCAGGTTTCGCCATTTAGCGAAATACTGCGCGCCATGGCCAGCAAGCCTCTCAGCGCATCCCCCGACGAAGTATTCAAAGCGCTCGGAAACCCCGGACGCCTGACGCTCGTCCGCACCCTCATGAACGGCGAGCGGTGTGTCTGCGACCTCGTGCACGCAGTCGGCCTTGGTTGGTCCACGACCTCCAAGCACCTGGACATCCTGCGCGAAGCCGGCGTCGTCTCCAGCGACAAGCGGGGCCAGAAAATCTTCTACCGCCTCAAGCTGGAATGCGTGCCGCATTTCATCGAGTGCCTGGACAAAGCGCGCGTTGGACGCCCTTCGAAGCGGGTTGCTTGTGATTGCGCCTGAGGCGGCCCGACGGAGCATGCCATGACCACCCTGACCCTCGACCCGGGCGTACGACATGAGCTGAAGATCTTCGGTCTTCTGGCCGCCGCCTTCGCGGCCGTCTACTTTCTCCCGGTCGGGCAGCCGCGGTTCGATGGCGCCGTGACCGAAGCGCTTGAACTGACCAAGTGGTATGCCCGCGAGCACGTCGTATTGTGCTTGCTGCCTGCCTTCTGGATCGCAGGCGCCATTGCTGCGTTCGTGTCTCAGGCGTCTGTGATGCGCTTTCTGGGACCCACCGCACCCAAGCCGCTCGCCTACGGTGTCGGGTCGGTTTCGGGGACCATCCTGGCCGTGTGTTCGTGCACGGTGCTGCCGCTGTTCTCAGGCATCTATCGGATGGGCGCGGGACTCGGCCCGGCAACGGCTTTCCTTTACTCCGGCCCGGCCATCAACGTGCTTGCGATCGTGATGACCGCCAAGGTGCTGGGCGTCCAGCTCGGCCTGGCGCGAGCGGCGGGTGCCGTGGTGTTCAGCGTGGTAATCGGATTACTCATGGCGTTGATCTTCCGCAACGAGGAACGGCAAAAGGCCGCCGCAGCGGTTGCATTGCCTGAGCCGGAGGCCGGACGTCCCCTGTCGCAGACGGCCGCCTTTTTCGCCGTGCTGGTCGGCATCCTCGTAGTCGCCAACTGGGGTGCGGCATCACAGGAGACCGGATTCTTTGCTGCGGTGTACTCGGTCAAATGGTGGGTGACCTCTGCGCTCGGTGTCGTCCTGGCGGTCATGTTGTGGCGCTGGTTCAAGCTCGAGCCGGTGCGCATTGCCGCTGTCGCTGTGGCAACGTTCATCGCCGCAGTCGCGCTGCCCGGGCACCCGACCTGGCCGTTCCTCGTCGCTGTCCTGGGCCTCGCGTGGCTCACGGCCGGTCGCGAGGGCGAAGCCGGCGAGTGGTTCAACCAGGCGTGGGATTACACCAAGCAGATCGTGCCACTGTTGCTCGGCGGTGTTCTGGTCGCGGGCTTCCTGCTTGGGCGTCCTGGGCACGAGGGGATGATTCCGTCGGAGTGGATCAGCAGTCTCGTCGGCGGGAACTCGATCGCGTCCAACCTGTTCGCAGCGGTCTCCGGTGCGTTCATGTACTTCGCCACCCTGACCGAAGTCCCGATCGTGCAGGGACTCGTCGGCAGCGGCATGGGGTCCGGTCCCGCCTTGGCGCTTTTGCTCGCCGGCCCCGCGCTGAGCCTGCCGGCCATGCTGGTGCTCAACTCGATTCTCGGTCTGAAGAAGACCGCCGCCTACGTCTCGCTGGTCGTCGTCATGGCGACGATCACGGGCTGGGGTTACGGCCTTCTGGTGAACTGACGCGGGCAACTCGCAGGAGACAAGTCATGAAGATCCAGATCATCGGCTCCGGCTGCGCCAAGTGTCGTGCACTCACCGCGGTGGCCGAACAGGCTGCGCAAGAGATGGGCCTGACCTACGAGCTCGAGAAGATCACCGACGTGAAGCAGTTCGCCGACTTCGGCGTGATGTTCACGCCTGCGCTTGCCATTGATGGCACCGTGAAGGTGAGCGGCAAGGTGCCGTCGCTGGACGAAGCGAAGAAGCTGCTGAGCTGACCATGAAACGAGTTCTCAAGTGGACCCTGATCGGCCTGGCCGCAGCGGGTTGTTGGGCAGCGGTACAAATGGCGCGGCAGGCGTCTGATTTGCCCGCGGTCCCCCAAGAGGTCGTCGCGACTCAACCGGGAGTGGCTGCCGATGCCGTCCTGGTGACGTATTTCAGCAGCGACGTGCGCTGCGCGACCTGTGTGCGCATCGAGCGCCTGACCCGGGAGACCGTAGAGCGCAAATTTGGACCGGAGTTGGCCAGCGGCCGTATTGCGTTTCGAACCGTGAATCTCGATGGCCCAGGCAACGAGTACTTCGTCCGGGATTATTCGCTGATCAGCAAGACCGTGATCGTCTCGGACCTGGCGAAAGGGCAGGAGGTTCGCTGGGAGAACCTGCAGCAGGTGTGGACGAAGCACAAGGATGAGCGGGCGTTCGAGGCGTATCTGGTCGATGCCGTACGACGCCACTTGAGCCTGGCCTCGTGAGTATTCTGGCTGCACTGGCGGCCGCGATCTGGCTTGGGCTGAGCACTTCAATCAGTCCGCGCCCGCTCGCGACCAACATTGCGGCCACGTCGTTTCTCGCACGGCGCCTGGAATCGCAGCGGCGGGGTGTCCTGGGTGTGCTGGCCTATGCCGTGGGCCGTGCCGCCGCCTACGCGGTCATCGGTGTCATCGTCGTCTGGGACCTCGCGGCTGCTCCTGCGACTTCCATGCTGCTGCAGCGGTTCCTGCAGCCGTTCAATTTCGGCCCGGCGAAGCCCGGTTCGGTGGAGGGGCTGACGCGCTACGATCTGGCCGGCGCCTTCCTGCTCGGCGTGCTGTTTGCGGTGACGTTCTGCCCGATCTCCGCGGCACTGTTCTTCGGCAGTCTGCTAACCCTTGCGGTCAGTTCGCCCGCGCAGTGGCCGCTGTTCTTTGCCTACGGGCCCGCAACGGCCGTGCCGGTCGCCTGTCGTTGACTTGCCACAACAATTCGATGATTATGGAAATATGAAAGAAAAGGAAGCACTCAGCGCCCTCGCGGCACTGGCTCAGGAATCGCGGCTCGCGGTCTTCCGGCTGCTTGTGAAGCGTGGTCCGGAAGGCTACACGCCTGGTGAAATCAGCGAGCGGCTCGACATTGCGGCCCCGACGCTGTCATTCCACCTCAAGGAACTCACGCAGTCCGGCCTCCTGACCGTCCGCAAGGAAAGCCGGTACATGCATTACAGCGCGAGCTTCGACCGCATGAACGCCGTGCTCGCCTACCTCACCGAGAACTGCTGCAGCCTTGGGGCTGCGTGCGACCCTGCGTGCGCGCCGAACAAAACGATCGAACGCAAGAGAAAATCCGCGTGAGCAACCAGAATCGGATCTTCAACGTGCTGTTTCTGTGCACCGGCAATTCGGCCCGGAGCATCCTGTCCGAAGCCCTGTTAAACAAGCGGGCACAGGGGCAGTTCCGCGCATTCAGTGCGGGCAGCCACCCCGCGGGTCGGGTCAATCCGTACGCACTCGCGCTGTTGCAGAGGACGGGCCATTCGACCGGCGGGCTGCGCAGCAAGAACTGGGATGAGTTTGCCGCGCCTGACGCGCCTGAGCTCGATTGCGTGTTTACGGTCTGTGACAACGCCGCGGGTGAAGTCTGTCCGATGTGGCCCGGTCAGCCAATCACCGCGCATTGGGGCATTCCCGATCCGGCGGCCGTCGAAGGAACCGACGAACAGAAGCGCCGGGCGTTCGACGACGCGTTCCGGATCCTCGAGCGCCGGATCAGCCTGTTCCTGAGTCTCCCGATCCGCAGCCTCGAGCAACTGGTGCTTCAAGAGCGCCTATCGGAGATCGGACGCTCGTGAACGTGCTGTTCCTCTGTACTGGCAACTCGTGTCGATCGATCCTCGCAGAAGCCACGTTCAATCATCTGGCGCCTCCAGGTTGGCGGGCCGTAAGCGCGGGCAGCAAGCCCACCGGCAAGGTCCATCCGCGGTCGCTCGCATTGCTCGCCCGCGAGGGTATTTCGACCGAGGGCTACCACAGCAAGTCCTGGGACGAGCTGCCCGAGGTGCCCGACATCGTCGTCACGGTCTGTGCCAGCGCGGCGGGAGAGACCTGCCCGGTCTATCTCGGGCCGGTGCTGCGGACACACTGGGGTTTGGATGATCCGGCGCACGCCACGGGCACGGATGCGGAGATCGATGCCGCGTTCATGCGCGCCTATCGCACGCTCCGGGCACGCATCGAGGCCTTTCTGGCGTTGCCGCTCGCGGAGATTCGACTGGATCGCGAGCGCTTGAAAGCCGAACTTGACCGGATCGGTGAGCTTGCGACCTGACCCATGCTTCAGCGCTGCGGTTGACTCGGGCGCCAGCCACTCCAGGAGTCCAATCATGAAGAACGTGCAGATTCTTGATCCGGCCATGTGCTGCAGCAGCGGCGTCTGCGGCACGGAGGTGGATCAGGCCTTGGTCGAATTTGCCGTGGATGTGGACTGGCTCAGGAAGCAGGGCGTGACCGTCGAGCGCTTCAACCTCGCCCAGCAAGAAATGCTGCTGACTGGGTTACCACCCGAGGTCCGCCATGAGATTCATCGAGCAACCGCCTGTGTACCTGTTCTTCACGGGGAAGGGCGGGGTCGGTAAGACATCGCTCGCCTGCGCCACGGCCGTTCAGCTTGCTGATCAGGGACGACGTGTCCTCCTGGTCAGCACTGATCCAGCCTCCAATGTCGGTCAGGTTTTTGGTCTGCCGATTGGTAACCGTGTGACCGCCATTGAGGCCGTCCCTGGACTCAGTGCGCTGGAAATCGATCCGCCCGCGGCGGCGCAGGCCTATCGCGAGCGCATCGTTGGGCCAGTGCGCGGCGTGCTGCCGGACGCGGTCGTGAAGGGAATCGAGGAGCAGCTCTCCGGGGCCTGCACGACGGAGATCGCTGCGTTCGACGAGTTCACGTCCCTGCTCACGGACGGAAAGCTCGCCGAAGGCTTTGACCACATCGTCTTCGACACGGCCCCCACCGGTCATACGATTCGCCTGCTGCAGTTGCCCGGCGCCTGGACGAGCTTTCTGCAGGCGGATCAGGGCGATGCGTCCTGCCTGGGCCCCCTCGCGGGACTGGAGAAGCAGCGCTCCCAGTACGAAGCGGCGGTGGCGGCCTTGGCCGATCCCTTGCGGACACGCCTGGTGCTGGTCGCGCGTGCGCAGCGCAGCGCCTTGCAGGAAGCCGCGCGCACCCATGAAGAACTTGCCGCACTGGGGCTGTCGCGCCAGCACCTCGTGATCAACGGGATCTTGCCCGCCCTGCAAAGCAACCAGGACCCTCTTGCCGCCGCGATCGTCGCTCGCGAGCGCGCCGCCATCGATGCACTGCCTCAATCACTTTGCGATCTGCCGCAGGATCGTGTGCCGCTGAAGTCCTTCAACGTCGTCGGACTCGCGGCATTGCGGGACCTGCTCTTGCCGGCCGAAGACAGTGACGCGGGCAGGGTTGATGCGCCACCCGATTTGGATGCGCCCTCACTCGCCCAGCTCGTGGATGAAATCGAGCCTGACGGACAGGGGTTGGTGATCGTGATGGGTAAAGGGGGTGTCGGCAAGACCACTGTTGCCGCCGCCATCGCAGTCGAACTGGCCCGCCGTGGCCACGACGTTCACCTCACGACATCGGATCCTGCTGCACACCTGGCGCAGACCTTGAGTGGCTCGCTGGATCGACTCACGGTGAGCCGAATCGACCCTCACGCGGAAACCGAGAACTATCGCCGCGAAGTGCTCGCCCAAAAGGGCGCGCGCCTGGATACGGCACCGACCGGACACACGCTGCTGCTGCTGGATGCAACGGGTGCCTATCATCGCGAGTTCGCTCGCCAGGTGGGCTCGACGGGCCTGCACTTTACGACGCCCATGATGCAGCTCCAGGATCCCAGGCGGACCAGGGTAATCCTCGTCACGCTGGCCGAGACGACTCCAGTGCTGGAAGCGGCAGGGCTCCAGGAGGATCTTCGCCGGGCGGGCATCCATCCCTGGGCCTGGATCGTGAACAACAGCCTGGCTGCGGCGCGACCAATATCTCAACTTCTGCAGCGGCGTGCCATGGCGGAGATCGCGCAGATCGAAGCGGTGGCCGATCGATACTCGAACCGGTTTGCCGTGATCCCAATGCTCGCGGAGGAACCGGTTGGCATTGAGCGGCTCCTGCGTCTCAGCGCCGGAGACATCTCGGCCCAGACGGCGGTGGGAAATGCATGAATCCGCCCCGCACGCACGACAAGTGAGGATGAGCGATGTCCGCACAATGTGAAGTGACCGGCAAGCGTGCCGCCGCAGCGCCACTGAGCTTCTTCGAGCGGTATCTGACGATCTGGGTCTTCATCTGCATCGTCGTCGGCATCGCGCTCGGCCAATTCCTGCCCGGAGTCTTCCAGGCTGTCGGAGCGATGGAGATCGCCAAGGTCAACCTTCCGGTCGGAGTGCTCATCTGGGTGATGATCATTCCGATGCTGCTGAAGATCGACTTCGGCGCGCTCGGTCAGGTCAGGGCGCACGTGAAAGGCATCGGCGTGACCCTCGCCATCAATTGGCTCGTCAAGCCGTTCTCGATGGCGCTCCTCGCCTGGATTTTCATTCGGCACCTGTTCGCGCCGCTGCTGCCGCCAGAGCAGATCGACAGCTACATCGCCGGATTGATCCTGCTCGCGGCCGCACCGTGCACCGCGATGGTGTTCGTGTGGAGCCGGCTGACCGGCGGCGACCCGTATTTCACGCTGTCGCAGGTCGCGCTGAACGACGTGATCATGATCTTCGCGTTCGCGCCCCTCGTGGCGCTGCTGCTCGGCATCGCGTCGATCACCGTGCCGTGGGACACGCTCTTCACGTCGGTGGTGCTCTATATTGTTATCCCGGTCATCCTGGCCCAACTCTGGCGGCGATCCCTGCTGCGCAAGGGGCAGGCCGCCTTTGACGCGACGATGGCGAGAATCGGGCCTTGGTCGATCAGTGCCCTGTTGCTGACACTGGTGCTGCTCTTCGCTTTCCAGGGTGAGGCCATCCTCAAGCAGCCGCTGATCATCGCGCTGCTGGCGGTGCCGATCCTGATCCAGGTCTTTTTCAACTCGTCGCTCGCCTACCTGCTCAATCGCGCAGTGGGCGAGAAGCACAGCGTTGCCTGCCCCTCGGCGCTCATCGGCGCTTCGAACTTCTTCGAGCTGGCGGTGGCTGCGGCAATCAGTCTGTTTGGGTTTGAGTCAGGCGCAGCACTCGCCACCGTGGTCGGTGTGCTGATTGAGGTGCCGGTCATGTTGCTGGTCGTTCGTGTCGTCAACGCGAGCAAGGGCTGGTACGAAGCAGGCCTCCGACAAGGAACCTCATAGCGGCTTCGCCATCTTCGCGTCCTCAGCGCGGACGACGCCGGCCGCGACTAATTCAGCCTTGGTCTCCGGCGAGAATTCGAACCGAATGCCTTCTGCGGTAAGTTCCTTCAGTGCCGGCAGGCGGATACCACAACAGTGGCCTTCCACGCGCTGCACCGAAACGGCCGTTCAGACTTATTATCCGTTCTTTCGTGAGAGGACCGCCATCCATGCCCGCGCAACGTATCGGCCGACTGATGATCGCGACAGTGGTTCTCGCCGGCCTGATGGCCGGCAGCGCTGCGGCACAGCCGAGGAAACCGAACATCGTCGTCATCTGGGGCGATGACGTCGGCTTCACCAACCTCAGCGTCTACAGTCGCGGTGTCATGGGCTACCGCACACCGAACATCGATCGCATTGCGAGAGAAGGGGCGGTGTTCACCGATCACTATGCGCATCCGTCCTGCACCGCCGGGCGTGCCGCATTCATCACGGGCATGTATCCCATCCGCACGGGACTGACGTCGGTGGGCATGGTCGGGGGACCGGTGGGCATGCAGGCGCAAGATGCAACTCTTGCTGAAGTATTG
>Ga0209253_10001326_pt1 | contig 21733 bp, 20 predicted proteins | sample FrelakmetBRP12BR_FD_187145 | JGI IMG/M metagenome (GOLD analysis project Ga0209253, IMG submission 187145) | Freshwater lake sediment microbial communities from the University of Notre Dame, USA, for methane emissions studies - BRP12 BR (SPAdes)... | ecosystem: Environmental > Aquatic >...
TGGCTAGGCTGGCGCCGTTGGTGTCGGTGACGTGGGTGCCCAGCAGGTTGTTCTTGGTGACGTATACATCCATCAAGTCGAAACCTTTCAGGTTGGCCGCCGTGAGCGCAGGATAGCTGGTCACATCCGCTGTGGTCAGATAGCGCGACCCGCCGATCACGGTGGTTTTGTCGGTGTTGTCCAGCGCGATCACGTTGAACTCGATGGCAGCAGGATTAACCGCCAGGCTGTTCAGGCTGCTCCAGACTGTGCCGTAGTTGCCGTTGGCCACGCTGCCGACGACGCCGGTGCCAGTCATGATGCCGGTGTCGAGGTTCCAAGTGCGGGAGAAACCGGCAACACCGTTCCAGGACAGCACGTCGTTCATGCTGACGCCGAGATCGAACGCAGCGGAGTAGTCGTCACCGCCCGCAGTAGCGGAAGTGCCGCCCTGCGAAATGAAGTTGACGATCAGTTCGCCGTTGCCGGAGGCGGCACCTTGCATGGTCGCAAGAGCCGGGGCGGATACTGCCATGATGGCGGCGGCCGCGAGTGCTTTCAGTTTGAAGTTCATTTTCATGTTGGTACTCCTTGTTTAGGTTAATGGGTTGTTGCACTGACATTGAACATCTGCATACAACGGCTGATTCATGAAACTGCGCCACGAAACCTGCGCCTCATCTGATCAACCTCCTTGGAGCAACCCGGCCATTTGCGCCTGCGCGTAAACCCGTGGTTTTCCGTCCCCGCCTCGCAACGGGTTTGGCTTTGTTCCGGACCGGCCTGGAATGTGGATTCCTTGCCTGACGTTGATCACATTACCCGGCCAAGGTTAATCTCTCGTGAATTCTGACCGTGGATTTTGTAGTATCTTCTGCTCTATTTTGCTGCATCTGCAGATGCGGCCAGGATAGCTGTCTGCATTACCCGCTCTTCGCCTGCGCGCAGATTGTAACGACGCAATGTGACGCGAATTCGATCCAGCGATACGGTTTGCATGAAGCGTTCGGACTATGCGGCATGGCATGCAACAACCACTGAAGCCAGGGAGAGGGGAGTGTTGCGGCGGGCACCCAGCAGTGCTCGCAAGTGGTGGCTGAAGCTTCATGCAAAGCGAGCTGTGCAACCTGCGCTGCGACTGATATCGCCGCCGTTTCAGATGGTGATCTTCAGTGCCATGGCTTTGGCCACAGCATGCGCGCGGTTGTTGACACCCAGTTTGCGCAGGATTTTCTGGATATGGTTTTTGACGGTGAGCGGACTGATACTGAGCGTATCTCCGATCTGATCGTTGCTTTTGCCCATTTGAACGTAACGCAGGATTTCCGTCTCCCGCTCCGTAATAACTCTTTTGCTCTTTCCTTCCACGGCACGCTGCTCGGGGTTGCGCTCATTCAATAGCATGCGCACCAGCGCCGTATGCATGTACGGCAGCAGCAGCTCGAGAAAATACGCATGACGCTCGGTCAGCTTGCCGGGAATTTGCGTGAAGACAAACAGGCTGCGCGTCTGGCCATTGGTGTCGATCACGCCATGCGCTGCGATATTTTCCAGGTTTTCACCCTGAAGATTCTTCGCAAAATTCTTGTAGGCAATATTGTCCGGATCGTGCGGACATAGCAGCAGCGGCTGGTTTTTGCCTGCACTCCATGCCGCCATGACACGGAATACGGTCCCGCCATCCGGTCGGCATAGTTCGGAAAACCTGGCATCATCCATGCTGGTGCGGCTGAATTTTTCGATGATCGCCGGTTGGCCTGAACCTTCATCAACTACGCATACCATCATGCCGTGCGGCAGCAGACTTTGCACCTCGCCCTGTACCCACAGGAAAAACTGATGGCGCAGGGAAACAGTGGTCGACGAGCTGATGATCCGGAATAGATATTCCATTTCCCGCTCTGTCAGAATGATGGGGTTTTTCATAACGTATGCGTATTCTTTTATGCTTTGTTCTGGCTGTTGCCATATCTCCGGCTGCAGCTACCGATACGTTATATGTCAGCCGAATCTCTAGGAGATACGCACATTATCGTTGCGTCGCATGACAGGATCATTAAGATGGTGTTGCAGTTTTGTGAACATTGCATAAGCCGAACTGATCAGGGGGCGACGAACAGGCCTCTGCAGCAGCGCAAATATGGCTGGACGCATCTACGTTAACTAGTGCGGCGGAATAGGCACGGCATCGTCTGCCAACGGCGCGGCCGGCGGCTTTGCTTCTGCGGGTGGTTTTGGTTGCGGTTGCGGTTGCGGTTGCGGTTGCGGTTGCGGCGTGATATTGCCCGCAGCACTCGGCAAATAAACAAATTTCCAGTCCTTGTAACTCGCCGCTTCGCTGAAGGAGTCGTAGCGTTCCGGGAAACCGGTCCGTTTGATCGGCTTCTGCGCCGACAGGCTATAAACTCCGGTAATGCCAATCCCGGGTTGCCTGACCAGTCCCCACTCGGCGGTGCCTGTCATCGGGTCGAAAAATATTTTGCGCAAATGTCGCTTGACCATGGGGAAACGATCGTCCACCAGCAATTTCTCCAGAGTATCCGGATAGCGCTTGGGTATTCCCGGCGTACTTTCGTAGTACGACCCGATCGCCTGCCTGAACTGATCGCCCACGAACATCAGTTCTTTTTCCTTGTCCCGCCATGCTTCGGTGCGCCATACCAGTCCTGCGCCAGCCAGCGCGACACCGGCCAGCGCGACCGCAAACAGCATCCAGATATAAGTGAAGCCCCTTGCCCTGCGCATCCCGCAGCATACCCCGCTTCTTCGCCTGTCGGCTGTCACCATGTCTCGTACAATGTTCCGTCCCGTGCCGTTTCCGCTGAACCGCTGCGCACGTCGTAAACGCCTTCGGTATCATTGGGCGGGGAAATCACCACCCAGGTTTCCGCGCTTTCCGTCAACGGATCAACCGGGATGGCACGCAGGTAGCGCCTCTGCGCCAACTCGTCCAGAGTGGCCGGGTATTTCCCGGTATCACTGTAAAATTTGTCGATGGCATCGCGCATGATGTTGAGATCCTGCCGCAATACCGTCTCTTTGGACCGGTCGAGCGAATTGAAATATCTGGGCGCGACTATGCTGAGCAGGGTCGCAATGATCGCCATCACGACCAGCAGTTCTATCAGCGTAAAACCGCAGCAATTCCAGTTCGGTTTCAGCAGCGCAACCTGGTCGAATTTCCGGCTGCCGGTTTTCATAATGGCATAAGCTTTGCGCATCTTCGCTCACCATCTGTCGTAGGGAATGCCATTCAGGCCGGTCTGCCGCGAAAGTGAATACACATCAAAAACATCGTCCCCTTCCTGCGGATCGTCCGGCGGACTTTCGTAAGCACGCTTGCCCCAGGTATCCGCGTTGGATAATGCGGGCTCGGCGGACATGGGGTCGCGCGGCAATCGTCTCAGAAAATAGATCTTACGCGATGCCGGATCCTTGATGTCGGCTACGCCTTCAACCAGGTCCTCCAGTCTGCGTGGGTAATCCGATGCGTCCGCTTTTTTGGCAACACGCCCTTCGTTCACTGCGCGCTTGTAGGCATCGATCGCTTCGCGGATTTGCCGCAATCCCGCCCGCAACTCCTGTTCCTTCTCGCGCTGCACATTGAGTTCATACAATGGCATGGCCGAAGAAGCCAGTACTGCCATGATGGCTACAACGATCATCAGTTCAACCAGAGTAAAGCCGTGGTTGCCAACTGGACTCGTCATGGGATTTGTTACGGAATTCGTCACTGGAGAACCCGTTGCAGGGCTTGTTACCGTGCTCATTTTCGCCATGCCGTCATCGAATATCGATGTTCACGGCGGGCGGCAATGAAATTTGCAGGGCGGGATCTCCGTTTTCGCCCTGCAGCGTAAATTTCTGGACAGAGACCTGGGTGGTACCCGGTTTCTGGGCAATAACCCGGAACTGCAGTTCCGCGGAGCCGCCTCCCTTACCCAACTTCAGCAGCCGGGTTCCGGATTTCTCTCCGGCATCAAGCGCTTCGAGCGCAGTCGCATCGTAACTCAGTTCCAGTTCTGCGGCTGGCAGGTTTTCACCACCGGCAAGGTTGACACTGACCGAGAATGGCTTTCCCGGTGACACTTCTGATGGCGCCAGCAAAGCCAGGTTGGGCTGTGCGGGCCCGGCAGCCACTACCGGTGGCTGGGAGCCATCGGCTGGAACGGCCTCGCCTGCGGAAACCTTTGCGCCCCCCGTGGAGGAAGATGCCATCGAAAGTGAGCGCGCCGCCACCTTTCCGGCAGTCATTAGCGGCATCCCTATCGTGTTTTCGGTGCCAAAATGGAACTCGCTGTCCAGTTTTGCCGGCCGTGCGATATTGCGTACAATGCGCGGCGTAATCAACAGTGCGATTTCGGTTTTGGTGCGGTTATAGGTCGGATTCGAAAACAGTCTGCCGATCCCTGGCAAGTCTCCAAACCCGGGTAGTTTGGAAAAAGAGGTGCGTTCATCGTCGCTGATCAATCCTGCCAGCACCTGTGTTTCACCGTCTTTCAGCGAGAGCGTGGTCACTGCGGTACGGGTGCCCACCTGATAAGCGAGCCCTCCCCCCGTGATTGGCACTTCCTTGACAATATTGCTCACTTCGAGACTGACCACGATCGATACTTCATTCTGCAGCGAAATGGTGGGTTCAACATCCAGCTTGAGTCCCACATCAAGATAAGCTACCGATGAAGTAATGACGCCGGTGGCGGTGGCGTTGGAAGTGACGACCGGCACCTTGTCGCCGATGAGCACCTTCGCTTTGTCGCGGTTCTTGACGCGTATGCGCGGATTGGCAAGCACGTTGACGATGGAACCCGTTTGCTTGAAATTGGCGATCATCGCCGGGTTGATGATGGTTCCAAGGAACCCTCGGGTGCTGATACCACCGGTGTTTATCAGGTCTTGACTGATCTCGAAATTCCCTCCGACTGGAGCGCCACCCATAGGGGTATTAAGCATTTTAACCGTCATCTGCGTGGGAAACTGTATGCCAAGGTTGAGCAGATCAGAGCGCGTAATTTCCAGTACCTCGACTTCCAGCATGACTTCGGGATCGGCCAGATCGTTCAGCGCCAACAGCCGTTCGACCAGGCGAATCGCCTCCGGCGTATCTTTCATGACAAACAGGTTCAGCTTCTCGTCCACGTGGATATCCTTGGTTTTGACCAGCCCCCTGACCATGGCAACCATCAGTTTTACGTCCACGTTGGCAACGTAGAAACTGCGCAGCATCAATTCCTGGTACTCCTTCTGCTTGGCAGGCGTATTCGGATAAATCAGCACTGAATTGTCGTTGAGCACTTTATGGGTAAGCTGATTGGTCACGAGCAGCAGCTTGAACACATCCTCGATGTGATTGTTGCGGATGAAGATGGTGGTTTTTGTGTCTTGTTTTACATCCTTGTCGAATACGAAGTTGATTCCCGACGTGCGCGCCATGATCTCGAAGATTGATTTCAGGCCAGTGTCGCGAAACTCCAGCGTGATCGGTTGCTTGAAAGCCGTTTGCAGCGCCGGTCCTATTTTCTCGACGCGCAATCCCAGCTCAGTGAGCCGTTTTATCAGCTGCCGGGCGTCGAGCCGCATCGGATTCTCCTGCAGCACCAGCCGGATTTTGGCTTCCGCACCATTATGGTCCTCGCCATCCAATAATTCTTCCGCTTGTTTGAGCAAGGCGATATGGCGGCGATCCATGTCGATTGCCTCCAGCCCTGCCTGCGCGCGCTCGTCGCGCGGGTTCATCTCGAGCACCCGGCGATATCCCTGAGCGGCAGCATCCAGATCGCCCGATGCTCTGGTATTGTCAGCCTCAAACAGGGTGCGTCTGGCTACTGCCTCGCGCTGGCGCGCGAGCACCGCGCGAATCTCGAGATTATCCGGTTCTTCCTTCGCCGCCTTTTCAAGGCTGGCGAGGCCAGTATCCAGCTTGCCCTCGGTAATGAGCCGCTTGCCTTCGACAAAAGCCTTGTTCGACACACATCCGGAAAATGTGGCCAGTACCATGACCACCGCGATATATCTTTCAATTCTCATCGAATGTTCCCTGCTGCCCCACCCGCGATATAGAGCGTTTGTTTTGCGCCCAGCGGCAGATAAGTAAAGGTGATCATCTGGTCGTTCACTTCGTCCACTCGATAGCGGTTGTCGATGTTCTCTCCCTGCTTGACGATGTAATTACGATCCGACAGGGATAGAAACACCCGCGTTTCCTCCCCTTCCATCACTTTGCCGAGATATTTGAACAGCAGGGGCGGCGGGGGCGGGGGCCCGGATTTCATCGGAGGCGGCGGCGGGGGCGCCCAGGATTTTCGGCTAAAAATATCGCCTGCCTGCGCGCTGAATTTTCTGCGCTCCAGTCGGTCAACTTCAACATTCCTGGTTTCATTCTCCCTAGGGCTTGTCTCCGGCTCTCTTGACGGCGCTTTTTCTTCCGCTGCAGGTTGCCCCGGATCCGCGCCTGCGTCATCTCCGCTCAGCCACTGAACTCCCAGGAATGTTGCCAGCAAGGCCCCTCCCAGCAGCAATGTACGTTCTTTCTCGGCTCTTTTCATTTCTTGCCTTCGCTCAGATAAAGACTGAATCTGAGACGCGCTTCCAGCAATTCGGATTCCACATTTTCGCGTTTGAACGCAACATCCACCAGCGCCATTGCAGGAACGGCACGCAGCGCATCGGCGATGAATGCGCGCAACTGCGGGTATCGGCCGCGAACCGGCAATATGATTTCATAACGCGCGAGCTTCCAGTCCTTTTCGCGTACCATGCGATATTCGCTGCCGCTGATCTGCACCTCACGCTGCTCCGCGACCTGTACCAGTTCCTTGATCCACAGCGGCGATGAATCGATGCGTGGAAAAAAGGCATAAAAAATCTGCAGCGCCTCGTCACCTTCCGGTTTCCTGTCCGGCGCCGACACCGGCTCTATTCGCATGCGCACCTGCATCGCTTGCGCTTTGTCCATCAGTTCGCTGGATTCTTCGCGGCGCGGCAACACCGCTGCAATGAAAAATACGACCGAAAATGCAAACAGCCCGATGCCGATTTTTCCAGCCGTGCCGAGCCGCAGCATTTGCCAGCGCGCGCGCAGCAGCGCCTTGTTCAGAATCACTCGATCCATGATGCAACCAGGGAAAAAATGACTGGCTGCTGCGGGTCGTCCTGTTTGATTTCATACTTGAGCAGATAGGCATCCTCGAGTACCGCTTCCCGCTCCAAAGTGCCAACGAAATCAAGTAACGCCGGCATGTTTTTTGCCTCCCCGCCAATCCGCAGGGTACGGCTGGCCGCATCCGGCTGGAACGATAGCAGCGCCACGTCAAGGCTGGATGCATATTCGACCGAATCGAACAGCGCTTCCCACGGCAAATCGATCTGGCTCAGCACCGCATTGGCTCTTGTCACTTCCTGCTTCATTTCCCGGTTTCCATGCGCTGACGAAATCCTCGGTGCCGTCTTGCGCTGCGCCATACGTTCGATACCGGCAATGCGGGAATCCCAGTAAGCCGCCTCGTCCATGGCCGCTTTGAACTGATACAGAACGCCCATCAGAAGAATTACTCCCAGCAACAATAAGGTATATCCGGCAGAATATCCGGCGGCCCCCGCTTCCTGACCGCTATCGGGAAATTTAAGCTTCAGGCTGCGCATGCTTCTGCCCCACTTGCGACCATGGCTGACGACGGAAAATGTGCGGGCACAGGCATACCCCCACTCTGCAATGGGATGACTTTCCAGCCGCAACCGTCCGGCAACGTCAAATTTGGATGTTCCGGTGCGAATAGATGGACATGTTCGACCGCTTCCTTGCGCCCGGAAAAGAGTAGTGCTTCCTGATCAAGCATCGCCAGCAACTCTTCCCCGGCGCTGGCCAGCATCCTCTGGTTGCCCACTCTCTGCCAGACGCCGCTCGACAATGAGGCAAGGCAAATGCGCCCGGTTTCGACCAAGGCAAACCACATGCGTTCACCCTCGAACCGCTTGCACCACCGGTCGAATGCTGCCGTCAGGTAGGGCTCGATACTTTGCAGCCTTACCTTGCGGCGTCCAGTGAGTTCTTCCAGTCGTTCGAGCAGGGCGCGATCCAGCGCTGCGCAGATGGCGCCGCTGCATGGATCCCAGGAACTCACGCCAAGCACCCATGCAGCGGCCCGTTCCCCGTATACCTCGCGCATGTGAAAAGCAGCATATGCGTTCAATTCGGCGGGATTGCTGATTTTTGTCTGCGGTGGTATCACCGTATACCGGACAAAGTGATTGGAAATGGTAATGGCAATTTCCGTACCGGCAGCATCTGCAATCATCTGATCCAGTTTCTCAAGCGGTGCTTCCCAGGCAGGTAAATCTGCAGCAGATTCACAAACCGTTGTAAGCCGGGCAACCTGCCTGGGCTTCATGCCACGGCACGAGCGCACCAGATCAACCCGCCCCGGAGCGAAAAAAACCCGAATCTGATCACGCCACAACCGTGACACGATTAGCCTCCTGTAAACTGGTCCGCCCCGTCCTGACCATATCCAGAGCTGCTTCACGCAGGAAGCGAGTACCGCCCCGCTTTGCGGCCTCTTTTATCCGCCGTATGGGTTCCCGCGCCACGATAAGTTCGCGGATCTCGTCATTCAGTATCAGCATTTCCGCGATTGCATTCCGCCCACGGTAACCGCTGCCACGGCACTGGCCGCATCCTTTGCTGCTACGGAACTGGAAGCTGCTGGCCAGCTCTAGACCGATCCCGGACTCTTCGATCAACTGGTCATCCGGACGTTCTTCAACTGCACAATGCGTACAAAGCAGACGAATCAGCCTTTGTGCGACAATTCCGTTGAGTGCGGAAACGAAACTGTAGGGATCGACTCCCATATGCGCGAAACGCCCGATCACGTCGAACACGTTGTTGGCATGAACCGTGGTAAAGACGAGATGCCCGGTCAGTGCCGCCTGGATCGCGATCTGCGCTGTTTCGGGATCGCGGATTTCGCCGACCATGATCTTGTCCGGATCGTGACGCAGGATCGAGCGCAAGCCCCGGACAAAGGTCAGCCCCTTTTTTTCGTTGACAGGTATCTGCAACACACCCGGCAACTGGTATTCGATAGGGTCCTCGATCGTGATGATCTTGTCGTGACCATGATTGATTTCTGAAATCGCAGCATAAAGTGTCGTGGTCTTGCCGCTACCGGTCGGACCGGTAACCAGCAGCATGCCGTAGGGCTCAGAACTGAGACGGCGCAGACTCGTCATCGTCGCCTGGTTGAAACCAAGATAGTTCAGCGTCAGCCCTTCGACGTGATCGGCCAGGGCCTGCCGGTCAAGAATACGCAGCACGGCATCTTCACCAAACATGCTCGGCATGATCGAAACGCGAAAATCAATCTCCCTGCCCTGAATTGAAACTTTGAAGCGGCCATCCTGGGGCACACGGCGCTCGGCAATATCCAGATCGGACATCACCTTGATGCGGGAAATCACCTGTTCGGCCAAGTCTGCACCCTGCACCACGCCGATCAGCGTCAATACGCCGTCAATGCGGTACTTGATCGACAGCGCGCCGGTCACCATCTCTAGGTGGATATCGCTTGCCTGCGATTTATGTGCGTCATACAGCGTGGAATGCACCAGCCTCACCACTGGACTTGTGCCTTCGTTGATCGTCTTCAGCGAAAGATCTTCTACACCCGTTTGTGCCGCACTATGTTCCGTGGCGGGAAGCGCGCTGTCCATCGCGCGCATCGATTTCTCCTGCTGCGCAAAAAAGGCGGCCAGATCGGCTGGATGTACCAGATGCCACGCTACTGCTGCAGCGATATGCTCCTCAGCCCATGGTCTCAGGTTGGGCGAAAATGGGTTGCCGATGGCAAGAAAGTATTTTCCCTCCCGGCGGAACAATGCACATTCCTGTTTCACCGCTTCGGTAAAAGGCAATGTGTCAAATGCCGGATCGAATGCTCTCAGACTCTCCATCGTCAACACGGGCATTCGCAGCAGACGGCCGAGTTCCACCATCAGTTCGTCCGGCGCATAACCACAAGTCTCTTCCAGAACATTCATTACCGAAATGCCCTGGTTCGACGCTTCACGCCGCGCCTCGCCAAGCCGCTGCATATCAATCGGCAGTCTTGCCGGTGACTGCATCATAGCCTCCATTGGTTGACTCAATTGATGCTTCCCGCCAGCCCGAATATCGGCATGTACATGAGAATAATGATCCCGCCAATCACGCCGCCGATCACGGCCATCAACAATGGCTCGATCAGCTTGGTCATCCACTCGACCCAGCGTGCAATTTCTTCATCGTGAAAATTACCAATGCGTTCCATCATTTCCCCCATAAGTCCGGTTCTTTCTCCGACCCGCAGCATGCGGCTGCCAACTGCGGTAGTCAGTCCTTCCGTTTCCATCGCGCTGGAGATCATTTTCCCCTCGCGGATGCTTGCGGCAGCCGCTTTTACTCTCGGCCGGAAATGAGGTTGCAGCAGACCGCTCACCATTTCCAATGCCTTTACAATGGGAATGCCGCCACGCAACAGCATACCCAGCGTCCTGTAAAAACGGGCAAGCTGATACACCCGCATGTGCTCGCCGATGGCCGGGATGCGCCATAGCTGTTGCAGCGCTCGCGCCATGAACTGCGGCCGCGTCACAGCATAGGCGATCAAACATGATGCCATCACTCCGGCACCTGCCAGCTGCCACCCGTGCTCATGCACGAAACGCCCCCACTGAATCAGAAGGACAGAGAGCCAGGGCAGATCCCCTCCAATATCCTCGTAGATGGCGCTGAACTTTGGCACCACGAAAGCCAGCAGAAACAGCGCTACCAGCAGACCGATCACCAGCAGCAGCACTGGATATATCGAGGCGCCGATCAATTTCTTGCGTACCAAGTCCATCTGCGTCTGGTAGGCAATGAAACGCGTCAATGCTTCCGGCAAATCGCCGGTACGCTCGCTCGCTCGCGCAGTCGCTACATAGAGCGCCGGGAATACTTGCGGATAAAATTCCAGCGCATGTGAAAAAGTGACGCCCTCATAGATCCGTGCAAGCAGTCCCTCAATAACGCTGCGCACAGCAGCATCCTGCTCCTTTTCCAACAGCGTCTCGATGCTCTCCACCAGGCTGAGCCCCGCCGCCAGCAGGGAAAGCAGCTCTTGACTGAAATGCGCCAGCGGAAACCGCAACCTGGCTTTTGGTAGCCAACTGGTGAAACTCCGCCGCACGTTCAGTACCACTCCGCCCCGTGCCGCAATCTGCTGGCGAACCTCATCCTCGCTGTCCGCATCAAGTTCCAGCAATACCGTGCCCTGCCCGGAAAGCACAGCTTTCACTTCATAGCGCATCTCAACCTACCAATTCGTGATGTCTGCCGCTTCACCCATGCCACCGAGCTGACCATCCTTACCGTAAGAATACAAATCGAATTCTGCGCGCTCGCCCGGATATTTATAGACATATGGCTTTCCCCAAGGGTCGGGCGGCGCCCCTTTTTTAAGGTAAGGCCCCTGCCATTTTGGTTCATTGGAGGGACGCGCTGCCAGGGCGGCCAATCCTTGCTCAGTCGCTGGGTAATGCCCGGTGTCGAGACGGTATTGATCCAGCGCTTTTTCGAGAGCATCAATTTGAGCTTGAGCTGCCTTGACCTCGGACTTGCCCACCTGTGAAAAATACTTGGGAGCAACATAACTGGCCAGCAAACCTATGATGACCATTACTACCAGCAACTCGAGCAGCGTGAAGCCGCATGACTCTCGTGCGCATTTCTGACTATGCCAGCACTTCATCTTATAACCTTCATGTCAACCCATGGAGTTGCAAAATGACAGGAAGTGTAAGCATTTTGGATGACAATACGATTACGGAGAGATGACAGAATGATTGAAATCGCCAATAGTTAAATTAACTCATAGTGATGGTTCTTGGGTTGTTTTGCGTCATATTCTCGTAACCCCCCCCCGTCACGAGCCAGATTAACACGATTAGTGAGTTCATTTGGTGCGAAAATCGCCAATACCGCACTGAGCGGCGTCCAAGCAGACCGGAATTAGCAGCCAGGTGTGGCAACAGGGCGGGGGGTGATGCGGGCATAGCTGGTTTGTACGGCCGCCCAAAGCGGGGCGGTTTACTCAGACGCTGCTACGAGAGCGGGCTTACGCACCCGAATTCAGAGGCGCACACATGCGAATTGTCATTCTAGATCAGGTGCCATACAACTTCCACCGCCCTCATTCGCTAACGGAACCGTCCGCCTGCTTCGCGTCCTGGTTCCGTGGCGAACAACATTACGAAAAACCACACTTAGCCTAGTGAACCGGGTTTTTCTGTTTCTCCGTCAGCTTTTCCTTCCATTTGGAGGGAAGCTTCTGCACCCAGCCATTATAGACATTGGGAATGGCCAGCACCCCATTGCCGCCAAAACCTGCCAGACTGCTGATGGTGTCATCTTTGGGAACGCTGGCACCTGCTACCAGGGAGATCCTGCCCACTATAGCGGCTTGGGTCAGATCGCCGTTTCCATTCGGGTCGACATCAACCACGATCAACTGATTGGAGAACTTGCTCGTGACATAAGCATAGTAGCCTCCTCCTTGTTTGGCCCCGAAATTCGCGCCATGGCAACCGGGATCGCAAGCCAGCATCTTGACAATAGTGTCGGTAGCCGTATCGACAATCAGGATCATTCCACCCGTGTTGGCAAGCACCACTGCCTTGCCGTCGGGTGAAACCGGGGTCTGGATCGGGAGTATCCCTACCGGGCCAGTCATCGCTCCGCTAATCGGGTTATAGTTTTCGATAAGATTTATGTTTTTGATGAAAGTGCCGTCGCCATGCAGGACGCTCAGGCTGTGATGCAGCAGGTTGGACGCATAGATCTTGCTGGAATCCGGCATCATGCCGATAGCGATGGGGTGGGCTCCTGGAGCATTGCCTCCTGTTGCCGTCCTTTCCAGGATGGCGCCGCTGTCGGTAGCGTAAACCCCCACATCGCCCGTATTGATGTTGGGAGTAATGATCTTGCTTCCATCCGCGCTGATCCAGTGACCATGGGGGTTGGTGGAAGCCTGACCAGGACTCTGTGTCGGCATCATCTTGCTGACCTCGGTCGTTCCCGCCGGGATTATCGACATTCCGTCCTCGCCGTTATTGCTCACGATCATATCGCCGTTATGCGGGTTGGTCATGACGTGGGCCGGGGCATCGCCTACCTGGATATTTTTGATCAATGCGCCCGTTTTCTTGTCAATCATGGTCAGTTTATTGTCGAACCATTGGGTCTGATAAACGACCGATTGATCATGGTTGGGCCACATGTTGTGGGGATTATTCATGTTGATTCCCGGCAACGCGATCTTGCGCTTGATCGTCCAGTTGCTCGCATCAATCACGGTAATGGTCCCGGGCTTGCTCTTGCCGGCCGTCTTCTCGAACTGGGTGTTGACCCAGACCTCGCCCACTCCAGGGGTTGCTGGATTACTAGGCAGCGCCAAGGTCACATTCTGGGTGGCAGGAAATGTTGCGCTCAAGGCTCCCGCCAGATTGGCGACCGCGCCTCCAGTGATTCTGACGTCAACAGAGGGGTACGCTACTGTCCAGGGTGCAGTCGAAGAATGATTCTGCCAATTGCTGGGAGCAGTGGCAACAAAGAAGGTTTTCAACAAGAACAGCGCCAAATGACTACTGGTAGGAAGGTTATTGATGCCGGTGGCGAGGTTGATGCTTTCACCCAGGTCAAGCCCCTCGGTTGCCGGGTCATCGACAATCACCGCGCCGAACATGTAGGGATGCACCTTGCAGGTGAATACGTACAAACCGGGTGTAGTCAGTTTGACGATGCCGCCCCCTTTGTAAGCCCTGGTCTGGTTGAAGGGCATGGAGGCATGTTCCGTATCGGAGTGAGCTTCCGCCCCGCTGGGCCACAGCAGACTGGTCATGGTGTGCACCGTGTTGGTGTCTGACATGATGAAGTTGACGCTGCTGCCGGGATAGATTACTTCCAAGGACTTGGTTATGGTAATGGGACTGAGGGCATCGCCCCGGGCGCTCCTGAACCAGCTTCCGGGTTGATCCGAAATTATGAAAGTGGCGAGGCCTGGTACACTGTTGTTTTGGCCTAGAAGAATGGCTCCATAAGGAGACGCGCCGACGATGCTGTCACCCGCTCCTCCGGTGGGGTCGACCCTGAAGCTGCCGTGCATGCCTGCTTCCATGTGGGAAAACAGATGGCAGTGGTACTGCCAGTTGCCGCTGCCAACGCCGGCACCTGCCTTGATGGTGAAGGCATGGCTGTCAGCGCGATCCGCCAGTAGCTTGGTGTCGATGACGCTGGTGGTTCCCGGCTCGAGCCAGCGATGGGCGTGCAGGTGGAAGGTATGGCCCGGCCCTACCGACAGAACATGAACCCTGACGATATCATTCACAACAGCGCCCAGTACCGGGTTGGTCCACAGCGGTGTCTGCGTTCCGGTTGCGGATATTTCTGCTCCCCAGAAGGTCGAACCGACCATGAACAGCACGTACTGTTTGTTCAGTTCTGTCGCATTGACCGATTTGATGGTGCCATCGCCATCGACATAGCTCTCTACCTTTCCGTCTGACCTGTCGACCACCAGAGCACCAAACAAGCCGAGTAGCTCTTGCCCATCACCGTGATAGACATAGGTACCTGCTTTATTGGCGGTGACCGTATAATTCTGGGTTGCCCCCGATGCTGCTTTTGCACTGCCAGCAGATAGACCAGGTACCTTGAAACCTACCGGCACAGGCGTATTGTTGGTGAGCGCCACATTGATCGTGTCGTTCTGTTGCACAAACAAGGTTGGCCCCGGAATAACTGCCTGACCATCCCTTTTGTAACCATACTGGCCGTTGGGCAATACCTCGGCTGAGAGCGCGATGTTGTGAACGGCCGCCAGCGCGACGGGCGCGGCCAGCAGCGTGGCTGCAAGCAGCGCAAATGCTGCCGCCAGCGTAGCCGGTATTTTTAATCCAAAAAATTTAGTACTCATTTTTGTCCTCTTAGTCTGTTTAGCTGTTAGTTCAGGAAGCGGATTATTGTGGGCCGACCTTGAAAGTGCCCCTCATGCCCATCAATCTGCGTGAGAAATTCGTGTTCATATAGTCCGCGCTTTCCGTGGCCTTGATGGTAAAAACATGCTTCTCAAGAGGGCCAAGTTTCTTCGCGCCTATCATGTTCGTTGTTCCCGGGTCGACCCATTGATAATCGTCGAGCTTGAATTTATTCAAGTAGGTGCCCAAGGCAATCAGATGAAACCTCACGTTGTCACCTTTCTTTGCGGTCAGGGTAGGGTTGACCCCGAGTGATGTCTGCTGTTTGCTGGTGCCGTCAATCTTCATTCCCCAGAACGCGTCATCACCCAGGTAAAGCACGTAGTCTTTTTTGATGCTGGTAACGGGTACGCTGGTAATGCTGCTGCCGTTGCTTGCAGTCACTGTGCCTGACGCCGGATTGACAATGACGGCGCCAAACAGACCCCTGTCTTCGGAACCGTTGTGGTTTTCAAAATTGTGGTCGTGGTACGGCCAAGTGCCGGCAGTGCCCGGGGCAATAGTCCAGAGATAGGTATAGAAATCACTCGGGTAGGCGCCCTCATCTAAAATTTTATTGATGCTCTTGAGAGAGCCGTCACTCAGGATGGTGTAATGGACGCCGTGCACATGGACGCTGACCTGCTGATCCGTGACATTGATGCCATTGCGAATGGTGAGCCTGACCGTGTCGCCTTCGGTGAGAACGATCGTCGGTCCGGGGATTGTGGCTACGGGGCTGTACCGTGAGGTAATGTCTGTGCTGCCGACCGTGTGCTGCTGCATTTTGTAGGCGAGCAAGCCGCCGCCGATCTGCTCTGCAGTCATATGAATTTCGTGCGCGGCCGCGTTGCTTTCGCTTACGGGCCAGAAAAACATTGCAAGAATCAGGGTTAAATAGCCATGCTTATGCTTCATTTTTGAAAGTCTCCTCTAGATTATTTGTAATTCTGTTTCTTGGCAGATGCGGGATCTCGAGGCTACCCACCAGGTGACGACGTATTGCTCAATCGCAATACGCTGTGCGGCACACCCTTCTACTTGCTTAATTTCTGTCGGAATCTTTTTTATTGTCAGCGATTGTGGATTAAAACAATACCTTTCGCCACAGGAGGCTTGTACTCTTTCTGGCGAAAATATACCGTATTTTTTTATACAAGAAGTACATCTGTACTGGCAATAGGCTCAGGTGACAAGCAAGAGAAATGCCGAGAAAAATATAGCGCCGGATTACCGGGCGGGCTACAAACTGGAAACGGAAAACGCAGGCGAAGGCTCTGTCAAATCAGGCTGATGGTGACGTTTGGCAAACATGAAAAGCTCAAAGCGGTTCCCGATCTCCAGCTTGTTGAAAATGGACGTCAAATGGTTGCGCAAGGTCTGTTCGCTGATGCACAATATTTCCGCGATCCTCTTGTTTGGCGAGCCCGCCTCGATCGCAAAGGCATTGACGATTAACCGCTCTTTGCGGGTAAGGGTTGCGGTTTTCCCAATATCATAACTGGTCGAAGCTCCTCCTCTGGCACGCAGAGACTTCATGAGGATGCGGTTGAAAGTATTCCGGTTGAGCCACAATTCGCCACCGTGAATCTTCTCAATCGCTTTGAGAATATTCTGAATGGGCTCCTCCTTGTATACAACACCACTGGCACCGTTGAGTATCGCGCGGTCGACAGTACCCTGAGGCTCGCGCATTTCAGTGAAAATCAAGACACGGGTATGCTCATCCTTCACAAAATCCGGAATGAGATCCACGCTTTTTTCAATGCCCAGATAAAGACCGAGTAAAAGAATATCGGGTCGTTTCTCCTTGGCCAGCCGCAGGGCATCAGCGCTGCTGGTTGCCTTGCCGATGGCTTCCATCTCTGGCCTTTCGCCGTCTATGAGTTTTTCAAGCGCCCATAGAACGATCTGGCTGCTATTAGCCAGCATTACACGGATAGTTGCAGATGAGGGTGAATGCATAAATTGTTGAATACTATCATCCTTCAGTTTGAGTTCAGTGAAGAATCCTGCGCAGGATATGGCCTGCACCGCCCAGAAGGGCATCTTCGATTTAATGCAGCCAGTCTGACTGAGGGGAGATTAACGTAAGCGCTGTAGTGGCGAAAAACCGGCAGACTGCCAGACAGAGACTATTTCTGAAGTTGTTCAGTGGCCTTTTCCGGAACCTGCGAACTTTTCACCCCCTGGAAAGTGACAAAGAATGTTGTGCCGACGTTGGGCTCGCTTGAAACCTTGATGTGCAGCTTGTTATTTTCCGCAACCGTTTTGACTATTGATAAACCTATTCCACTCGATGCCCGGTTGTGAAGTACTGCCCTGGGGGTGTAAAAATATTCATCAAAAATATTTGGCAGGTCTTTAGCTGCAATCCCGATCCCATGATCAACGATCTTTACGGTCGCGGAGGAGTTTTGTTTGTCAACGACAGCGGTAATTTCCACCGATGCCCCATCATAAGAATAGGTAATCGCATTCAGAATAATATTTTCGAAAAGTATTTCAAATTGATCGGGAATCCCATCGGCAAAAAAATTCTGCATTGATACTTCAATTTTGATCTGCCGGGATTTGGCAATCGTCGTCAATTTATCAATGCACTTATGAATGACGGCTTCGATGCACACATGCTCCAGGGTGTTGGTGCTGCGGGCCGCTGCTTTCAGCCGTTCGAGTCTGAGCACATCCATGATCAGGCTTGCCATACCAGAGGCGCGCTTATCGATTTTTTCAAGCACGTCTTTTATCTCAGGGGAGGTCTCTCCGCAATAACCCCCTTTTATCAGGTTGATTTTGCTGCGAATGGCATCGAGCGGGGCCTTGAGCTGATGTGTCATCAGCACGGCATATTGATCTTTTTCTACCTGCCCCAGCGTGATCCGCTCGTAAGCGCCCACCAGGTCGCGCTCATGGGTGCGCACGACGATTGTGAGCCGTGAAACAACATACCAGACAACAACAAACAGTATATCGAGGGTAAACATCCACAACAGGGCCCTGCTTTCCTGCAGGTCCTCGGCTGATGTGTGGGGATCTGTCGGCGATTCTAAAAATAATTGATAAAACATGGAGTGCTCGGTCAGCAACATGACCGTATACATGGCACAGACCAGCAGCGTGACAATCAGACTTTCTCTGGTCGAAAAGAAAATGCATGACAAGGCAATGTGCAGCACATAAAAGAAAGGGGCGGGGGTCGCGGTGCTGCCGACATAGTGCACAACAATTGACAGGCATAAAAGATCAACGATGATCTGACACCAGATGTTTATCGAGGGGGAGTTATATTTGGTTGGCTGGCGAAAATCTAAAGCATAGATGTAAGTAATATTGGCAATGAACAATACGACTATTACGACAATGGGCCATCCCTGTTGATGAGTGATGCCAATTTGGGTGAGTATGTCCGAGAAAACGATCGCCAGTATCTGGAAAAGGAGGAGCGCGCCGATTATTGCCCAACGAAAGACGATAAACCAGCGGGCATTCCCGATTAAGACTTCATCGCTGAGTTTTTCGCTGTCTACTCCAGTACCGGGCAGTACGAAGCGATTTTTGGGCGCCTCCCAGGAAAATTCAGCATCTGCCATGGTCATATTCTTTTAGGCAGGGCTGGTTTCAGCTTTGATAGGCTCCAGGCGACTGCGAATAATTGCTAACAAACTTTCAGGTTCGACTGGTTTCTCGACTATGCAGACCCAGTCGTGGGATTCACCACTGAAATAGGGAAGAATCATCTCTCCAAGAGAAGTCAGAAATATCACACGAATTCCTGGAAAATGTTTGCGCATTTCTTCATAGGTATTCAGGCCCGCATCCATTGACTCGACCATTACGTCGAGAATTGCCAGATCAGGAGGATTCGTGGCGTCCTGAAGCGACTTGATAAAGTCGCTATGTGTCTCATAGCTGTCAACCGTATATCCAGCAACGGTCAGGATGCGCCTGACAGTATCTCGAATATCCGAGTCGTCTTCAACGTGGGCAATTCTCTGCATCACAGACCCTCCTTTGTTTATCCTAAATTCAACATTTAAACCAGTCACTTGTCGGACTACAGGTCTTGAACGAGGGCGAACATCGCAAACCTGCCACTTTCATTCCAACCCGCAACATTCCTGGTCGCCTTCCCCGAATCCTCCTGTTTTCGCGTTCTGCAGACACGGCATCACCATGAGCTTCGGTTTTTCTTGTCTGACCTTGCGAACAGGCATTCGATCTTGCAACTGGAAGAACTATCGATCAGCAGCGCAAGCAACCCTTGCTGGCAGACTCCGTTATCTCATCCGGCACGGCCACGAGCAAGCTCTGAGAGGAAATAGCGAACAGGATGGCGGTTTCTTATCGATTCGGTATGGAGAATGTGGCTCAGTTTTCTTCTATTTACCGCTCCAAAAACGGATGGAAATTACGTCATGCTATGCAACCTAACATAACAAGTGTGAAGAAAGTGTCGCGCGATTGTTAGGAATTCGTGAAGACCGTGCTGCGGGAGCGCTGTTGCGCTCACTCCAGTTACGGGCTATTGGCACTTCGCCAAATGGCTCCGCCGTTTGGCGTTAAAGCAACGAACTGCGCCATCCACCCCATGTGGAAGAGAGCGTGTCTGTCCTCACTGCTTGAGGTTGATTTTGGGGGCGGCATGATCTGCGCAAGGAAGATTATTTATATCAGAACCCGTTTCAGCCATGCGCTGATGTCGGCCATTTCCTCCACACAAACCGCATGCGCCATCGGATATTCGTGCCATTCCACTGCATAGCCCGATTCGAGCAACTGCCGTCTTGACGCTGCCGCCAGCGTCATCGGGATAACCGGGTCGCGATTGCCGTGGGCCATGAAAATCGATGTGGCGGAATTGGCGCGATGCGCTTCCGTTGCGAGAGTTTGCTGCAGCGGCAGATAGCACGACAACGCCATGATGCCGGCAAGTTTCTCCGGGTAGCGCAAGCCGGTTTGCAGCGCCACCGCCCCGCCTTGGGAAAAGCCCGCCAGCACGATCCGCTCAGGCGCGATGCCACGCCGCCGTTCCCGCTCAAGCAGCGCCTCGATTGCCCGCTGCGAATCGCGCAAACCGGTCTCGTCTTCGGGCAGGGTAAAATTCAGATTGAGCACGTCATACCATGCGCGCATCACAAAACCATTATTAATGCTCACTGGCCGCATCGGCGCATGGGGAAATACAAAACGGATGCGGCTATCTGGCGGCAGCTCAAGCTCATCTATGATTGGCACAAAATCATTGCCATCCGCACCAAGACCGTGCATCCACAGCACGGCATGGGTCGGGTCAATTCCGTTCTCGAGTTCGATGGTGGACAGCAGATCAGTGGGTGCAATAGCCATGGGCAGGTGTGAGGATTGACTTAATCAGGGGGCAGGATTAAATTTGTGAATTCTGCTATCAGGCTGACACGTAGATCATGAAACGCAGGGATTTTATCAAACTAGCCGGGGCCAGCGCTGCGTTATTTCCGCTCACACCATCGGCGCTCAGCCAGCAAGCCGGCCTGTCACGCTGGAACAGTTACCGCCTGACCTACAGGGTGGATCTTCCTGGTGAAGGGAAAAGAGCGCGTTTATGGCTGCCGTTGCCGGATACCAATGATACTCCTCACCAGTTTTCCCAAGGCAGCGTGTGGAGCGGTAATGCGGAAATGGCCAGATTTGACACCATTGCCGGAACAGCTTCACCGGTGTTTTATGCTGAGTGGCATGGCAGCAGCCCACGCAGCGTGACGGTAAGCAGCGTCGTCAAGACGGCTGATCGTGCCGTCAACTTGTATCATCATTCCGAGCGCGGCAGTTCCGTCATTCCTGCAGACGTAAAGCGCTTCCTGCAGCCAACCAGGGACATGCCGCTGGACGGCATTGTGCGCAAGACTGCCTTATCCATCAGCAAAGAGGCCAACAGCCAGTCGCCGCTGAAAACAGCGCGCGCCATTTACGACTGGGTGGTGGATAACTCCTATCGCAATCAGGCAACCCGTGGTTGCGGACGGGGTGACATCAAATCCATGCTGGAAAGCGGCAACTTGGGCGGCAAGTGCGTCGACCTCAATGCGCTGTTCGTGGGGCTGGCACGTGCTGCAGGCATTCCGGCGCGCAGTCATTACGGCATCCGCATCGATGAATCGACGACGCACAAAAGTCTGGGCAAGTTTGGCGATATCAGCAGAGAGCAACATTGCCGCGCGGAATTTTATCTTGCCGGCCTGGGCTGGGTGCCAGTCGACCCCGCCGACGTGCACCAGTTTGCGCTGGAGGAAGGATTGCCGCGCGATCATGTTAAAGTGGTCGCGCTAAGAGAAAAGCTGTTCGGCTCCTGGGAGATGAACTGGGTGGCATTTAATCACGGCAGAGACATCATCCTGGCGCGCGACAGCATTGCCGGCACACTGCCATTTTTCATGTACCCCCATGCCGAAATCGGCAACCACCAGCAAGACAGCCTGGAACCGGCAGAATTCACTTACAAGATCATCTCAACTGAGCTGGTCGGCACTGGCGCCAAACTTTCCTAGGCTCTGTCCAGACTCATTCCGCCGCAGCATCGATCCGCCTGGAAGCCTGCGGGATGATTGCCTGCAGCTCATGAAACAGCGCGCGAAAGCTTTTGGGTGGTTTGTTGGCAAGTTTTTCTTTGTGAGCGTTGCGCGTGAGCGTACGCAAGCGTTGCAGATCAGCCGCAGGATAATCCCGCCCGAGTTCGGCAAAAGCC